>ERZ1034946.48-NODE-48-length-114627-cov-142.507925_pt1 | contig 114627 bp, 119 predicted proteins | sample MGYA00520591_ERZ1034946 | MGnify/ENA primary metagenome ERZ1034946 (study PRJEB33766, sample SAMN09781753) | gut metagenome | biome: gut microbiome | host: Homo sapiens | place: Madagascar | study: EMG produced TPA metagenomics assembly of the PRJNA485056 data...
ACCGGGTGGATTCGGGACTTTAACCCGTTAGAAACGTGCGCCGCTAGGCGCACATCTCTAATAACAAACCCCCGCCTGCCAAGCAGACGGGGGTGTTTTTACAAATCTTCTGTCTTAAATGTAGTATAGCCTTCATAGTAGTAACTATGATCAATGCCCTTCATATAGACCTCCCGGCTATCGATCTCATCCGTCAAAGCATTTTTCAGAAGATATTTGATCTCGATGTCTTTGATCGGACTGCGCTCCATTGCGAGTAGATAATCTTCCTTATCTACCTTGCTCCAGTCAACAACTTTACCGATCTCGGTTTTTAAAATATGATCCAGCCAGATGCGTGTACTGCGACCATTTCCTTCCCGGAACGGATGTGCAATGTTCATCTCAACATATTTTTCAACAATCTCATCAAAATTCGATTGCGGCATTTTATCGATGTTATCGAGTGCCGCCTGCAAATACATAAGCGGAGCGAAACGGAAATTGCCTTTCGCAACATTTACCGTGCGTATTTTCCCGGCAAACGGATAAATATCTTCAAACAGATATCGATGTATCACTTGCAGCGTTGAAAACACTCCTGCAGGAAGATCGTCCAGAATGCCTTTTTCAAATAATTCGACAGCCTTCTTCTTGCTGATACGTTCCTCTTCACGCGCAAGATCCGCAGAACTTGTCAGCCCTAACTTATTTTCAAGCATCCGGTTTTCCTCCTTTTCTGCCATTATCAGTTACTTTTCGCTTTTCGTCAAGTAAGTTTACTTTGACCAGGTCATCTTATCATTCTTTCCGCTGTAATCGAATCTGCAAAAAGCGCCTCAATTGCCTGCACGCGCCAAGGACCGCAACGCTTTGTATCTTCATGTTGTGCTCCTTTATTTCCCGCAATTACAGATAGCCTACCACAATTCCGGCATATTCTGAATGGAATCCTTCTCTGTGATCTCGCGGATGACTTTGCACGGATTGCCGGCAGCCAGTGAGTTTGCCGGAATATCTCTCGTTACGACGCTTCCCGCTCCGATCACGCAGCCTTCACCGATCGTGACTCCTCCGGTAATAACAACGTTGCTGGCGATCCAACAGTTGGAACCGATCTCGACCGGCTTCCCGTATTCGTCATCATACACCGTACCGTCTTCTTTATGTTTCATATTGCGCTCCTGCCAACGGAACGGGTGCATCGGTGTTGCGATCGTACAATTCGGCCCGAAAAATACATTATCGCCGATGGTCACCGGGCAGGTATCAAGCACAGTAAAATTAAAGTTTGCGAAGCACTTACTCCCTATCGTTGTAAACACACCGTAATCAAAACAAATCGGTCCCTGCAAATACGTGTCTTGCCCACAGTCTGGAACCAGTTCCGCCATGATTTCCTTGCGTTTCTCCGCATCGGTATCATAAGTATCGTTGTACATCTGGGATAATCTATGCGCCTTCACTCGTAATTCATCTAATGTTTTATCGCTCGGATCATAAATCTTTCCGGCAAGCATCTTCTCTTTTTCCGTCATGTTATCTCTGATCTCTCTTTCTCTTTATTTCCTTCGTTTACTGAAATATATTTTGCTCCCGCATATATCTCTTTAACAAAAATGCACAAAAATACGGAAATGTAATAATATCATCATTGATTCCCACATTCCCCGCCATTAGTTTTATTCCATGCCTGATATCTGCATACGCATCACTTTTTATTAATTGCCGTAAAGACTTCGAACGATTAGCATTTGCTTTCACTTCTACCGGAACAAGTTCATTTGCACTCCGAATAAAAAAATCCTCTTCCAAGGTGGAATTGTCTTTTGAGTAATAGTAAAGCCCATACCCTTGTTTTACCAGTGCCTCCGCTGCGAAATTTTCATAGAGTGCACCTTTGTAAATGCCAAGATTTTTATTTGCTCGCAAATCCATTTGTGATTCATCATCCAAACTTGCTACCAGCAACCCTGTATCAGAAATATAGACTTTATATTTACTTTCATCCACATTCCCTTTTAATGGCAACTCCGGGAATTGCAAACATTCGCATACATTAATAAGGCCGGCATCTTTCAGCCATTCTACACACCCCATATAATCCTTGGATCTTCCGCCTTTAGAAACTTTTGAATATTGAAATTTCTTGTTTTCTTTCGCAAGCTGTGCAGGAATTGATCGATATACACTCAGAATTTTTGCCTTATCCAGTCCTTGTGCATATTTAACAATATCATTTTCATAATCCAGCAATAATTGATGCTGCAAAGCCAATGATCCCTCAAACGTGCCTCTTTCAATATAACTTGATACAATTGCCGGCATTCCCCCTAAAATGCAATACTCCAGAAAAAGATTTGATAAAATCGTATGCTCCGCTTCGGAAAAAGCAATCCCTTCCAACATATGTTGAAGCATATCCAATACCATCTCTTCCGAATATCCTTTTGCCCACAAAAACTCTTCAAAATCCATAGAGTACATCTGATAATCGGTCTTGTACCCTACACTGATGCTCGCAATCCGTTGATACTGCACACCAAGTAATGAGCCTGAACATATAACATCATACTTGGCATTTTCCTTGAAAAATTTGAGTGCCGTCGCAATTTCCGGAAAATCCTGAATCTCATCAAAAAAAATCAATGTCTCATTTTCCACAAAATGTTTTGTAGGATCAATTCTGCTAATCAACTTGATAATGTGATCCGTTGAAAACCCTTCATCAATAATTGATTTATACGCTGGTTCCGTAATAAAATTAATCTCGACTACATTTTTGTAGTTTTCCCGGGCAAAGGTTCGAATTGTCTCTGTTTTTCCCACTTGCCGCGCACCCTTAATAATCAGTGGATTTCGATCCGGATTCTGTTTCCATTCCCTCAAAAAAGCATCTGCTTTTCGAACTAGATACCCCATATCATGCACCTCCAAATTTTAAGTATACCCATTATACACCTAATTGGCACCTTTTTGGGGTATATATTTTATCAAAATTACATTTTTATGAGCTATTTTTTCTTTGATTTAACATTTTTATGAGGGAATTATATTGTGATTGGCACATTTTTATGAGCGAATCTAACCTCTACCTCTTTGTGGTACCTTTTCTTATTAATTTACAATATTCTCTCCGCAAGGATCACCACATCTGCCACTGAAGCGGATGTCTCTTTGATCGGCACAAAGCCATTCTTCCTCCAAAAATGCTCTGCCTGAGGATTTCCTTTTATCCATGCCAATCGAATAGAAGAATATCCATTTGAGCACAAATATTCCGATACAGTCGATATGATTTCCGAACCGATACCACTGTGCTGAAACGCGACATCCACCATAAAAAAGCCTATGTATGCGATATCCTGTTGCGGATAGCCATCAATCAGATCCAGAACCGCAACCAAACGATTGTCTGCACTTATATTTTTTCGAAAGCTGTGTTAAATCCATAGTGTTTCTCACCTAACATCCGAGGAACTGATCTCCTAAATAAATACCGTATTCCAAATGTGTGGTATCTTCTATACAACTGAATGCTACCAGTTTTTCAGCCAAAGCAATCGCCTGATCCCTAGTCTGAAAGTCCGGCACCATAAATGTTTTTCCTATTTCCTGATTCATAAGCAAATCCGCCAGAGCCTCCACAGCCTTTACCTCATATGGTTTTAGTGTAAGCCTCTCTGTCTGAATCAATGCTTTTTTCCTAATTGGCAATTTCATATTTTCACTTTCTCTAACATTATTTTTCTAAAATCTGCTTAATCTCATCCAAATTATCCATGAAATAGATTCCCGCCTGTCGTTCCGGCGTGGACAGTCCCATCTCAATCATGTGATGCAACAGTTCCTTCAAACTATCATAATACCCATTTAAGTTGTAAAGAATACACGGCGCCGAAATTTGATTCAACGAAACCTTCGACATGATCTCCGAGATTTCCTCGAGCGTTCCGGTTCCTCCCGGAAATGCGATAAACGCGTCACCCAACTCGATCATCTTCGCTTTGCGCTCCGTCATATCCTTTGTGACGATCAGCTCCGTCAGCCCCTCATGCTGAAGTACCTGCTCCACAAAAAACTGCGGCTCGACACCGGTCACTTTGCCGCCCGTCTGCAGGACACTTTCCGCGATCTCGCCCATCAATCCGGACTTTGAACCGCCGTAAACCAACGCATTTCTGCTTTGTCCGATCCATGTGCCGAGTTCCCATACCGCCTTTTTCAACGCCGGATCATTTCCCTCAAACGCACCAAGATATACCGTAATGTTCATAAAATTCTCCCCAGATATTTATTCGTCTTCTTCATCCGCGTCGTTTTCATTGTAATAACCGGTATTATTGTTCCCATTATGGCTTCCGATCACTCTTTCCCCCTTCGGTGAAAGCAACATTCCAAGCAGTGTTCCGCCAAGTAGCAGACACACGCCGAGCAGAAAATACTCGCGTCCGCTAAAATTCATATCCTCGATTTTTGCAATCAATTTCTTCATGATATTACCCTCCATAAAATCCAATTTCTTCCATACAAAATTCTAATCTAACCCACATAACAAGTCAAATTATTTGTATGCAAACACCCAGACGCGTTTATCTCTTTTTGCACTTTAGCCACACAACATCGAAAACAACACAGAACACAACGTAAATGAGCAAACAAGGTCCGATTCCTAAAGCAGCACTCCCATTTTGCAAAAACCTAGGACTCCACCACAATCGGTCGATGATACGATACAGCAACAGGTATATGCACACGCACGGAATAGGACTCAGCAGCCATACATTAATTGTTCCAAAAATCTGGGAGGAAGATCTCCTATTCGTACCTATGTACTGTCCGACTCCAAAACTCAGGCATCCCACCGCCATGATAATGAATCCGACCGCAACAGATCCCAAAGTCTGTTTCTCCACCCAAATCATGATCGCAACAACCAGACCAATAAAATTGATTGCTGTTCCTGCCAAAGCAAAGATTCTCGCATCGGGCTTCGACTTTGTTTCCTCCGCTACCGGTTCGATTCCCTTTAATAAGAAATCGGTCGTAACTCCAAAAAACTCACTGAGTAAGATAATTTTTTCAATATCCGGTGCGCTTTGCCCGCTCTCCCACTTGGAAACGGCCTGACGCGAAACGCCAACCTTGTCTGCCAATTCCTCCTGTGAGATTCCCTTGCTTTTTCTTAATGTCTGAATTCTGTCCGCTATGCTCATTACAATTCCCGCCTTTCTTTATTTGTTCATCTGATTCTACCAAAATTGGCGGTTGCATTACCACCAGGAAGTCCGTATATATTGTCAACCGGCGGTTGCAAACGCTGAAAAAAGCCGCAACTCCATAAGTTTGCCTTATGAAATCGCAGCCTTTCATTATACAACTTTCGTAAAAAGCCGAAATGCATTCTCACGCGCAGTCTCTTCCACAACCTTCGGATCAATCCCCTTAATCTGTGCAATCTTCTCGATCACATACGGAATGTTACGCGAATCGTTACGTGTTCCGCGGTGCGGTTCCGGCGCCATATACGGGCAGTCGGTTTCCAGCAGAATCCGCTCCATCGGGATTTCTTCGACCGTGCGGACAAGCTTCTTTGCATTTTTAAACGTCACAACGCCGCCGACACCGATGTAATAGCCCATCTTGATGAATTCATGCGCCATCTCCGGCGAGTAGGAATAACAGTGGATCACTCCCGGATTATTCAGACCTTGCTTATGAAGTTCCTGCAAAATATCCATCGTATCTTCCGCCGCATCCCTCGAATGGATAATAACCGGAAGCTCTTTCTCGCGGGCAAGCTCCAGCTGGCGCCTAAACCAGTAGCGTTGCTGCTTCTGCACATCCGCTTCCTTGTCCCAATAATAATCCAGTCCGATCTCACCGACCGCAACCGTCTTTTGGTGCTTCGTCTGCTCCGCAAGCCATGCGAAGGTCTCCTCATTCAATCCGTCAATATCACTCGGATGCACACCGACTGCTGCATAGACGAAATCATGACTTTCCGCGATCTCTAATGTTGTCCTAGTTGACTCTATGGATGCTCCGACATTGATGACCGGGCTGATGCCCCGCTTCGGCAGATCGGCAAGAACCTCTTCCCTGTCCTCTGCGAATTTCTCATCGTCATAATGTGCATGTGTCTCAAATATCATGAACACTCCTTCATTGTTCAGAATTAAATGTCTCTGCCAGCGCATCAATCCTGAATTCTTTCTCGTAATCTGTTTTAATCTTTAAAATGCTTTTCGATCATATCAAGTTCTTCGATATCAATGCAATTCGGAATCGTGTTCTCCATTACCGCTTTGCGTACCGCCTGATACTCCATCCACATAACGCTTTCAATCTCTTCCCTCTGCACAACGAATTCCTCCGCCGGACGATCCAGCCACATCAGATAGACGTTGCAGACCTGACGATCCACATACGGATGCTCGTGAAATTCATTCTTCACAGTTACACGCTTTAATCCGCATGGAATCAGGTCCTCTGCCTGTGCCGTCACGCCAAGCTCCTCGCGAAGCTCCCTGAGTGCCGACGGAACATAATCCATGCCCGCCGGAATGTGTCCGGCACTTGAGATATCGTAACATCCCGGAAACGAATCCTTTTCCATGCAACGCTTTTGCAGGAGCAACTCAATCTGTCCGTCCCGTCTGCGCGCGATCCACAGATGTGCCGTCCGATGCTGGATGCCCTTGCGGTGCGCAGTCACACGATCCACCGTCTTGCCAGTCGGTATTCCATTGTCATCTACAATATCCAGGATTTCCATACTCCCCTCCTGTTTTGTGTTATCGCTCGTATCTATTCTGTACGAATTGTTGTAGATCAACCAATATAAGCTGATCGGTTTACTTTGCCGCTTCTATGACCGCATCTTGCTATACACATCTGCCTTTTCCTTTAACGAGGTATTAACAAATTTCCGCGCCACTCGGCATCTTTTTCTCCGGTGTCATAAGTGAAAGATTTCCGTCCGCATCCTCTGCGCACAGAAGCATTCCCTCTGATAAAACGCCTGCAAGCTTCGCCGGCTTTAAGTTCACAAGAACCATAACCTTCTTGCCGACCATGTCTTCCGGTGAGTAATCCTTGCGGATTCCGGATACAATCTGCTTTACCTGGCTTCCGATCTTAACCTGGGAGCAGAGCAGCTTCTTGGACTTGGCAACTGCCTCGCAGGAAAGGATCTCGCCTACCTGGAACTGCATCTTCATAAAGTCATCGAATGTGATCTCTTCCTTCGCCTCGATGTCGATGGAAGCCTCTTCCTCTGCTGCTTCTTCACCGTTTAACTTCTTCTGCTCAGCCTCATACTCAGCCTTCTGCTTTGCCTGAAGTTCCTCAACCTTCGGCATGATCTCCTTCGGGTCAAGTCTTGCGAACAGAATCTCCGGTGTCTCAGTCACCTTGGTTCCATTTGGATATAAACCAAACTTGTCAAGATCATCGAAATCACGAAGAGAAGTTGACAACTGTGCTACGATCTTCTCGGCGGTCTCCGGCAGGAAAGAATGTAACAGGCTTGCACCGATCGTGATGGACTCGGTCAGGTTGTAGAGAACCTCTGCCAGACGATCCTGCTGCGCCTCATCCTTTGCCAGTACCCAAGGCGTAGTCTCATCAATGTATTTGTTGCATCGACGGAACAATGCGAACACTTCGGAGATGGCATCTGCCACACGAAGCTTCTCCATCTTCTGTGCCACACGGTCACGGGTTCCGGTAACAACTGCCTTGAGATCCTCATCGACCTCTGCCGTCACGCCGGTGGACTTCACGATTCCGCCAAAATATTTATTGCTCATGGAAACGGTACGGTTTACAAGGTTTCCGAGAATGTTTGCAAGATCCGAATTGAAACGCTCGATCACGAGATCCCATGTGATCACACCGTCGTTCTCGTAAGGCATCTCATGCAATACGAAGTAACGTGTTGCATCCACGCCGAACAGATCTACCATATCGTCCGCATAGATCACGTTTCCTTTGGACTTACTCATCTTGTCTCCGCCCTGGAGCAGCCACGGATGTCCGAATACCTGCTTCGGCAGCGGCAGATCCAGTGCCATCAGGAAAATTGGCCAATAGATCGTATGGAAACGCACGATATCCTTACCGATCAGATGCAGATCTGCCGGCCAGTTCTTATTGAACAGCTCGCTTGATCCATCCGGATCGTAGCCAATCTTTGTAATATAGTTTGTCAAAGCATCAAGCCATACATATACGACATGCTTTGGATCAAAATCAACAGGGATTCCCCAGCTGAAAGATGTTCTTGATACACACAGATCCTGAAGTCCCGGAAGAAGGAAGTTGTTCATCATCTCGTTCTTTCTGGATACCGGCTGGATAAACTCCGGATGTGTGTTGATGTAATCGATCAGACGATCTGCGTACTTGCTCATCTTGAAGAAGTAAGCCTCCTCCTTCGCTGGCTTTACCTCACGTCCGCAGTCCGGGCACTTGCCGTCCACAAGCTGGGACTCCGTCCAGAAAGACTCACAAGGTGTACAGTACATTCCCTCATAAGAACCCTTGTAGATATCTCCCTGATCATATAATTTCTTGAAAATCTTCTTAACACACTTCTCGTGATCCTGGTCGGTTGTACGGACAAAATTATCATAAGAAGAGTTTACGAGATCCCAGATTCTCTTGACCTCACCGGATACCTGGTCAACATACTCCTTCGGGGAGATGCCGGCTGCTTCTGCCTTCTCCTGAATCTTCTGACCGTGCTCATCGGTTCCTGTCTGGAAATAGACATCGTATCCTTCTGCACGCTTGTATCTTGCGATCGCATCTGCAAGAATAATCTCGTAAGTATTTCCGATATGCGGCTTGCCTGATGTGTAGGCAATCGCTGTTGTCATATAATATTTCCCTTTGTTCGCCATCTTATTGGGCCTCCTTTGATAAAATAAAAAATCTCGTCTTCCTAAGAAGACGAGAATATCATCCCGTGTTACCACTTCCATTCACCGGCACCTCGCGATCCCGGCCTCTGTAAATGCATGCACATTCTCCGCTATAACAGGCGGTCCCGTCAGAGCCTATCCGCATGCGCGGTTCGCCCCTGCCACTCCAAAGCCATCTTCCATCTGCGCTCCCCGATCTCCTCTCAGCCTTCCGAGATCTCTCTGTAAGGTTCCTGCCGGATGTACTCTCTTTTTCCTAGTGTTTACCTAATGATAGTGTTTGTTATTACGCCATTTATCATACTTACTTGATCAGATTCTGTCAAGTAAATATTATTCCGCTTCATTCTCCACGAAACACGCCTCTCACGCGCATGCACTATAATACACTATAATTGACTATAATTCATTTTTAGCACTATAATTGCTCGCTGCTTGTTGCAGTCTCCGCATCTGAAGTCGTTTCGCTTGTTGCAGCCTCTTCTGCACTTGCGGTCTCATGCATCTGCGCACCGCAGCTCTCGCAAAAAGCATGACCGACAGGCTGCTTTTTGCCACAGCTCGGGCAGACTTCTGCCCCCTGCAGCGTCATTAACTGATCCTGCATGCGCGCGATCTCTGCTTCTGCCTCTGCGATCGGTCTGAAAAATTCCTTCTCCGGAATATTCTCCTCATTCTTATGTGCAAGGTAGTAAGCGCGACCAAGTTCCGTGAACTGCTTCTCCATGTAACTTTCCTTATTGTGAATATCAAGTTTCACCTTTGCGATCGCGGATGCGTCACTCACCTTGTCTCCAACATCCTTACCCATTGATACGATATCGCTTTTTAACTTATTAAAATCAAATGCCATATTTATGCCCTCCGTTTCTTTCATATAATATAAGCTGATTATACACCTAATATTACGATCTGTACATCAAACAGAATTTCTTAACGACATAATTTAATTGCCAGAAGTAACAAGTTTTCCATCCGACAAATGCATGATCTTCTTACAACGGTCCGCCACAGATTGATCATGTGTAATAACCATAATACTAATCCCCATTTCTTCATTCAGCATCTTTAAAATATCCATAACTTCGTCTCCTGTTTTCTTGTCCAGATTTCCGGTTGGTTCGTCACAAAACAGAATTTCAGGATCATTTATCATTGCTCTGGCAATTGCCACCCTCTGCTGCTGACCTCCCGATAATTGATCAGGCATAAAATTTTTTCGATCAATTAAGCCCAATTGTTCCAGTAAATGATCCACCTTTTGCATATTGGCTTTTCTTTTTGCAATCTTAATTGGTAATACAACATTCTCATATACCGACAGCTCAGGTATCAAATTATATGCCTGAAAAACTGTTCCCATATGACGCAATCTCATATCCGCTAATTCATCATCGTTCATTTCATAAATATTCTTACCATCATACAGTACTTCACCACTTGTCGGGCGATCAAGTCCATTAACCAGATTCAAAATTGTTGTTTTTCCACTTCCGGATGGTCCCATAACTGCCACAAAATCTCCATCTTTCATTTCAAACGAAACATGATTTACAGCAATTACTTTGCTTTCTTCTCCTTTATTCTGATACTCTTTGTATAAATCTCTGACTTCAATCATGATCCGCTCCCCCTTAAAAGATTTCTTTTCTCATACCATCTGTTATGCTCAACCGGTTCATGTCCCTCATGGAAATTCCCAATGAAGCCAGGTTCAGAATGAGCAAAATGCCAGCCGAAATCAGCATAACAATAATAACCGGCTGCTTCCACATTTCAATGTACCACGGAAATAATGCCTGCCAACAGATATACATGGCACCATTACTTTTCATTTCCCAGCCATTATGTCCAAGGTCAAATGCATAATGATAGGCATAGTCTTTGATCTTATCAAAAATAAAAACAGGAATAACCGATGTTGAAATCGCAATCATCGGCCAAAAAACCATTTTCCTAAGCAATCGGAACCGTATTTCTTTCTGTCGCATCCCTATTGCACGCAGGATACAGATCGTTTTTGTGTTTTTCTTAATGGCATAAGTATAGGAATTAATCATTCCAAGAATTCCCACAATAACAATCAGGATAATGACAGAGATAAAGATTACCACGTTCGACCATTTTGCCTGTATGATTTCTTCCTTTGCCCCCTGACGTGATACCGGTTTTAAAAGAGTACTTTTTCCAGCGATTTCATAAAATAACTTTTCAAATACATCGGAATGAAATGAACTGTCTGTTTTAATATACACATCTGTGTAACCAGTATCTAATCGATTCATTTCAGGCAACGCATCTTTGCTGCAAAGAATGTTAAAATCTGGATGAACATACTCATCCGTTCCTGATTTATACACATAACTATCCGTATATAATAATTTCTTCCATTCCTTATTCTTGATAACCATAATGCCTGAAATAGTGACTTCGTTATCGACTCTCTTTCCAAAAGAATAACCCTTCAAATTCTCCATGGAACCATCATCATACGAATACACAAAAGATGGTTTTCTGTCTTTTGGCATCGTGTTTCTGGAAAAATCATATTGTTCATATTCATTCTCCTCAATACAAGTGTCTGTCATCTTAACCTTATCACCCACTTGAAATGGAATATCTTCCACGTTTTCATACGCAATCAGAATCACCGATTTTCCCTGTGAAAAAGAGTTATCCATCTTACCACTGACTAAATCGGATTTTAACTCCTGTACAAAATCGTTATCTACCGCAAGTGCCGGAACATTGTATAATACATCGTCTGATTCATACCCCTGGTCCTCTAAACTAAGGCGATTCAGTTCTTCAAGATTTGAATGAACAATATTTTGATGAATATCTAATTCACTTAACGAGTCTTCTATATTCTTTGGAATATCTCCTTTTTTATATAGCAATTTATTTCCAGGTATCCTCAATATGCCTTTCGCATCCGTGACCCCTTTGAAAGACTGCAGACATTCAAAATCTTTTTGTGATACCACATCCGAATGTCGGTTAAACTGAACATTTCCGATCATGGTATCATAAATATCTTTGGAAATAGAATAATCACTATCCACGGCAGAAACTTCCTGTAGATTGGCGACAATCTCCGAACTATCTGCATCTGCCTTTGCAAGCATAAATGTTGCTCCAAACACCATAGTCCACCCGGTAATCATAATCGTAACAATCACATACTTGCTTTTATTCATCCCAGATGCACCACCGCGTTCCGCATGAAGCATTTCAAGTGGTGTTCTTCTCAAATTATGCCAAATTGCAGCTCCAACTGCTGCCAAGGCAATTACAAGACATATGGCTGCCGGATACACAAACGGATTGAGACTGACTGCCTGTGTAATCGGGTGTACCGCAAATGCATCATATATTGTAATGTCTCTCCATTCCGTCAATACTTTTATATAAATCTTATACAATACAATGCCCAGAATGTAACCAACGCCGATTCCACAAATTGACTGTAGCATACTTTCAAAAAATAAATAAAAAGCGCATTTTCTCCTGGACATTCCAATGCATTCAAGTAATCCCAGGTTCTTTCTTCGATCTGTCAGATTGCACGATACCATTCCGTATATTGAACAAAAAGACAATATAAAAATAATCATCACGCTTGCAGGAACCATATAAGAAGCATAAAAATCGTTATGTGCAAATTTGGCATTCCGATATAGATCATTTTGTGTTTGGAACGATGCCACTGCAATGGACGCTAATCCGGTTAACCGACTTCCCATACATACTGACAAACCATCTGCCTTTAATTTCTTTTCCACATCATATGGTGCAGTATCCGCATCACACAACGCCATTCCCGTCATCGTATTTCCATTTGGTATATCTTTCTCGTAAAAAAATAATTCTGGAAAATCTGTTTTATTCTCATCATAATCAAGATAATTTTTCATGGTACGAATCTTTGATTGTCCGTTCTTATAATCGTCGATTTCACCACTGATGGTATAGTCTCCTTCCGAGACTTTTCTACTCTTGGCATCATAGAATTGCAGATGAATTTTATTTCCAACAACCGCTGCAACACCCATTGCATGAAAAGAACTCTCATATCCTGCAATTTCGCCTGATTTTTGCGGATAATGCCCTCCCTTTTCGACCGGATAATGAAACATATCAACCGCCTTTTTCGACAAAAATGCGCCATATGGAATCATCGTTTCATTCTTTGTACAACAAACACCCCCATTTTGAACGATTCCGTATTCTGCAATCTGATCATCACTCGCAAGGATGTCCAATTGACTTTTGGTTAAGTCCTGTACCACAATATCGTAGTTTCCGTTTACATTTAACACATCCTGCACAGACTTCTCTGTCGAAGATCTTGCAAGCAAAAAAGCGATCATAAGTGCTGCTGAACTTAAAATCATTGCAAAAAGAACCTTGACCAGCTTTTTCCAATGCACCCTCCAATAACGTAACGATAGTTTAAGCATAACTTATTTCCCCCATAAAACCCTATTATTAGAAAAACAGCACAGGGACTATTTGCCCCTGTACTCCTCCTCTATCATATAATCATAATAACGATTCAACGACGCGATTTTGGACACTTCAAATAATTTTATTTTTCGGCAATATTTTCTGCGATTTTAATTAGGACGTCTTCATCATAGTCTCCAGATATCGAGTACAAAACAGTTCGCGACTTATTCATCCAGACAAGATTACTTGTTACACTTTCATTATGGGAAATATACAACGTTCCTTCGCCACCATTGATCATAACCTCCTTTTGCTCCGCATCCACGCCATCCATATACAACTTGCCTGTATTTGATCGCGAAATGTAGGTAAACTGAACCAACGAATCGCGCGGTGTAGAATAGATATACACCTTTCCACTCAGAGTGTCATATGAAGTTTCAAACTCACAATCTTCCGGTAGCCACTTCGGATAATAAACCACATTTTCCGGATTTTCAACTTCACCTTCAAAAAAATATTCATACATCGACTGATACCGCACTCTCATCCAGCCAAACACAATCTCCCTCGCCTCAGTACTCACAGTCAGAATTGAACCAAATCCTATCATGAATACCAGTAATACACTCGCAACCATCCGTAGGCTTCGATATAGAATCGGATGATTTGCTCGCCTTGTAAGCCGCTTCAATTTTTTTTCAAATTTGGGAGAAAATTGATAAACGCATTCTTTGGGATCCGGCAAGCTTTCATTTATTGCAATCGCCAATTCTTCTGCCGCTTGTTTCAACATTGCATCATTTATCACAATACCCCCTCCTCCCTGCATATTTGAAGCAATTTATTCTTGGCTCGCTGATCCAGCTTTATCGCATTTGCCTCCGTAATATCTAGTTGCTTTGCTATCTCTTTGCAACTAAAACCGTGATAGTACTTCAGCAAGATAATTTGACGATATCGAGGCGTTAGTTTTGCCATACAAGCCGCCAGACCATGAACACGAGTTGCCTCTACCTCAATTCCGGAAATTTCGTCTAAATATAAACTGCTGTTTTTTCTTTTATTGGCTCTATAGAGATCAATTGCCTTATTCTCAACTATAGTAACGACATAGTTTTGTGTTTTTGGACACACCGGATCACCAATTTTTTGTATATTCTCTGCTACTTTTATAAAGGCAGAATGAACGACATCCTCTGCATCATGTTTGTTATTCAAAATTTTATAAGCCACATGATACATTAACCCTCTATATGTAAGATAAACCTTTTCAAATTTCGACTGATCCTCCTGAGAATCTATCATCATCAAATATACAAACATCGTTCTTCTCCTTCGTCCTATCCACATGCTTCATTGTATCATACAATAAACCGAAAAAAGTAACTGTCACAGAAAAAAGCCCCTCGAAGCCATACGCCCCAAGGGGTAAATCTCAAATCATATTCTTTCTATTTCATGCAGATATACACTACATATAACGAATACGACTCTGATACCATCTTACCACAACAGATGTATCAGGGTATTGCGATCCTTTTTAGCTCGTCTTATTTATTTTATTTGATATTGTTCATACAAGTTGCGAATCTGCTCACAATAATCGTCCTTACACTTATAATTTTTGCCTCCAATCGTTATATCTAAGGACGCTACTACAATCGTGGTTTCTTCTCCATTGTGATCATACAGCTCAATCGAAAAGGCAAAACCGTCTTTCGTGTTTGGGGAAGTTTCCCGCAACTGCATCGATGTTAAAATATCAACCATCTTTTGCATGTCATCCTTTTGATCTAAAGTTACGCTCACATCGGCATTGTAAATTACGATTTTGTCCAGATCATCGACATTCAGATCTTGTAACACTTTCGTATATTTTCCTTTTCCGCTGAATACAAATACAATTGCTAAAACAACGATACAGATACATAAAACGAAAATCTTTTTCATAAACACTTCTCCTCCGAATATTATGATTTTCAACAGTCTTTTTAGTTACCAAAAAGCAATTAAAATATCACATAATACCCCCTCCTCCCTGCATATCTGAAGCAATTTATTCTTGGCTCTCTGATCCAGCTTAATCGCATTTGCCTCTGTAGTAAGATAAACCTTTTCAAATTTCGACTGATCCTCCTGAGAATCTATCATCATCAAATATACAAACATCGTTCTTCTCCTTTGTTTTATCCCCCAGTTTGATTATATCATACAACGAATCAAAAAAACCTCGGAGCCATACGCTCCGAGGATAAATATCAAACAATATTTTTATTTATTACCATCTATATAATTGCCACAATGCGGACAGTAGAAATTTTGAAATCCAACCTTAAGAAATTCCCCGCAATAAGGACATCTGCGGAATATGCTTCATATCAACTACCTCCTCATCGACGCAATCTATCTTATACAAATATACACCACGTACAACGCATAAAGCAATACCATGATCAATCCTTCGCTGCGCTTGATTTCCTTCTTTGTGAATGCAAAAAGCCATACGAGCAGACTGAACGCAAGCAGGATAATGATATCGATAATATTCTCCGTCAGGAATGCCATCGGACTGATCGCACCCGCAATTCCGAGAACAAACAGGATGTTAAATATGTTCGAACCGATCGCATTACCGAGTGCCATATCCACTTCGTTCTTGCGGGCTGCAACGATGGATGTCACAAGCTCCGGAAGCGACGTTCCGATGGATACGATGGTCAGTCCGATGAGTGTCTGGCTCATTCCGAACTTTGCCGCGATATTGCTGGCGCTATTGACAACCACATCGCCACCGATCATGATCGCAGCTCCGCCACCTACGATATAAAGAAGGCTTTTCCACATTGGAAGAATCTGGATCCCCTCAGCAGCTTCAATCTCCTCACTCGCAAGCGCATTTCCTTCTTTGCTCGCCTTCAACGCACTCTTGATCATTAAAGCGATAAATCCGGCAAATATAACAAGAAAAATCACACCATCGATATGTCCGAGCGACATCGGCCCGATCATTCCAAGTGCAAGCAACAGGATCGCACAGATTACGGAAAACGGAAAATCACGCTTGATGGTAACCGCCTGTACCGCTACCGGCGTCATGATCGCGCACACACCGATGACGACCATCAGGTTAAAAATATTCGATCCAATGACATTGCTGACTGCAAGCGCATTCTTATTCGCAATCGACGCAGTCACAGACACCGCAGCTTCCGGAAGCGAGGTTCCCATCGCAACGATCGTAAGTCCAATGATAATGGACGGAACCTTAAATTTCTTGGCGATGCTTGAACTTCCTTCTACGAAGAAGTCTGCGCCTTTTACCAGAAGTACGAAGCCGATTACAAGAAATACGATTGCAAGCGGTAGGGAACAATTTGTAATAAATTCTGTCATAGTAACCTCCTAATTTTTGTTTGAGCTGTAGTCTCAATATATCAGAAATGAATCAACCATCATCTTAGAATGCCAATATTCCAAGATGCTCAAGCAATATCTTGACACCAATTGCCACAAGAATGATACCTCCGACGATCTCCGCTTTCTTCTTGTAACGGGTCCCGAAGAAATTGCCGACAACCACGCCTAAAATGGACAGGAAGAATGTGGTCAGACCGATGATCGTGATTGCCTCAACGATCGGCGTATCAAGGAATGCAAACGTGATGCCGACTGCCAGCGCATCGATGCTGGTTGCGATTGCAAGAAGAAACATCTCCTTATGATCAAGCGGCGGATCCTTCTTTCCGATTTCTTCCACATCCGGATCACGAACCGCCTCAACGATCATCTTTCCACCGATAAAGACAAGCAATACGAATGCGATCCAGTGATCGATCGAGGTAATGTACTGCTGGAACCGGATGCCTAAGAACCATCCGATCAGCGGCATTAACGCCTGAAAGCCTCCGAAGTACAAGCCGATGACAAACGCCTGCTTTTTATTGACTTTCTCCATTCCTAATCCCTTGCAGATTGATACGGCAAATGCGTCCATCGAAAGTCCGACGCCGATCAAAAATAATTCAATAAATAGTGCCATGCGTAATCTCCTTTTCTCTCCTAGTGTTCTCCGAAGTCACGCACATCATGCTTTGTGCTTATCCTTTCCCTCTCAAAATACAAAAAAACTCATGCATACAAAACCGAAATCCGAAGATCCGATTGTTGTATACATGAGTCTCATTCTTTAAGATTTGCCAGGTCTTGCGACCGGGACTGTTGACAAACCACACAGTGTGCGAACTACTCCCTCACATGGTGTTCTATGAAATTGTAGGTCAATCTCATGACTTTTATCAAGTCTAGCAGATGTATAAACTGTTAGTCAACACAAACCTTTGTCGGTTTCTGCAATATTCTGCAAAAAGCATTATTTTGCGACAACTTTCGCAAATTTCTTCTTACCGCGTTTTACAACTTTGCCCTCTCCGGCAAAATCGTCGAATGCGTAGCTTGCGCTGATGTCTGTCACTTTCTCGCCCTCTACACTGACACCGCCCTGCTGTACGGCACGGCGCGCATCGGAACGGCTGTCACACAGACCTGCCTTGACGAGAACTGCCATAATATCCATATTGCCTGCGGCGAAATCCTCAGCGGATACTTCGATGGTCGGCATATGCTCGGAAGCGCCTGCTCCGGAGAATAATGCATGGGAAGCTTCTTTTGCTTTCTGTGCTTCTTCCTCTCCGTGTACCATCTTGGTCAGCTCGAATGCAAGGATCTCCTTTGCCTCGTTGAGCTGAGCACCTTCCCACTTGTCCATCTCGTCGATCTGCTCGAGCGGCAGGAATGTCAGCATACGCAGGCATTTTAACACGTCTGCATCCGATACGTTTCTCCAGTACTGGAAGAAATCAAATGGTGAAGTCTTATTTGGATCAAGCCAGACAGCATTTCCAGCGGTCTTGCCCATCTTGTTTCCATTTGAGTCTGTAAGAAGTGTGATTGTCATAGCATGAGCGTCTTTTCCAAGCTTACGGCGAATAAGCTCTGTACCACCGAGCATATTGCTCCACTGATCATCTCCACCAAACTCCATGTTACATCCGTATTTCTGGTATAACATATAGAAATCGTAGCTCTGCATGATCATGTAGTTGAACTCAAGGAAAGAGAGTCCCTTTTCCATTCTCTGCTTGTAGCACTCCGCGCGAAGCATGTTGTTTACACTAAAGCATGAACCAACTTCACGTAAGAGCTCAACATAATTGAGGTTTAAAAGCCAGTCAGCGTTATTTACCATCATAGCTTTTCCTTCCCCAAAGTCGATAAATTTCTCCATCTGTCTCTTGAAGCATTCAGCGTTGTAATCGATGTCTTCTTTTGTAAGCATTTTACGCATATCAGTTCTGCCCGAAGGATCACCAATCATTGTTGTTCCGCCACCAATCAAAGCGATCGGCTTATTTCCGGCCATCTGAAGACGCTTCATAAGAGTAAGAGCCATGAAGTGTCCAGCTGTAAGGGAATCGGCAGTACAGTCAAATCCAATATAGAAAGTTGCTTTTCCCGCATTAATCATGTTTTTGATTTCATCTTCATTTGTTACCTGTGCAATAAGACCACGGGCAACAAGTTCGTCATAAATAGTCATTTCTTACCTCCATATAAATTAAAGTATTAAAAAACCCCCGTCCTGTTTAAGGACGAGGGGGATTATCTCGTGTTACCACCTTAATTCGTACACTGCTCACACAGTATACCTTAGTAAGTGTCCTACAACACTTAAGCCTCTATAACGTGCGCCACTCCGTTGCAGCCTACTTTGAATTCGGTGCAAAGCTCCAAGATGTATTCCTTTTGTGCTTCCCATGCGCCTCTCATCAGCCGGCTGCTTTCTGTATGTTTCACATAAAAGTACTTGTTCTTTTCATAGCCTGTGAATACTTCAATTGGCTTTATTATAAGCACGTCCATTCGCTTTTGTCAACTGCAAATCAATGCTTTCACATTAACTTTTACTTCAGAATAACAATCGAATATGCAGGCATGGTAAGCGTATTATCTTCCAGTGTAGCAATTTCGGTTCCATCGATCAATTCGCCGGCAATCTGCAGATCGGTATCTTCCGCTGCAACACCAAGACTTGATTTTGTCAGATCGACCGTCTGGGACTCCGCAGAGATATTGAATACGATCGTAAGCTTTTCATCTTCGTATGTCTTTTGGATGGCACAGATATTGGTGTCTGAAATTCCCTCATCGAATGCAACTTCGCCTCTTGCGATCGCCGGATACTGGTTGCGCAGAGCAATCACCTGCTTCACATAATTATAGATCGAATTACCATCCTTTTCCTGCTCCTCAAGACTGTCGTATTTCATCTTGATCGGCTCCATATCCTTCGGTCCATCGCACATGCCTGTCGCATTTTCGTCGAGCGACCAATACATCGGTGCGCGCTTATTCTCGTCTTTGCCGGCGCCCTTCATGCCGAGTTCTTCGCCGTAATACAGGAATGCATTTCCCGTCATCAGAAGGTTCATCGCCTCAGCAATCTTTGTCTGCGCCGCGCTGTTATCTCCGGAATAATATCCGGCGCCTCGTGCCATATCATGGTTTGTATAAAAAGGCGCATCGATCGCGGTATCGCTATAACTCCGGATCAACTCCTGCATCTTGACTAAATTCTTTCCATAAGAGGTCGCTTTATTGATGCCATTTACTGTCTTGGCGATAATTCCGTCCTTGTTGGAAAAAGCAAAGTCAAAAAGGCTGTCAATGCCGCTTTCATAATATTGCGGATACGTTGTACTGTCTGTCCACGCCTCACCGACAATATAGGCATCCTCCTTCTGCGATTTTACCATATCATTGAACCATCGCAGGATCTCAATATTCTTTTCGTTATTTCCCGTGTAAAATTCCTTGACTGCATCCAGCCGGAAACCATCTATCCCCTGATCCAGCCAGAACTTTGTAATCTGCTCAAATTCTGCTTTGATTGCATCATTATCCCAATTGAGGTCCGGCATCTCGCTCCAGAACTGCGACTCATAATACCAGTCCGTTCCCTCAAGCTGGTTATATCCACCATTCCGCTCCTTTGAAAAATTGTAATACTCTACATATGGACACTCAGAAGCATCCGGCTCGACACCTTCCGGAAGACTTTTCAGATATTGGCTTGCTTCCCGGAACCACTTATGGTGGGATGATGTATGATTCATAACCAGATCAATAATTACGTTAATTCCGCGCTTATGGCACTCTGCGATCAGCGTCTTAAAATCATCCAGCGTTCCGTATGAAGGATCGATCGCTTCATAATTTGTCACATCATATTTGTGATAGGTACTGGACGGCATAATCGGCATCAGCCAGATTCCGTTGCATCCCAGATCCGTGTCCGTTGCCGAATCTCCGTCATTAATGTAATCCAGCTTATCAATAAGTCCCTGCAGATCGCCGATTCCATTCCCATCACTGTCGTAAAAACTGTACACAAACACCTCGTAAAATGTGCGATACTTGTCGTCGATCACATTCTCATCCGCTGTGTTCAGCTGCTGCATCAGTGACAGCGCGGTGGCATTCTCCATATCCAGCTTCGCTTCCGCCGGATGGCTTGCAGCAAAATCGGCACCAAACACAAGTCCAATCAGCAATACCCCTGTCAGCACTGCTGACAAAATACGTTTCTTCATTCTTGTTACCTCACTCCTGTTAAATTTTATACTCCAATACTATGGTATCGCAATTTCGTCAAAAATGGAATACTCCTCGCAAAAAATAAGACAGGAATCGGACTATTTCCACCGAAAATCGCAGCACTCACGTTCCGCTTCTAGTAAAAGAACCACGGATGCTTATCGTTCCACTTGTACGAATATCTCTTTTTCGATTCCCACGCGATCAACGCCGTGATCAGTCCGAACAGCAACGCCAGCATGAGTACCAATCCTAAAACATCTCCGCTTTCTATCGCATCCGGCAATGCCCACAAAAAAGTTCCTGCAAGAATGCACAAAAGAGGGACGATTGCAACAACGATCATGCGCAATATGGAATACCTTTTCTCCGACATTCCTTGCGGAATGTAGTCCTCCGGATGGATCATCTCCGCATGAATAGCCATCCCGTAGCGACCGTGTATACGCACTGCACGATACTCGATCCCGTCAAGTGTAAATTCCGGCATCATTCCTTCTTTGGTAATCACAAGATCCAGATTATTTTCATTCGCATACCGGCAGAGTTCATCCGTCATCTGCCGCGGTGTCGTGCAGAAATCATCCGGCCAGAAAGTAAACACACGCTTTTTCTCCATTTCAGCGACTGCCTTGTAATCCTGCAAAATGTCTGCAAATGTATTGCCCCGCTTCTCCTGCTCCTCGATTTCCTGCAGGCAGCGATTGATATCCAATTCCGCAAGATCCTGCTCCTGAATCGTATCGCAGAAAGCAAGTGCCGCCTCCAGCTTCTTTTTTTCCTGCTGCAGATATACTTTCTGTGTATCCAATGCCTGCTGCAGATCAATCTCACAATCCAGCAGCTTATGAATCTCCTCCAGTGGCATATCCAGCTTGCGGAATAAAAGAATTGCTTTCAGCCGCTCGATATCTTCCTCATCATATTTACGATAGCCGTTGCCTGCATCCCGCTTCGGATTGAGCAATCCCATCTTTTCATAGTAGCGGATGTTCTGCCGACTGATGCCGGTGAGCGCCTCCGCTTCCTTAATATTCTTCATCCTAAGCTCCTCCTGTCTGCTTTATTTTCCCCGATTATAAAGCTTATAGCAACTATAAGGTCAATAGAAGATGTTAATTTTCTTGCTCATAAATATGATTTAACGCAATTCCTATCAATCGGTCCGTCTGGTCTGCCATAAAAAGAGGAATATTGAGCATGTCATCATCCAGCTTCAAATTATCCAGAGAAAACCGGATACGCAACTTTACCTTATCCGAAAACAGTTGCTTAAACTTTTGCAGGCTCTTGCTTGTCGTATTTGCTTCCGCTTTTACCTCAACCGGAAAGATATCATTTTCTCTCTGGATGAGAAAATCGACCTCATACGGCGGATTCGTCTGTGTCCAATAACGAGGAACAACCTCAAACTGCGTAACCAGTGTCTGCAATACATAATTTTCGGTCAACGCACCTTTGAATTCTGTGAAAAGGCGGTTCCCATCTCCGAACGCGGTCGGTGCCAACTGCGCAAGACGCCTTAACAATCCAACATCTACAAGATAAATCTTAAAAGCCGACAGATCATCGTACGCTGCGATCGGAAGCCCCGGAGCAGAGCTTCGATATACCTTATGAACAAGTCTTGCATCCACAAGCCATTGTAACGCATCTTCGTATTCTCTGGCTCTTGCACCCTGCTTAACAACCTTATAGATAAATTTTTTGTTCTCCCGTGCCAGTTGGGACGGAATCGACTTCCAGATCATGGATATTTTAGGGAATTCCTTTACATCCGGATGCTTCGCGAAATCACGTTCATACGCATCAATAATTCCGGACAGTGCGCGCTGCATAGCCTCCGTATCGCGAGCCTGCGTCCACATCAATACAGACTCCGGCATCCCGCCTGTGACGTAATACATTTTCAATTTCTCATACAATGGATGGAAAAAAGCATCCGGTATCGGCTCGATCGAATCAACGCTCTCCATATATGTGACTAGATTTTCATCCCCGTTTGCGACCAGAAACTCTGAAAAAGTCATAGGATCAATCTGCATGAAATCGACCTTCCCAACCGGAAAAGAAGCCGGTTTCGCAAGCGCGATTCCAAGTAACGATCCGGCACACGCAATATGATACTGTGGCGCATTTTCGCAGAAATACTTCATGGAGTTAATGACTTTGGGGCAATCCTGAACCTCATCAAAAATGATCAGCGTATTCTCCGGAACAATTTTCTGACCGCTTGCAAGCATCAGATTCTGCAGAATCCGATCAACATCCTTTGTTGTCTCAAAAAACTCCTTATAGTCTTCATTCTCATCAAAATTAAAATAAGCGGTATTCTCGTAATATCTCCGCCCAAATTCCTTTAAAATCCAGGTCTTACCAACCTGACGCACACCTTTGAGAATCAGCGGTTTTCTGTAAGGAGAGTTTTTCCATTTCAGTAGGTCATCTAATATTTTTCGTTCCATAGGTATCTCCTTCCACACTTTTAATAATTATGTGATTTATTTCACATTATTATACATAATTATGTGATTTTTATCACACTTTTATTATAAACAAGCGTTTCGCGAAATACAATACCCAAGTCCCATACCAACACTTTATGACTCCCGATTCGAAACCACCAGCACATCTTTTCCTTCAAATGCAAACCCAAGCATATAAATCCGCTCCGCCGGAATGCCGGCTGCAAGAAGATCCGCAGCATAATTTTTATCCTCGATCTGCTGCAACGCATTCTTCGCCGTCTGTTCAAGATCGGTTTCCTTCTTACGATCCTGAACTTTAAACTCCATAATGAACGCATCGGTATTCTCGTGCAACGGATACATGGCAATATCATATCTGCCTCTGCCGCTCTCACGATTCGACACAATGCGATACCGATCCCGCAGAGATACAATAAGTCCCAGCACCAGTCCGTGATAAAAATTCTCCGGAGTACGCTCCTTCGGTCCGTCTGCAACATCAAAATAACTGATCGAAGTGTAGGTAATCGTCTGCAAATACTCATTCATAAGTTCCATCTTATGCGCAAGCAAAGCCTCTGCGAATCTTCCGTATGCCGACCAGCCATTGTGAAACATGCCAAGGATTTCTGTCTTAAACATCGCCATCACTTCCCGGTTCGTCACCGAGATATCACACTCGATTCCTTCCACACTGTGTACAATATTCTCCGCCTTAATGTAGCCCACCGCCAGAAGCAGCGACCACAGACTATTTTCATCGCCCTCCAGATATTGAAAGGTAATTCCTTCATTGATCTGCTTATGAACACACTCTCCCGCCATCAACCGCTCAATCTCATACTTGCTTTCAACCGGATGCCTTCGGATAATATCACCCACCAGCTTATTGCTGCTCGTATTGACCCAGTAGCCGATCAATTCCCGCTGGCGCATATAGTTACAGATCGACCACGGATTATAGATATCCCGGTGTCTGCCGATCGTAAATCCATCATACATCGCCTTTACATCCCGGATCGTATCAATATCCTGGCACTTAAACGCATCCATCACTTCCTGCTCCGTAAATCCGAAGCAATCACTGTACGCATCACAGGTAACGGTGTCCACTTCCAGATTGTTAAGATCCGAAAACAGCGAATTCTTGGAAATCCTCGTCACACCTGTAATGATCGCCCGATAAAAGAAATCGTTCTCCTTAAAAGTCGTGTGAAACAACTGACGAAACGTATTGATCGTCTCATCCCAATAACCATCCGTATATGCCTCCAAAAGCGGCGTATCGTATTCATCCATCAAAATGATCGGAAGCGCTCCGTAATGCTTATACAACAGCTCACATAATTTCTGAATCGAGATCTCCACATATTCCGTCCGTTGCTCCGAGAAAGAGGCAACAATCCTGCGATATTCCGCCTTTTCCTCCTCATTCAGCTTCGAACTCTCCCGCAAATATTCATGCTGAATATACATATTGTACAAACCGAGCGTCACGCCTCGCATCGCCTGCTCAAAATGATTTCCCTTGCAGCTTCCGAAACTGACGGATATAACCGGAATCGTGCCGAATAAACGCCGACTGTCCGTATCCTTCCACACACGAAGCTTCTCAAAATATTCCGGGTGCCCGGCATGCATCGGATCAAAAAAGGTCCTGACCGTACTCAAAAGCATTGATTTACCAAACCGTCTGGGCCTTGTGATCAATGTAATCCGCGCATCGCTTGCCAGCCATTCCGGAATAAAATGCGTCTTATCCACATAGAACTGTTTCCCGCATACAAAATCCAAGAAGTTCTGATAGCCCAATCCAACATTTGCATCCAGATACGGATTGCGTGATAAAATCTTCTTAAGACTTTCCACATAGACAAGCAGATGTTCTCTCTCTTCCAAAAGTTCTGTTCGCTCCTGAAACTCAAGAAAAACCTGTTCACGCTCCGAAATCTTCACATAGTAACTGACCGACTTACCCTCCACTGTTCGCTGAACATATGGCTGGCTTTTCCCGTTGATCTTCTTATAAGTCAGTGTTCCCTTCGGTAATTCCTGTAATCGATTGTCAATTTCCGCAATTCGCTGCTTCGGATTCAAATGCATAAAAGCCTCCAATGGTTATGAATGGTTATTTTTAATATATAACCATTCATAACCATTGTCAATTATTTTATATAAAAAACCCCGTTTTACCAATTATGCAAAACAGGGTTCTCTCTACTGTTGTTAACAGTTACCATACATCGTTTAGATTTCATAAATCTACACCATCCTGATCTAAAAATCTATAATCCACATCATATCCACCTGCGTATTCCGACATATCCATATAATAAACAAATGGAACTTTATCAACATCAATCTCTTTGCATTCTATTTTCTCGTTTTTCGACATGATTTCAACACGAGCTTTCTTTGCTTTCTCATTCGTACAAATGATCACATTGCCATCCTGCCACTTGCAGATCCCTGATTGATTTTCTTCATAAAGTACCGAAACTTTATTTTCATATTGATACTGTCCTTCTTGCTTCTCCACAAATTGTGCCGCACAATAATCAAAAACTTTACCTCCACTCACATTTGCACCGACGCACAATACTTTATCATCAAGAACAATACTTCCGCACTCTACAATCTCTCCAGAGATATTCTGCTCATTTTTCATAGCCTGCAACATCTCATCTTTTGTACAAAGCGTGTTTCCGCATGCATTAAGGCACATTATAATCGAAAAAATTAAAATCCTCCTCCATTTTTTACCGATCATACTCTCCTCCTCCAATTGCCACTATTCCTCACACATCTCGAACACTAAGTCATTTGCTGTGATCTGTCCATATGAACCGCTTTTCTTCGGAATTGCCGCTACAAATCTCCAGCCTTCAGCCGCATATTTATCAATAATTTCCCTGTGATTATCTTCACTTAAAAGACCGCCTGCTTTTGATTCCACATATAAATACTTATACATTTCATTTCCCTCCATCTTTATTTTATAAATATTGTTCCGTTTTTATCGAGTATACTATACGTCTAGTCAAAAAGAAACCCTGTTTCGCAAACTTTGCGAAACAGGGTTTCTATATCAATTTACGCTCACACTGATCCTGCTACTTTTCTTCTAATACTTCCATTATCTGTGATAATGTAATGTCATTTCCTTCAGCGCTATATTCATCCAGCCCATTTAAATTATATGATGCTTGCGACGCATTCAAAAGACTTGGATAAGTATTTTTATATTGCTCGGCAAGAAATAAATAAGTTTCTCCTTCTAAAATTGCAGTAGCATCTTCAAGGACATACTCATTACTGTCCACCTGTCCTCCGGGACGTTTTATGGTAATCGTATCTCCCTCCACATTACCTTTATATATTTTCTTAATTTTAATTTCGTATAAAGTATATGGTATTCCGGTGCTATCACTTAATCCGGTTTGTGAATCCGTATCCTTCTCAGATCTTACATCTAACACCTCATAAGATATGCTTTTCACCGTTCCGCTAAACACTAGTCCTGCCGAATCCACAATTTCTTTTGCAGAGTCATACACTGGATAATCCGCGTGAATTGAGGTAACTAATCCTTCACTATCATTTTTAGACATATTTTCTTTATTTCCACACGCACTCATTGCTAATAATACCGTTACTGATAAAACTATGCATAATGATTTTTTCATATTGCCTCCTAATATTTCGCATTAACATTGTTTATGTCAAATGTTGTCGGTGCAGTCGTTTTTTCTCTATCTCTTCTATGTTTCATAATAGATTTACTAGCAGTTGATGGATTATCACACAACCAAAATACATGACCAAATTCATGTGCAACAGTACTTTTTATAAATTTTCTGTAATCTGTTGCATCACTACTTATCGTCCTTGCATTTAGCTGCATAACAAATTTGCTAGTATAACCCGTTAATATATTACATGTTTGCGTCGTCAATCCATACCATTCATCATCAAACTGAGCAGCTTCAATATAATTTTTACTACTTGAAGATACAGAAATCGTTACATTTGCACTAGAATTATTCCACGCAGAAATTCCATTGTCTATAGCCGATACCCACAAACTATTATAGCTACTAGAATAATCTTTTACACTTATTTTCCCGGTTTTCGACCCGCATTCCCCATATGGATCGGCTGCATACACACTGATTGGACAAATTCCAATAATACATAATGACATCATAATACAAAGTAATTTTTTGATTTGCTTCATAAAATACCTCTCTTGATAAAATTTTAGTTTAACTTTTACAACCTTTAATTCACCAATAATTACCTTCCAAAAATCCATCTCCAAAAGTCTAATATCATTCCTTCTGTATATAACATGTTTTCCTCCTTTCAAAAAATAAACTGCTCTGACAAGAGCAGTTTATCCTTTACAATATTTCTCTTCAATACTCACGAATGTCAACGGTCATTTCTTGTCGACAACGGTCATATCAAAAGTATCGTTTCTGTGTAAAACCACGTACCTTTTACATAGTATTGGAATTTACCGTGATTTTTTTCTACCGTTTTCTTTACATTATCTAACCCGTATCCATGATTTTCCTTGTCTGCTTTCGATGTCTTGATTTCCTCCATCCTGCTTATCTGAGGCATTGTTTTACAGGAGTTGTGAATATCGACCTGCACATATTTCTCCTTGCGAACAATATGTACTGCAATTTCACCATCCTTATCTACCGCTTCTACCGCATTCTTCAATAAATTTGAAATAATCGTACATAAATCCATCTGTGATATGTGTTCTAAATTTCCAAGATAACCATCAATTCCAATATTACATTGCTCTCTAACCGGCAACAGATAGTAATTCAATAAAACATTTACAACTTCATTGCCAACGTCATACTGCATTCCACGAATTGCATCTAATTTATTCAAAACATTCGATACATATGTTTCTGCCTCCAGATAATGTCCTCTTCTCATCTGATCTTGTATGCAAAGCAAATGATTTAAAATGTCATGCCGAAATCTCTTTGTTTCTTCCTGCTGTTCAAGCATCATCATAAAATATGCCTTCTGTTGCTCATTATACCGATTTTCTAACTCTGCCTGAATTCTGAATTTTTCTTTTTGCTGGGAGATATGCAAAAGCATAACAACAATAATTCCGATGCACAGGATTGCCACCAACAAAATAATATATGCAAAAAATTTCTGCGCCTCATTCTCTGTCTGATCCATAACATAAATCATATAAGAAATTGCGGAAATAACGCCACAAATAGTTGGTAACATTATTCGAGACGTTTTGGGAACGTTTATTTCTTCCTCCCCTATTTTGGTCTTTAAAAATTTATTTATAATATACAAAACAATAACAACAGTTATACAGGTATATATATTTCCAATTCCATACCCTTCCCCTTTTGGAAAGAAATGTTGCCATATACTTAAATAAATTACCTCTTCAAGCACAGCACTTAAAAACAAGCTGATCATCCAATACTTAATATTTTGAAACCAATTTGTCCCTGTCAAAAAAACACCCACAAGATAATATAACAACGCGATCAAAATATTTTGCAATAATCCGCTAACCTGAAACCCGACCAAAAGCATTTGCACAATATGTAATCCCATAAACGGCAAAAACTGTTTATAGGTTACCTTCAGGATTTTTCTGCGACAAATGACATGATAAAATAATGCAGCCTCTATAATACTAATAATAAATACAAAACTTGTATATATGTATTCCATCTACCGATACCTCAAATCATACTGCACAAATTGTTTTAACAACTCGCTCTTTCTTCGCCTTGCAACTGGAAGAATCTCACCATTTTTGAGCGTAAGCTTATCCTCAATCTGTTCAATCTGCGACAAATTCACGATATAACTTTTATGAACCTGCAAAAACATCCGTGAATCCAGTACACTCTCCCACTCGGCAAGTGTCATACCACTTTGAAAGCTTTCCCGTCCTATAATCACTTCGGTTCGCGAAGTCAACTTACTGATATAACGAATCTGCCTCTGTTGAAAACAATATTTCTGATTGTCCAGATATACCTCTATCGGCGTACATCCAACAAAAGTATCGATTGCCTCATGAATCGCCTTTACCAGTTTTTCTCGGTCGATCGGCTTTGTGATAAAACGGTACGCTTCAATCTCAAACGCCTCCGGGAATCGTTCCACCATGCTTGTCAGCATAATAATCTTGCCGATATTCAGATTCCCCTTTAGCTTTCGTCCGATTTCAATTCCGTCCACTTCCGGCATACAGATATCAAGAAGCAAAATGTCAACCGGACTTGTACACTCCAACAACTCACTTCCATTGTAAAAGTCGACCGGTTCCAACAGGACACCAAAGTCTACGCCTTCAATATACTCTTTTACCTGACGGTGAACTACCGCTTCGTCATCGCATATTCCTACCTTCATTTAATGCACTCCTTGTTTTTTCATTATATGGCATAATTAGACAAAAAGAAATCCCATTCAACGATTTTGTTCGTCAAAATGGGATTATTATATATCTCCATTTACTCGTGATATTACAAATTTGAATCAATCCTATAAATTTTCTAATCTTCCTCTGTCATCTCCGCAACAATCGGTTCAGAAGAAATTTTAACTATCTCCAGAGGCTTTAGACCGTCATCAACAAAATAATAGTTTTCATTGCCATAAAATATTATCGCATTTTTATTGCCATGTTTTAATTGTATATATGGGTTTTGCGTAAGCTCATATTCATTTTTCTCTAATACGCCATCTCCTGTACTGTACCACTGATAATCACCTACATACACATCTTGTTCTTTCGCATTTGCTGGAAAAATCGTTAAATATAATTCATCATCTTGAATCGATTCTTTCAGCTTATAAGTCCCATACCAATCCGAATAAACCGGTTGCTCGTTCACTTTCTGTGTTGCAATACTAACCACAATACAGATAAAAGTGAATATAAAAAATACAAACAATAGCAATACTAATTTAGCCTTACTTTTCATTTTCGCTCACCTTTCTCACAATTCTATAAACTTTTTCAAATTATAGTTACTGCAAAACCATACTTGCATGCACCGTTTTAAGTTCATATCTAGTCGAATATACTTGTGGTTTTCCCCATTCACTCCAACTATTATTTACTTTTCTCCTGTATTGTATAAAAGTTATCGTAGGCTGTACTTCTTTTTTAACTTTAATCAAATACCTACCTGACTTTTTCGCTTTAAAACCCTGTCCAAGATATGATACTGTTCCCAATGGAATACTAATTCCCACATTTGCTGATGCATTAGCATACTGTGGGCCTAATGAAACTCCAAACGATATAGTGACAGATTCTCCTCCACTTTCACCGTAAAAGAGAAAATTTCCCTTTTCTACATAAGTTCCATTTGTAGGTTGCCCTGGCACTACTTTTAATGGTGTCCATTGTGGATCTTTGACTACATAAATAAATCTCCATTGTTCATTATCATTGGTTGGATAACTATAAATTCCACTACAAGTAGTTACATCTTTTCCATACACTGGAATAATCATAACATGACACATAAGTATTGTTAATATGCATCCTAATATCCATCGTTTCTTTCTTTTCATTTTTCTAATGTCCATATTAAAAAGTTAATCATTTAATCTGTAGTTGTGTTTTACAACACATATTTTCACACTATAGAATATTTGATTTTTCCTCCTTCATATTTTTTAAACGTAGTTTATTCATTATTTTTCTCTTTTTCAATACTTTATAATGTGAACGGTAATATTTTGTCGTAAAAGGATAGATAATCGTATCGCATAAAAATCCCATATAGCCAACCTTGCTATATGGGATTCCTAATCATTTCTACTTATGTCCAGCGACATCGAGACGTGTCAATGCCTTATGGAGCGCATATTCTGCGCGTTTTAGATCCAGAGTCTCGGACTTGGCGGCGATTCGATCCTCCGCACGCTGCTTGGCAGCTTCCGCACGGTTGACATCGATCTCATCCGGCCACTCGGCAAGCTCCGCAAGGAGTGTTACCTTCTCGCCGAGGATCTCGGCGAATCCGGCATGCACGGCTGCCACTTTCTGCTGATCATCATTGTGGATCACAACAACACCCGGCTCAAGTACCGTGGTCAGCGGAATATGGTTCTTGTAGACACCGATCTGTCCGTCTCCGGTATTGAATTCGATCATGTCTGCCTCGCCGGTGAAGAACACACGGTCCGGCGTGATGATCTCAACTTTAAACTTATTTTCTTCGGCCATGCTTTCGCACCTCCTACTTTACACGTGCACGAACTTCATCGATCGTTCCTGCATTCAGGAAGTAGCTCTCCGGCACATCATCCAGCTTACCGTCTAAGATCTCACGGAAGCCGCGGATGGTCTCCTCGATCGGAACGTATTTTCCTTCCAATCCGGTAAACTGTACGGCTACGGAGAACGGCTGGGAAAGGAATCTCTGTACCTTTCTTGCACGGCTTACAACAAGCTTATCGTCCTCGGATAACTCGTCCATACCAAGGATGGCGATAATATCCTGTAATTCCTTGTACTTCTGCAGAATCTCCTGTACCTCACGGGCAACTTTGAAATGCTCCTGACCTACGATACGTGGATCAAGGATTCGCGAAGTAGAAGCCAGCGGATCAACTGCCGGATAGATACCAAGCTCTACGATGGAACGATCCAATACGGTCGTTGCATCCAGATGGGCGAATGTTGTTGCCGGAGCCGGGTCCGTTAAGTCATCGGCCGGTACATAGACTGCCTGAACGGATGTGATAGAACCATTCTTGGTCGAAGTGATTCGCTCCTGCAGCGCACCCATCTCTGTCTGTAATGTCGGCTGATAACCTACGGCAGAAGGCATACGTCCAAGCAAAGCGGACACCTCTGAACCAGCCTGTGTGAATCGGAAAATATTATCGATGAAAAGAAGCACATCCTTTCCACCTTTATCACGGAAATACTCAGCCATAGTAAGACCGGTTAATGCTACTCGCATACGTGCTCCTGGTGGCTCGTTCATCTGTCCGAACACCATGGTGGTCTTATCAATAACGCCGGATTCTTTCATCTCATAGTAGAGGTCGTTACCCTCACGGGTACGCTCTCCAACACCGGTAAATACGGAGTATCCACCGTGCTCAGTCGCGATGTTGTGGATCAGCTCCTGGATCAGTACGGTCTTACCTACACCGGCTCCACCGAACAGACCGATCTTACCACCCTTCTGGTAAGGGCAGAGAAGATCAACGACCTTGATACCGGTCTCTAACATCTCCTGTGAAGTTGCCTGCTCCTCAAAGGACGGTGCCGGACGATGGATCGGCCACTTCTCCTCGGTCTTCGGTGCCTCGATCTCATCGATCGGATCACCGAGAACGTTGAACAGTCGGCCAAGTGTATTCTCACCTACCGGCACGGAAATCGGTGCACCGGTTGCGATGGCATCCATGCCACGGACAAGTCCATCCGTTGGTCCCAAAGCAATACATCTTACTGTATCATCACCCAGATGCTGAGCAACCTCAACAACCAGCTTGCCGCCGTCTTTTAACGGAACGTTGATTGCTTCGTTGATCTCAGGCAGATTACCTTCCTGGAATTTGATATCCAGAACGGCACTGATAATCTGAGTAATTTTACCAATATTATTACCTGCCATTTATTTTCTCCTTATATCTACGATATTGCATTCGCGCCAGCGATAATCTCGGTGAGCTCCTGCGTGATGGAGCCCTGACGCGCGCGATTGTACTTCAGTGACAGATCACTGATCATCTCTTCCGCATTGCTTGTTGCAGAATCCATTGCCTGCATACGTGCACCATTCTCACTGGCAACCGCCTCGACAAGTGCTCCGTAGAACAGACTGGTCACATACTTCGGAATAATCATGTCTAAGGCCTCTTCCTCGTTCGGCTCATAGTTCATCAGTATGTTGGAATCAGCAGCCTGATTTTCCTCGGAATCCGGCTCGATCTCCACCGGAAGCAGCTTAATGAGCTTCGCTTCCTGACTGACGGTATTCTTAAAATGCGTATATGCCAGATAAATCTCTCCAACCTCTCCGCTGGTAAAAGCGTCAAGCACACGGTTGCACAGACTTGCCGCATCCGGATAAGTCGGTGCCTCCATCATTTCGGTCTGCAGATCCGCGATATGGTAGCCTCTTCGCTCCAATGCCTCTGCACCTTTGCCGCCGACTGCGTAGATATCCAAGTCTTCTTTGTTGAAATCTCCGCCTGTGATCAGCTTTACGATGTTGGAATTGTATCCACCCGCAAGTCCCCGGTTCGAGGTAATGACAACCACGGCTTTCTTCTTGGAATCGCCGGCGGTCAGATACGGGTGATCGATATTGCCGCTTCGTGCGAGCATGGAACTCACCGTCTTATACATATAGTTGAAATACGGATCGGTCTGCTCGGCACGGTTCTTGGCTTTCTGTAACTTAACGGTAGAAACAAGCTTCATGGCTTTGGTGATCTGCTGCGTACTTTGTATGCTGCTTTTTCTTCGCTTTATGTCTCTCATTGAGGCCATGTCTTATCACCTACTTTCTGCCATTAGCGGAAGGATGCCTTGCACTCTTCAATCGCTTTGATCAGCTTCTTTTCTGTCTCATCATCCATCACATGTGTTGCTGCGATCGATCCCGGAATCTCCGGATATTTTGTATCGATGAACTCGAACAGTTCATTCTGAAAACGCAGAATGTCTGCAACCGGAATATCCATCAGATATTTGTTGATTGCTGCATAGATGATGATAACCTGCTTCTCAACCGGCATCGGCTGATACTGCGGCTGCTTTAAGATTTCTTTCAGGCGCTCGCCCTGTGCCAGCTTCTCAGTGGTGTCGGCATCCAGCTCGGAACCAAACTGTGAGAATGCTGCCAGCTCACGGTACTGAGCAAGCTCGGTACGGATCGGGGCTGCAATCTTCTTCATCGCCTTGATCTGTGCGGAACCGCCTACACGGGATACGGACAGACCGGCATTGATGGCCGGACGGAAACCTGCGTTAAACATTTCGGTCTCCAGATAGATCTGACCATCGGTAATGGAGATGACGTTGGTCGGAATGTATGCAGATACATCGCCCGCCTGTGTCTCAATGATCGGAAGCGCTGTCAGTGAACCGCCGCCAAGTTTGTCGGAAAGTCTTGCCGCACGCTCAAGAAGTCTTGAGTGTAAGTAGAAGACATCACCCGGATAAGCCTCACGTCCCGGTGCACGCTTCAGAAGAAGTGACAGGGTACGGTATGCTGCTGCATGCTTACTTAAATCATCATAGACAACAAGGACATCCTGTCCGTTCTCCATCCATTCCTCACCGATCGCACAACCGGAATAAGGAGCGATGTACTGCAGAGGCGCAAGCTCACTTGCGGTAGCTGCAACAACGGTGGTGTATGCCATTGCGCCATACTCTTCCAATGTTTTTACAATATTTGCAACGGTGGAAGCTTTCTGTCCGATAGCGACATAAATACACTTCACGCCCGTGCCTTTCTGATTAATGATCGTATCGATCGCGATCGCGGTCTTACCGGTCTGACGATCTCCGATGATCAACTCTCGCTGTCCACGTCCGATCGGAACCATGGAATCGATCGCCTTGATACCGGTCTGTAATGGAGTATCAACGGATTTTCTGGAGATAACGCCCGAAGCAACTCGCTCGATGCGACGGAACTTGTCCGTCTCGATCGGTCCTTTGCCGTCGATCGGCTGTCCCAATGCGTTCACAACTCGTCCTAACATCGCGTCTCCGACCGGCACCTCTACAACTCGTCCGGTTGTCTTGACGGTGTCACCCTCGCTGATATTCTTCTGGGAGCCGAGAAGTACGGCACCTACGTTATCTTCCTCGAGGTTCATTACCATTCCGTAAACCTCTCCAGGGAACTCTAAGAGCTCTCCCTGCATTGCGTTCTCCAGACCATGGATACGCGCAATACCGTCCGCAACCTGGATTACGGTTCCCACATCTGCTACTTCGAGCTGGGAAGCGTATCGTTTAATCTGCTCCTTGATCACAGAGCTGATTTCTTCTGGTTTCAAATTCATGGAGCGCACTCACCTACTTTCAACTGTATTTTGGATAATTCGCGTGTCAGGTCGTACAGTTTGGTCTTGATACTGCTATCTACGACACGATCCTTGATTCGAATTACCATTCCGCCGATCAATCCGGCGTCTACATCATAATGCATCTCAAATTCTACATATTTGGTTGTCTCCAGCAATCGCTTCTCTACTGCGGCTTTCTGCTCGTCCGTAAGTTCGACTGCGGAGGTGACATATGCAGTTCCGATATTCTTATACTCTTTTACCCGATCGATGAAATACGTGAATACGTTCATCATTTCCTTGTAATGATCCTTCTCCACGATCATGCGCATCAGTCCAACCAGTTCATCGGAAACCTGACCCTTAAATATGTCTTCAATAAGTTTGACTTTCTCTTCTTTGTCAATCTTGGGATGGTTCATGAGTCTGGACAGATCCGGGTTCTCGTTCAGCGCCTGTACGGCGGCTGTCACATCATCCAGTATTTCGTCCAGATGATTCTCCTCCAAAGCCAGCTCAAATAATGCATCCCCATATGTCTTGGATACTAGCTTAGCCATGTCGATTCACCCATCTCTTTCAATGTCTCATCTACCAGTGTGCTCTGGATGTTCGTATCGATGGAAGCGGCAACCACCTTCTGTGCCATCATTGCGGCAACAGCGATCATCTCCTGCTTCATGTCATCCATAGCATGCTTTTTCTCAAGCTCAGCTTCCTCCTGCGCTCTCTTCACGATGCGGGAGGCCTCTTCTTTGGCTTCGTCAATAATCTTGGCCTGGTTCTTCATTGCCTTCTGTCTTGCTTCGGCAAGAATTCCCTCTGCCTCCTTGTCAACTTCTTTGAGTTTTGCCTCATACTCAGCCTTTAAGGCTGCGGCACTCTCTTTGTCTTCCTTCGCGCTGTCAATGTCGTTTGAAATCCGCTCCTGTCTGTCCTTCAGCAACTTACGTGCCGGGTTAAAAAGCAGATATGACATGGCAAGCACAAGGAAAAATACGGCAATTGCCAGTAAAGCTGTATCGAAGAGCAACTGTGCGTCAAGATTGAATAAAAATGTCTGTTCAGCTAACAATCTCTTTTACTCTCCTTTCCTTGGGATTCTCCTGGCATCTTAGCCTAACGGATGAACGAAAAGTAAAAGCAGCGCTACAACGAGACCGTACAGACCGGTTGTCTCGGCAACGGCCTGTCCAAGAAGCATGGTAGACATGATCTGTCCTCTTGCTCCAGGGTTACGTCCAACTGCTGCTGCACCGTGTCCGGCTGCGATACCCTGTCCAATACCAGGTCCGATACCAGCGATAACTGCTAAACCTGCACCGATTGCAGAACATGCTCTGATTAAATCCTGTCCTGAAATATTCATAATGTAAATCCTCCTTAACATTTGAGTTCTTTTTTGTTAACAGTACATCAAAGATGTACCGCCTTTGGGGACGTACTTCGCAGAAGTACGTCAGCCATCACATGCCTGTGATACATAAGTCATGGTCAACATACAGAATACATACGTCTGAATTGCTCCGGAGAACAAATCAAAGTATACATGAAGCGCTGCCGGCCATACGACAGCAAGTCCTCCAAGAAGACCATATACCAGCGCCATAATTACCGTTCCTGAAAGCACGTTTGCGAACAAACGCAGCGACAGAGAAATCGGAATCGCGATCTCGCTGATAACGTTGATTGGCGCCCAGATTGGAAGCCACGGTGGTAAAGGCGAACATACACCTTCCCAAATTTGTTTTGCGCTTTGATGCTTAACTTTGCAGACCCGAATCATAAAGAATGTGATCAGCGCTAACGCAAACGTTGTGCCGTAGTCGGCTGTTGGCGGACGAAGTCCCACCAGTCCGGATATATTACTCATCAGTATGAATACGAAAATCGTACTAATGTAATTCACGAACTTCGGTGCCCACTTACCCATGGTGCTTTCTACCATGCCATCCAGCATTTCCACGATCAGCTCTATGACATTCTGGAATGCATCCGGTTTGTCCGTTGCATGCTTCATCTTACGATTCGCAACGATCGCAAAGATCAGCATGAGTGCCATAACGATCAGAATGCATGCATGACTGGTCGTTATCCAGACTTTCTGTCCGAACACTTCCACCTGAAAGATTCCATGGATCATAAAATCAATGTCGGCTGACAATAAAATTCCTTGATTCACATAGTCACCTCCTTATTAAATTTACTATTTGCAACTACTCAGTGCCTTCGTAGTCACTTAAGATTTCGGCAGAAGATGCATCACTTCCTCCGCTCCGCTTATGTCTTACTTTCTCGATCAATCCCTGTAGGTAAGCACTCACCTTAAGTCCAAGGACGCCTACGAAAGCCATAAACAGATTTCCGAAATTAAAATAGCCCAATATAAAAAACAGAATTACCACAACCACATAACGCAGTATGGATTTTGCAATAATTCTGCGATTGGCATGTTCACTGTCTCCCAGCGTCACCGCATCGAAGATCACCATCGCCAGATTGATGGCAAGTCCCACGGCGATTGCGACACCGTACCACAGTCCGATTGAATATGAGATCTTGTCCTCGACAAACCACACACCTGCCAGCTCGATGACTACTCCATAGAGCAAAATCGTCGCCACAAGTCTTGGCAAAGCATCATTTATCCTTCTTAACATATCGATCATCCCTGCTGTCTTTCTCGATCAGCTTTCTTGCCATCTTGTAAATATTCGTAAATCCGGCCAGCGCACCGATAAAGAAAAATGGTATCATCATCCACGAAATTCCGGTCTTGTCCCCGATCCAGATGCCTATGATGCAGCATAGGAAGATGGGAACGACCATGTTGATTCCGAACTGGAATACCAGAACGAGTGCGTTCATGACCTGTTTGTTGTCTTTTTTCATGGTTCTCCTTAAATATGCAGTGCATGCATCATTCAGTTATGCACAGTAGCCCCGGTTGTCAGGCGATGCATCAAAGATGCACCGCAACATTCGCCCTATCAAACATGAATGATTCAGTCCTTTCCGTGCAAGCACGAACGAACTGACCCATTCATGTTTGGCACTGCTCATTGCCTACGCTCACATTATAACATTTTTAGGCGGTTTGTCCATAAAATTACGTTAATTCATTAACAATTTTGTCACTTTATTGAAAAAGCGCCACATGACAGACTCTTTTACAGTATCTGCCATGTGGCGCATATTATACCGCTTTCCTGACGGTCATTTTATAAGTGAAGCTGCACATCACGATCCGTGTGCTCGTAACGGCGAACAGTCAGTCCCGCCGCTTTCATCATCTTCTTTGATGCGATCACAGACGGAGTGTCTGCATATTTATCGCTGTCATAGACGACCTCGCGGATACCCGACTGGATAATCGCTTTGGCACATTCGTTACATGGGAAAAGCGTAACATATATGCTCGCTCCCTCGAGACTTCCACCTCGGTAATTTAAGATGGCATTAAGTTCACTATGTGTCGTGTAGAAGTACTTGTTGTCCTCACCTTCACGCACCCATGGGAACTCGTCATCCGAACAGCCGACCGGAAATCCATTGTAACCCATCGAAAGGATCTTGTGCTCGGAGCTTACGATACAGGCTCCCACCTGGGTATTCGGATCCTTGGAGCGCATTGCGGAAAGCATTGCGATGCCCATGAAATATTCGTCCCAACTGATATAATCCTGTCTCTTCGTACTCATCCTCTGTCACCTCTTCTTGGAACATTCGTCCATAAACTCAGATTCTCTGCGAATACCTGACGCTTTTATTTTGTACCGAAAATACGGTCTCCTGCATCTCCGAGGCCCGGTACGATGTACTTCTTCTCATTGAGTCGCTCATCGAGCGCTCCAATGAAGAGGTCAACATCCGGATGTGCCTCCTGCAGGCGCTTTACACCTTCCGGAGCTGCAATAATACACATAAAACGGATATTCTTAACGCCTTTGTCCTTGAGCATCTGAAGCGCTGCTACTGCAGATCCTCCGGTTGCAAGCATAGGATCAACAACAAATACCTCACGGTTTGCGCAATCTGCCGGGAGCTTACAGTAATACTCTACCGGTTCAGCGGTCTCCGGATCACGATATAATCCGATGTGTCCAACCTTCGCTGCAGGAATCATTTCAAGCATTCCCTCTACCATTCCAAGTCCCGCACGCAGGATTGGAACAACTGCAAGCTTCTTACCTTTTAACTCTTTCACAGTTGTCTTACAGATCGGAGTCTCAATCTCAACGTCTGTGAGTTCAAGATCTCTGGTTGCCTCGTAGCACTCTAACATTGCTACTTCGCTGACTAATGTACGGAACTCCTTAGAGCCAGTGTCCTGTCTTCTCATGATACCAATCTTGTGCTGGATCAGCGGGTGATCCATGACTACTACTTTTGCCATAGCTATTCTCCTTCTTCTTCGTTTAATTTTTTTACAAGTTTCTTGATTGATTTGCGTAATGTTTCATAACATAATCCATACGCCGGCAATGCGCCTCCGTACGGGTCAAGTATTTCCAGTTCATCGCCCACATACTCGGTAAGTACATGGATATTCGCGGGAACCGCATTCTCATACTGTTCCAGAATGCGTTCTCTCTGCACTGCCTCCATAGTCACGACCAGCGCATCCTCTGTCAGGTCTTCCTCTGTCAGCTGTTGTGACACAAAGCCCTCCATATTGATTCCGTTACTGATCAATACTGCCTCCGCCTTCTGGTTCATCGGCTCCGGAAACTGTACGACCAGTCCGCGCGTCTGAATCTCAAGCGGATGCTTTAATGCAAAATCCCCAAAGATTCCCGCAGCCATTGCCTCCCGGCAGGTGCCTGTCTGGGCCACAAAAATTATTTTGTTATATTCCATAATCTGCCTCTCCTAAAAAGCATTTCATACATGAATCACCGTGTGTCCCGCTGCCTTCAACAGACGGTTCATGATAGCCTGTCCGATTCGCGGCGTCTGAAAACATTCTGAATAGATTTCCCCAACATCTAATTCATCACATTCCCGCAGGATCTTGTACAGATGCTGCGCGATCGCATCCTCGTCCGCACGCTTACCCATGCTAAGAATCACCTGTGCGTCGTAACGATCCTTCGTCTCATCTGTTGCGATGACCGCAACCTTCCTACCTTCCGCACGTTTCGCAGCCGTCAGTTCATTGATCTTGTGGATGACTGCATCCTGTGCTCCGTCAACGATGATCATCTCCGCCTTCGGCGCGTAATGCTTGTACTTCATTCCAGGAGCCTTCGGCTTTCTGGTATCATCTGCAGCGATAATTCCCGGATCGATCACAACCTCTTCCTGCAGTACTTCCGATAACATCTCCGGCGTAATATAACCCGGACGAAGAATCATCGGTTTCTCTTCCGTCAGATCAATGATCGTCGACTCAATTCCGATGCCTACCGGACCCCCATCCAGTATCATCGCAATCTTGCCCGATAAATCTTCCGCAACATGCTGCGCCTCTGTCGGACTCGGCCGACCGGACGTATTCGCACTCGGTGCCGCGATCAGGCATCCGCTTCGCCGGATCAGTTCGAGTGCAACCGGATGATTCGGCATACGCACTGCAACCGTCTGCATGCCGCCGGTTGTCGCCTCCGGTACCGCATCACTTTTCCACACGATCATGGTCAGTGGTCCCGGCCAGAACGCATCTGCCAACTTCTTCGCCTGCTCCGGCACTTCCCTCGCCACGCGCTTCATATCGTCAAAATCCGCGATATGCACGATCAATGGATTGTCGGATGGGCGTCCCTTTGCCGCATAAATCTTGCGCGACGCGTCAGGATCAAGCGCATCTCCTCCCAGTCCATAGACCGTCTCCGTCGGAAACGCGACCAGTTCGCCCTCTGCGATCAGCTTTCCTGCCTGCTCCATCACGTCGGTGTCTATGTGCCCGGGATCGACTTTTTCAATTATTGTATCCATATTCTCACACTTTTCATCCCCTATACGGGGTTGTTCTACATCTCAATATATTTCTCCTCATTATATGCTAGATCAGGCACCGTTGTCAAATGCTAAAGAGGCGCGAGGAATGTCAGAAAAAAGCGATGAAAAATGTTTGAATCCGACGACTTGTCCACTTATAATGAAGAGAGAAAATATAAAGGAGGAAGATTCGTGGAAAAAGTGCGTTACATGATTTCGGATGCCGCTGCGATGGCAGGCGTGGAATCACATGTGTTACGTTACTGGGAAGAAGAACTCGATCTGACGATCCCGCGCAACGAGATGGGTCATCGATACTATACACGAGAAAACATACAGGAGTTTCAGAAGATAAAACAATTGAAGGAACAGGGGTATCAGTTGAAAGCGATCCGGTTTATTTTACATAACGGATCGATGGACAAGCCGGATATGAGGGACGCGAATTTGGCATCGCTCAAAACTGAGTCTGAGATGTCAAGTCTTAACCATGTGCAGCCATCGACGATACCAACAAATACATCCTCAAAAATGAATAGCTCTGTGACCCCGGCAGTAGCAGAAAATGCATCGGTGTCTTCCGTCCGACACGATAGACAGATTTCACAAACGACCTCTTCACAGATACCACAAGTCGACCAACTTTCTGCGGAGGAGCGCATGGCGCAGTTTCGCGAGTTGATGAGTGATATTGTCGGACGTGCGATCGCACAGAACAACGAGGAATTGAGCTTAAACATCGGGCAGGAAGTGCGTGAAACTGTACTCAAGGAAATGAATTACCTGTTTCGTGAGCAGGAGGAGGCACAGGAAGAACGCTACAAGAAACTGGACGCCGCCATCCGTGGAAATCTCCGTAAGAAGAGACCGCTTTTTGCCAAGAAGGACAAGCCGGAAAAAACCGCCAAAGATAAGGCGGGTGCCGTGCCAACTACATAATAGAAGCCGGAGGGCACACACGCTCTCCGGCTTTTCTTTGTTTTTCGGCTATGCTAAAATAACTAAGTACCTATATCATCAAATTTAATGAATGGTGTATCTTATGAAACGAAGAAAAACGCGCCTGATTGCAGCAGGCATTTTATTTGCGCTCTCACTTTTATTTTCTCGCATATCCATATCCGTAGATGGATTTGGTGGATGGATTTTACTTGGAATAGGCGGGATATTGTTTATTTTGGCAATTATCTCAATCCTATAACCCAGTTGTATCCAACTCTACAATCATCTGATCCAACTGCTGCTCTCTCAACAAATAACACATGTAAATTGGGAGATAGGTTATAGCACCATCCGTTTCCACGTTATTGGTCGAAAAAACATATGCCCTCTCAAGATGATAATCCACCACTTTCATGAAATTATCCAATGCTTTGTGGGATTTATATGCCTTACCAGACTTTACCTCAATCGGAACGACTTTTCCATTCATTTCAATCACAAAATCCAATTCTCCAACATTCTTTTTCTTACAGAAATAGGGATCAAAACCATTTGCAATCAACTGTTGTGCAACTGCATTTTCAAAATGAGCGCCATTATTCACTTCTGCGTTCTTGTTGATCAATTCAACTTTGGTTTCAGCCGGATAGGCACTTGTCAACAAGCCTATATCGCTTGAAAAAAGCCTGAACACATTGCTGCTCTTGCTTGCCAAAAGAGGAATTATCGGTGCATCTACGTTATAAACCGGCAAAGCCACACCTGCATCTTTTAACCATAAAAAGCTATTCTCATAACGATTAAATTTAAGTTCTTTATCCAGCATCGTAAATACAAATTTTTTATTTTGTTTATTCAATTCTGCCGGAATAATATCATATATGGACTTTAACTTAAGCTTTCTATCCTCGAACTCATATTGCGAGAAGTCTTCTTTATACAACATTGTGATATCCCGCTGTACTTTATCAACCTCCCGGATATCTTTTGTTTCTATATATGTTTTCACCGCATCTGGCATTCCTCCAACAATAAGATAAACAAAGAACATCGCAAGAAGCTTCTGGTGTATCAGTTCATCTACAGAACTAGCGGTATTAAATTTGTCTTTCAGCATATCCAATGTTGTTGACGAAACATGATTTGCCACCATAAATTCCTCAAAATCCATCGGATACATTCTCAAAACGGTCAAATATCCAACCGGAGCAGAAGCAATTCCTTTAAGTTCCACCCCTAACAAGGAGCCACTCATAACATATTTGAAGCTTCCCTCATCAACAAGAAATTTAATTTTTGTTACTATTTCTGGGCATTTCTGAATTTCATCAAAAAAGACAATCGTTTCATGTGCTTTACAATCTTCCGGCATGATCATTTTTAATTTCAGCAAAAAGTCCTCGGCGCTCATTTCAGCATTCAAATAAGACACCATATCTGGCTGATCAATGAAATTGAGCTCGAACTTTTTATATCCACTCTTTTCTATTTCATCTCTGATAAGCCAGGTTTTTCCTATTTGTCTTGCACCAGTCACTAAAAGTGCCTTATTGGAATTTCTTATCCATTCTCCAACCGAAACGGAGTCTTTTCTATACATAAGTCCGCACCTCCAATCATACAATACATCATTTGCCCCGTTTTTGCAATCGTTTTATCGATATTTTGCCCCGTTTTTCGCGTTCTTATTTATGTGAACTGCCCCGTTTTATTTCTCCGGAACGAAATAGAAGTAAATAGGGGTAAATAGCAAATTTAACTTCCGTTTTGCAAAAGTAACTTCTGTTTGAATTATTTTTATAGATGAGTATACAACAACATTACTTATATTATCTGTTCGTACTCCATTCCTACTAGCAGAGGAAGGAGAAGAAAGCACATTGACAACAAGACATTCATTTATACAGATGACCAAGCTGTCGAATGTCCGGGGAAGAATAACCTATATATCAAGCCATGCAAAGCAGGAACATCTGTATGCGGTTTATGAAACAACTGACCGAAACTATTGGACTGAGCTTGCACGATGCAGCCAGCAGGAATTTAACAAAAGCGGTGTTGAGGGAAAATGTATCGAGGGAAGAGAGATTATCATTGCCCTGCCTGAATCACTTTATGAACAGGGAATGCCCGATATATTGCTAAGATCGTTCACCGATAAATTCAAGGAAATCTTGAAATCGAATTGTCAGATTTAAAAGGTTTGGCGAAGATTACAAGAAAAGCTGACTTACAGAGAAAGATTGATGAAAAGACCTACTATATCAATCGATTGAAGATAGGACTTTCAAATATGGTTCGTAACTACGGATTTGAGAATATAAATGAGTTTTATCTAAGCTACAAGGAATCAAAGAGTACTTATGCAGAGTATCAGCAGAAAACTGAGGATTGGAAGAAATCATTTGGCAATACAGATAATTCAATGGATAAGGCAGAAACGATGTCAGAGAAGCTTGCCAGATTGCAGAAAGAGGCAGATAGTTATAGGCAATATAATAGAAGAATGAGCAATAAATTGAGATAATAATGCTATGTATGCACCACTTCTTAAACAAATTGTTATCATGATTTTAAATTTTATTTACTCTCACACTAATATGAATTATTATATTAGTATGAAAGGAGAACACAATATGACCCAATTTGAACAATTAGATTTGTTGCTGAATGAATATGGAGGAACAATTCAAACCTTTCAAGTTATAGATAATGGAATTAGTAAGCCGATATTTTATTCTTATGTAAAAGAAAGAGGATTAGAGCAAGCAGCTCAGGGTGTGTATGTATCGCCGGATACATGGACAGATGCAATGTATATTTTGCATTTACGTTGTAGTCAGGCTGTATTTTCTCACGAAACGGCATTGTTTTTTCATGATTTAACGGACAGAGAGCCGTTGAAATATACCATAACAGTAAGAACCGGATACAATCCAAGTCGTTTACAGGACGATGGTTTTCAAGTGTATACGGTTAAAAAGGATTTACATGAAATAGGGATTACGACTATGCAGACACCATTTGGACATTCTGTTCCTGTTTATGATTTGGAGAGAACGATTTGTGATCTGCTGCGTAGCAGGAAAAATATTGAAATGCAGGTTTTTCAGGATGCATTAAAGCAATATGCCAGACGCAAAGATAAAAATTTACGGACGCTTATGAACTATGCATCTATGTTTCATGTTGAAAAAATATTAAGACCATATTTGGAGGTGTTACTTTAGATGATAACCACAGCAAGGCAAATATCTTATAACGATAACGGAAGGACTATAATTCATGGGTAAAATACTTTTGTTGGAAGATGACACAATGATTGCTTCGGGGATTCTGTATGCACTTGAGACAGAAGGTTATGAAACAAATCATGCCACAGATATAAAGGATGCCAGAAGTTTAATTGAAAATTATAATTTTGACTTAGCAATTATAGATATGCAGCTCCCGGATGGAACAGGATTTGATGTAGGAAAGATATTAGAAAATACTGCTACATCTGTGATTTTCCTGACGGTAGTAGATGATGAAAATACGATTGTGAGAGCATTTGATGAAGGTGCAGAGGATTATATTGTAAAGCCTTTCAGAATCAGAGAACTTTTGGCGAGAGTTCGGCGCATTTTATCTGCCAATATCAAAAATGGAGAGAATGATAGCATAATCTATATAGGTCATGCCGCCATCCATACAGATGAGGCAAAGGTTTATGTGAATAATAAAATCGTGGAACTTACAGCATTGGAATATCGGTTGCTGCTCATTTTTGCGAGTAATAAAGGAATCCTTTTGACAAGGCAGCAGATTCTTGACAAAATATGGGACGCAGACGGCAACTTTGTTGAGGATAATACACTTACTGTTTATGTGAAACGGTTGAGGGAGAAACTTGGAGAGGCAATACACATTGAGACTGTGAGAGGAATGGGATATCGTGTGGATTAAGAAAAAAGAGATAGAACAGTTGTCGGAGTTTGTGAAAGGCTATAGTTCCGGTGAGGAACTGGATATTCGAGAGAATAAGGAAGGGTCTTTTAACATATTAAAAAATGACATTTATGCTCTTGTGAACACGAAAAATGAACAGATTAAGGCAGTTGAAGCAGAAAGAGATAGTCTTTCTGATTATATGGCAGATATTTCCCATCAGTTAAAAACACCGATTACTTCCATGGTGATTATGGCAGATTTACTGGAGGAGGCAGAGCCGGAAAAACAGGCAGAGTTCATTCATAACATTCAAATTTCGCTAAACAAAATGGAGTGGCTTGTAGGGGCACTTCTTAAGATGGCAAAGCTTGATGCCCATGCAATTGATTTTATCAAAAATGATATCCGCACGTCAGAACTTTTAGAGGCGGTAAAACCATCTGTGGCAATCCTATTGGATATCCACAATTTAACCATAGAGTTGAACCAGGATTGCATCATACATTGTGATAAACGCTGGACCACAGAAGCGCTCACGAACATTATCAAAAATGCGATCGAATATTCACCGGATGGAAGTGTGATTGAGATTGACAGCGGAGAAAATCCCATGTATAGCTGGATTTCGGTTAAGGACAGCGGTATGGGAATGGACAAAACAGAGTATACTGCTCTTTTTAAACGGTTTGAAAATTCTACCAATGAAAATGGATTTGGAATCGGGATGCCGCTTGCACTCTCTATTCTGAAAGGACAGGGTGGAGACATTGATGTTGATTTTGGAGGCAAGGGAGAGGGAACGACTTTTATTTTAAAATTTTTCAAGTGAATTGTTTCTAAGTGACAAAATTGTCACAATAATAATTTCTTATGTCACGGAACAGTCATTTTGCATTGCTAGGATGGTATTTGAAAAAAGGAGTAAATTTCTCTCCTCACAAAAGGTTCGGATTTTGCTCCGCAAAACAAGGAGAAATGCAATGGCTATATTAGAAGTAAAGGAATTAACAAAGAAATATGGTGAAGGTGAGTCGGAAGTGATTGCGCTTGATCATGTGTCTTTTTCGGTAGAAAGAGGAGAATTTGTTGCAATCATCGGAGCATCCGGCTCCGGAAAATCGACACTTATGAATATGATTGGTGGAATTGATTATCCAACAAGTGGTTCTGTTATCATTGATGGAAATGAGATACAAGCAATGAATGAGGATGAACTTGCAATTTTCCGCAGAAGAAATCTGGGAATTATTTATCAGTTTTATAATCTGATTCCTACTCTTACTGCGGAGGAAAATATTGCACTGCCATGGAAATTAGATGGAAGAAAAGAGAATAAGGAACGTCTTTTGGAGATTGTAAATATGCTGGGACTTGAGAAAAGAGCAAAACATCTGCCGGGACAAATGTCAGGAGGTCAGCAGCAAAGAGTATCCATAGGAAGGGCACTTATAAACGATCCTGCATTTATTCTTGCAGATGAGCCGACAGGAAATCTTGATAGTAAAACAAGCAGAGAAATTCTGGAGATTTTGAAGTTCACAAATCAGAAATATAAGCAGACGATTCTTCTTGTCACACATGACGAAAAGATAGCTCTGCAGGCAAACCGAATCATCACAATCGGAGATGGAAAAATCATAAAAGACGAGGTGATGAAGTAATGAAAATAACAGCACAGCTCGCCTTAAGCCAGATGAAAGTGAATAAAAAAAGAACGATTGCAGGAATTTTTGCGATCGCACTTGCAACAGCACTTATTACAACTGTAATGTGCTTTGTGACAAGCGCAAATAAGATGCTTACGGATTTCCTTGGTTCGGATTATGGAGAATATGGAGGAGCATATTCTCTCATGCTTGCAATACCGGCACTGCTTTTAGGTCTTCTTATTGCGGCAATGTCGATCACTGTAATATCCAATATATTTTCTGCCAGTGCCAATAAGCGGATTCAGGAGTTTGGTATTTTAAAATGTGTTGGTGCAACAGGCAGACAGATAAGGGCAAGTGTTATCTATGAGAGTTTATGGCTTAGTCTGACAGCCATCCCGCCTGGACTCATTGCAGGAACTATACTTGGTTATATTAGTGTGAAATTTACAGGACATTTTATTTCCGATATCAATGATGCTGCAAAAGAAATTATTATGAGACCTTTTACCTTTTCCCTGCCCTTTCATATATCTGTGTGGACATATTTGTTTGCAGGTGTATTTTCGTTTTGCATTGTATTATTCTCTGCATACAGACCAGCTAAAAAGGTTGGTAAATTTACTGCTATCCAGTGTGTAAAAGGCATTGGAGCAGGTACAGTTTTGAAAGAGATCCAGGTAAAAGACAGCTTTATCCAAAAAATATTTGGATGTGAGTCTGCAATTGCCTATAAAAACATGAAAAGAAACAAATACGGCTATAAGGCAACGATACGTGCATTGTCACTTGGGATTTTACTTTTTCTGTTAACCGGAGGATTATCCGGTCAGGCAAAGGAATTCCAAGAATGGATGACACCAAAATCAAAAGAAATGATGGTGGATTATTCCTCCAATTACGATACCTGGGTAAATGCGAAAACAGGGAAAGAAGAGAGAAAAATCAGCCGACCTGTTACATCAGACCACTATAATGAAATCACACAAAAGCTGGAAAAGTACGGGATAGACGTATATGGTGTTGGAGCAGATACTTTTACCTACAATGCGCTATTAGATAAAAATACATTAACAGAGGATATGCTGCAGGTTCCGGAATTTTCCGATGATAATGGGGAAACAAGGACAGAAATCGTGACCGTTGATGATGAACTCTATAAAAAACTGTGTGACAGGGCAGGCGCAGAATATGGAAGTATCCTTCTGCTGAACACTTACCAATATAATGACAATGGAGAGTATACGTCGATAAAACCTTTTAAAGATGATGTGACACAGATTTCCCTGATAAACGCAGCCAATGAGAAGAACACACTCACAATTGGAGGTATTTTAGAACAGTCCGATTTAAAGGAATATGGTTTTGGGGAAATGACACCATATCCGGTCAGAATTGTCGTACCTGATGCGGATGCGAGGAGTTTTGACTGGTTTGGTATGCCATCAGATGAAGATGATTATACAGAATATGCCAGAAGTGTCATGGATGAATATTTTCCGATTGTGGCAGAGGATTCTTATGTAGAGCAGGGATATACCGTGAGAATTGCCCGCACAGATGCTATGATTAAAATGCTCAATATAGCTATAGTTCTTGCTGAAATTGTGATGTATGGCTTTGTTATCCTGCTCATTCTCATGGGATTTACAAGTGTAATTAGTACGCTGACGACAAATATCAGAATCAGAAGCCGTGAGTTTGCAGTGTTGAAGAGTGTTGGAATGACAAATAAATCACTTTGCAGAATGTTATATAGTGAAAGTATTTTTTGCGTACTAAATGCACTTGTTCCGGGAGTGATACTTGGAATTGCCATTCCATTTTTGATTAATTTATCCATTCGGAAGGCTTTTCCGGTATTGTACCATATTCCGTGGGCTACATTGTTTGGTGGAATATTGGTTTTGATAGGAATTGTAATCGCTATTACACGAACTGAAATTCACAAGTTAAGAGATAAAAGTATTATTGATGAAATAAGAATGGATATTGTATAAATTTTTATGTGGGCTGTGCATGGAGAGATATATAGTTTCTCTCTTTGCACAGCTCATTTTTGATGTTAGATTATCAAATTTTCAAGGAATCTTCAGCATCCACCCACATTTGCATAGCCCCATCAAAATATAGCTTAGCATATGACAATGCTCCATCAATAGCAAGTGCATTTAACGAACACTGTGAGCGGGGGAGTAGTTTTTTCACCGGGACGGTTCTCCTTCCACAACTTATAAATTATTCAGGCGAGATTACCTGCCCCAGATGATACCCGTCTTTCGCATTTCCGGACACACCGAGCATATACTTCGTTCCCCAGTCTACATCCAGTGCAACTTCATTCTGCACCTCATGGGTGTTTCCGTCCTTATCGATAAGGCTCAGTTTCAAGGTTATGCGGGAGCCATCCGGAATGTTCTTCGGGAAATCCTCCTCGATCAATTGAAAATCGATATTCTCTCCAGTCTGAAAAACGACATCATCTCCGGCTATAACGGATTGATGCGTCTGTCCACCCTCACACTCCACACCAAGCCTCATTCCACTCACATCATCTTCTGCGAAATTAGAGATCGTAAACTGCAGAACATTCTCTGTCAGTTTCTCGCTCTCCGTATTCCCTGCCGGCGCGCTTGAATCGGTCTCTGTCGTACTGATCACCACGTTGGAAAATCCGATTTTCTGCACCAGACTCTCCAATAGATTCATGTCTTTGCCAACTTCCTTGATATCGCATCCGGCGAACTCCGTTGCCTCGCTGCTCGTGACCGTAAGCTGCTTCGTTTCTCCATCGACCTGATACTCATAAACAACCTCCCCGAGATTTCCAATCTGCGACAGATAGAGATACGCATACTGCTTCAAGCGCTCCTCAAACGCTTTCTCCCGATTGGAAGAGAAATTATTTTCAAATATCATCTTCCACGCATACGGTTCCTGTGATGTCTGCAGTTCATTCTTGAAATTGCCGGTATACGCTGTCATGTTGAGCGCCTGCACAACCTTGCCATCGGCAGACATATCCCCGATATACGGATTATATGCGGCATACAGATTCGAAGTCAAAGGCGATATCTCCTCTCCATTCGCCCAGACAATGCGATCCCCGATCTTTACCTGAGAGATCCTGTCAGAAGAAGTTGTCTCATAGGACGCATCCTTTGTATTTTTATAAAAAATGCTTTTTGGCACACAGCGCACCCTGATCTCGACCATACCTTCCGATTCATCAAAATCGATCCTTTGAATCCCCTGGTCGGAAGTTGTGCTGATGGTCACTGCCAGTTTTGCGTCATGCACATCAAGATTGTAAGACAGATATTCTGTATTCACATACCTTCCACCGAACAGATACGTTCCGCAGTAAATCGATGCCGCGCAGACGAGAAGAATCACAACTCCGATGATCGCCATCTTACGCTGCTTTCGCTTCGTTTTCTTCAGAAAATCGATTTCTTTTCGCTCCGGCTCCGGCAGCTCGATCTCCGGCGCACGCATCTGTTGCAACGCCTCCTCACACGCGCTACAGTCTTTCATATGTTCCTCGATTTCTTTATTTGTCACATCGCTGGTCAATCCGTCAATGTAGGACGGCAACAGATCTCGAATGATCTCACATGGAATTTTACTCATTTTCTTCGACCTCCTTCTTGAGCCTCTCCTTTGCCCGATAGTAGCTGACACGCGCCCAGTTCTCCGTCTTTCCCATAATTTCACCGATTTCTTTGAAGGACAGACCTCCGAAAATCCTCAGATACAGGATTTCCCGATAAGGCTCCGGGCATGAATGCAGCTTTCTCATCAGTTCCACTCGATTCTCCGTATCCAGAAACTCTGTTTCGGCACTCGCGCCCGACAGTCCCGGCTGCGCATCAACGTCTTCCTCCGCGGGATGCTTCCGGTAATATGCCAGCAGCTGATTTTTTGCGATTGCACAAAGCCATGTCGAAATTTTGCAGCTTCCATCGTATCTTCCGATGCTTTTTATCGCCTGGTAAAATGTCTCCTGCGTCAATTCTTCCGCAAGATCTTCGCTGCGCGTCTTCGACAGCAGATAGCGGTACACCATCTGCGCATATTTCTGATAGATTTCATCCATCGACTGCATTCCTTCGCCTCCTTCCCTTTCGTTGCTCTATCCATTTATGCTTATTATTCTCGATTCGTTACACTTTTTCAACAAAAAAATAGAGCCCCGGAAATCCGAGGCTCTAAAAGTAAAGGGTGTGCAATTTTACCAGATATGACGCATCCTGCGGACTTTGTAATACAATTCATTATCCATCGCCATAACCTTCTCGATCGGAACCGCCTTAAGTACCGGCATCTTCATCTTGTACTTCGTCCAGAAGAAAGCATAGATGCTAAGCACAATGACGGTGATTCCCGTAACCAGCCAGATTATCAGTCTCTCATGCGGATCGTTTGATATGTAAAGGATCATATAAGTCGTTCCGATAATTCCGATCAGTGGAAAAAGCGGTCCGCACGGTACCTTGAAGCTGCGCGGTGCATGCGGAAGCTTCTTGCGCAGGATCAATACATCCATGTGTGCGAAAATGTATGTGATCATCCAGAATACCGATCCGACAAGGATCAGAAATTCGATCATATTCGAAGAGCCGTCACTGATATAGGCAAAGATAAACATCGATACCGAGATCAAGATGACGCCGAAATACGGAACACCTTTTTTGTTGGTTTTTGCAAAGATCTGCGGCAGCATGTTCATCTTCGCCATGCCCTGTCCGATATATGCCAGTCCGTTGACACCGGAGTTCTGCGTACTGATGACAGCAAGTGCGGCAACCAGTGCCATCCAGATTTTACCGGCTTTGCCAAGGAGAAGTTCTCCGTAGAGCATATGCGGTGCGGCCGAGTTTGCAAGATCGTTCCATGGTGTGTAATGGTAGAATCCGAGCACCATGATCGCCTGCATGATCAGAATGATGATGAGTCCGAGCGCCATACCGAGCGGCACGTTTTTCTTGGCATTTTTTACCTGACCGGAGATCGGGATTGCAAATTCTGCACCGATAAAAAGCCAGAATGCTACCGCTGTCATGGAGATGACCTGCGCCGGGCTGGTTGCCATATTGGCGGGCTGCGTAATAACTTGTCCGGTTCCGAGCTTGAATACACCGATGAGTCCCATAACGACCATGGAGCCTACAAGAAGAAATGCAACGAGATCCTGTAGCTTGGCAAACATATCCACGCCATTTAAATTGGCGATCATAACAACAGCCATCATGACCGCTGTGTACACGATACTTGGAATCGGCAATGGGATCACCTGCGACATCGCATATGCAAAGATGGATGCCTCAACACCTGACGATAGAATATTACAGATCAGATATCCGCCGACCATGGAAACAATCGTCGGGAGCGGTCCCATGCAGGCGAGTGTATACTGCGCAAGACCACCGGTAATATTTGGCATGAGTGCATTTAATTCTGACAGAGAACCGATGGTCGTCAGGTTCAAAAGACACGCAACCACCATCGCTCCGATAAATACGATTCCGACTTCACCGGCACCCTGTCCGAGAGAAACAAGACAACTGGTTGCGATAACCAGACCGACAGAAGTCGAAACAACACTTTCAAGTCCTAATTTTTTCTCTTCCATAAGCAGCCTCCTAGAGTGCGTCTAAACCTTCATCACCGGTACGAACCTTGATCACATTATCAAGTGAGTATACAAAAATCTTGCCGTCTCCGATGTGACCGGTATATAAGATCTGCTTGACTGCTTCCACAATTTCACGAACCTTACCTGTTTCGACGACAAGGTTGATCTGCTGTTTTGGAAGAAGCACAAACTCTTCGTTTTCTTCGACTGCATATTCTGCAGAACCTTTCTGGATTCCGCAGCCCAATACCTGCATAACGGTCATACCTCTTACGCCGAGGTGACTGAGTTCTTTTTGAAGTTCCGCAAATTTGGTAAAACTTGTAATGATTTCGATTTTGGATAACCCTGTCTCCATAATGTTTCCTCCTTTGTTATGCATTCTCCATATATTTCAGATAATTTTCCGGAGTAAGCCCCGTGAAATTCTTAAATTCCTTTACCATATGAGATTGATCATAGTACCCGCTTTCCTGTGCCATATCGTAAAAAGCCATATCTTGGTGAAGTGCCATCTCCTCTAACGTATTCTGAAAACGTACGATTTTTTCAAATGTCTTCGGGCTGATGCCATGCATCTCATGAAAGCTTCTTCGCACATAACACTCTGAATATCCGGTGTCCTGCGAGATTTCTTTGATCGATACATTCCCTTTTGTCTCATAGATCCGGTTTCTGATATAAGCCTCTATGTCTTCTTTGGAGTCAGAAGACGTCTGTGCCCGCTCCGCATCTTTTAGTACCTTGTGAATGATCGCGGCCCGCTCCTTCATGCTTTTTGTCTGCGAAAGCGATTCATCAATCTCTGCGCCGTATGCATCGGACGGAATCTCGATATCAGTGTTGATGATATCCCCGATAGAAATGTCCTTCGGGAGAATACACTGCCCCGGATTGAAACGAATGCCAAAATACATCCGGTTCTTTTCAAACGGCCAGTATTTCATCTTTAAAACCGTTCCTCCGAGAAAGCATCGGACGTCATCTTCTCCGATCGCATACAATAAATCTACGCAACCATCCGGCACGGCATTGATCGGCTGTGCCGCCGGTTCCTCCTCAAACGCATAGTATTCGAAAATATGACTGCCACTGCCCCGCATACTTTCGTATTCTTTCGCATTTTTCTGTACATATGGTTGCTGTAGATTCATAAACATCGCCTCTTATGCCATGTCGGGTTTGTCCCACAACGGAAGTGTTACGCCGATTCCGTTTGCAAGTGCATTCTTGTATACCTCATGTCCCCATGCAATATCTTCAACCGGCATACCGCCTACGGAAAAGATAATAATCTCGTCATCACTTTCACGACCGACATGCTTTCCTGTAATAATGTCGGAGATGTCGATAATATCTTCGCGTTTTGCCAAACCTTCGTGTACCAGATCGGTGAAAAGAGAACCGACGATACAAACGGTATCGTATGTCGGATATGGATACTCCTCTTCCCATGCCTCATACAGGCTGTAATTGTCGACCACCATCTTGCAGCGCTTGGCAACAAACTCTTTGCTGTCAAATCTTGCAGCGGACGGCATCGAGATCAAAGCGCCTTTTTTCACCCATTCCTCCTTGATCTCCGGGAATGTGGACACATCATTTAGCACGGTTGTGGTAAAACTGATAATATCGCTGTCTCGTATTGCTTCTTCATTGTCCTTGCAGATAATAATGTCTTTCAACTGTGGATATTCCGATTTGGCCCATGCAACAAAGTTTTCCAGGGATTTGGCACCTCTGCCTTTTACCTTGAGCGTATCGAGGTTCGGACATACCGCCATAAATGCCGCCAGAGAAGTCTTTCCCATGACACCCGGTCCAATGATCGATACGACTTTGGAATCTTTTCTTGCCAAATACTTGGCTCCGACACCCGGGATTCCGCCCGTCCGGTAAGAACTGAGCAGGTTTGCACTCATCAATGCAAGTGGCGCTCCGGTGTCCTTGTCATTCAGCATCATCATAAGGATGGAACGCGGAAGGCCTTTTTCCTTATTCTCAATGTTCGAGCCATACCACTTCATGCCGGCGAGCTGGTGCTTACCGCCGAGATATGCCGGCATCGCCATAAATCTTCGGTCAGGACCGTTCTTGGGCATGCCCGGGAATTTCGGATCATCCGGGAACATGATCATACAGCCGTGCGAATTGTGGTTCTCGCCGCCCATCATGTAATCGCCCTTGTTTAACGTAACCAGAAGGTCCTCCATACAGTCGACACATTTGCTCATGTCCTTGACACCGGCCTTGATCATATCCGGCTCGGAAAGATAAAGAAAATCAATTTTCGTATCCATAGTTGTCATCCTCCTTTACATATCTGCAAAAGAGAAAAAAGGCGTCAGATATTCTCTATCTGACGCCTTCGTCCTCTTTAATTTAGCACATAATATTATGTATTTCAAGTATAATTCCTTATTATATTAGCCTGCTCTGTCCGTTTTGTATTGTAAAAAACGATAGAAACCTAATTTTATTTATTCGGCATGAATCGGTTCGGAGCAAGTGCACTCAGATCCACAACGGTTTTTTCTCCATGCACCAGCTGAGAGAGCATCAGTCCGACAACCGGAGCAGTTCCGAATCCGTGACCGGTAAATCCGCAAGCAACGATCAGTCCTTCCGCATCCGGACAAGGTCCGATGAACGGGACGCCGTCAAATGCGTCATCCAGCCATCCGCACCAGCTTCGCACAACTTTGGCATCCTTCAGACATGGAACATAATCCATAACTGCGCGGCAGCTTGCGGAAAGTGTCATCGAATTGGTATATAATTTCGACGGATCATCCATATCGGTCACTTCCTCATAACCGCACTCGGAACCGAATACAAAGGAACCATGATGTGCCTGATGTCCATAGAAATCCGCATCTGCAGTACCGAGCATGATGTCAAACATATGCGGCTGCATCTCGGTTACAAACATCTCGTCAATCAGGCGGGTCATCGGAAGATCCACACCTACCGTTCTTGCGATTGCGCGACTTTCGTATCCTGCTGCAAGAATGATCTGTTCTCCTTCAAAGACCGTTCCGTCGGTCAAGATAACCTGACGCACTTTTCCGCGAACCTTCTTCAGCGTGGCGACTTTTGCATCGGTATAATAAGAAACGCCAAGCTCTAAGGAACGTTTATAATAACCCAATGTTGTGGTCAGCGGATTGGCATGTCCGTCGGTCGGGCACCAGCTCGCTCCGATGATTTCTTTGGAAAGATATGGGCAGATCTCCTGCACCTCTTTCGCATCGACCATCTCGACACCAAGGCCTACCTTCTTCGCATTGTTGGCAAGTGTCTGCAGCTTCTTTAAATGTGCCTCCGTCTTGCCGAGTCGTAAGTTACCTTTCTGTGTATATTCCACATCCACACCGAGTTCTTCGGAAAGTGTCGGCCACATATGCTGAATGCCGTACATTGCATATGGAAGTTCTCTGACATCACGTCCGGACTGACGAACACCGCCACCGTTACGACAACTTCCGCCGTGTCCGATACTCTTGGTGGATTCCAGTACAATTACATTTTTTGTTCCGGATTTTGCAAGGTAGTAGGCTGCGGCACATCCGACAACACCGCCGCCGATAATGATTACATCTGCTGTCTTATTCATGTTCACCACCCTGATCCTTTCCTAAAATCTCCATTTCAATCGGTCTCATAGGTGCTCTTGCGGAAGCAGGCTCCACATAATCCGGCGCTTCCTTCAGTTCGGCTGCCATAATGGATTTCACCAGTCTGCTGCAGGTCTGTCCCTGACAGAGCCCCATTCCGTTTCTTAAATATCTGCGCATCTCTTCGATGGTAAAAATGCCTTCGTGAACCGCCTTACGGATCTCTCCTTTGGTGACTTCCTCGCATCTGCATACCAGTAAGCCATCGTCTGCACCCGGAACAAACGGTCCGATTTCGTCTAATTTCTGTCTGATATCGATCATAAAGCAGCCTCCTTTTCGGCTCTGTAGAAGCGAGCCTTCATAAGCATGTCATTCGGGACTTTAATGGTAAGCAGATTCGTGTGATCAAACGCAGGGCTTGTACGAACCCTGGTCACTTCGCACTCACAGACCTCCTTACCGTTTCTGCCACAGGCAATGCCTTTATCTCCGACTTTCGGAAGCGGCATGAATTCATACGGCATCGTAACTTCTCCGTATCCCGGCTCCACATCCTCCTCTACAAGGAAGATAGCCTGTCCGGAGCAGCTTGCGACACACATTCCGCAACCGATACATTCATGTTCTTTGTCAACCACCGGAAGCGATGTAATATTCTTTCCGATCGTGATGCAGCCCCGCTTGCAGGCATCCTGACACGGGTTACACGGAATATTCTGTGTACACTCCATGACCGGATGGATCTTTCTCTGCTTCGTCACACCCGGGAAACGCTCGATCTCATCATCTCCGACAAAACCATTGGTGAGAAGATTTTCGGAAATAGCGATACCTTCCTCTGTTTTTTCAATTTTCTTTCCACGATTGCACGGAGCAAACATACCCTGACGAAGCGTATCAAGCTGTGCCTCGAGTTCTTTGATTCGTGCTTCTTTTTCTTCCGTTTCTGCAAAACCAAGGTATTCGGCGATCGTAATACCGCTCATACGTCCCTCGATCATTGCGGAGCTGGCTTCCTCGATACCGGATACATCACCCGCTGCATAGATTCCCGGAACACTGGTCTGTCCCTCCTCATCACAATCCGGAACAAAGCCTCCTTTGGTATCTTTCATCTTGCATCCGGCCTGATCCAGGAGCTGCGACATCGGAGATAATCCGACGGCAAGGCAGATCGTATCGACATCAAAATGTTTTTCCGTACCTGGGATGATCTTCCAGTCCGGTCCGACCTGTCCGATCGTTACACCGGTAACAAATTCGTCTCCTTCTGCTTCCACGATCGTGTGGGACAGATAAAACGGAACGCCACATCTTGCAACCTTAGCAGCATGTACACCGTATCCGCCGATTCTCGGAGCAGCATCACAGAGTGCTACGACTTCACATCCGGCCTGCATCAGCTGAAAGCTGACAACCAGACCAACGTTTCCGGAACCGAGCATCAGGATTCTCTTGCCCGGAAGGATATGATGAAGGTTCATCATTGTCTGGGCGGCTCCTGCACCAATGACACCCGGAAGTGTCCATCCCTTAAAGTTGACCATGTTCTCGGATGCGCCTGTCGCGATCAGAATACTGTCTCCCTTGAAATGTTTGATCTCGCCCTCGATACGAACGGTAACTTCCTTGTCCGGATACAATCCGACAACCGTTGCGTTTAAAACAACTTCAACACCGTATTTCTCGGCTTCTGCAAGAAGCTCCTCGCCGATCTTGAATCCTCTGATCTTGGCTTTATGTTCCTTCGAACCAAAAAATTTATGAATCTGTTTAAAAAGCTGACCGCCCGGTCTGGCATTTTCATCAAATACAATTGGCTTTACACCATGTTTTGCAGCTTCGATTGCTGCGGAAAGTCCGGCAGGGCCTGCGCCGACGACGATCATATCATAACGTTTTACTTCCATATCTAAGCCTCCTTACTGCTAACCCCGTACTGCGTCTCAACCTTCATTCCTTCCTTCAGTGGTGTGATGCAGGTTCTGACATTCGGTTTTCCATCAACGATCATAACGCAATCGGTGCATCTTCCGATCGCACAGAAGACACCGCGTGGCTCATGAGTTTTAGCGGTATAACGATGTACCATTACACCATTGACTTTTAATGCGGCCATGATCGGCTCGCCCTCAAGTCCCTCCATCGGAGTTCCGTTATAATAAAAGGTAACTGTTTTCCCTTCCGGACTAGGTCCGAGAATAGGGTGGTTTTCAATTCTGCCCATAATCCAATCCTCCTTAGTCATATCCGTAAATACAACAAAAAGCGCCAACCGTTCCGGTTGACGCCTTTGTCTAACTTGTGTCTGATTATAGATACTTTCATTCATTTTGTATTGTAAAAAACGATACTCATCTTATTTTACTTTGATGGATACAACTTCCGAATATGCTCCGTAGTAATTCGTTCCGTTGTACGTCTTATACGCACGAACTTTGTACTTCATCGTCGATCCTTTCTTGAGTTTCGTATTCTTATAAGAAAATGTTTTGTTGCCTTTGACCGTTGCGATCTTCTCATACTTCTTCGTCTTACTGTTGTACCGATAAATCCGATAACCACCGGCACTCGCCACTTTGCTCCATGTCAGTGTAACCGCCGAAGATTTCGTAGCTGCCTTCAGATTCTTCGTCTGCGCCGGCTTCGTACAGTCCTTATATGCAGAAGAAGAACTTCCCCACAGCGTTCCGGTATCCGTTTTCTTATATGCACGGACTTTAAACTGATACTCTGTTGCGACAGTAAGTCCGGTTATCTTATAAGACACGGTACTCCCCTTGGAGATCGTTGTCACCTTCTCATAGGACTTGCTGCTCGTATTATATTTGTAAATGCGATATCCACTGGCACCGGAAACTTTATCCCACGACAAAGTCAGATACGTACTGCTTCTAACAGCCGTACTCACTCCGGACACCTTTGCCGGCGGTGTTGTCACGGATACGACCGATGAATAGTTTCCGTAATAATTCGTTCCACCGATTGTCCAGTAGCAGCGTACCTTATATTGATAGGTTTTGCCACTGCTCACATTCTCATCTGTATAGCTGCGATTCTTGGTCGATTTCAGGTACACATATTTCTCCTGTTCCGGATCGTAGCGGTACACGCGATATCCGGTCACATCATCCGCGGTCTCACTCCAGCTTAATGTGACCGGTCCAGTTGCACTCTCAGCGGAAGCCTTCACTCCTGTTGTCTTGATGCTCGTATCCTTATACCAGAAATTCGTGTCCAGATTTCCACTGTACCCATCCACCCTGGAAGTCGAAGAATACTGCCAGAAATCATAATCATATGGCACATCAGCATAGGCTGTACCACTTTTCGTATTACTTGTGGTCGTATTGTTGTAACGTGCGATCCAGATGCCACAATCCGTGAGGTCATCGGTATTAATATAGGATTTGATCCAGGAATAGGATGCATACACGCTCGCCTGATATCCCGCCTCCACAATCGTGTCGGCAAAAGCCTGGCATACCGCAGTCTCTTTCGTCTTTGAAAGCTTGCCTGCCGTCAATCGGTTATAGCTTCCCTTCTCACGATCGATGACGATCGGCAGTGTGACGTCCCAATCATATTTATCAATCTGATTCAGAACGAAGTTCGCCTCTTCCCTCGCTTCCTTCTCGGTCAACGCCTGCGAGAAAATATAGAGACCTATATTAATGTCATTCTCCAGCGCCGCTTGAATGTGTGAATCCGCAGCAGTATCTTCGTAGATACTTCCACTGGAGGAATCTCTTGATCCCACACGCACAAAGGCGAAATCAATGCCCGAATTGTGAATCTCCTCCCAGTCCAGAAGTGTTGTCGTCTTATTTTTCGCCTGCCACCAGGACACATCGATTCCGTTGATCAGCTGATAATCTTCGTAATCACTTCTGTGATAGTACGTCGCGGAAGTATAATCACCGTCCGTCGTAAAAGAATTATCCTCAAAATCCTGCGTATAAGAAGTGCTTACCGCCTGTGTCGAAGTTGCTGATAAAAGCGATATTGCGCTTCGCAACAGGGAATATTGGGTATCTTCTGCCGGTATATCATCTTTGTAAACCGTCTCATCCTCGATGCTTTGGCCCATGACTCCGTCCATCTGCGCCTCTGGCACTGCTGCCCTAAGCTGCTGCGGCGCAAGTACACATGCTGCCGATAATACCAGTCCTGCTACAATTATTTTTGCCTTCGTCCACTTCAATTTTCTTCCTCCATCATGCACATTCACTTGATTCTCTCGTCATATTTTATAAACATCAATAAGAATGATCCATCAAAACAATTCCCTTCTCAGGCTCCGCCTTTCGCAAAAAGGCAAAAATATAGGGCGCCACCATGCAAGCGCCCTACACATTCGAGATTCTCCGCCTTCACCACCCGCCGCATAGAAGTCCTCTGGCTGCTTCGTATACCATAGTTGTAGCAACACCTTCTATCCGTTCCTCATCGGATCGTGTACTGCGATATCCTCTCATTTTGGAATTGTTCCCTTTTCCATCTTTTTTCAAGGTTTTGGGGGTATGATCATCACAAAAAGATTTCATTCAACTTGCTTTGTCTATCTCTTTTCATGTATGCTATCATCATAGAGAGGTTTCCTTGAAAAAACCTTGAAGCAGCTTAAGAATTTAAATTTACGATGAGATTGATAATATAGGAGAAAATGCAATGCGAATTTTAGTAATTGAAGATAACATCCGTCTGGCAGACACGATCGCCGATGCGCTTCGCTGCGAAAATTATATCGTGGACATCGCAAACGATGGTGTGCAGGGATACGAGGATGCGGCAAGTGGAATCTATGACATGCTGATTCTGGATCTGATGCTTCCGAAGATGAATGGTTACGAAGTGCTTTCCACACTGCGCAGGGAAGGAAACGATATTCCGGTGCTGATCCTCTCCGCCCGCACGGAGCTTGATGACAAAGTGCAGGGATTTGCAGTCGGTGCAGACGACTATGTGACCAAACCGTTTGAGATCCAGGAGCTTCTAATGCGCATACAGGCGATCACCCGCAGACGTGTGCACCAGGATATCCAGCTTCTGCATGCCGGAAATCTGGCTTTTGACAACAACACCTGTGAGATTTCCAACACTGACACCGGCAAGACCATGAAGATCAGCGGAAAAGAAATGCAGCTTCTCGAATTTCTGCTGATCAATCAGAATCAGGTGCTGGAAAAGGAACAGATTGCAACCAAGATCTGGGGATACGAATCGAATGCCGAATACAACAATGTGGAAGTCTATATTTCCTTCCTGCGCCGCAAGTTCCAGCATCTGCAGGTCAACACGCGTATCCGCGCAGTTCGTGGCGTGGGTTATATTCTGGAGGTAGCCAATGATTAGAAACCTACAAAAGAAGATCTCTCTGTTGTTTCTTTTGCTTTTGTCCATTACATGGATCAGTATTCTGTCTATCTATGTGACGAATATTTACCGGTCCAATCTGCTCAACATCGAAGATAAAGTTCGCGAGGAGGTCAAGGACGAGAACTGGAAGAATTTCATTATCTATAAGGGACTGAATTCGGATCTGAATGACATCTCGTACTGTGTTTATTCGCTGTCCGCAGAATCAGATGAAGAACCATCCATCCTCTTCCATACCTTCTCCGATAAATCGGACGAAGAACTGTTAAAAGATGGAAAACGCGTGATTGCTGCAAATGAGAGTGGTCGCATGCACTTTCTGCAGTATACCTATCTCTACAAATACCAGCACAATTCCGGCAAACGCTATCTTATCCTGATCAGTGGTACGCCTGCACTTCGCGCGACTCTGCCAACTCTGTATGTCTGTGGCGGTCTGCTGCTTGTCGGAATACTTCTTTTTGCGGTCTCTGGACATGCGCTCTCCCGCTGGCTGACCCGACCGATCGAGGAGATGATCAATTCCGAGAAGAAATTTATCTCGAATGCCAGCCACGAGTTAAAAACACCTCTTGCGGTCATCCGTGCGAATACACAGCTTCTGCAGAAAGAGGTTGCATCAGAGAATAAGCATCTTGGGTACATTAATCAGGAGACGGAACGCATGATCTCGCTTGTCAACAAGATGCTGACGCTCGTCCGCCTTGACACAGCACAGAATCAGGCGCCGATGACGCATTTTCAGGTGGATGATGCGTTATACGATATCATTTACCCGATGGAAAGCGTTGCCTATGAGAAGGGAATCCGTATTACGACGGATATTCAGGAGAATATGTATATTGACGGGGTTGAAGATCAGATTCAGGATCTTCTTTCCATCCTGTTAAATAATGCGATCAGTTACTCGCCGGATGGCGGAGAAATCGTTATCCGCTCCTACATTCAGACGAAAAAGTTCCACCTGTCCGTTGCCAACACCGGCGATCCGATTCCGGAAGAAACGCGTGAGCGCTTGTTTGAACGCTTTTTCCGCGCGGATGAAGCGCGCGAGGATAATGGACACTATGGTCTTGGGCTCTCCATCGCCAGCAGTATCGTCGCGCACCACAACGGACGCATCCATGTCAGCTACGAGGATGGGAAAAATGTGTTCGCAGTTGTGCTGCCGCTGTAAATTAAAAACGCCAGTTCCGGCAAAAGTCGGCTCTGGCGTTTTTTATTTCTAAAACGATTGAAAAAAACAAAATATAATATTTACCATTACTATAACTATACAAAATGCAAGGATGATTTTAGAAATCTTACATATTTTCGGATTTTGCTTCATTTTAAGTAAAATGCCTGTTGTAAAGAAAATACTGGTCAGCAGTGCTCCGACGGCCAATCCAAAACCAATGCTTTCTATACTCATTAGAAACGGATTGATTTGACCAATTCCAAAACTCTCAAACAATAAAGCTAATAATAACGCTCCAAATCCAACGCAACTTATAATACGGACTCGTTTCATAAGAATATCTTTCTCATTCTCCGCATAATCAGCAACTTTCAGCAATGTGTCTTTCTCTTCTCTATTCATATTCTCGCTTTTCCTTTCTCCATCAATGATTTCCCGGATATCAACATTATAAAAATCCGCAAGTTCGATCAGTAGACTCAGTTCTGGCATATTTATTCCGTTTTCCCATCGAGAAACACTTCTTGTCGATACATTAAAATGTTCTGCCAACTGTTCCTGCGTTAATCTCTTTTCCTTCCGCAGTTCTTTTAATAAAGAACCGATTTTCTTTTGATCCATGCTGTTACCTCCTTTCCACTGACAGAATATCGAAATAATTTATATTTGAACACGACACAAAGCGAGAAATGCTGTGTTTATGTATACCCGACACGCCTTGTCAGGTTGTTGATCGCTGACTGTTTCATCATAGCATAAATAACATATGGATTCTATCTTCAGTATAAAATAGGTCAAAACCATCATAGAATCGGTCATTTACTTCTATTTTGTAATATGCTATCGTAGACATACAAGCATTTATATTAAGGAGATTAGGTTACTATGGAAAAAAAGCAAAATCATTTTTCAGGGCAACTCGGCTTTGTCCTGGCTGCAGCCGGTAGTGCTGTGGGTGTGGGAAATCTGTGGCGTTTCCCATATCTTGCCGCAAAAGATGGGGGCGGACTCTTTTTGATCATTTACTTTGTGCTCGTGCTGACGTTCGGCTTTACGCTTTTGACATCCGATATCGCAATCGGTCGCCGTACAAAGCAGAGCGCGATTGGCGCATACACACAGATGCGTCCAAAGTGGAAATTTCTGGGAATACTTACATTCCTTGTTCCGGTTCTCATCATGACATATTACGCAGTCATCGGTGGCTGGATCACAAAGTATGCAGTAACGTACATAACCGGACAGGCAAAGGCCGCTGCCGGCGATGATTACTTTACCTCATTCATTACTTCATCCACCTCTCCGGTTGTCTACGCCTTGATCTTCATGGCTGTGACCGCATTCATCGTGTACAATGGTGTCGAGGAAGGTATCGAACGCGTTTCCAAATGGATGATGCCGATCCTGCTCGTTCTTGTTGTTATTATTGCCGGATATTCGCTGACACTGCAGCATACCGATGCTTCAGGCGAGGTTCATACCGGATTACAGGGATTTTTGTATTATCTTACTCCAAATGTGGAGGGACTGACCGTAAAGCGTTTCCTGCAGATCCTGTTGGATGCGATGAGTCAGTTGTTCTTCTCGCTGAGCGTATCGATGGGAATTATGATCACTTACGGTTCCTATGTGAAGCCGGAAGTCAACTTGAATAAAGCGGTCAACCAAATCGAAATCTTCGATACCGGTGTTGCATTCCTCGCAGGTGCGATGATCATTCCTGCCGTATATGTATTCTCCGGAACCGAAGGCATGGGTGCCGGACCGAGCCTGATGTTTGTCTCGTTACCAAAAGTATTCGCAGCCATGGGCAAAGCAGGCATTTTCGTCGGAATCCTCTTCTTCGTGACTGCGATCTTCGCAACACTGTCATCCTGCATCTCCGTATTGGAATCCATTGTTGCCAACTGCATGGAGATCTTCCATACCGGACGCAAGAAAACCGTTCTTATTCTAACCGCGATCTATCTTGCAGCATCCGCAGTCATTACACTTGGTTACAGCATCTTCTATGTGGAAGTGAAGCTGCCGAACGGCTCGACCGGACAGCTGCTGGATATCATGGATTATATCAGTAATAGCGTTATGATGCCTTTTATCGCGTTGCTTTCAACGATCCTGATTGGATGGGTTATGACACCGGATTATGTCATCGACGAGATGGAACGAGGAGGCGAGAAGTTCCGCCGCAAAAAGCTTTACTGCATCATGATCCGCTACGTTGCACCGGTGATGATGTTTATTCTGTTCTTACAGTCGACTGGAATTTTATCATAATTTCATACTATTTAAAAACCGGAGTAACGAAAAATCATCGTTACTCCGGTTTTTATTTTATTCTTTATCTGATCGGTACCGCAACCTCCGTAATATAATCATTGCTATTTGCACCACGGCTCGGCGGTCCCTCTAAATAAATACTGCGATACTGTCCGGTTGTCTCCACCCGGTTCTCTCTGACATACGCATCTAAAGCCGCAATTGCAGTCCCGATTCCCTCATAGGGACCTCGATAATAGATACACAATGCAGGTGTCTCAGCAAACGCTTTCCTCTCCGCTCCCGTAAATCCATCATTGACCGGAATGCAGCACATGAGATCCAGGCTCTCACACGCGCTATCCATACGCATTGTGAACATTCGTGCATTCATCGACATCATCCCCGTTCTTGCCGCTGCAATATAAGTGTCGCGCAACTTGTTTGCAGCATCTGCCGTATCTTCACACAGATAGCGGCGGCAAAAACATACCTGCCGCGGAAGGCGCACCTGATGCACCGTCAGGTCCCCCTGCTTAGCCGAGCGGACCTGAAGCATCTGGATATTGCGGTCTAAGACGGCACGCAGATTCATCAAACGTTCAAGATGGTGATCCAGATTCCCGGTATCGTAGTAATATTCCGCTATTTCCGCAAGTGACAGCCCAAGCTTCTGCAAGGATCGGATCGAACGGATCTGCGTCATATTATCCGCCGTATAATACCGGTAACCGCTTTGCTCGTCTTTGACTGCGGGCGTCAGCAGCCCCATATGCTCATAAACCAGAAGCGTCTTTCTTGTTACACCTAGAATCTTGGTAATCTCGCCGATTTTAAATAAATTATCATCCTGTTTTTTCATATTAATCTCCTATTTATTTGACGCCAGCTTGACTCGTCCCTTAAGGTACAACTTATAATTATCTTATCAAAATCCTGTAGGCTCTACAAGATAAAATACATAAGTATCATCATTTCGTATAAGAGGAGGTACGCTATGAAAATTACAAATCAAAGAAGGACAAATGTGCGAAAAAGGTTCGTCCTATTTACACTGATTGCAGCTATGCTGATCACGCTGGTTCCGGCAGCCAATGTATCTGCTGCATCGGTCGCCTATCTGACGGAAGATCCGAATGCCGATCTCTATCCGTTCCCGTTAGATATGAATTTCTTGTCAAAATATCTGTACGGCAGTGCGGAAAACACAAAGGGAACCGTGGCTACCTATTATGCAAAGGAAGTTCCGAACGAATGGCTGCCCCATGAGATGCCGGCAAGCCTTAAGACCAGTTATTGGGGCAAGGCTGTGGTGCACACCACGAAGGCAAAAGTCTATTTCTATCCGGGAACTCCGTCCATCAACTATCATAAAAAGAGAATGGATGAGATCAATAAGACTGCCTATTCGTATCTGGGAGGACATCCCGATGGAAATGCAAATCTCGCCTTTTATTGCGCGGAAACAAGCGAATTCAAGGTTCTTGCATACGATGCAACCTGGGTTGCGATCTGGAGTAATGGTGCAATCGATGTCGGCAGAGGACTTGAAAGCACCTGTGGCGGACTTGGAACGGAGCAGTACGCCAGCTGGAAGCCGGGTGTATATTTTATCCCGCGCAAGGACGTTTATATCACTGATGCAAGAAACCAGCAGCTGGATATTCCGACCGTAACGGCATCGGGAACGGCAACATGCAACATTTATATAAAGACCACTCCGGCGACTGACAACTATGTGGCCGCGGGACTGATTGAAACGAATCAGTTGTTTCAGGTAACAAAGTCAACACCAATCAACGGACATTATCAGATTTATTATCGGCAGGGACTTTACTATGTGAATGCCAAATATGTAAATCTTAGGATGTCCAATGAAAACAAGCCGGCGATGCAATATAACGCAGTTGTAACCTGCAGTGATCGTGTCAACATTACCACAGAGGCAAATGCATCCTCCTCCGTGGAAGGAATCGCAAAAAAAGATGCAAAGCTTCAGGTGGTCAAGAAGAACTACGGCAATGGTTATTCGCAGGTGTGGTTCAACTCAAAGAAATGCTACATCCCTACGAAGAATCTGACCGGATTTGAGACTTATCTTACGCTCGCAGCGTTAAAAAAACCGAGCAAAGCCAAGGGAACACTTGTCATAGATTCCCCATGGGCCGCATATGGTGCCAGCGCCTTCACGGAAGCCGGACTAAAGATACTGAAAAAATACCATATGGATCCGGATAATTCGAAAGCACTTAAAAAATGCCTGGACACCAAAAATGTTTATTTTATGCAGGCTGGCGAAAGTGCTCCCGTATACAAAGTAAGTAAAATGACCTATTCGACAGAGGCATTCCCGGATTATAAGGAAACCGGAAAACTATACAAAATTTTATATAACGGAGAAATCTGTTATGTAGCGGATGTGGGAAATGCACCTTTTACCTATTATCCGGGCAATAAATATTCGAAAAAGGTAAAGGCGGAAACCAAAGTCCTCAGGGTTTATTGTCAGAATGGTGGCAGCAGCGGAAATCTCGAGTGCTATAAGATCAACGATCAATATTATTATAAATTGGACGATATCGCATACCTGATGTCCAAAACAAATAAATCTTTTCATGTGAAATACGATAAAACCAAAGATGCAATGATCATCAACAGTATGACGGCATATAAGGGAAAAGCCGCATCTCTGAAAAAAGGTAACGGTAAAAAGCATAAAGTAACTGTCCCTGCCACGAGTATCGTATGGGATGGCGAAGTCGTGGGAATCCCTTGCTACAAGATTGACGGAAAGTATTATGTGTCACCGGACGATATCGGCGAACTGACCGATTCACGTTTTGAAAGTGACGGTAGCGGCTGGTGCATAAGGACTCTCTATCCTCACAAAATAGACGCAGTAGGCTAAAATAAGAACCGGAATCTAAGATTCCAAAAATGTAAAATTACATCCATAACAACAAAATACCGAACCATTTTGTTCCTAAGAAGTCAAATTCTTTTCTCAAATGGTTCGGTATTTTTATATGTTTTACAGTTCAATAATCACTGCCTGATATCCAGCAAGTGTGATACGGCTGTCATCATCCACATCCACACTGGCACAGTTGTTGAGAATCACATTACCCGCCTCTTCCGGAAGCATAACCGTCTGTGGCTCGTTCTGGAAATTTGCAAGAACAAGCAATGTCTGTCCCTCTCCCTTGCGGAAGTATGCAATCAGATTCTTAGTCTCTCGCTGATACGGCTCAAAGCGGCCGAATGTCAGAGTCTCATGGTAAGCCGGATCTTTGTAGAGTGCGATCATCTTCTTGTAGAAAGCATAGACCGAATTGCTGTCATCCTTCTGCTTTGCAAGGTTGATCTCCTTGTAATTCGGATTGACGATCATCCAAGGCTTATGCGTGGAGAATCCGGCATTTTCCGCATCACTCCACTGTACCGGAGTACGCGCATTTTCACGGCTGTAAACGCGAAGCAGCTTCATGCTTTCTTCCTCGGAATAGCCTGCATCGCGGCACACCTTATACTCATCCTTTGAGCTGATGTCATCAAGCTGATCGATGCTCTCAAATGGGCAGTTCTCCATTCCGATCTCCTGTCCCTGATAGATGAACGGGATTCCGCGCAGGAAGAAGTATACGGCCGCCAACGCCTTCTTACTTGTATCGTTTAAATCTCCCTCCGGAATATAACGGCATACGCCACGCGGCTCATCATGATTTTCAATGATATTGGAAAGGAAACCGATGTCTGCCACTCGAAGCTGACTGTCAAAGATTGCATTTTTGTACATCTCCGGTGTTACACTCTCATGCTCATACCATGCGCCGCCTTTTCCACACATCTCCGGTGCGAAATCAAATTTCGATGAAAAATGTCCATCCTCTCCGATGAACTCACGAAGCTCGGAGTCCTTCTCGTTAAATACTTCTCCTACGGTAAAGGCATCATACTTATCAAATGTCTCATGCTTCATCTCCTCTAAGAATTCGCCGATTCCCTCGGCATCCTCAAGCATACGAACAATTGAAACCATTCCGTCATCACGGTCCGGTTCATAGTCGCAGAACGGAAGCTTTTTCTTGATGTTGATGATCGCGTCGATACGGAATCCGGCGATACCGCGCTCAAACCACCAGTTCATCATCTTATAAACTTCCTGGCGGACTTTTGGATTCTCCCAATTGAGATCCGGCTGCTTCTTATGAAAAGCATGAAAATAATATTTATCGGTTCCCGGAATCGGCTCCCAGACGCTTCCTCCGAAGTAGGAACGCCAGTTACATGGCAGCTTTCCGTCTTTCTTCTCCGCAATATAGAAATATTTTCCGTACTCTCCGTCCGGATCGGCACATGCCTTCTTGAACCACTCATGCTCATCGGAGCAGTGGTTGACAACGAGATCCATAACAATGTACATATCACGCTTTTTGGCCTCTGCAAGCAGGCGGTCCATCGTATCCAGATCGCCAAAAAGCGGATTGATATCATAGTAATCGGAGATATCGTATCCCTGATCCACAAGTGGGGACTTGTATACCGGCGAAATCCAGATAATATCGATTCCAAGATCCTTCAGGTAATCGAGCTTTCCGATGATGCCTTCAAGATCACCGATTCCGTCACCATTGCTATCCGCAAAGCTTTTCGGCCAGATCTGGTATGCAACTTTTCCCATCCACCATTTTTTCTTCATCTATCTATCCCCCTACTTTTTGATCTGTCTTACCGTCGCTTCATACGGGCGGAGCACTGCCGGCATATTTCCCACATAATTACTGATCATGATCGGCGCATCATCCGGAATCTGTGCCATCACAGCTGCAGGGATTGCAACGTCGTGATCCGTAAAGTTACAGAGCACGACCAGTTTCTCGTCACCCAGCGTTCTTGTGTAGATAAAAAGCTCTTCGTTGTCCGGCTCAAGCAGTTCGTAATCACCATAGACGATAATTTCATTCTCGTGGCGCAGACGGATCAGCTCCTTGTAATATGAAAATACGGAATCCGGATTGCCAACCTGCTGCTTTGCATTGATTTCCTTGTAATTTGGATTTACCTTAATCCAAGGTGTTCCGGTCGTAAAACCAGCATTCTCGCTGTCATCCCACTGCATCGGTGTGCGCGCATTGTCGCGCCCGATCTTCTTGAGGTAACCCATCATCTCCTCATGGGAAACGCCACCGGTCTCGGTCATTTCTTTGTACGCATTAAAGCTCTCTACATCCCGGTAATCTTCCAGCTTATCAAAATACACGTTTGTCATTCCAAGCTCTTCACCCTGATATACATAAGGAGTTCCCTGCATCATATGAAGACAGGTTGCAAGCATCTTTGCCGAAACTTCACGGTATTCTCTGCTGTCATTCCCGTAGCGGGAAACGCTGCGTGGCTGATCGTGGTTGGACAGATACAGGCTGTTCCATGCTTTGCCCGCGAGTCCTGTCTGCCACTTGGACAATGTTGCCTTCCATTCCGGAAGCGGCATTTTGTCAGAATCCCATTTTCCATAACGGTTGTGTGCATCCTTTCCTGCGCCGGTATGTTCAAACTGGAATACCATATTTAATTCACTTCCATCCGCATTTGCATATTTCTTCGCTTCCTCTAAGGTAACGCCCGCTGCCTCACCGACCGTGATCAGGTCATACTTTGACAGCACCTTACGGTTCATTTCCTGCAGATATTCATGCACATGCGGACCATTTGCACAGCCACTGTCACCATATCCATTTTCTCCTGCCTGGCCATCCGGAAGTCCCTCAGGCTTTGAAATCAGACTGATCACATCCATTCGGAAACCATCAATGCCTTTTTCGCACCACCAGTTCATCATGTCAAATACCGCATCACGTACCTTCGGATTGTCCCAGTTGAGATCCGGCTGCTTCTTGGAAAACAGATGCAGATAATACATATCTGTCTGCGGATCATACTTCCATGCAGAACCGCTGAAGATCGATCCCCAGTTATTCGGCTCGCTTCCATCGGCTTTACCCGGACGCCAGATATAGAAATCACGATAAGGATTATCCACACTCTTGCGGCTCTCCACAAACCACGCATGTTCATCGGATGTATGATTAACAACCAGATCCATCATGATCTTGATGCCTAACTCATGCGCACGCGCAAGCATGCGATCATAATCTTCCATTGTTCCGAATTCCGTCATGATTGCCTGATAATCACTGATGTCGTATCCGTTATCATCATTCGGTGACTGGTATACCGGCGAAAGCCAGATAACATCAATACCAAGCTCCTTCAGATAATCCAATTTCTCTGTAATTCCGTTCAGATCTCCGATTCCATCTCCGTTCGAATCCATAAAACTTCTCGGATAAATCTGATAGACAACGGATTCTTTCCACCATGCTTTCTCCATATCGTATTCCTCCTGCTGACTTTCTAATATTATTCTGTATCCATTTCGTATTTTTTAGTTTCTACTATTCATTTCCGAACAGGTTACGCGGTTAACTATCAGGTAAAAAATAAAGCGTGCAGATAACACACTCATGTCCCTATAAAAATAATCTTTCCGCAAGATACTGTCTCTATGAATGATTTTCTAAGAAAAAGTTATCACATAAGTACGCATAAAGTCAATGGTTAACCGCATAACCATGAATATGCACAAATATGGATTTCATTTTTGTGCATATTCAAATTTTCAAAAGCAATCGATCTCTTTTCACTAGTATCTCACTTATGAACTACTGCACATTTGCTACCTCGGAAAGTTTTCGAACTGACTCCCGCTCCACCAGCTTAACCTGCAGCACATGCTGCTCCTGTGCCACCTGTTCAACCTCTTTATCACGCAAAGCGAGCAGCGCTTCAACTGCCATCTGTGCCTTTTTCCCAATATTCTGGTTCATTGTCGTCAGTTTCGGACGCGCAAGACGCGCATAGATCAAATCATCAAATCCGGCAATCGAGATATCCTCCGGAATCCGTATACCATGACTTTGTAAGAATGCGCTAACCTCGAGTGCATACAGATCGGATGCAACAAAAAGCGCCGTATAATTCTCAAATTCCGGCAGCCACTGCTGCAATTCGAGTTCTCTTACTGCCTCTGACGTAGAGAAAATATAATGATCCTTCTCCGTCGTCTCAAGTCCTGCTTCTTCCATCGCACGCTGCAATCCCATCCAACGATAATGATCAATATCCAGATCATTGTCCGCAAGCATCGCAATCTTCGTATGCCCCTGGCTGATCAGATATTTTCCCATCTTGTAGCCACCGCCGAAATCATCCGTCGCGATATTCACGAAATTCGACTTGCGATTCAGATAAGTATCGATCGAAACAACACCTTTCCGGTATTTCTCACACAGGCTCTTCAGCTGGCTCTCTGCCACGTTACACACGATCAAGCCCTCGAGATTCCATGCGATTGCCTGCTTTAACACTTCTTCCTCACTCTGCTGCACGATCAGATACATATAACAGTCATGCGCACGGATCTCCGCCTCCAGATTTCCGACCAAAGCGCTATAATATGGATCCTCCATCGTAACCTTCATACCTGGCCTCTCCGGAATCACAACACCGATCATATTGGAATTCGTCTGCGCCAGCATCATTGCAGAACGGTTGCGCACATATCCCATCTCATCGAGCGCCTTTTGGATCCGCTCACGCACCTCTCCCGAAACGCGCTGATCCTTACCATTGATCACATTTGAAACTGTCGCGGTACTGACACCGACCGCCTCCGCCACATCCTTAATTCGAACCATTCTCATCCCTCATCGCAACTGTTTATACGGAATTCAACTCTTTCAACTTGCCTATCACTGCTTTGTCAGTTCCACATACTTACAGATCATCTCCACCACACCGTCCACGCCAAGCACGGATTCGTCGAGGCAGAGGTTGTAATTTGCAGCTTCCCCCCAAGCCTGATTGCAGTAATACTCATGGTATGCCCTGCGTCTCGCATCTGTTTTCTCTACGAGCTGCTTTGCCTTCATCTCCGGGCAGCCATGTTTCTCCATGATTGTCTGCACGCGCGCTTTCTTATCGCCGCACAGGAAAACTGTCACGGTATCCGGTTCCTGACCATACACATAATTTCCGCATCGTCCGATGATCACGCACGGTTCATCCCCGATCGTCGCCTGAAGTGCCTTCCCCGGAGTCTGCCGGATCGTCTCGTTCTGCTCACCTTTTACCATCGCAGCCAGAAACGGATCAGCCTCTTTTTCCCCGAAGAAATTCGGGTAACGCTCATAGACACCGTTCTCGTCCGCCAACGCCTGAATCGCTTTCTTATTGTATAATGTAAGTCCTAGCCGTTCCGCTAGTTTCTCACCAACCGGATCGCCGTTGCAGCCACACTGTCTTCCTATCGTAATTCTCATATTGAACACCATCCTCTCTATTTTTTCAATTCCTTTCGAAAATCTTCCCATTCCACGATTCTGCCGCTTCGCCCGATTCCTCGGAAAAAGCCTGCGTTCCGGCGCGGCTTCCTGCCCGGATTCTTCGAGATCATCAGCTGCTGGTGAAATGTGTAATCTTCCCATTCAAGCAGCGTGAACGGATGCTCCTCCGTCACAACCACATACGCATTCTTCTTTGTATACTCCGGATAATGCCCCTCGTATCCGTGATTTTTCATCGCCTTTTCCACCTCGTGGCGAGCATGCTGCATCGATGCATTCATCTGCTTCCCGTAATCTCTGGCCGGATACGTTTTCGATGCCTTAACCACCTGCTCATACAGATCATGATAGATTTTCTCACGCTTCGGAGAGCGAAGCGCCTTGCTTAAAATCTTCTCCAACTGCTTCGTCGGGAAAAGGCGGTACAGCCGAATCATCTGTGCATACATCGTATCCCCTGCTTTAATCGACACGCGCTCCATCGCGTCCAATCCTTCTCCCCGCAACGGAAAATGCCACGCAAGCGGATCCTCGATCGGTGACCAGTCTCGGAACGGCGAAAAATAAATGAGACTTTGCAATTCACATTCTGTCTTGTTGCAATATTTCTCCCCCATGTACCGGTACTTATCCGCGATCGTTCCGATCATGTATACCAGCTGGCGCCACTGCTCCTGTCCCTTCATCCAGAAGTGCCCGATCTCATGGTAGCGGAAACATGCCGTATGTTCCCGCAGATTTCGGAACCAAAGCGTGCACACATTCTCCTCTCCCTGGTGCATCACCAGTCCGTAACGAGCCGATTCCGTCAAAAGCTCAGCACTTGTCACCGGTATATCTGCCACATATTCTCCCTGTAACGATGCATCCTGCACCTCCAGATAACACTCCACCGCATCATTTAAAATATAAGGAATCACGTACTGCGTCGCTCCGTCTTTACCGTGTTGCTCACACAGTTCAAACGCGCCGTAGTCAAGCAGTTCCGCGATTCTTTTAAAGCATTCCGGCATCTCATCCGTGAGACCCGGAAGCATCTGTTTTAACTGTTCGTTTCCCTTCATTTTTGTTCCTTTTTCTACTATGCCTTCGCTGATTGCAATCGACTCCGGTTTGTTTGTATCAGAATGATTGCACATTTCCATTTTCTTTCCATATATACTCTACATTATATCCACCTCGTCGTTTACTGTAAAGACCGCTTGCAAGTCCCGGAAAAATGTTATACAATGCAATCGTTTCTGCAAACTTAATAATTTGTAACTGTTTTTGAAATTTTATTTGGCGGATACGCCACACCGACGAAATGCGTAGCATTTTGGAGGTTGGCTCTGAACAGTTACAATAATTTAAATAAATGCACGAAGCATCACATTATTATGAATGTGATTGGCATAACTTGAATACGAGGAAAATTTTATGAGAAAAATCGCTTTTTTTGATGTAGATGGAACTTTAACTTCGGAGATCGACGGTTCGATCCCGGCAAGCGCGGTCATTGCGATCCGCGCAGCGCGTGCCAACGGCAACTTAATGTTTATCAATACCGGACGCTGTTTTCACAACCTGGAAGAACGTTTTCAGTCGATCGGATTTGACGGATTCGTATGCGGCTGCGGAACCGATATTTACTGTGACGGCAGGCAGCTCATGCATACCGCACCGCCTCACGAGGTGACGATGCAGCTTCTTGAGAAAGCAAAAGAAGTTGATATGGATATCCTCTTTGAATCCTTCGATTCTACCGTTTTTGATCTGTCCCGTCCGCTTCATAATCCGGATGCACGCAAATTATATAAAGAAAATCTGGAAAAAGGCTTTGAAGTATTTGATCCTTGGACAGCGCAAAATTTTCGCTGCGATAAATTTGTCACCTGGATACGCGACGAGGCACAGCTTAACGAATTCCGTAAAGTCAGTGACCAATTCTTTGAATGCATCGACCGTGGCGGTTTATTCCGCGAGTTTGTACCGATCGGCTATACGAAAGCAACCGGTCTGCAGTACATCTTAGATCACTACGGACTCACCAAGAAAGAGGCTTACGTCTTCGGCGACAGCAACAACGATCTGCCAATGCTAACCTACGTTCCGAACAGTGTCGCGATGGGCAATGCTGATCCGGAATCTCTAAAGAAACAGGTTTCTTATGTTACAAAAAAATCCAGTGAGGGCGGAATCGCCGCAGCACTGAAACATTTCGGATTTATCTAATTCCTATCCATTTTATATACATCCATCTTAAAAGGGAACTTTTACAGTTCCTTTTTTATGTACAAAAAAACTGCCTCACTGAGTGAGACAGTTTTTCGTTTACTTGTATGTAACTGTGATTAGCCCTGAGAGATAGCTCCAGTTGGGCAAACACCTGCACATGTACCACAATCTACACAAGCAGATCCGTCGATCTCGTACTGAGAAGCACCTGCAGAGATTGCTCCTACAGGACACTCGCCTGCACATGTACCACAGCTAACGCATGAATCAGAAATTACGTATGCCATAATTGAATCCTCCTTAAATAATGATCATTATTCACCTTATAGGTTTAAAGCTATTTTAGTACAAACCCTTCATAAGTTCAAGAGGTCAGCCAAATGTATTTAATTTGATGCACGCGCATGTGTTCCTAATTCCAGGTAATAAAATGATAACTGTCAAGTACCTGAAAGAATTTTGCCAGTCTTTCGTACAATGGATTGGCTTTCTCCCCGAACTGCTCCTCCACTTCTTTGCCAATGGCGATGATGTCTTTCTCACCATCCATGATTGGCCAGACAAAACTTCCCATTTCGTCAAGGTGAATGTGCGTAACCTTTGGCTTGTGGAAAAATTTCTGTGCCAGCCGGTTGAAAAAGCCGGTATTTTCGATATCCAGTGTAACGATTCCTTTTTCGTCCTTCGCCCATGCAATGGCTTCATGACGCTTTGGTTTTCTTTCCAGATAATTTTCCTGTTGATCTTTGTTTGCTTTTTTCTTCATCTCTATTTACTTTCTTTTTTCTTCTTCCAAAAAGAAAATTTCAGTACCAAAAGAATAATCAGTGCAAATACAACCAGACTTCCGATTGTAGCTACCGGCTCAGTAAGGTTGAGCTTTCCGGACAAGTCGATAACCTCGTCAATCTTAAATATAGCAAATACGGCAAGAAGGATACCAACGATACCTTCACCTGCGATCATACCTGAGCAGTATAGCATACCATCGCTGATCATACGCTCCTTGTCTTTCTTCTCCTTCTTAGACTTCTCAAAGCCAAGACGGATAAGTCCACCAACCATGATGCATGCGTTCAGCTGTACTGGAAGGTATACACCAATTGCGAATGGAAGTACCGGAATTCCAACAACTTCTGCTGCGATAGCAAGGAATACACCGATGAATACCAATGCCCATGGAAGGTTGTTGTTCATAACACCCTCGATGATCATTTTCATCAGCATTGCCTGTGGAGCACCAAGCTGCTCGGTACCGAATCCCCATGCAGAATCTAACAGATACAGTACACCACTGATTGCAAGACCTGCTGCGATAACACCGATGATCTCACCGATCTGCTGCTTCTTTGGTGTTGCACCAAGCAGATAACCGGTCTTCAAATCCTGTGACGTATCACCAGCAATAGCTGCTACAATACAGATGATAGAACCGATAGCGATCGCTCCCTGCATTCCGTGGATACCGGAATCACCAGTTGCCTTCAGAATAATTGTTGCAATCAAAAGTGTTGCAATTGCCATACCGGAAACCGGGTTATTGGAACTTCCTACTAAACCAACCATTCTTGAAGAAACAGTTGCGAAGAAAAATCCGAAAATAACTACGATCACTGCACCCAGTAATGAAACTGGAATCTGTGGAAGTAACCATACAAGGATGGTCAGAATTGCAATTGCTACAAGGATGATTTTCATGTTCAGATCCTGATTGGTACGAACATTTCCACCCTCTTTTGTTCCATTCATGCTCTTTAATGCATCACGGAACGTACGTACAATAAGTGGCAATGACTTGATCAGACTGATGATACCTCCGGCTGCGAGTGCACCCGCACCGATATAACGAATATAACTTCCCCAGATAGCACTTGCTCCACCGCTGGCAAACATCTCGCCAATTGGAGCTGTACCAGGATAAAGTGTAAGATCCGATCCAAATAATACGATTGCCGGAATCAATACTAACCAGCTGATGATACCACCGGCGAACATATAAGAAGAAATTCTAGGTCCACAAATGTAACCGACACTCATTACAGCCGGATAAATCTGTGTTCCGATTTCACCTGCATATCCCTTTACGCGGATATTAATTTCACTTGGAACAAGTTTCAAACCATCGATGATGAATTTGAACGCTCCTGCGATACCCAGTCCTGCGAATACAGTTGAAGCATTTGCTCCTCCCTCTTCACCGGCTAAAAGTACCTCTGCACATGCAGTTCCTTCCGGATATGGAAGCACTCCATGCTCTCTTACGATCAGCGCATTACGAAGTGGCACCATGAAAAGCACACCGAGAAGACCACCGATTAATGCAATAACCGTAATCTCAAGAATACTAGGCTTGTCCATTTTGCCTTCTGCTGCCCATAAGAACAAAGCTGGAAGTGTAAAGATCGCACCTGCTGCCAGAGATTCACCAGCGGAACCGATGGTCTGTACCAGGTTGCTCTCCAAAATGGAGTTCTTTTTCATAATCACTCGAATGACACCCATAGAAATAACGGCTGCCGGAATAGATGCGGATACCGTCATACCAACGCGCAATCCCAGATACGCGTTTGCTGCACCGAATACAACTGCCAGAAGGACTCCCATAATAATGGATGTTACTGTAAGTTCAGGGGTAACTTTTTCTGGCGCAATATACGGCTTAAACTCTTGTTTTTCGTTCAATGTTATTCTCCTTTTCCCTTAATAGTAAAGTAACTTTAATATTATATCTTATTTTCTCATTATTGGCAACTATTTATGCTTTCCGCCAGTTCCACTACATCAGCCAAATGTATTTAATTTGATGCATGCGCATGTGTTCTTAAGCATTCTGCTTTTTCTTAAAAGAATCGTAAGTTTTTGCACAGATAATGAATGAAAGGGCTGTCAAGCCCAGCACGATCAGGGTTCCGACAACGAGCCGGTTCATAAAAAGTTCCATACAATCCAGCCGATGCAACATATCACTATACACATAGGTCAAATAAATGTTGGCAACTGCCGGATAAGTTCCCATATGCACCAGCGGTGCCGCACATCTCGTTCTCCGCACAAAATCCACCACCAAAATAACTAGGTTGATCACGAACACAACAAGCAGCCTCCCCTCCAGATACCATCCGACTGAGGATGGCTGCATATGAAAAGGCATCTGTCCCCGGCTGGTCATCATGGTATTGATAAACATTCCGGCGATCATGTACACACCTGTTATGATACTGATTGCGATGACCCATTTCCCAAAATGATCGAATTCGGCAGCTTTCGTTCGATGATCCATAATATATTTCGCTGTCAACAGGATCAGTACAACGGCAAGTTCCACATAAGTCATGCTATCCATTACATTTCCTCGAAAAGCAAGACCTCCTTTAGTAAGCAGATAACACAACATTACGATCGCGACTCCGTTTTCGACAAGCTTACGCATTTTTTCCTTGCCCTGCATCTTGGCAACACGCACGACTTCTGTGATTGCGGTATCCTGATCACTGTCTTTTGTCCCAGTGATAATATCCTGAATCCGCAGTTCAAGCATCTGTGCCAATGGCTCGATTACACCGATATCCGGAAAAGTCTCGCCGTTCTCCCATCTGGATATTGCTTTGTTCGATACACCGATCAGATCTCCGAGTTCGCTTTGGGTATATCCCTTGTTGATCCGCGCCTGCCGTATTATCTTTCCGGTTTTCCTTTTGTCCATAAGATTTGCCCCTTCCTGCCTTTGATGAATCCATCATACTTTGCGTAGGGGCAAAACACAATCCACTATGGTGAGAATCCCTATAAAATCAGCTAATTCTACATAATCTTTGCAATTTAGTAAACTATAGTTTATCTTAATGTTCCAGATTTGCGAACTTGGTGTACTCCGGCAACCATGCAAGATTGACGGTTCCGATCGGACCGTTACGCTGCTTAGCAATAATGATCTCGGAAATTCCCTTGAGTTCGGTATCCTTGTTGTAGTAATCGTCACGATAGATGAACATTACCACATCGGCATCCTGCTCGATCGCTCCGGACTCTCGGAGGTCAGAAAGCATCGGACGATGATCCGGTCTCTGCTCTACGGCTCGGGAAAGCTGCGAGAGTGCAACTACCGGAACACTGAGTTCTCGGGCAAGCGCCTTTAAGGAACGGGAGATATCAGAAATCTCCTGCTGACGGCTGTCCGTACTTCTTCCGGATCCGGTCATCAACTGTAAGTAGTCGATGATGACCAGCTTTAAGTCATGCTCCAGCTTGTACTTTCGGCACTTGCTTCGAAGCTCGGAAATACTGATACCCGGCGTGTCATCGATGATAAGCTCAGAATCTCCAATGATTCCGGCACCTTCCACCAGCTTTTCCCAGTCCGCATCGGAGAGATTACCGGTACGGAGTGCCTGTGCATCGACACGCGATTCGAGGGAGAACAGACGGTTAACGAGCTGTTCTTTCGACATCTCGAGAGAGAAGATCGCGGTACACAGATTTTCGTGAAACGCAACATACTGCGCAATATTTAAGACAAACGCCGTCTTACCCATGGAAGGACGGGCGGCAACCAGAACCAGATCGGACGGCTGAAGTCCGGCGGTCCGGTAATCAAGGTCGATGAATCCTGTTGGAATACCGGTTACAGTACCGGACTGCTGCGATGCTTTCTCGATTTTCTCCAAAGCATTCATTACGACCTGCCGGATCGGCACATACTCGCCTCCGGTACGGCTCGACAACAGTGCAAACACATCGTGCTCCGTCTTGTCAAGCACGCTTTCTAACGATTCCTTGCCAGCGTAGCACTCATTCTCGATATCCTCGGTAACACGGATCAGCTTGCGCTTCATCGCATTTTCCTTGACGATATTACAATAGTATTTTACATTGGCGGATGTCGGAACGGCACGCACCAGTTCTCCGACAAACTCAAGGCTTGAGACTTCCTTCGGTACATCCTTCTCCTTAAGCTTATTCTGCAACGTGACCAGATCGACCGGCTGTCCCTCGCTGTACAGCTCAACCATCGCATCAAAGATGATTCCGTACTGCTGATGGTAGAAATCTTCCTTAAGAAGCATCTCCATCGCAGTCACGATTGCATCCTTGTCCATGATCATGGAGCCGACAACCGACTGCTCGGCTTCGAGACTGTTCGGCATGATCCGCTTGATCAATGTCTCCTCCAAGCGACTTCCTCCTATCCCTCAACAACCTGAACGGTAAGCTTTGCGGTAACCTGTGGATGTAACTTTACCGGAACCTCGTAAGTTCCCAAGGCCTTAATGCCATCCGGCAGATGCATCTTCTTCTTATCAAGTTCCAGACCTGTCTGCTCCTTCGCTGCCTGTGCGATCTCTTTTGTTGAAACCGAACCAAAGATTTTTCCGCCTTCTCCGGCTTTAATCTTTACAACAACTTTCTGTTTCTCTACCGTCTTGGCAAGTTCTTTTGCATTTTCAAGATTCTCGGCTGCAACCTTGTCTGCATGCTGGTTCTGCAGCTTCAGATCATTTAAATTCTTGCTTGTTGCCTCGATTCCGAGCTTCTTCGGCAGAATCGCGTTTCTGGCGTATCCGTCACTCACATTGACGATATCGCCCTTTTTTCCTAATGATTTCACATCTTCCAATAAAATTACTTTCATTCCTGTATATCTCCTTTTTCCAGCATCTCGTCCAGCGTCTCCATGATCGCATGCTTCGCCTGAACGATCGTATATCCGGTAAGCTGCGCACCCGCTACATTCAGGTGACCGCCGCCGCCCAGACGCTCCATGATCAGCTGCACATTAATCTCATCGATGGATCGTGAACTGATATAAATCTTTCCCGCGTATTCGGTAAGTACGAAGGACGCCTTAATTCCAATAATATTGAGCAGCTCATTCGCTGCCTGCGCACCAACGATCGTCGGGCTTTCCACATTCTCACTCGGACAAACCGAGATCGCAAATGCGCCGCGATATACTTCCGCGTGGCGTACCGCTTCTGCACGCGCCTTATAACATGACATATCGTTACGAAGCATCTTTCTGACACGGGTTACCTCCGCGCCGGAACGCTTCAGATAAGCTGCCGCCTCAAAGGTGCGGACACCGGTCTTCGTCATAAAGTTGTTCGTGTCGATCAGTATTCCTGCATAGATACAATCTGCTTCCGCAGCGGAAAGCTTGAATCCATCCTGGAAGTACTGCAATACTTCCGCAACCATCTCACAGGCAGAAGAGGCATACGGCTCAATATAAGACAGAATCGGATTCTCAATGACCTCACTGCTCTGTCTGTGATGATCAAATACGACGATCGTGTCCGTGTGAGTCAGAAGCTCCGGACACTCGGTATAACTCGGGCGGTTCGTATCAACGACCATGACCAGCGTATTGCGGCTGACCATCTCAAGCGCCTGATTACTGTTGATAAACATATCTTCCGGATAGCCCTTCTCCGGAGAAAAGCATTCCATCAGCGGACGGATCGAGCTGGTCGGCTCATTGATCACGATCTGCGCTTTCTTTCCAAGCACTCTCGCCGCACAGAAAATTCCAATTCCGGCACCGAGCGAATCGACATCTGTAAGAGAATGTCCCATAATAATAACATTCTCGCGGCTCTCAATGATCTCATGCAATGCATGTGCCTTAACTCTCGCCTTAACTCTGGTATTACGTTCCACCTGTTTGGCTTTACCACCAAAGTATGCGATATCTTCGCCATCTTTGACAACGACCTGATCACCGCCTCGTCCAAGTGCAAGATCGATCGCAGCACGCGCCTGCTCGTAACTCTCATTATAAGAAGATCCCTTAATACCGATTCCGATACTCAGCGTGACCGCCATCTCATTTCCGACCTTCACCGTCTTGACATCCTCAAGGATGCTGAAACGATCATCCATCATCGGCTGCAGATACTTATACTTAAATACGACAAAGTATTTATCTTTCTCAATCTTGCGGACCAAGGCATCCATCTTCGAGAAATACTGATTTACCTTACGGTCTACCAGCGCGATAAGAAGTGATCGCTTAACGTCCTCAATACTGTCGAGCGCCTCGTCATAATTATCAATATAAATCAGCCCCGCAACCTGCTTCTGCTCTCTGTTCTCCTGCTTATAACGGTTCAGTTCCGTCTCATCAAACAGATACAATGCGGTCAGAAATTCCTCGGCCTCATCCATCTCGATCGACTCACTCTGATCCATGATATCGTCAAAATAGATACGGTTCAAAGATACACGGAATTCTCTGTTCTGCATCTTCAAATGCACATTCTGCGGTCCCTCATGCTTCTGTAAGAATTCCCTTGTGATTGTGGAAAAAAGCGTTGTGATCGACTTATGATAATTGCGATCCACATTGGTCAGTTCCGAGAACTGCTCATTCACCCACAAAATCTTACCGGAATAATCCAGTAGCGCATACGGAATCTCAAACTCATTGAGAAGCCGCTTCTGCACCGTCGCATATTGCGTGGCAAAGTTAATAATCTCATTGGTCAGGCGCGGCTTATTGCGATTGTACAGGCTGATCTCCACCGCAAGGTAGATCACAAGAAATCCTGACAGTACTGCTCCGGTCGTGACATCATAAAAATACAGTCCGATATCCGCCATGGCAAGTGGGATCGCCAACAATAACGGCCAACATAGATAAGCCTTTAACTTACCCTTAAATCGAATTCGTGATTTCATTTCATACTCCTGTTCTTCTTGAACACCACAAATGCATATTTGCCTTTTAGTATACCATTTTTGGGTCTTCAAATAAAGCCTTTTTGCAAAGCGGTAAAAGATATCAATAAAAAAGTGTGCGCTTGCCGCACACTTTCGCGCGCGAGCGGTATGCTCAGCATAAACTTCATCTCCGCGAGCCGCGCATCCCCGCGGAGCGTTTTTAATCATAGGGAAGGATTTCCTATGATTAACAAAAGAACTGCCCCACAATACATAGGGCAGTTCCATAAATCAACTACAATATCTATTCTTTAGTTCTCTTTTGCAATCTCAACAACCGATTTGCTTAAGCCTGCAAGTCCCTGAATCTCAGATGGGATAATAATCTTGGTAGCCTTACCGTCAGCCGCCTTGGCGAATGCCTCAAGACTCTTCAGCTGTAATACCGCTGAATCCGGAGCAGACTCCTTTAACATACGAAGACCGTCTGCGTTGGCCTGCTGGATCTTAAGGATTGCTTCTGCCTGACCTTCGGCTTCCTTAACGGTTGCCTCCTTCTTTGCCTCAGCGCGAAGGATGGCCGCCTGCTTCTCAGCCTCTGCATCGAGAATCGCAGATTCCTTATTACCTTCCGCAACAAGGATTGTAGATTTCTTCTCACCTTCTGCACGGAGAATCGCCTCACGACGCTCACGCTCTGCCTTCATCTGCTTCTCCATTGCATCCTGGATAGCCTTCGGTGGGATAATATTCTTTAACTCAACACGGTTAACCTTGATTCCCCAAGGATCCGTTGCAACATCAAGTGTCGCACGCATCTTGGTATTGATGGTCTCGCGGGATGTCAGCGTCTCATCAAGTTCGAGATCACCGATAATGTTACGAAGTGTGGTTGCAGTCAGGTTTTCAATCGCCATAATCGGATTCTCAACGCCGTATGCATAAAGCTTCGGATCGGTAATCTGGAAATATACGACGGTATCAATCTGCATGGTTACGTTATCTTTCGTGATAACCGGCTGCGGCGGGAAGTCTACAACCTGCTCCTTTAACAGTACCTTTCTAGCGATACGGTCAATAAACGGAACTTTGAAGTGAAGACCAACTGACCATGTTGTCAGATATCCTCCCAAACGCTCAATTACCATTGCATGTGCCTGTGGCACGATCTTGATGCAATTAACAAGTACCAGAAGAATCAGTACGATAATTACAATTCCTGCAATCAATGGACCCATAGTTTCATTTCCTCCTTATTCCTTTTCTACAATTAATTTCACACCACTGATCTCAAGGACTTTTGCGAGTTCCCCTGCTTCAATGGTCACATTATCATCACGGGTGCGCACCGTCCACTCCTGTCCGTGAACGACCGCCATACCGGTCTGATCAAGATTACTTACACGCTCCGCGATCCGTATCGATTCTCCGATAATGCGGTCAGCGTTCGTGCTCTGTGTTCTCGAATTGATGTACTTATTCGCCCAAGGCCTTGTCGCTGCAAGCATACACAATGAAACCAGCAGAAACACGATGATCTGCACCACCGGATTCAGGCCGATGACTGCTGCAAGCAGCGCAATCAGCGATCCTGCCGCAAACCAGATGCTCGTAAGGCTTACCGTAACCAATTCTCCAATCACAAAACCAACCAGAAGAATTACCCATAATACGATCCACGGATCGATTCCAAACAATGTCAACATGGTTCTCCCTCCTTCATATAAATTCATTGTACCCAATGTCCTGTCAAACTACAAGCTTATTCTTTTATCTGGATCAAAAACGCTTTCGCGTATTTTGCAACAAACGGATAATGCTGAATCTGTGGCTGCTGCACCAGTTTCATCCTCCAACCGTGCATCTCCACTACCTTCTTTGCAATCGATAAGCCAAGTCCGCTTCCACCGCTGCTTTTTCTCGACGCATCCCCTCTCGCGAAGGGTTCAAACAGGTGCTCCTCAAGATCCTTAGGAATGACCGATCCGCTATCTGCAACCATCAGATGGATTACGCCTTCCTGCCGGAAAAGGCATAGCATGATGCGTATCCCCTGATCATTGTGACGCATCGCATTCGTCAAAAGGTTTGTGACCACACGGGAAATCTGTACCTCATCCACCGAAACCATGATCGGCTCATCCGGAATCTCCACATCCAAGGTCATCCCTGCATCTTCAACATCTGAATAGATGAGTGCCGCATTTTCTCTTGCGATCTCACACAGATCATGCGGCTTTCTGTCCAGCGAGAATCCCTCACTGTCCAGCTTTACATATTCAAACAATAAATTGATCAGATCGTTCATCCTATGCGACTTCCTCTGAATCGCATCAAGATACGCCGCCTGTTGCTGCGGATCCCGCACCATTCCATCCGCCAGCGCATTGGCATATCCGCTTACGGTTGTCATCGGTGTGCGCAGATCATGTGCAATATCGGACAACATCAGATTCCTCTTGCGGTCAAACTCTTTCTGCTGGGCTTCCCGTTCCTGCTGGATTGCACGAAACTCGTGGATTGTAATTCTGGCAAAGCAGATTGCTCCTAATATGTATGGAAGCAAAATCGATAGCGCAATCACTAGAAATACCAAAAACAGTAAAAGTGCTTTTTGCCCCTCCAGCGGATAAATCGGTGTCGATTTGTTCATAGACGGCAGCACTGCTGCAAGACACTGCTGTACCTGCTCTGCCACTCCCTGTGCCGTCTCTCTGACCGGAGACGGAAGCATCGCAGTAAAAGCGTTGCTCAATAATACAACCAGCATCGCAAATACAAAAAATATAGCTTCTGTACTTGAAATATTGATGTTTGAACCCCGAGACGGGAAGAAATATTCCAACAGGGGTGGAAATATCCACTTGTTCAATGCAAACGTTATAAAATATTCTGTAATTCCTACCAAAAGCAGGATTTCTATGAACTTTTTAATCAGAAACCATTCAAGGCTGTCCTGTCGTTTCATCTACTTCTCCAACCGGTATCCAAGACCACGGATCGTGCGGATATATGCAGACGGATCCTCATCCAGCTTCGCGCGAAGCTTGCTGATACAGACCATAATATTGTTGTCGGCAACAATATAAGTCTCCCCCCAGCCCTGCTCGTAGATCTGCTGCTTCGTAAATACCTTGCCCGGATGCTGCATAAAAAGCTCCATGATCCGGTATTCCACCGACGTCAGTTCAATTACCTGTCCCGCCTTCTTAAGCGTACATGATTCCGGATCCAGTGTCAGATCCCGTACAGTAATCTCGCCACGCGCCACATCCTGCGTTCCTAATGCATAAAAGCGGCGAATGTTCGAATTCACACGCGCCACTGCCTCAAGCGGATTAAAAGGCTTGGAGAGATAATCATCCGCTCCGAGATTCAGACCCAGGATCTTCTCCGAATCTGCATCCTTCGCAGACAGAATCAATACCGGAATATTGCTCTCCTTGCGCAATTCCTGTAACACATGATAACCGTCCACCTTCGGCATCATGATGTCAAGCACACACAGATCCGGTTTTCTACTGCGAAGCAGATCGAGTGCCTGCTGCCCATCCTCCGCTTCCATCACTTCATATTGTTCATTTTCAAGATAGAGCCGGAGAAGATCTCTGATCTCCGGCTCATCATCTGCAATCAAAATTTTGTATCCCATAGTCTCTCCTATTGTCTCGGAACATCCTCCACGATACTGTCTGACATTCCATTGGATCCATTTGATTCTCCATTGTAGCCGCCCGGCATTCCGTTGAACCCATTTGATTCTCCATTAAAACTGCCTGACATTCCATTGGATCCATTTGATTCTCCATTGTAGCCGCCTGGCATTCCATTGAAATAATTTGGTGCTCCATATGGATTTCCGTAACGGAGAGCCTCATACAATGCTGCATGCGTCGCATCCATGTAAGGCTGCACATAGAAAATTCCGAGAATACCAAGCGTCAAAGCGGATAAAATATTCCAGCCGATAAAAGACAGATCCAACACGAAAGCTCTCCACTTCTGACCTGTCATCATGCGCTTACTCTCTGCAAAAGCCTGTTCCTTCGTCATCTGTGGATTCTCTGCTAACAGATACGGGATCATCTGATACTCATAAGACTTCACAATACCCGGAATGATCAACAGTAATGTCCACAGAACAGTATACAGATCACGGAAAAACATTGTCTTTGTAATATTCTTATAATTATTATCAAAGGCGTATCCAATGTTTCCAACCTGCGCCTTTTCGTTTAAATTGCGCAGGAAATAGCGTTTACATCCAACTTCAACCGGATTACAGATGAATACATCTATAAGTATAACCGCCGTCATGATCAATATAAAAATTATGATAAATGTAATTCCAAAGATTGCAAGCGTAGCCATCCAGCCCACCGGACTGTAATCGGACATACCTTCCTTAAATCCCTGTTCAAAATCATTAATGGAACCCTCATAATCATCATAGTCATCATAGTCATCGTAGTCATACTCATCATAATCGTAAATATCACTGTAATCACTATCCTGACTGCTATGATATCCATTGTTCATCCCGCTTCTGAATGAACTTGCCGCAGAACTTGCTCCTGTTCCGCCTCCGCCTACAATAAGTGCCAGCAGCAAACTGATCAATACACTTTTCCAATAATTTCTTTTAAATGAGAATTTTGCTTTGCCTTTTAACTCTGCTCTATTCCACATACGAATTCCTCCTTCAAAATTTCTTTTTGTTCTATGAGCCTATCATAACATGGAATTCTTAGCATCAAACACATAAAACCTTAAGATTACCTTATCTTAATCTTAGACGAAAAAGACCAACCATCCAAAGATGATTGGTCCAAAATACATTTTATTCGCAAACGTAAGGCATCATTGCTAAATGACGTGCTCTCTTGATTGCTACTGTAAGAGCTCTCTGATGCTTAGCACAGTTTCCTGTGATACGACGAGGAAGGATCTTTCCTCTCTCAGAGATGTATCTCTTTAACTTGTTGATATCCTTATAATCAATGACATTATCCTTGCCACAGAATACACATACCTTTTTTCTTCTACGCATAGGTCTTCTCTTCATTGAAGAACCTTCACGATCAGCTGTCTTATTGTAAGCCATGTCGGTTACCTCCTTAATTTGTTGGAACACCAGACCATTCCAAATCGATTGGCTGGCGCATTAGTTAAATGGTAATTCTTCGTCAATTCCTTCCGGAATATTCATAAAACCATCTCCGGCAGCTCCGCTTGGTGATGGAGCACTTGGTGCACCGCCAAAGTCATTGCCTGCTGAGCTGTTGTTCTTGCTCTCTGCAAACTCAACATTCTCTGCGACAACGTCTGTTGTGTAAACACGCTGTCCATCCTTGTTTGTGTAGCTACCTGTCTGTATACGGCCTTCAAGAACAAACTTTGTTCCCTTACGACCGAATCTCTCCAGAAATTCTGCTGTTCTGCCAAAGGCAACACAGTTAATGAAATCCGCTGTCTGCTCCTCATTATCACGACGGAAGCGACGATCAACTGCAAGTGAAAATCTTGCGATCGCAGTTGAACTCTCCCCCTGTGAGTAACGGATCTCAGCATCTCTGGTCAGTCTTCCCATAAGAATAACTTTATTCATACGATCTCCTACTTTCTTATACTATGCCTCGTCTTTTCTAACGCATAAGAAACGAAGAACATTGTCCATGATACGAACATCCTGCTCAATCTGAGCTGGAACATCAGATGCTGCATCGAACTGAATGAAATAGTAGAAAGCTTCGCTCATCTTCTGAACGTCGTAAGCTAACTTCTTCTTACCCCATTCTTCAACTTCTGTTACAGTACCGCCTGCACGAGTGATGTACTCTTTTGCCTTCTCAACGGTTGCTGTTCTCGCATCATCTTCGATCTTTGCACTAACTACGAGTGCTAATTCATACTTGTTCATGCGAATTTTACCTCCTTTTGGTCTCTGGCTCGCAGGACATGCCTGCGAACAAGGAAAAAATAGTTATCACGAGGATATACTATATCATGTTTTTGCTTGTATTTCAAGCTTTTTTTTATTTTTTAACAGTGCGCAAAGTAATTTTCTTCATTTTTATATACTATGCGCAATTTGCAGTATCTACCTTATCGCTAGAGACAACAAAAGGGATTCCGAAGAATCCCTTTTGCAGTGTTGATTTGCGCAATATGAATGTGCCAATTACTGAAGTAATGAAAGAACTCCCTGGTTTGCTTGATTAGCCTGAGCCAGCATAGACTGTCCTGCCTGAGCAAGGATGTTGTTCTTGCTGTACTCAACCATTGTCTCAGCCATATCTGTATCACGGATACGTGACTCAGCAGATGTGGTGTTCTCAACAACGTTGTCTACGTTAGCGATGGTATGCTCAAGTCTGTTCTGAACAGCACCAAGTGCAGATCTCTGGGAAGAAACCTTCGCTACGGCATCAGCAATTGCATCAATTGCATATGTAGCAGCAATTCCGGTGTCATCCTTTACGTTGAGTCCCTTGATACCAAGGCCTGCTGCGCTCATAGAATCGATGTCGACATTGATCTTGTTGGTCATGTCAGCATCTGCACCTACATGTAAGTTAAATGACAGTGCATCCTTAACTTCTGCTTTACCCTGCTGGATTTCAAATACACCATTACCTTTGTCAACTACTTTAGCTCCCTTTCCATCATCAGTACCAATGGAACTTGCCTTAGTAAGTTCTTCCGCCATAAGCTTATATGCTGCATCTGCTGTAATAGTATTTTCCTTTACAGGATCAACACCCGCAGCTGTTGCTTTTTGCGTAGCATCTGCCTTATCGGTATAAGTAACCTGATCTCCCTCTTTAATCTTGGAAATGATGTTTTCTCGTGTCAATTTATTAGCTTCAGCATCTTCATCTTCAGAATTTTCTACAATAGTATAGGTCGCAGTATTTGCTCCTTTTATGTCGGAAATGGTAACTGTCTTTCCTGCCGCAGAACCCATAATTCCTTCTTTGATATTGCTAAAAGAATCTGCTGTAAAATTTGCATCTACTGCTGCAATTTCTTTTCCACCAACTTTGACAGATGAGGTACCTGCTGCAATTGTAATTGCAGTATTTCCATCAGAAGTAGCACCTGCTACTGTCGAAGCTTTTGTATCAGCTAACCCAAAAGAACTTACTTCCCCTTTGTCCAATGCTGCAACAATTGTATGTGATGTATTAGTTGCTGCAATTGTAATCGTATTACCTGCAGCGGTTAAAGCGGCCTTTCCATCGGCATCTGCATCTGCACCATCAAGCTGCCACTTACTACTCGCATCATCATATGTATATGTCTTTCCATCCTGAGTTGTAACGGTATCTCCATTAGCATAGGTACCAGTTGTCGCAGATGCAATACTTACATTATCTGTCAAAGTCTTTGTAGTAGTTCCTACAGTAACACTATCTCCAGCACTTAAAACTTTATTTCCAACATTAGCAACACTATCGTAGTTATCTTTGGATTTTCCCTGTCCAATTGTATACTCTTTACCTGCAATTGTTACCTTACTTCCATTTTCCAAAGCCTTATCAAGCCTGAAAGTAGAAGTTCCGTCACCATTTGCAGTCAGCTTTCCTGCAAGACCTGCATCATGCGCAGCTACATTAACATCAGAAGATGTTCCTGCTGTATTTCCTTTTAGCAAGTATGTCTCATTGAACTTGGTTGTCTCAGCAACACGATCGATCTCCGTTGTTAACTGATCAATCTCATCCTGGATCGCGGAACGGTCAGACTCAGAGTTTGTACCGTTGGAAGCCTGTACTGCAAGCTCATTCATACGCTGTAACATAGAATGTACTTCTGTAAGAGCACCTTCAGCTGTCTGTACTGCAGATACACCGTCCTCTGCGTTTGTTGAAGCACGATCCAATCCCTTGATCTGCTTGCGCATCTTCTCAGAAATTGTAAGACCTGCTGCATCATCTGCTGCACGGTTGATCTTGTAACCGGAAGATAACTTCTCTGTTGCCTTAGCCTGTGTTGATGTTGTTACATTTAACATTCTGTTGGCGTTCATCGCCTGCATATTGTGTTGTACTACCATAATATTTTCCTCCTTGATCCCCAATCGCTCTCTTTGTAACGAAGGGGTTATTATGTTGTGTCCTCTGGGATTCCCTTCCCCGAGGTGTTACTTGTGGTGCAGATTATGCACCTGATCTATAACAAGCGGAGGTTCCCGGGTTGTTCTCCGCCCATTACCTGAATTGTTATGCTACCTCTGTGGGTTCGCATTGTTCTTTTCGCGCTCTCTCCAGAGAATGCGTTTGATCTCCTGCTGCGCCTCATCCGAGATAGGGGCTTCTTTATAATAGGTATCCTTTCTTCTCTCTGGATTCCGCTCCGCTGCATTTCTTGCAATCGGAACTTCTCTCGGCGCATCAATCAGTAGGCGGATATTATTTCCGGTGCCTCCGGCAAATACCACGCGGATATCATCTCCAATGTTTACGTACTGACCTGGTTTCAGAGTTATTTTTAACATCGCTACCTCCATGTTCTTCGCATATTGCTTTTCAACAATTCCATTTGCTACGTCTTGTAACATTTATATCGTGCAAACGCTACGGATTGTTAACACCAATTTTCGCTTTTTGCTACACTTTGTAACTTTTCAACAAAAAAAGCTACATTTTATTCAATAAAATAGCTAATCATTGGGTAAAATGTAATATAGAAAGCTCATATAGCAATGAAAATGGGTTCGATTTGCTACGGTTTTTAACAGAAATGAGGATTTAATTTCTTCGACTATTAACATATCATTTCATTTTTGCTACGAATCGTCACATTTAGTAATGTAAGAAATTACTATACTAAAGCAAAGGTGGTAACAATTATGAATAACAAATTACTTCCACAAAAGTTAAAAGAACTTAGGAAAATTAACAATTATACACAGGATTATGTGGCAGAAGTGCTCGGCGTCGTGCGCCAGACGTATAGCCACTATGAGACTGGAAAGAGGACTCCCGATGCGGAAGCCCTCTACAAATTAGCCGGATTATATAATATTTCGATTGATGATCTGATGCATCTGACTATGAATGTTGACCGCAACATCTCTTACGATGCACCGGTTCCGACACAGTCGAGCACTGATCTGGCAGAATATCTCGAATTTTTTAATGATCCTGCCAACAAAAAGAAGTACCAGTTTAACACGAATCTGGAACGTGAAATGCTTTTTTACTTCGATAAGATTTCCGAAGAAGACAAAAAAGAAATTATTGAATTTACCAAGATTAAAGCTCGCAAGCCGTTGTAGTTAAACTTCGGCTTGCGAGCCTTCTTTTCCTATCACTATTTTTCTTTACTCCGGCTTGCGAAGCCCACGCGTATTTTTCTCGACAAGCTTACGCGGCACCATTACCTGATGTCCGCAGCCCATACATTTCAGACGGAAGTCCGCACCGACACGCAGGATCTCCCATTCGTTACTGCCACAAGGGTGCGGCTTTTTTAATTTTACAATATCGCCTACTTCATAATGATATTCATTCATCAGTGGTTTCCTCGCCCTTTCTTAAACTTCAATCTGTGAGAACACGCTTCCGAGTCCCTGCTGGATCAGCAGATCCGCCTGCTTATCGCGCGGCGTTGCACTCTTGTTGATAACAACCAGCTTATTTCCGTTGTAATAATCAATCAGGCCCGCTGCCGGATACACGGCAAGCGATGTTCCACCAACAATGAGCATGTCCGCATGACTGATATAGTAGACTGCATCCTGCAATGTCTTCTGGTTGAGTCCTTCCTCGTACAGCACAACATCCGGTTTCACCGGTCCACCACACACCGGGCACTTCGGCACACCCTCAGAATGTAAGATATCCTCCGCGCTCATCGGCTCGTAGCAGCGCTCACAGTAGTTGCGCAGCACGCTTCCGTGTAACTCCATCACATTCTTGCTGCCCGCCTTCTGGTGCAGTCCATCGATATTCTGTGTCACGATGCCTTTGAGTTTTCCTGCTTTCTCCAACTCCGCGAGCTTCTTATGCGTGATGTTCGGCTCCGCATCCAGACAAAGCATCTTATCCCGGTAAAAGCGATAGAATTCCTCCGGGTTGTTACGATAAAATGTATGACTTAAAATCGTCTCCGGCGGGAACTTATACTTCTGATTATAAAGCCCATCCACACTTCGGAAATCCGGAATGCCGCTCTCTGTAGAAACTCCTGCGCCTCCGAAAAATACAATATTATCCGATTCTTTTACCCACTGTAAAAATTGTTCGACTGCGTCCATCCTGCTACCTCCGTTTTCTAAACATACATTCCGATGTCCCACTTCACCAACTGTAGTCTACGATACATCTCTGATACATGACTGACAGCACAATTAAATCTGCTTTAACAACTTCGAAGCGCATTCCTGATTTGCAAGAATCATCAGATGCTCTCCCTCCGAAAATATATAATTCGCCGCCGGTGAGATATTCGTCTCTGTGCCTTTTTTCACACCGAGGATATCTACCCCATAAGTCTGACGGAAATTCAGTTCCATAATGGAATGCCCGATCCACTCATCCTTGAGTGGAATCTCATAGATGGAATATTCCCCATTGAGTTCAATATAGTCAAACACATGATTAATGCTGCAACGCTTCGCGAGCCGGACTGCAATATCCCGATCCGGATAGATGACTTCATCCGCCCCGTTCCGAAGCAGAAACTTAGCATGCACATCACGGTTTGCCTTACTGATCACATGCTTTGCCCCCATTTCCTTGACAAGACTTGTGACTTCAAGACTGTTCTGGAAATTACTTCCGATACAGACAAAAACTATATCAAAGTTTCCAACACCAAAGCTTCTGACCACCTGCGGATTCGTGCAATCTCCAATCTGAATATTCGTTACTTTATAGATCATATCTGCGACTTTATCCTCGCTGATATCGACCGCCATCACATCATTTCCGAGCTTTAACAGATTCTCACAAAGATGATGTCCGAATTTACCCATTCCTATAATTAAGATTGATTTCATGGTTTCCTCCTTATCCAATCGTTATCTTCTCTTCCGGCAGCGACAAGTCCTTCGTCTCAGGCTTTGCCACCAAAGACAATGCGAATGTCATACTGCCGATTCGTCCGCAATACATCAATATTATAATTACAATGCGTCCCACCACATTGAGATCTCTCGTAATTCCTGTCGTCATACCAACTGTGCTGATCGCCGAATACACCTCAAACAGCACATCACTCATGTGCAAATTGCTTGTTGCAAGAATGAGGGTCACACTGGTCAGTCCCAAAAACAGATTCAGACAAAATACCATACTTGCCCTCTTGATGACTTCGTCTCCGATCCTGCGATGAAATACGTTACATCCGCTCTCTCCGCGCAGATTTGAGATCACATAGATTAAAATAACCGCGATCGTCGTGGTCTTGACACCGCCTGCGGTAGATCCCGGACTTCCTCCGATGAACATTAATACAATCGTCAGAAGCTTGCTCTCCGGTTGCAAAGCACCGGTATCAACGGTATTAAAACCTGCGGTACGTGCTGTCACCGAACCAAAAAGCGAAGCCAGAATCTGGTCTCCGGTTGACATTCCTTTTATCGTTCCACCCTGTTCGAACAGAAATAAAAGCAGCGCGCCTCCAAAAATAAGTATCAGCGTCACGGATATAACCATCTTCGTGTGCAGACAATAATTTTTCCAGCGAAATCGCTTCGATACAACATCACTCCACACAACAAATCCAAGTCCTCCGACAATGATCAAAAGCATAATCGTAATGTTGATCACCGGATCCGTTGCATATGCAGTAAATGAAGCATACTGCTGCTGCCCGCCCATCAGATCAAAGCCGGCATTACAGAAAGCCGATATTGCATGGAATATACTGTAATAGATGCCTTTTACCAGACCAAACTCCGGAATAAAACGCGTTGCAAGAAGCAGCGCTCCCACGCCTTCACACAATGCCGTCCCGATAAAGATCTTGCGTGAAAGTTTGACGATTCCACCAATTTCCATTGCATTGATACTTTCTTTTAAAAGATCTCTCTGCCGCAGACCAATCCTGCGCCGGAATGCCATCGAAAATCCGACTCCGACCGTGATGAATCCGAGTCCTCCGACCTGGATCAAAAGAAGGATCACAAGTTGTCCAAACACATTCCAGTGCGTAAATGTATCATATACGACCAATCCTGTCACACATGTGGCACTGGTCGCTGTAAACATGGAATCCAAAAAAGGTGTCCACTCTCCGCTTCGCGATGCGATCGGAAGCGTCAGTATCAGGCTTCCCGCCAATATAATAAAGAAGAAACCAAGCGCAATATACTGCACCTGATTCAACCGATGGTAACGATGTCTCTCAAAAAGGCCGTTCATTCTCTATCCTCATTCATTTTGTATACAACTGCTGCTCACAAGGATTTTCCTTGAATAGAAAAAATAGACCATATTCCGCGGAATATAGTCTATAGTTGCGGGAACAGGATTTGAACCTGTGACCTTCGGGTTATGAGCCCGACGAGCTTCCAGACTGCTCCATCCCGCGTCAACTCTTATATTATAGTTCTCTTCTTATGAATTGTCAACTCTATGATATTTAAGCTGGGGACACTTTATATAAAGCATCCCCATTCTTTCGTTCATCTACTATACAGTTTATTCACAAGCAGCAAAATTATTCGCCAATCTTGAAATTATCAACATTCTTACGGAGTTCTTCTGCTGACTGCTCTGCAACCTTGGCACTCTTCATAACCTCCGAAGACTCATTGACGATCGATACCGTCTTCTGCGCAATGTTAGTTGTTCCGGCTGCACTATCATTTGATGCTAACGTAATTCCGTCGATTGCTTCCGAAATGCTGTTGATAGAAGCCAACAGTTCCTCAGATGTTGCACTAAAGTCAGATACCAGCTCATTGATCTTTGTTGCATCGGCATTATAATCATCTGCCATCTGCTCAAACAATGCAAAACTTTCCACCACATCCTGATCGACATAATCCAACAAACGATTGGAATCCTTCGCAAGATTACCTACTGCACTACTTACATTCTCTGTAACCGCCTGTATATTTGCAACCGCCTCCTGTGACTGCTCTGCCAATACACGGATTTCTTCCGCTACAACTGCAAATCCGCGGCCTGCATCACCGGCACGTGCAGCCTCAATGGATGCATTTAATGCAAGAAGATTTGTTTGTCCCGTAATGTTCAAAATCGAATCTGCCAGGATGCCAATCTTCTCAACCACTTTGGCATCTTCCAGTGCTTTCTGCAGACTGCTCCGGATCTCTGCCTGCAACTGTTCCATCTTTTGGCGATTCTCCACAGCATTCGTCTTTGATTGCGAAGCACGCTTATGAATATCTTCCGCCTCAGTCGCACCATCCTGCGCACGTGTTGCAATCTCACGAGCCGCATCATCGATCTGCTGTGTCATACTGTTAATCTGGTCTGCAGATGCCGCCGTCTCCTCAGTACTTGCAGCAAGTTCCTGTGTTGTTGCCGATACATCCTCAATTTCACTGTTGAGAGTGAATACATTCGCATCAATGCTTTCCACTACATTGTCAATATTAACCGACTCATTCTTAACCTGTGCCAACAGTCCGCGCAATGAATGCCGCATCCCTTCCAGAGTCTTCGCAAGATTTCCAAAGTCGTCTTTGCGGTTAACAAGCTTTTTGGGTACTTTCTGAACAAAATCTCCACCAGCGATAACATTGATGCTTGCGGAAATATTTCTTACAGAATGGATAATATCCAAAGCAATCATTGCCACCAGCACACCAACGATCAGAAGCAGTCCAAGACACGCTCCGATCAGTGCCGTCATCCTTGTTGTCACATATTTAGCCAGTTCATCCTCTCTTGCTGCAATTTCGTCATCAATGTAATCCGTATAATTTCCGGTACCGACAACCCAGTCAAAAGGCTCAAAATACTCACTGTAAGATCTCTTCGGAGAAGATTCTGTCTCTCCCTCCTTCGGATACACGTAATCAACATATCCTCCGCCTTCTTCTACAGCTACCCGGATAATCTCTTTTACCATCTGATATCCGTTACCATCCGTGGTCTCCATTCGATTAGTTCCTTCCGAATCTCCTCCAAGAAGTACCACATTGGTTCCGTTCGATGTATCAACCCAGAAATATCCGGAATCTCCATAACGCATCTGACGGACTTCCTCTGCTGCAACCGCTTTAGCCTCATCAACCGATTCAAAAACACCCGCTTTATACTGATCATTAATCTCAGACAAAAGCGATATTACAACACCAACCTGATCCTTGATTGTCGTATCATAATTCTCACGAATCGATACCTCCAGCTCATCCAGCGACTTCTGCTTTACCTGCTGTAAATCAGTCAACGAAATCAAACAAGCCGCAAATGACAGGATTACAACAAGAATCGTAATCATTGTCATCTTGATTCTTACACTCAGATTTTTCATAACGTCCCTCCCTTTGACTAGTATAACCTTCTAATATACTAACACTTTCGATTTTTTTAGTCAATATTTGCGCTTTTTGTTCCTTTTTTCTATTTTTTTTGTGTTTTATGTACAATTTTAATGATATACTCCCATTTGCGACAATGTGACGGATGCAGCGATTCCGGCTAATGTCGCAATAAGCGCTCCTGCCAGTGTATAACGCGTTTTCTTGACTTTGACGGTCATAAAATAGATCGACATGGTATAGAAAATTGTCTCCGTACTGCTGAGCATGATCGATGCTGCAAGACCGATCATGGAATCCGTCCCATGCTCCTTATACAGATCAAGCAAAAGTCCGGTCGCCGCAGAGGAGGAGAACATTTTTACAATCGCAATCGGAACAAGCTCCGTAGGAAAATGCGTGAAAGCAAGTCCCTTCGCTAACAGATCTGCCAGGAAATCCAGGAAGCCGGAGGCGCGCAGAATCCCGACTGCAACCATTAATCCGACGAGTGTCGGCATGATTTCGACCACTGTCCTTACGCCGCTTTTGGCTCCGTCAAGGAAATCCTCATACACACGTTGGTGACGAAGCAATCCATTACCGACAACAAACAAAATAATAAATGGAATTACCGCTTTTGACAAAAACAGGAGCATCTGCATACAAATCTCTCCTCCATACGTTATGATGCATTATTTCTTCTATACGCTCTCGCTCATCGGTGTAAACGATGTCGTCCAAAGAACTGCCTTATCTTGATAAATACGACTGCTGCTCCGGTGGAAACGCATGTAGCAAGGATTGCCGGTCCGATGATAGATGCCGGTGCAACCGATCCGTACTGGCTCCGGTATGCGATAATACTGACCGGAATCAGCTGCAGCGAAGAGATATTCAAAATCAGAAAGTCACACATCGCATCCGTTGCCTGCCCGGTGTCCGCCTCAAGCTTGCGGAGTTCCTTCATCGCTGATAATCCTGCCGGAGTTGCCGCCCAGCCAAGTCCCAACACATTCGCGACCATATTCGTTGCAATTTGCGTACGCGCTCTGCCGGATTTCGGCACCGATGGAAACAAGAACGTAAGGATCGGTCCCATTTTCTGCGCCGCACGCTCGATCATCCCCGCACGCTCCGCGATCCGCATGATGCCGACCCAGAACGCCATCGCTCCTGCCATCGTGATGCAGAGACTGATTGCCTCCTTTGCCGAAACAAGCGCCTGCTCCGTCACTGCATCGAGATTTCCGGTTAATATTGCATACACAACACCAATAACGATCATTCCACCCCAGAGATAATTCATACGCTTCTCCAATCGCTTTTCTATACGATATGTTTCTTCTATTCAAAATATGATACAAAGCCTTGCATCGCAACAAAGCAATTCGTGTATCAAATAGTACTACATCAAAAGCGTCTCACATAAACTATAACAATTTCGCTCACAGGAGCCTCTTATGAAATCCTTTCTGAAAAAGTACCGCATCCTGCTTGCTGCCACACTGCTGCTTGCGATCTTTCTATGTATCCGGAATTTTCCGGGGCTTCCACACGCCGGAACTTCCCAATCCTTTGATGCCTTTGTAGATCAACTATTTGAGGACGAGGTAACGGCAAACACCATGAACTTACACTTCACATTAAAGAATCCAAAATCTGCCGGAATTCAAACCTCCGAAGCGCGCCTTGGAAGCTTTTCCTATGCATCACAAAAGGATGCACTCTCCAAAATCGAGGATCTTCAAAAGCAATTGTCTTCTTACAAAACGCGCTCTCTTGACGCACAAGGCAAGCTGACACATGCACTTCTTACCGATTCTCTAGCGCGCCAGCAGGCGATCGCACAGTATCCGCTTTATGAAGAAGTACTTACCCCTTCAAGCGGTGTAACTTCGCAGCTTCCGGTTCTGCTCGCAGAGTATCCTTTTTATTGTACACAGGATGTAGAGGACTACCTGACGCTTTTGTCCCAGATGGAAGATTATTTTGCGGACATTCTTGAATATGAACAGAAGAAGGCAGATGCCGGTCTCTTCATGTCGGACAAAAGCTGCATGAAAGTGATCGACGGATGTGAGGTATTTACGGAGCATCCTGACGATAATTTTCTCCTGGAAACGTTTGTGAACCGCCTCGATGCAATGGAAGGACTCAGTGCCTCCGACAAAGAAAATTATATCCGGCAAAACCAGGAAGTGATCGCTGATCACGTTATTCCTGCCTATGCGCAGATGATCTCCGGCCTGACCAGGCTGCTCGGATGCGGACGCAATGACTGGGGTCTCTGTGAATATAAAGACGGGAAATCCTACTACGAGTCTCTCGTAGCCTACAACACCGGACTTGACCTCACCATCGATGAAATTGAAAAACAGATTTCTGACGCGCGCGAAGAAGATACCGCCGTCTGTGCCGATCTGCTTGCAAAAGATCCGAAGCTCCTTACCGAATCCTCCGATCTGAAATGGACAATGACCGACGAAACAGAAATGATCGAAGCTTTGAAAAAGGCGATGCTTGCAGACTTTCCAGAAGCACCGGACACCACTTACGAAGTCTGTCACGTAGATCCTGCCTTGTCCGAATATCTCGCTCCGGCATTCTACATAACTGCGCCGATCGATGATTACTCCTACAATCGCATCTACATCAACGATGCAAGCAAATACAATGATGTGTCCTACTTCGCAACACTCGCGCACGAAGGTTTTCCGGGTCATCTCTACCAGACGATCTCCTCCTACGCGTCCGGGGATCCAAAGGTACAGGCGTTGCTCAATTATCCTGCCTTCACAGAAGGCTGGGCAACATACGTCGAGATGCAGTCCTACTACTATGCAAATCTTCCGAAAGATGTGGCAAGCCTGCTGCAGCACAATCAGGCAGCAACACTGAGCCTTTACGCCAGTTCGGATATCGGTATTCATTATCATGGCTGGAAAAAGCCTGAAATGGTCAAATTTTGGAGCGATTATGGCATTGATGAGGAAGAAACCATTGATGCGATCACAGATCTTGTCCTTGAAGATCCCGGAAATTATCTGAAATACTATGTCGGCTATCTGCAATTCCGACAGCTCCATGAAAAATACGCACAAAAATACGGCAAGCAGTTCGATGCGGTTGCTTTCCATGAAGCAATCCTTCGCACCGGACCTTCGCCGTTTGCAATTCTTGATGAACAGATTGAAAAATTTCTAAAGTAATGCCTGATAGATGTCGCGTTTGCTGACGCCGCGATCCTTCGCAACAAGCTTCATCGCTTCCTTGCGGTTGATTCCCTGGGATTCATAGTGCTGCATATGCTCCTCAATGCTCATGCTCTCCCAGCCTGCCTGCTGCTCACGGATCATCTCCTCGCGGGAGCGTCCCTCGATCACAAGCACATATTCACCGCGCGGATCATTGACCGCGTAATACTGCAGACTGTCCGCAAGGGTGGTCTGCATTTTCTCTTCGTGTTTCTTTGTCAGTTCGCGGCAGATGGTAAGCCTGCGCGCCCCACCAAGATGCTCCGAAAGCTCGGTCAGAGTCTTTACCAGATGATGCGGTGCCTCATAGATGATGATCGTACGTGTCTCCTGCTCAAGTTCCGTGAGTACCGCCTGATGCTCCTTCTTATCCTTTGGCAGAAAAGCCTCAAACGCAAAGCGTCTGGTCGGCATGCCGGACATGGTCAGCGCTGTCACACATGCAGCGGCTCCCGGAAGGGAAGTAACCGGAATTCCTTCCTCGTAACAGATCCGCACGATATCCTCTCCCGGATCTGAGATTCCCGGTGTACCGGCGTCTGTAATGAGCGCAATATTCTTGCCTGCACGCATCTTATCAACGAGCTGGTATGCCTTTTCGATCTTATTATATTCATGATAACTGGTCATCGGCGTCTTGATCTCGAAATGATTCAAAAGTTTGATGGAATTGCGCGTATCCTCCGCCGCAATCAGATCCACTTCCTTTAATGTACGCAGTACGCGGAATGTAATATCTTCCAGATTACCGATCGGAGTTGCACACAGATACAGTGTACCGGTTGCCTTTGTTCCGATATGATTTTTTTCTTCCATAAACGTTCCCCTGCCTTGTATCGTTATGATTCTTATATGATAGAGGATAACGAAAAGAACGTCAAGAAATTCTCCTGACGTTCCTTCGGTTTACGATTACATGATCATTTTTTATAGATTAGAGGCGTGTTTCACGAATCTTCTGACGAACCTTAAGGATCATGGACGGGCTGACAGACAGCTCATCAAATCCCATCTTAAGGAAGGTCTCTGTCAATGTTGTATCCGCACCAAGTTCTCCACAGATACCAACCCAGCAGCCACCCTTGTGACCGTTATCCACGATCATCTGCAGCATCTTAAGGATTGCCGGATGATGGGAATTGTAGAAAGCATCCAGCTTCGGATTCTGACGGTCGATTGCCAGTGTATACTGCGTGAGATCGTTCGTTCCAACCGAGAAGAAATCCACTTCCTTTGCTAAATCTTCACTGACCATAACTGCCGCTGGTGTCTCGATCATGACACCAAGCTCGACATCCTTATAAGGAATTCCTTCCTGATCCAGCTCCGCTTTCACTTCTGCGATAATCGCCTTAATCTGGTGCACTTCGTCCACAGAGATGATCATCGGGAACATGATCGCAATCGTTCCATAGTAGCTTGCACGATACAGCGCACGAAGCTGCGTCTTAAAGATTTCTTTTCTGGTCAGGCAGATACGGATCGCACGATAACCCATCGCCGGATTATCTTCCTTGCCAAGGTCAAAGTAGTCCACCTGCTTATCCGCACCGATATCCAGCGTACGGATGATGACTTTCTTTCCGGCCATCGACTCTGCTACCTTGCGGTATGCCTGGAACTGCTCCTCCTCGGTCGGATAATCGGAGCTCTCTAAATACAGGAATTCACTTCGGAAAAGGCCGATTCCGCCTGCATCATTTGCAAGTACGGATGCCACATCTGCAACACTGCCGATGTTGGCATACAGGTTGATTTTCGTACCATCGAGGGTAATGTTCTCCTTGCCTTTTAACTCCTGAAGGAGACGCTTTTTCTCCTCATCCTCGGCTTTCTTCTTCTGATAGGTTTCTAAGACAGATACTGGAGGATCTACGATCAGTTTGCCTTCGTATCCATCGACAATTCCCATCTTGCCGTCCACATCTTCTGAGAAATCAATGCCGATCAATGCCGGAATATTCATGGTTCTTGCAAGGATTGCAGTATGCGAATTGGTGGATCCATGTCTTGTGACAAAGGATAACACCTTGGATTTATCAAGCTGTACCGTCTCACTTGGTGCGAGATCGTTTGCAAGCAGGATCACCGGTTCATCCGCATCAAGTCCGCTCTCTGTGTGTCCCTGCAATACTGCAACGACACGATTCGAGATATCTTTTACATCCGCAGAGCGGGCACGCATATAATCGTCATCCATCGATGCGAACATTTCCGAGAAATTGTCTCCGGTCGTTGCCACTGCAAACTCTGCGTTTACTTCCTGTGTCTCGATCATGTTTGTGATGGACTCCACATAATCAAGATCGTCCAACATCATCTGATGTACTTCAAAGATTGCGGCATTCACTTCACCGACTTCTTTTAATGCTTTCTCATAGAGCGCTGCAAGCTGCTCCTTTGCCTTGGCACGCGCGTCCTCAAAACGGGCGATTTCTGCCTGAATGTCTGTAATTTTTTCGCGTTTTACCTGCTTTTCTCCATTGTGATATACGGCGAGGCGGCCGATCGCCACCCCACTGTATACGCTTTTTCCCTCGATTGTCATATGATTATCAACCTCGCCTAATTTTTATGAATCATAAATTATTTCATTGCTTCGCAACATTCACGATTCCGCATTTCATCTTGTCCCTGTTTTATTCTACTGTGCGTCTTTCTTGATCAGTCCAAGCAATAAAGCGGTAATCACGGAACCAATTAGCCAGGAAACAATATATAACAGTGGGTTTCCAACGGTTGCGAATACGAAGATTCCACCGTGTGGAGCCATAAGTGTACACTTAAACAATGCGGATAAGAATCCGGCAACACCTGCACCTACAAGGGTACATGGAATTACGTGAAGCGGGTCTGCTGCTGCAAATGGAATTGCACCCTCTGTGATGAAGGAACATCCCATGATCAGGTTCGATACCCATGAGTTACGCTCTGCTACAGTAAACTTCTTTGGGAAGAAACGGCATGCCAAAGCGATACCTACCGGAGGAACCATTCCACCAACCATGATGGACGCCATTGCGATGTAGCAAGCCTGAACAGCCGGGTCGCTTGAACTTGCACCGTCTGCCATCATCTGTGCTGCTGTAGCAAGCATTCCTGAACCGAATACATAAGCTGCCTTGTTGATCGGGCCACCCATATCGATTGCCATCATTGCTCCGAGGATCAGACCCAATACGGTAATAAATCCTGCGTCGGAGATGGATGTCAGCATGTTGCTGAGTCCGGTATTGATCATTCCGATCAGTGGATTGAAGATGAAACACATTAAAATACTGATAATTAAAATTCCAAGTAACGGATAGATCAAGGTTGGCTTGATTCCATCCAGAGAAGCCGGAAGCTTCGCGAATGCCTTTTTCAGCATTAATACAATAAATCCTGCAAGGAAACCTGCTAAGATTCCACCAAGGAAACCGGATACTGTGTTACCGCCATTTGCGCCCTGGAAAGCGAAATCTGCGATATATTTCTGGAAGCCGCTTGTGCTGTCTGCCCAGTTATAACCGGTCACAAGTGCGTTACCGCTCGATGCGAGAAGTCCACCGGTAAAGCCGACTGCAAGTCCCGGTCGATCGGCGATCGAGTATGCGATATAGCCTGCAAGTACCGGTACCATCAGTCCCATCGCAAGTCCGCCGGCATATTTAAAGAATGCAGACAGTGGTGTGCAGGAACCGAAAGCGCTGCCACCGATTGCACCATAACCGAGGATCGTATCGATCAGGAATGCCAAAGCGGTCATGATTCCGCCGCCGATAACAAATGGAAGCATGTGGGATACACCATTCATCAGATGTGTGTAAATCTGATGTCCGATGCTGCCGGAACTCTTGCTTTCTTTCTCTTCGCTTGCACCTGCCTGTGCATGATATTCTTTTGCATCACCGTTCATGATGCGGTTGATCAGTTCTTCAGACTTATTGATTCCGTCTGCAACCTTACACTCGATGACTTTCTTTCCGTTGAAACGCTCCATCGGAACCTTAGTGTCTGCTGCTACAATGATTCCTACTGCGTTTGTAATCTCTTCGTCCGTTACGACATTCTTTGCTCCGCTTGATCCACGAGTCTCAACTTTGATCGTATAGCCAAGCTCTGCGGCTTTCTTCTCCAAAGCTTCTGCTGCCATATAAGTATGCGCGATTCCGGTCGGACATCCGGTTACTGCAAGAATCTGGATTCCCTTCGGAGCCTCCTGCTGCGCCTGTGCCTCTTCCTCAGCATCCTTTGCGCTCTCTGCCTTATCGATAATGGAAAGGAACTCATCTACGCTTTTTGCATTGATCAGGTTCTTGGTAAAATCCTCATCCATCAGGAGAACCGATAATTTGCTGAGCACGTCAAGATGTACGTTGTCCTTCGTATTCGGAGCTGCAATCAGGAACAAAATGTGTACCGGTGCACCGTCTAAGGAATCAAACTCAACACCATCTTTGACAACCATTGCTGCAAGTCCCGGTTTCTTTACGGCATCTGACTTACAATGTGGGATTGCAATTCCCTCACCGATTCCTGTTGTTCCTTCTTCCTCTCTGGCAAACACTCCTGCGCGATAAGTATCGACATCAGAAATCTTGCCGCTTCGTGCCATCAGGTCTACTATCTGATTGAGCACATCCGTCTTTCCTGCTGCTGCACCGTTTAATTCGATGCTCTCTGCAGCGAGTAAATCTCGAATTCTCATCTCTTCTCCCTCCTAAAATAAATCTTTGTTTTTATCTAACAAGGCCTCAACCTCAGCCTTTGTTGCAAGTTCCTCAGAAAATGCGCTAGCGCTTCCGGTGCATACGCCGTATTGAAACGCATCCGCATAATCATTCTTCTGTAAATATCCATACAGGAATCCAGCCACCATAGAATCACCGGCTCCTACGGAATTTACTAACTTTCCTTTCGGTGCCTCTGCCTGAAATACCTGTCCGTCTTCTGTGATCAGTACTGCTCCGTCACCCGCCATAGAAATCAACACATTTCTGGCGCCTTTTTCCTGAAGCTTCTTGGCATATGTGATGACATCCGCCTTATCGGTAATCACTGTGTGGAAGATTTCTCCCAGCTCGTGATTATTCGGCTTGATCAGGAATGGATGGAACGGAAGCACATTCATGAGCAGATCCTTCGTTGCATCGACAACGATCTTAAGGTTCTTCTCTTTCAGGTAATCCATGATATCCATGTACATCGACTCTGGCATCGTATCCGGAATACTTCCTGCAAGAACTAAGATATCTCCGTCCTGAAGCTGATCGAGTTTCTCATACAATTTCTTGATGTCGTCTGATTCAATCTGTGGTCCCTGACCATTGATCTCCGTTTCCTTCTGTGCACGAAGCTTAACATTGATACGCGATGTGCCTTTTGCCACATGGATGAAATCGGTGGAGATGTCTTTCTCCTCAAGCATCTTGATGATTGCCTCTCCGGTGAAACCTGCCATAAATCCAAGTGCGGTGTTCTTATAGCCTAAGTTGCTGAGAACCATAGATACGTTGATTCCTTTTCCGCCCGGAAAAATGATCTCTTTGCTTGTTCGATTTACAACTCCTGTCATAAAATCATCAACAGTTACGATGTAGTCCAAAGAAGGGTTAAATGTTACGGTATAGATCATGTTATTTCACCTCCATAATATTCTTATATTTCTTTAATGCCGGCTTAAGAAGTCCGGTCGTAAGTATGGTTGCCTGATCAAAGTCTGCAAATTTTACGCTCGACATCCGATCGAATTTGGATGAATCAGCCAAGATGTAACATTTCTTACAATTCTCCATCGAATGTTTCTTTACCATCGCTTCCTTGACTTCCGGTGTGGAAAACCCTTTGGTGACGCTGATTCCGTTGGTTCCCCAGAATCCCTTGGTAAAATTGTATTTATCCAATGTCTCGACCGCTTCCTCGCCAACGATGGCCTCTGTCTGTGACTTGAACTCACCTCCGAGAATATAAACCCTGCATCCTTTCTCGGAGAGCAGCTTCGCATGTGTGATCGCATTTGTCACAAACACAGCCTCAGTTGTCTGAATGTACGGGATCATCATTTCGGTCGTTGTTCCCGCATCAATGTATACGAAATCGTGTGGCTGAATGAGTGATGCCGCATATTTGGCGATCAACTGTTTTTCATCCGCGTTCAACGACTTTCGACTGTTCACATTTTCATCGGTAGTACTGATGGACGGCTTCTTTGCGATCGCACCTCCATGAACCTTTGTAATTAATCCATTTTCATCCATCGTGTTCAAGTCTCTTCGGATCGTGGATTCCGATGCATCAAGTGCCGTCATAAGCTCCTGCATCGTTGCGCTTCCTTCTGACTCTATTATGGACAATATTTTTGAAAATCTTTCCTCCGCCAGCATATCATTGACTCCTTTTCCGTTCAAAAACGGTCAAAACCATTCATTTATAGTTGTATTATAATTTTCGAACATTTCAAAGTCAATCATAATCCGTCAAAATCATTCACAAAATGTCATTCCCGTTTTTGTGAAAATTATAAAAAAAAACTACCGGAACAGTTTGTTCCGGTAGTCTTTTTATAAATTTAACGAATCTATCTTTGTAAACTTATCCTCCATGTTGTATGAATTGATTTCATAGGACTTTGCTTTCCGGGAGATGCAGTAGAAACGTGTCCCTGCATATACACCTCTCGTTTTTGTCAGCATTTCTCCTGTGATATCTTCACCGAGATCCTGTGACATGACTTTCTCAAAATGGTTATTCTGCCAGCGATATACGAGATATTCTCTCGTCGAATCCTCATATTTTTCTGTATAGTTCTCAACGCTGAATCCGATCAGATTTTTTCGTGCATCTGCCAATATGGTCTTATAGTCATTGGTTGCACATGTATCTGCATCCTTTATGACAACACTATCCAGTATTTTCAGATTTACCGGATCACTGGTATCGAACATGGTCAGTTTCACGCCCAATTGTTCGGATGTATCCGGATCCGTCTCATACCCGACGCCAAGCAGCAGATTTTCTCCATACGGATGCAGATAATCAGAGTAACCGGTCATCTTCACATTTCCAAGCATTTGCGGATTCTCAGGATCTGATATATCCACTGCAAAAAGCGGATCTGTATTGTGATACGTAATAAAATAAGCAATATCACCAATGTAACGCGCCGCGTAGATTTCTTCGCCTTTTGCAAGATCCTTAATGCTTCCTTTTTCATTCATCTCGCAATCATACAGGTGCAGCTCGTTGGTTGAACCGTCCTCGTGCCAGAGAGTCGTAAGAACCCGGACAACACCATCCCCTTCTGAAATAGCAAATTTATCTTTGATTTCTCCTTTAACCTTTACCGATTCACCGGTTCCAAGATACCCATTTTGGAACGTAAAACGCGTGATCTTCGTGTAATCGTCGTCTTCTTCATAAACAATCTCATAGAGGTAGAGTGCATTATCACTCATATAGATTTCCGGATAACCACCCATAATCGTCATCTGATCGGTCGTCTTATCCGGCTTTGCCAAATCCACAGACGCCATAATCAATTCTGTTTCAATATCTTTCCCAATGTAAATGCAATCGGATGCCATCTTCTCGCCATTGATGGTTGGAATCACGCCTTCTTTATCATCTGCATCGATTCCCCACATGAATCTTGTTGCAAAAAGCAGGATAGTCTGACCATCTTTTCTGGAATCCTTATATCGTCCATCCATGGTGATTGTTCCAATTAACTTTGGCTTTGCCCGGTCTGTAATGTCATACGTCTGCATGATCACAGAAGATTCATCGATGTGATTGCTATAAATTCCTATGAATCCATTTTTTGTATCTGCAGAACTTTCTCCAATCTCACTTTCCTTTCGACGTTCAATGATGAGCACAACACGATTCTCCTTCGTGTCTGCATACATCTCCCGGATCGTATCCGTGTCCTCGAGCTTTGGCTCAATGGTCGAAACCAGCTGCATCTTCTCGCCGCTGATATCAATGATTGAAACCTTACTATCATCCTGCACAAAGAGATTATACGCGTCATTTTTCACAAAATCGCTTTCGTCGATACCATCCTGCAGCGTATTTGTTTTTGAAAAATCATCATTCTGTTTCTTTGTACTTTCTTCTGTAGCGTTTGATGCTGTATCATTTTTTTCAATCAGTTCTGAAATTCCACCCATATCCATTGAAGTCTCGTTCTTTGCCGTATCCTGATACTTACTCAATAATGCGTAAACTTCTTCGTAATTTTTTGCCTGACGGTAATCTCCGATCTTCTTTTCATGAGTCACATTGCCAATTTGTATTTCACTTCTATCTGCACCTGCCTGCACTACGTCCATTTCAACCATCTGGGTTTCCTGCTTCGTATTCATCTGCAACTCTTCTTTTGCGTCTTTGGTAATCATTTTGTATACGCCGGTTCCGCCCAAAGCAACCACCAGCACAATTGCAGCTGCAATCTCTGCAAGATAACGCTTTGATTTCTTTTTCTTCTGCACAAGTCGCTTCTTCACATTTTCCGGCGAAAGGGAATCCGGTACCGGAATCTGTTTGGATTCATCTTCTAATTTTTCATCCAACATTTTCTCATATTCGCTACTTTCTAAATTGTTATTCGTTCTTTCGTCCGCTCTCTTCAAACTCCTCACCTCAATCCATCCAATTGCTTTGCCAGCTTTTGTATCGCCCGGCTCTCTTTCGAACGTACCGTATTTTCATTCATCTTAAGGTATACCGCGATCTCTCTTGTCTTATAACCAAAGAACACATGCATTCCGATGATCAGACGATCCTCTTCCGGCAACTTCATAAACTCCTGGCGAAGCTGCATATGCTCTTCTCTCGTGCTGTCCCATTCATTGTTTTTTCCTGACTGTCCCATATGTTTCTCTTCATAGTCTGGCCACTCTCTCGCATAATCGCCTTCTTCACCACTTTGTTTCTGATCCAACGAAACCGTGCGGCGACAGTACTCACGCATTTTTCGACGACACTTATTCGCCACAATCTGATACATCCAGTTGGCAAAAGACTCCTCTCTCTTAAGCCCACGGATGCCCTCAAACGCGTCTGTCACCGCCTCACTCACTGCATCTTCTGCATCCTGCGCATTTTTCAGCATATAAAAAGCAAAACGATACAGCTTCTCATATATTTTTCCGTACAACTCGGCAAACGCGTCCACATCACCGCGCTTCGCCCTTTTCACTAATAAACGATCGTCCATACTTCCTCACATTGATATCAATTTTCTGACTGTTTTAATTTCATTATATTTGATTTCTGTCAGTCTGTCTAAAAACGTTTTCACTTTATTCGTTTCAATCATGTGCTATTTTGTTGCATCGATTTATGATTTTCTGTGAATTTCCATATATTCTATTTTTCTTATATCAGCAACATTTTCTCTACATTATGAGCTAAATTTAATTTTAAGCACAAATTTATATTTGACATTTCCAATTTTGCATACTATCATGTGCACGGATGTCACACATCCTTTTCACTTATAATTTTATAGAATTATTTTTCATTTTTAAGAAACACCTACATATTTATGCTTTCATGAAGACATGGAACTCTTCAAATTTTTATACTTTAGGGAGGACTACAAAATGAGTGAAACACGAGAATTGCATTGGTCAACACTCGGCTGCGGTGTGATTGCCAACGAATTAGCGAATGCCTTAGCAAAACAGGGGCGTAAACTTTATTCCGTTGCTAACCGGACGCATGATAAAGCAGTCGCATTTGCAGAAAAATATGGCATCGACAAAGTTTACGACTCGATCGATGAAGTTTTTGATGATCCGAATGTTCTTCAGCGAGACTGCCGATCAGGTCAGTTCCCAGGTAAAATATGCACCAACCGGAGTTGATGAACAGGCCGGAATCCTTCTTATGAATCCTGCCGGAGAGATGGCAACTGTAACTTTATCCCTTCACGCGAAGCAGCCAAAACGCGCAACAATCGCATTTGACAAGGGTTATATTGAAATTTTTGAATATCCAAGATCTATGGAAGCAACCATTACCTACACCGAGGATGGCCATAAGGAAGTGATCAAAGAGGGCAACACTGCAGATGCGTTCTACTATGAAGTCTCTGATATGGAGACTGCAATTTTTGCAGATGATTCTTCTACGATTGCTGAATTTACACGTCTTCCTTACACGATCGATGTCATGAAGATCATGACTGACATCCGAAACGAGTGGGGAATGAAATATCCGGAAGAAGAGGCATAATGTGTTAAAGCCGGCAACCAAACCAATTTGATTGCCGGCTTTATTATTCTATTTTATCTTTATATTCTTGTACCTTATTTTCTACACTTTGAACCCATTTGCTATCATCCCATAAACTTTCATCCCCGATTTTTCTATCCGTCGGATGTCCTGTACAATATGTATCAATTCCATCCATGGTTCCAAAATAAAAATCAACAATATCAAGTTCATTTCCATTTTGTTTCACAAGAAATTGACCCGGAATCCCTGACCCACCAGACTCAATCTGTAATTTTATATAATACAGTGAATCCGATAACTCAGTGTTTTCTTCCTCTATAAATTTATTCGCATTGCTATATATGACCATAGTTGCACCCTGTTCCAATTGCTTGGAAGTCAACTGAATCATATTATCCGCAAATGTTTTTAAATTGTCATTTGAAATATATTGATTTAAATTGATTGCATTCTGACCTGCAATAGCTCCTTGAAATTCATTTACAAAATTCTCTGTAAAAGCGATAATTTCGTTTGACGTTGCTTTTTGTGCACTTTCCTTAAAACTGCATCCAACAAATGAACCCATTACGAACAGTAGAAATATAAGGCAAAAAATTGGAATGATACCTCTTTTTCTTGTCTTCATAGATAATATATTTTCAAATCGCTGCTTCATTTCATTTACACCTCCAGTAAATGCAGTTGTCAGGTAATTTATGTTCTGTGCTTCCATATTATTTAAAATTACCTCTGAATAAGCACGTCTATATTCATATGATTCTCCCTTTAACATAGTATCATCACAACAACACTCTATATTTATGCTCGCGTATCGTTGCATCAGATACACAAATGGGTTATACCAATGTATGATTACTGCCATATGTATAAACAATTTATACCATAAATCGCGCCTTTTATAATGAGTAAGCTCGTGCTTTAAAATATATTCTAACTCTTTAAAATCCCACTCATCCTTTGGTAAATATATGTTGGTTTTTACAAATCCACATAACATTGGACTGCAAATTCTTTTTGAAATGAAAATGCCAATATTCTTTTTGATTCCCATTTCATTTTTTATTTGATCACATAAAACCTGTATTTCTTTATTTTTTGTTCTTACAGACCATATCTTGATGATTCTAAGCGTATAAATATATTTTACAGTTTCTAACAAAATAGCAAATTCCATGCCAAGAAACCACAAATATACAACGATCCGGGTCAGATTCCAATGATTCTGCTTACTATTTTCAAAATTTGTAGATCCGGAACTGTTTCCTTTTTCTATTTCAGGTTTCGACTTTGCTATTTTGTATTCCTGTTTTGTCAGATCATTATAGAATGATACTTCCTGCTTATTTGTTACGACTAAATTTAAGCTTGGTTGTCGACTTTGCAATCGAATCGGTATTAACAGATAAAATGTAATAATAAGCCATATAAAATATTTCATACGCGCAGAATATCTTCTTGAAAAAAAACGAGATAATACCAAATTTAACAGTATAATAATACTTGCAAAAATTGAAACCATTAAGTAATTAAAAAATATCTCATTGATCCCCATCCTGATTCTCCTTATCTAGTCTATTGATAAGTTCTCTTAATTCTACTAAATCTTTTTTATCAATTGTTTTACTGTTATATAAAGAGGCGACCAGATCAGACACTGAGTTTCCATATAATTTTTCCATAAAAGAACGATTAACCTTTGTTTTATACTCATCTTCTGAAATCAAAGCGGAATAGTAATTTGTTCTTGTACTGCGATCACAAACTAAAACCTTCTTTTTTTCCAAGCGTGCCAAAACAGTCATAAGCGTTGACAATACCCACTTTCGTTCATTCTTTATATGTTCAAGTATATAATTTGACGTAACAGGTTTATCTGCACTCCAAACTATAAGCATAATTTCTAATTCGCTCTCACTTAATTTTTTTACTTTATCTTCCATATACTCCTCCAATTTTCTTCATTATACAATTGTATAATATTAGTGTCAAGTATAACTTATAAATCTAAATAAAAAAAACCGATGAGATATTCTCATCGGTTTTCTCTACAACAGAGGTGACTGCCGGATTTGAACCGGCGAATCAGGGTGTTGCAGACCCACGCCTTACCACTTGGCTAAGTCACCAAAACTCCCCGAGTAGGGCTCGAACCTACAACAACTCGGTTAACAGCCGAGTGCTCTACCATTGAGCTATCGAGGATTATTATAAGGGGTATATATTTATTTCTTATACCTTCAAAACTTCATACAGACTAGACTTTGTTCTTTCTTTTGATTAAGCCCTCGACCGATTAGTAACAGTCAGCTC
>ERZ1034946.51-NODE-51-length-111859-cov-213.438607_pt1 | contig 111859 bp, 98 predicted proteins | sample MGYA00520591_ERZ1034946 | MGnify/ENA primary metagenome ERZ1034946 (study PRJEB33766, sample SAMN09781753) | gut metagenome | biome: gut microbiome | host: Homo sapiens | place: Madagascar | study: EMG produced TPA metagenomics assembly of the PRJNA485056 data...
TTTTAAATGAGTGTGGAATTTACTTCTGCACTGGAATTTACTTTTTCAAGTTAGCGCAGAGTATGAAAATGTAGAACGGAATATAAAAATAAAATTCGCAAAAGGTTATTAATGAAGTCACAAAAGTGGATTATAGTAGAAAACATCAAAAGAGTCACAAAAGTGACTGAAAAGGAGAACAATATGAGAACTAATTATATGATGACTGTTGATGATATCATGGAAGAATAAGGTGTGAAACGCAGTAAAGCTTATTCTATTCTGAAACAGCTCAATGATGAACTGACAAAGGAAGGATATGTGGCAGTTCGTGGAAAGATTCCACGTCCCTACTGGGAAACAAAATTTTATGGATGCTCTCAGAGAGCAGTATGAAGGAGGATTTAAGATGTCAGCTTACAAAGACAAAACACAGGGAACCTGGTATGTGAGCTTCCGTTATATTGATTGGACAGGTAAGAAAACGCAGAAGCTGAAAAGAGGGTTCAAGACAAAGAAGCATTGAATTATGAAAAGGAATTCATAAGAAAGACTGCGACGGATATGAAAATGGAGATGAACAGCTTTATTCAGGTCTATTTTGAAGATAAAAAGAATGAACTGAAAGAAAATTCAATCCGTAACAAGCAGCACATGATGAACAAGCACATTGTTTGGTATTTTGGGACAAGAAAAATGAATGAGATCACACCAGCAGATATTATCCAGTGGCAGAACACCATTCAGGAAAAAGGTTACAGCAAGACTTATGAGCGTATGATTCAGAATCAGTTAAATGTACTGTTTAATCATGCACAGAAAATTTACAATCTGAAGGAAAATCCATGTGCTGGTGGAGCAGATGGCTGGACAACGGGGGTGACAGAAGAACTGAAGATGTAGGATCAGATGGAATAGGGGCGGAGGATGAATAGTATTAAGAATGTTGCGGAATAAATGGTGTTATTGGAAATGGTTTATGTATAAATAATACATGTAAGAGAAAATCAAATATGATATGGGAAAGGCCCGTTGATTAAAAACGTGTCTTTTTTCTGTTTGCAGGGAATTGAATAGTGACTGTTAGTTTGATACAATAAAATAGATTATACGGTATTGAGGGGGAGAAAATTATGCCGACGAAAGAACCTCGTTTTCATGGCGAAGTTACAGAAAAAAGTCATAAAAACATGAGTAAAATACGTGGAAAAGATACAAGTATAGAGATTGTGTTGATAAAGGCATTATGGCATAAGGGATTTCGTTATCGAAAAAATTACAAGGGATTGCCAGGAAGACCGGATATTGCCCTGACAAAGTATCGTATTGCAATTTTTTGTGACAGTGAATTTTTTCATGGAAAAGATTGGGAAATATTGAAGCCTCGATTAGAAAAAGGAAAAAATCCAGATTATTGGGTTAAGAAAATAGAGCGGAATATCCAGAGAGATGAAGAAAAGGACCAGCAATTAAATTTTATGGGGTGGACTGTGATACATTTCTGGGGAAAAGATATTCTGAAAGATACAGAACAGTGCATTAGAGTGATAGAAGAGACAATATTTGACCAGAAATTGGAAGAAGCAGACGATGAAGAGGAAATATAATGATGAATTATTTGGAAGAATACGATGAAACGGATCCTATTTCAATTGAAACGTATGCAAAAAGGTTGATTGGAAAAACATTTGCTGATGTGTGTAGGAAAGATGATATAACTAAAGCAATGGTTGTCAGGGAGACTGCAAATTACGAAGTAAAACATGAGAATAAGAAGCGAAAAGGCGGTTTAGGAGAACTAATAGAGGAGAGATTCTTTCACTATCAGACGAATAATGATGCACGTCCGGACTTTGATAAAGCTGGTGTAGAACTAAAAGTAACACCGTATAAACAAAATAAGAATGGGACATTGGTGGCTAAGGAAAGACTGATATTGACAATGATTGATTATTTTTCAGTTGTCGATGAGACATTTGAAGATAGTCATATGTGGCAAAAGGCCCGGTTGATTTTATTGGTGTATTATTTGTATCAACAAGAGATAAAGAATCGGTTGGATTATCGTATTGGATATGTGAAGCTGTTTGCACCGCCGGAGCAAGATATAAAAATCATAGCACATGATTTTGAGGTTATTGTTGAGAAAATCAGAAACGGAAAAGCACATGAATTATCTGAAGGGGATACTCTGTATCTAGGAGCAGCACCAAAAGCAGCAACGTCAAAGGACCGGAGAAAGCAGCCGTTTAGTGATGAATTAGCAAAACCACGGGCATTTGCATTTAAAAATTCATACATGACATATGTTCTGAACAACTATATTATTCCAGGGAAAAATACATACGAACCGATTATTAAAGGTACGGCAGAGGAATCTTTTGAGAATTATGTTGTGAGTAAAATAGATGCGTATTGCGATTGGTCGGTTACTGATTTATGTAATACATTCCATATAGAATATCAAAATAAACCGAAAAGCCTGGAGGCAATATTAGCATATCGGATGTTAGGCATAAAAGGGAACCATGCGGAAGAATTTGAAAAAGCAAATGTGGTAGTTAAGACGATACGCATTGAGAAAAATAATAAGATAAAGGAAAATATGTCATTTCCAACTTTCAAATTTAAAGAGTTAGTAGAGGAAGACTGGGAAGATTCTACATTTGGAAATTATTTACGTGAAACTCGATTTTTATTTGTGGTTTATAAGTTTGATCAACAAGATGAGTTAAGGTTAAAGGGTTGCCAGTTCTGGAATATTCCATATGATGATTTGGAAAGCAATGTGAAGGTGGTTTGGGAAAAGACGCAGAGAGTGCTTCGCGAAGGACTTCATATAGAAAAGAAAAATGGAAAGAATTATAATAATTTTCCAAAATCATCAGAAAATCTAGTGTGCCATGTAAGACCACATGCACAAAATGCAAAAGATACTTATGAACTTCCAGACGGAAGACAGTATCCAAAGCAATGTTTTTGGTTGAATAATAGTTATATTTTGTCGCAGTTGGATAAGAATTTTATTGAGGATTGATAATGGGTAATAAAGAATATAAAACTTCAGAAGAAGTAAAACAGAGAGCGGAAGAAGCAATAGGACATTCATTTAAAGAAATTTTTGAATTAGCTCGGAAATTTCAACAAGAAAATGGATTAAAAGAGAAGCACGGAAAGGGGGATATTGGGCAAGCCTATGAAGAAGGCTGGTTTAATTATGCGTGCAATGAAGAAGCTGAACCAGATTTTAAAGATGCGGACATTGAATTGAAAGTAACTCCATTTTTAATCAATAGTAGGGGATATAGAGCAAAAGAGAGATTATCACTTGGAAAAATTAACTATAGAGATGAAAATTGGAACGAGTATGAGGAAAGCAGATTTTGGACAAAAAATCATCATCTGCTGGTTATGTATTACCAGTATATTAAAGGGGTAAAACGTGAAAAGTTCAGTGTAGAGAAAGTGGACGAGATTATGTTGGAAGAATTACCAGAAAGAGACCAGATGATTATTCAGCATGATTGGGAAAAAATCGCACGTTATGTAAAAGAGGGAAAAGCACATAAATTATCAGAACGTGACTTTATGTATCTCAGTCCGGCTAGAAAAGGCAGCGGTGGAGATGAGAAAGTAAAATATAATGATAAATATCCGAAAGCAAAACCAAGAGCATATTCATTTAAAAAGTCATATATGACAAAGCTGTTCAATGAGAGAATGCTTACCACAGAGGAAATATCTTACATTTTGCCAGATACGGTATTGCCAAAGGAAAAAGAGTTTGATGATATTTTGATTGAAACTTTGAAACCATATTTGGGAAGAACAGTTGAGTCATTGAAAAAAGAATTTCCTAATTATCGTAGCGGATATAGTGAAAAGAACGATATTGTTAAACAGATATACAAGAGCGAGAATGACTTAGAAGAAACTGATGAATTTCAAAAAGCTAACTATAAATTAAGAACGCTTACAGTTGATGAAAAAGGAACACCAACGCAGGATATGCCATTCTCGGCGTTTGACTTTGAGGGATTGCTGAAAGAAAAGAACTGGACAGAATCTATTGCTTATGATGAGATGGTAGATTCGAAGTTTTTACTTGTGATATTTTCAAAGAATGCAGAAGGGCAAGAAATATTGAATAATGCCCTCATATGGTATATTCCGAAAAAGGATGTAAATAAAGTAAAAGCTGTTTGGGAAGAAGCAAGAAGAGTTATTAAAAATGGAATAAAGTTACAACAGAAATTATCCCATGACAGAGCGGGAAGGTTAATATTTATATATGAAAATAACTTCCCAAAGAGTAGCTTTAATAAAGTGGCTCATGTAAGAAATAAGGCTGGAGAGAGCGAATATTTTTGTGAAAATGCAAATTCAGTAAAATTAAAAAAGCCTGCGGAGGTTATTACTTTAAAAGAAATTCCAGAGGAATTGAAAGATACTCCGATACCTACTGGAGAATACATGACCAAACAGTGCTTTTGGTATAATAAGAAATATATGAAACAGCAGATTAAAGATTTTATAAAATCATACTAAAAAATAGAAAAGGATCTTTACAAGAATATAAAAATAGGTTATTATATTTAAGAACGATAGTTCGGATGATAAAAGAAGAGGTATTATAAAGTGAAGAAAACAGTTTGCGAATTGTTTGCCGGTGTAGGTGGATTTAGATGTGGACTTAATAATATAAAAACAACAGAGGATTACGGTAAAGAAGAAAAATGGGATACAGTTTGGTTTAGCCAGTGGGAGCCGGCAGAGAAAAGTACACAGTATGCACATGACTGTTATGTATACCGATTCGGAACACGATTAGATAATAATGGTGAAGATACAACAAATTATAATATTGAAGATGTAGATAAAACAACACTTCCTGATTTTAACCTGTTAGTCGGCGGATTTCCGTGCCAGGACTATTCTGTAGCATCTTCATTGGCTACTTCCAAAGGAATTGAGGGAAAAAAAGGAATTTTATGGTGGTCAATACGTGAGACCTTAGAAGTAAAGAAACCACCATTCGTATTATTAGAAAATGTTGATAGATTATTAAAATCTCCTGCAAAACAAAGAGGTAGAGATTTTGGTGTGATTCTTGCATGTTTTCGAGATGAAGGATATACTGTAGAATGGCGTGTGATAAACGCTGCAGAATATGGATACCAGCAGAGACGGCGTAGAACATTTATTTTTGCCTATAAAAATAATACAAAATATGCAGATAGAATTTTGAAATTAGTGGGCTATGCAGATGCATTAAAAGAAGAAAGTATGGAAAATGCAATCTTAAAAGAAGGTTTTTTTGCAGAAACATTTCCGGTAAATAAAGTAGAACCTACTAAGATTAAAACTAAAGAACTTCCGACAGAAGTGGGTGAGGTATCTGAAACATTCCAATGTGCATTTGATAATTCTGGAATAATGAAAGATGGGATAATATATACAATGAAGACCGTTCCAAATTATCACGGAAAGCAGATTACGCTTGGTGATGTTATGGAAACAGGACAAGTAGAAGAGCAGTATTTTATTCCGGAAGAAAAGTTATATTATACTGATCCAACGGTTACACACAGTGATGAAACTGAACAACGTCTTCCAAAGGAGGATAGACAGACCTGGCAGTACCTGAAAGGTGCAAAAAAATTGTTACGTACAAGTTCGACAGGTCATGAATATGTATTCTCAGAGGGCGCTATTTCCATGATTGATCAAGAAGATAAACCGGCACGTACAATGCTGACATCAGAAGGTGGGTTCAGTAGAACAACTCATATTGTGAAAGATAAGATGACTGGAAGAGTAAGATTACTTACTGCAACAGAAGCAGAACGTATCCAGGGATTTCCTACAGATCATACAAAGTATTGTTTGGTTAAGGGAGAAACAGTGGAGATGCCATTGAGAAAACGTAGATTTATGATGGGAAATGCACTGGTGGTTAATCTGGTGGCAGATATGGAGAAAACGTTAGATAAAATTTTTGATCAAGAATAAAATTCTTTGGAGCACAAGAGGTGATAAAATGTATACAGATGATGAAAAAATTGGATTTAGTAATGCGGCAGAATCATTGAAAAAATATAGAAGAGCAGAATTAGTTGATGATAATTCTGGAAAGAGTTTACTTGATAAATTGTATGTAGATTTATTACCTGGAAATGTTGTATTAGAGAAATGTATGAGAGATAATACTACATTTCTTGTGGGAAGAAAAGGAACAGGTAAGTCAACTATTTTTTTGAAGCTGGAAAATGAGTATAGAAAAAGAAAACAGTTCTTGCCATGCTATGTTGATGTGAAAACTATTTATGAATCTTCTCAAGCACAGGCGATTAATCAACCATATCTGGAGGAATTTTTTGATGAAGAAAATTTGAATAAATATTTAATAAGCCGAAACTTTATTCGAAGTATATTAAAAGGAATTTATGAAGAAATTGATAAACAGCGTCAAAGTATTTTTGGGAGAGTTGCCAATAAGGTTCGGGGTAACGGAAATGAATCGATAAAAAATCAAATCTCGGAATTGTTATATAAAATTGAGGATAATGAAAAGCTAAAAGATGTAGAAATACCTATCTTGCAACAGAGAAAAAACAAATTAAATAAAGAAAGTAGAAATCAGGAAGAATGTGTTGAAAATAGTTCTGCTAATATAAATGCGAATATAAAAAAGATAGATGCTGGTGTTAAGAACGAATTCAAATATGGTGATATAAACGAGTGCAAGGATGGAAATGAAACAGAGTATACCAATATACTTCTTCAAGTTTTTGAAATAAAAAATATCATTGATGAAATAAAATCCATTTTAAAAAAGATGGGAATTACAAAGCTGGTTATAATGTTGGATGATGTGTCTGAAATCGAGGAAACTGCAATAAAATTATTTATAGATACAGTTGTAGCACCTTTAAATAATTGGTCCGAGGAATTTGTAAAATTTAAAGTGGCATTTTATCCTAGTCGAGTACATTATGGGAAGATAGATCCAGGAAAAATTGATATTATTAATTTGGATTTTTATAATTTGTATTCGGAATTTGATACAAACAAAATGGAAGAAAATGCTATTGATTTTACAAGAAGGTTATTGGAAAACAGATTCCAATATTATGTGGGGAGTATGGACCAGTTTTTTGATGATAAGATGACGATGCCAGATGTATATACTATGTTTTTTAGAACATCTATGAATGTACCGCGTATTATGGGATATTTGTTGGCTTATCTTTATCAGAGCGTTATCATATATGGAAAGAAAATTACAAAACAGGATATAGAGAATGCATCAGAAAAATACTATGAAGATAATATAGATGCATTTTTTAGATCTAGTACATATTGTTTACTTTCCATAGAAGAAAAACGTAATATTGCACAACTGAAAAAGGTAAGAGACGCAATTGTGGACCAAGCGAAAGAAATAAAAAGACAAATTGTAAAAGGTGAATTGACAGGAAGGTTGTACCAAAAAACAGCTCCATATAGCAGTCACTTTCATGTGCTACAAAATACTGAAAAGTATTTGGAATCGTTAGAATTGAATCATTTTATTACAAAATACGAGGAAAAATCAAATCGAGATGGGAAAAAAGTTAATGTTTATTGTTTGAATTATGGATTGGCAAAAAAGAATAATATCATATGGGGAAGAGCACAGGGAACCATATATAGAAAATATTTTATAGAAAGAGTATTTAATTTCACATCATTGGTTTTAGAACAAATTAGAGAAACAAAAGTGATAAAATGTACCAATCCAGCGTGTGGACGTATTTTTGATGATAGCGAAATTCCGTTTTTAACATTTACAAGATTTCAGTGTCCAGATTGCCATTCAAAAGTAGAAACATATTCAAAAGTAGACGAAGAGATTGAGCATCAATTTCAGCAGGCAAATAAAATTCCACTGGTTAGCAAAGAAGAACTGGATATTATTCTAGAGCTTAATAGAAGAAAAGCGTTTTGTAAAGCCAGAGATATTGCGGAAGAAATAGATATGGAATCACGTCGGATTGCACAAATTTGCAAGAAACTTGATGAAGATAAAGGTATTGTGATTAGAAATAAGAGATGTAATCCATATGAGTATTGTACGTCAGAAATCGGAGAAAAATATTCAGATGTAGAAGTATCATGATAACAAAATCCCCAAAAACCACACGGATACAGCGGAAAATCCGGATTTTCCCCCATAAATCATGTGAAAAAAGACCATTTGCACACAGCAATACACCGGTCTGATATCGTGATGGTGGACGTACAGTAGGATCTGGACGTGTTGCTACAGTTATCGAGTAATCATTAAAAACTTAATGAGTGCGTAAGCGCGAATTTAGTGAGAAAGTTGTTTTGTGAGAGTTGCGAGCAGAACTACCTTCTGATAACAAATATAGTAATATCAAGGCTTCCCGAGAAATCTCGGGAAGTCTTTTTTGATGATTATTCCTTATTGAACACAAACGCTCAAAATGTCTGCTTCATGAGCAATTTCACTGTGAAATCAACTAAGTGTGGAAAGAATCTATGGAGCGTTTATGAATCTAAAATGGCTCTATTTTGAATTTTATAGCCACAAAACAGCAAACTGAATAATCAAGTCAAATAACCTAATCAAACATTACAACCAATCAAATATGAAGTGACATTTCATAATATTAATGATATACTAATCTAAATATGTAAATTACAATTAGAACTAATATTTTATTAAAAACGTAACTATTCAGAACCGCAGAGAACAAAAAAGCGGGTGAGACCTATAGTTACTATCAAATTTAAACTTGGAAAAACTCAGGAGGAACACAATGGTTAAACACATTATTTTATGGACACTCAAGGATGAGTACACAGAGGCACAGAAGAAGGAAATACGTGCCGGCATAAAGGAAGGCTTAGAGGGACTTAAAGGGCAGATTCCGGGAATGATCGACATTTCAGTACGCACAGATTATCTTCCGACATCTACAGTAGATGTGATGCTTGATACTACATTTGAGGATGCTGATGCACTTGCAGCGTATGCAAAGAATCCTAAGCATGTTGCAGTGGCGGATACCAGGGTGAGACCATTTACTGCAAATAGGGCATGTATGGATTTCGAGGTGTAATAAGCGGGAAATTAGTGTATTTGACTATAAATCATTTCCGAAATTAGGCGATATGTCAAAAATGACGAATATTGTCAAATTATCATTGAAATAGTACTATGGTAATGATATAATAATCTTACTGTATAGAACGAAACCTAAATGAGAAAGGGAGAATTACATATGGGTGAGGAAGCTAAAAGCAAAATAATGGAAATGCCACTTCAGCAGAGATTGAAATATGGCTATAAGAAAGTATTGGATATGCTGCTTGTATCGGGAGGCATATCAATTGTTGCAGTTTTATTGGTTTATTTTGGTGCAAAGGCTAATATCTTTGGTGCCGAGTCGGGAACAGTTGCTACATTTTTCCTGGTTATAGGACTGGCCAATGTAATAATAGTTGGAATTGTAGCTACAATGATTGCGAAAAAAATCAGTGATCAGGTTATTGATTCTGTGCTTGAGCCATTACAGCAGATTGAGGTAGTGGCGGGAGAGCTTGTTAATGGAAATCTTCACAGCAATCTGGAGTATCATTCAGATGATGAGGTTGGCAAACTTGCACATGACCTTAGAAAGTCTATCAGGACACTTGGCACATATATTGATGATATCGACCAGACTATGAGACAGTTTGCAGATGGCAATTTCAACTTTAAGCCACAGGTGGAGTGGAAAGGCGATTTTGTAGGAATTAAAGAATCAATTGTTGCTTTCGAGGAGAGCATGTCAGATACAGTAAGTGGTATCCAGAGAGCGGCAAATGAGGTTTCAAATGGTGCTGAGCAGGTAGCTGCCAGCTCAAGTGATCTGGCGCAGGGCGCAACAGACCAGGCCGCTGTTGTTGAGGAGCTTACAGCAACACTTGCTTCTGTAGCGGATCAGGTAGCTGAGAATGCTGAGCATGCAAAGGAAATCAGCCAGAAGGTTGATGGACTCGGAACTGAGATTATGGATAGCAACGGACAGATGCATGAGATGGTTACATCCATGAATGAAATCAATGAGGCATCTCAGGAGATTGGTAAAATCATCGCAACAATCAATGAGATTGCATCACAGACAAACCTTCTTGCACTCAATGCTTCTATCGAGGCAGCCAGAGCAGGAGAGGCAGGAAAAGGCTTTGCAGTAGTTGCAGATCAGGTTACTGTACTTGCTGAGCAGAGTGCAAATGCTGCTAAGGAGTCAGCAGCTCTTATTGAGTCTTCAGTCAAGGCTGTTGAAAAAGGAATGGTTATTGCAGGCAAGACAGCATCACAGCTTGAGGAGGTTGCAGGCAATTCCAAGACTATCACAGATGAGGTTAATGGAATCGCAGAGACACTTGAGACACAGACAGATGCTATCAAGCAGATTAATAATGGTGTAGAGCAGATTAACGATGTAGTTCAGACTAACTCAGCTTCTTCACAGGAGTGTGCAGCTGCAAGTCAGGAGATGAGCAGTGAGGCAGAGAGCTTAAATGAGCTTATACGTCATCTGAGAGTTGCTGAGCAGTAAGCATATTATATTGAATAGAATTATTGATGGTCACAATCAGCAGTGATTTGACGGTAACCGGATGTTATTGTTAAGACTATGATGTGAAGCAGCAATATTAATATCCCCACGTTTATTTCCATGTATATGGCGAAAAACGTGGGGATATGTTATTATATGAGTATGACATTAAAAGATAGAATACCAAAAGAATTTTATAGCTTATTCCGCACAAAAAATATGGATGCATACATGCAGATAGTTGTTGCGTTATATGAGGAGAATAACGAGGTCTATGCATCACTGGGACTGACACGTGAGGAGTGTCAGATAATCATAGCGGATACCATATCAAAAACAGGCATTGTATGGCAGACTGATTATAATGAAGATGAGAGTAATAAAGATAGTGGCAGCATGGATAATCATGATGATTATAATCCTGATTCCGAAATTGGCGATATATATGACCAGGCCAGTTTCGCATACACCCTGACGCCATCAGCTATATTGGGCAGGCTTATAAACTGGGGCTGGATCAGGAGTGATTTTGATGAAAAGCTCAACACATATGTGATTGCATTTCCTCAGTACAGCCAGATGTATGCTGAGCTGTTTAAAAAGCTGCTTGTGGATGATGACAGCAGGGAGCGCGAGAGCATTTTGGCTGTTTACAGTGCGCTTTTTACATATTTTTCAGATCCGGAAAAAAATAATGATATTCTGAAAAATGCGTTGTATACGTCAAAAAATCTTGGTCAGCTTTTATCAAATATGCAGGATGGTATGAGGGCATATTTTGATGAGCTGTCACGTATGAAGGATTTTATAGGTATACAGAAGGTACTGATTAAGGAAATTAATAATAGTGATAGCAGACGTTATGCCATCCTTACAACCACGGATAGCTTTTATCGTTACAAGGAGGCTGTAAAGGAGCTTATAAGCAAAATTCTTAATCAGAACGATGACAGAAGGGCTGAGCTTGAGGGAATTCTTTCGCAAACTACACCCGGTACGTTTGAGAGAAAACGCTATGAGTACAGCGTGGAGTACTGTGATAAGGCAAGTGAGCTTGTTTATAAGGTGGAGCATGAGTTTGACCTGATTGAGAGAAAATACAACAAGCTTATTGAGCAGAAGACGATTTTTGCAAAGAGGGCGCTTGCAAGGATACACTATATCCTGCAGGAAGGCGCAGATGACGAGGATAATATAGTAAAGCTCATTAACCTGATAGATAAGAGTGATAAAACAGATGAGATACTTGGGGCTCTTCGAAACAGAATGAAGTTCACCAGACAGTTTTACAATGTAACGGACGACAGTTTTCCGGGAAGAAGAGAGAGAGGAAGAAGTGAGTTTGTTCCGTTTGTTATTGACGATGCTTCGGCAGGCGAAGATGATATGGCAGATTTTGTGCCAAAGCCATTGTATACCAAAAAGGAGCTTCAAAGCTTCAGAGATAAAAATATGCGTGATGGCATGTTTGTGACAGATGAACAAACTGTAGAATCCATGGAGGATCTGGAAAAGCTTCTGTTTTTATGGCAGGAGGAGACCAATGAGCGCATGGGTGAGGATACGGTGAGTCTGGATGGAGAGATAACAAAGAGTGATGGTGTAAGCTACTCAAGGCTTGTAATATCCAAATCGGACTCTAAACGAGAAGCATAGAAAAGAGAGCAATGTATGTTTGAATATATGGAGAATGTTTCGCCAAATGAGGCAGAAAATATTAGAAAAACTATTCAGGATCTGTTGAGGCAGACCTGTATTTTGCAAATGAAGTGTGACCCAGTTACATTGATTCAAAGAGACAATCCAAGGTATCAGGTGTGTCTTAGAAACAGAGAGTTTATCTCTGATTATCTGGCTGTGCTTGACTGTGAGCTGGTTCATGACCAGCAGGAGCATCTTTTCAGGATAAAGGGTGATGGTGTCATGCTCGAGAAGTTGACTCTTCTTACTGCAAGGATTGTCATTATAATGAAGATGATATACAGGGATAAAATCATGGGCGAGGGGCTTAATGCGACAACAACGAATCTGGCAGAGATTCGTGAATATGGCAGAAATACCAATCTGATTACCAGAAAGCTCAATAATCAGGAATGGTCAGACGCTCTTTTGCTTATGAAAACACATCAGATGATTGAACTGCCGGGGGCTATTGCAAACCTGGAGGACAACACACCAATTTATATTTATGGTACAGTAAATATATTCTGCTCAGCCATGGATATAAATGAGCTTGTGCGCATGTACAGTGATGAGGTGGAGCTGATTAAGTATGATAACGAGTCGGCTGCAACACTTGAAGCTGCCGGATTGAATACAGAAGGCAGTTCTGTAAAGCATACCCATGAATTTGCCAAGAACAGTGAAATGGAGGAGTTACCAATTGAGTCAGTCTAAGAAGATATTTACCAGAATGTGTCTAAACAACTGGGGCGGAATAAATCACAAGGTTTTGCAATTTAATGAGTATGTCAATTTGTTCAGTGGTAAGAGTGGCTCGGGAAAATCAACCGTCATGGATGCGATTCAGGTAATCCTCTACGGCAGCTTCAGCCCCACCTTCTTGAACAAGGCTGCAGATGATGCAAAAAACAGGAGAAGTGTTCTGAGCTATTTGAGGGGTGAGCAGAAGGATGGCTCCGCAAATCGTGGCGACTGTGATTTTTGTTCGGTCATAGCGCTTGAGATAGAGGATACAGGCAGTCATACGTTTACATGTATAGGAATAGCATTTGAGGTACGAAAAAACGATTCTGAGATTAAGAGGTTTGTGTACTTCAGCCATTCGGGCAGGATGCCGGAGCCTTCATATGTGACAGCGGACGGCTTTTGCTATTCAAATAATGATATTAAAAAGCTTGTAAATACTCGCTCACAGTCAGCTGACAGACGCGCCAGAGGGGATGTAAACCGTATTTACGCATCGAAGGAGGCATACCTTGGCACATTATATGATGTGATTTTAGGATATATTGATCCGAATCGTTTTATCACAATGGAAAAAAGTGCTATTGCACTCAGAATGACAAATGGAACAGGCCAGTTTATACGTGATTATATGTTTCCAAAGAGTGACTCGGGCACGATAGAGACTATCAGTGAGCAGCTTGATGCATACAGACAAATCAGGGAAAAAATAGAGGATATGCGCAAGCGTATTGAGCTTCTTAAGGAAATAAAGGAGTCAGGGCAGGAACTGGTAAATATCCAAAGCGATATTGTCATGGCAGAGACAATGATCAGGTGCATAGATATCGAGGATATGCGTGCAAGGATTCAGGCAGCTGAGGATGATAAAAAGCGTATCGAAGAAGAACAGGACAGGCTTTCAGAAAAGGCAGATGATATAGCCGGGCAGCAGGCAGATGTGCAGCAGGAGTATATCCAGGTATGTGCAGATTTGAAATCAAGCGACTTAGGAAGCAAAAAGGATCAGCTTAGGGAGCTTGAGAAGAGAAGTCTCATGCTTACCGACAACAGCCGTCAGTGGATTAAAATCACAAACGGACTAAAGGCCTGGGATGAGGATGAGGTCATCACAGATTATGTGAGCAATGCAGTTTTAAACCTCATTGAAGAGATTGTGGATGGCGACGTCACAGAGGCAAAATGTCAGGAGCTTCATCTAAAGCTTGAGTCTATAAAGAAGGATATCGAGGATGAGCTCGAGGACAATACTTCGCAGAAAAATGAGATAACAAAAGAGCTTAAAGAGAAAAAACGTCTGGTCGATGATATGAAGAACAACCGCAAGTCGTACAGTGAGAGCCTACGCTTGGCAAGAGCCGCGCTGCAGAGAGACTTAAGTGATAGATTTGGCGAGCCTGTGAAGGTACAGGTATTTGCGGATATGTTTGACGTACAGGATGAGGAATGGAAGAATGCCATAGAAGGACGTATGGGAAGGCTCAAGTTCTCGCTTATCACAGAGCCTCGTTATGCACATACTGCAGCTGTTATTTTCAGGGACATGAAGCAGTTTGAGGATGTCGACCTCATAAATTCCAAGGCTATCATGGACAGTGAACCAAAGGCCATGGATGGTTCGCTTTATGAGGCAGTGGATACAAAGGAAAAGTATGTAGATGTCTGCCTGAAAAGATATCTGGGACATATTATAAAGTGCCGGAGTGTTGACGAGCTTGAGCAGGTACGAGATGGAGTTACACCGGACTGCTACTCATACAGCAACTTTATTTTCAGACATCTGAAGAAGCGCGATTATACTACAAATGCCTGCATCGGAGGCAGGGTATCCAAGGCAAGACTTGCTGAGTATGAGGCAGATGTGGAGAGGCTTGAGAAGGACCAGATACAGCTTATGGGTATTATTTCAAGTCTCAAGGCACAGAGAGATTTTGAGTGCTTAAAGGGGGAACCGGAGTATTTTGTGGGCCTTTCTGAGGCATCAGATGAGCTTAAAGCAGTTAATTCGCAGAAAAATGAGCTCGAAGAGATTATTAGGACAATGGAGAATGGGCAGTACAAGGAGCTAAAGGAGAAAAAGAGGCTTCTTGAGAAAAACATCGATGCACTTAAGAGTGCTTTTTCACTGAATCAGCAGCAGATAAATGAAAAGATAAGCCAGCATGAGAAAATCACAGGTGCAAATGAGCAAAGAAGAGCACAGCTGGATGATATGTTACAAGGCTATGTTGCCAGAGAGGAACTTGAGAAGCAGGTGCAGGATATGCTGCAGCATAGCTCAGGAGCATCGGTCAAGAGCAAACAGCGTGAGAAGCTTATTGAGCTGCAAGGCGCAGACGGAAATGGTGGCAGGCAGCAGTCGTGTGTGGAGACGTTGCAGACTGCCCGCTACAGGTATATAAAGGAGTTTCCGTCAGGTCAGTTCAGCGGAGCCGAGAAGTCAAATAAGGCATATGAGGAGCTGCTGGAGAAGTACGAGAAGGATTATGAGCCGGAATATGAGAGTGAGTTTGAGGAGCAGTGCAAGGTGATCTACAAAAGTCTCAGAGAGAATGTCATCGGTACGATCCACGGTGATATCAAGGCTGCAAAGCGCCATGCCTATGAGATAAACAGGCTTCTCAGGGAGACTAATTTCTCAGACAGTACCTATCAGATTAAGATAGAGCCGGCAAAGAACGAAAACGGTCAGTTCTATGATATGCTTATGGCGGAAGAACTGGACAGTAAAAATCCGGATAATGGCGGAATAGCTGGACAGATAAGCTTTGGTGAGGATGATTTTTATAAGAAATATGAGCAGAAAATTAAACTTTTGACAGACAAGTTCATGCCGCCAAAGGATGAGGATGAGCATCTGCGAATGCAGAAGCGCAAGGAAATGGAGCAGTATGCGGATTACCGTAATTATCTGTCATTCAGCATGTATGAGCAGGTTACGGACGAAAACGGCCGTGTCATCAGGGAAAACTTTGTAGATGACATGGCAGGACGTGATTCGGGCGGCGAGGGACAGAACCCTAAATATGTTGCGCTTCTTGCGGGCTTTGCGATGCTTTATATGCAGCAGAGCAATCGTGATTCAAAGATTAAGCTGGTGCTTTTGGATGAGGCATTTTCCAAGATGGATCAGGAGCGAAGTGCGGTGTGTCTCAAGTATGCAAGGAAGATGGACTTGCAGCTGATTGTCTGTGTACCGGATGAACGTCTGCAGTCGCTTATCCGAAATGTGGATTGTGTATATGGCTTCAGGCGGCATAATAATCAGATTTCTATGATGCATATAGACAAGGGCGATTATCTGAAATTGATGGAGGGATAGATATGGCATATTATATAGCAGAAGGTGCCGTTGTTAAGGGTCAGGTGACAATGGCTGACGGAGCAAGCGTATGGTATAATGCAACTGTAAGAGGAGATTCAGAACCGATAGAAATAGGCAGAAATTCGAATATACAGGACAATGCGGTGGTACATGTGGACTTAAGCCACAGTGTCAGAATCGGTGACAATGTGACAATAGGACACAGCGCAATTATTCACGGGTGTACTATAGGTGATAATACACTCATCGGCATGGGAGCCATCGTGCTAAATGGTGCAAGTATTGGTAAAAACTGTATAATAGGTGCGGGAGCTCTTGTCACTCAGGGCACCGAGATTCCTGACGGAAGCCTTGCATTTGGCTCTCCGGCAAAGGTAGTCAGGGCATTAAGCGATGAGGAGATAGAGGAGAATCATCGAAACGCCATGCATTATGTGGAGATTGCGAGAGAGTCGCTGACTTAATATTGTCCGGATTATTTACATAAAATTTGCAAATTGGTGGTAGCGGTTTTTACATATTCAAAATAAAATCGTAGTCTGGGACATGAATTTTAAGCAAATCAGCGAATTACAAAATTGATATATAAAACAGATATACAAAACAGGGAAGGTACAATTTATGAAAGCAAAAGAAGACAATACAAAAAAGAAACCCAAAAAGCTCTCGTCAAAGGAGCTATCATGGGTATTATATGACGTGGGAAATTCCGCATACACACTGCTTGCGTGTGCGCTCATACCGATATGGTACAAAAGCCTTGCCGTTGGAGATGGTGCAGGGCAGATTTCATCTGACAGGGCGACTGCATATTATGCGGTGGCGATAGCTGTGATGACAGTTGTATCAGCACTTATCGGGCCTGTCTGTGGTGCGATAGCTGACCATATGCGTATCAAAAAGGCCATTTTTTCAACGACCGTAGTTGTAGGAGTGTCGGCATGTATACTGAACGGCTTTACACCTACATGGGTGCTGTTTCTTGTTATCTATGTGCTTACAAAGATATTTTACAATGCATCGCTGGTGTTTTATGACTCGATGCTTGTCGATGTGACGACAAAGGATAGAATGGACGAGGTGTCTTCCTACGGCTATGCCTGGGGATATCTGGGCTCGTGTGTGCCGTTTCTTGTTTCACTTGCAGCGTACATCTGTGGACCGGATATGCTTGGATACATATCAAACCGCCTATCGATGATAATAGGCTTTGCGGTTACAGGAATCTGGTGGTTAGTTGTTACAATTCCATTGTTTAAGAGCTATAAACAGGTGAATTATGTATCGGATGCAGCAGACAAAGATATTCATAAGAATTTTGAAAATGATGTATTTATAAGAGACAATATCAAGGAGAAAAACAAAACAAACAAAAATCCGGGAGTCCTAAGACTTATAGCTGACGCATTTGCACAGATTTTTGGAACAATCAAAAAAATAGCTACAAAAGATAAAAAAGTAGGACTGTTTTTGGTTGCTTTTTTCCTTTACATAGATGGTGTAGGTACTATAATAGATAATTGTATAAACATAGGAACTGATTTGAAGCTTGATTCAGTGGGGCAGGTAGTGTTTTTACTTTTCACACAGGTAGTGGCTTGCATTGGTTCACTTGTTTTTGGCAAGCTGTCACAGAAATACAAAACTACAACACTTTTGTATGTCTGCATTGCGGGATATTTCGCGGTATGTCTGTATGCACTCACACTGCATGATCTGATTGGCTTCGGAATCATGGCATTTGGCGTGGGCTGCTTCCAGGGCTCATTGCAGGCGCTGTCACGCTCATATTTTTCAAAGATTATTCCACCGGAAAATTCGGGAGAATATTTCGGAATCTATGATATTTTTGCAAAGGGAGCTTCGTTTCTAGGCTCGCTTGTCATAGCGGCAGTAAAGCTTGCAGGCGGCACGATAAATGTGGCGGTTGCAACTATGGCGATATTCTTTGCAGTGGGATTTGTATTTTTAAGGCTTGCAGACAGATATGATGCACCGGGGTATGAAAAGTAACTAAAATAAAACAAAAAGCAACGAAAGAAGGCTTAAAGCATGATAAACACAGAGGGAACAAAGGTATGGGCACACAGAGGAGCATCCGGATATGCACCGGAGAATACACTTGAGGCATTCAAGAAGGCAGAAAAGATGAAGGCTGACGGTGTGGAGCTTGATGTGCAGCTCACAAAGGATGGAGAGCTCGTGGTCATACACGATGAGACAGTGGACAGAGTGAGTGGAGAGAAGGGCTTTGTAAAGGACTATACACTAAAGGAGTTAAAGCGGCTCAATGTGTCAAAGCACATGCCGTCCTATGACAAGAAGACACGTATTCCAACACTCGATGAGGTGTTTGACCTGCTCAAAAACACAGAGATGACCATAAATATCGAGCTCAAAAACGGCATCGTGCAGTATAAAAATCTGGAGAAAAAGGTGCTGGCACTCGTGGAAGAGTATGATATGCTTGACAGAATCTGGTGTTCATCGTTCAATCACGAGTCGATCGTGCGTATGAAAAAGCTTTGCCCTGATATGAGGTGCGGACTGCTTTTTTCTGACATTATAGTAAATCCGGCAGAGTATGCAAGCGAGCTTCATGTAGATGCGCTCCATCCGGCAACCTACCATATGCAGGATGAAAACTACATCGACAAGGCTCATGGAAGAGGCCTTAGAGCTCATGTCTGGACTGTAAATGAAAAGCATGAGATGAAGGCACTTGTCAAGGCAGAAGCAGATGCAATTATCACAAATTATCCGGATATTGCCGTAGAAATAGTAAAAAATGCCTAGAAGACATATAAAAATGCACAGGAATCTATTTTATGTAAAGTTGAGTAAAGAATTGTAAAGTTTTTACCTTAATTTTACATAGCTGCGTTTTGGACTTTACATTAGCTTGATATTATTAACTTGTTGAATAGTTATTGATTAATTTTAATCATTTATCATGCTAATGGAGAAATCATGTTGAAAAAGAAATTACTAAAGAAAGCGGCCGTCATAGGAATGATGGCAACAATGATAACAGGCTGTTCACAAGGGGTACAAACTACCCATGTGGATGGCCTTAATTCATTGGGAAAAATTGAGGTTGTTTCGCGAGAAGAGGAATCCGGAACGAGAAATGTCTTTGCAGAAAAGACAGGGATTTTGGATGAGACAACCGGAAAGGATAAGGCTACAGACCAAAGCATTGTAGCAGATAGCAATGAAACAGCATATGAAAAGACCACAGAGGACAAAAATGCTATCGCATATGTGTCATCGGGTGTGGAGCTTGATGATAACAAGGTAAAGACAGTCACCATATATGGCAACGATCTTACAAGGTCATTTTATTTGGCTTACAAGGGAGAGCTAAACGATGTTGAGGATGACTTTGTGCGTTACATATCAACGCAGGGACAGGAAGTGGTCAGTGAGAAGTATACTGCAGTTGCGAAGCCGGGCTCATTTCTGTCAGACAAGGCCGGCGGAGAGATTAAGATTGGCGGTTCTACATCAGCGGCACCACTTGTAAAGGAACTGGCCGACAAATATATGGAGATAAATCCAAATGCTAAAATTACAGTTACAGAGACTGATTCAGGCAACGGACTGACAGGAGCGATGGAGGGAACATATGACATCGGAATGTCATCGCGTGAGCTTAAATCATATGAGAATGAGCTTCTCACGAAGGTTGAGATTGCGAAGGATGAGGTACATGTGATTGTAAATAAGGAAAATCCGATTGAGAGGATTTCGATAGAGCAGCTTGGAGAGATTTACACAGGAAAGTTAACCGAATGGGCACAGCTAAACGGCAAAGCGGAGGATAAGTAGATGAATGAAACGGTAAAAATTATATTTGGCCTGTTGGGAGGCCTGGCAGTATTTATATACGGCATGAACATGATGAGCGAATGCCTGCAGAAGGCAGCAGGAGAGAAGATGAAGGCAATTCTTGCGATGCTCACCAAAAACCCGGTGCTTGGAGTGCTTGCAGGAGCGCTTACTACAGCAGTGCTTCAAAGCAGCAGTGCTACAACAGTCATGGTAATCGGCTTTGTCAGCGCGGGACTTATGAGCTTACCGCAGGCAATTTCAATTATTTTAGGTGCTAACATCGGTACGACGATGACAGCACAGATTATCGCATTTAAGATATCTGACTATATTTATCTGATAATATTTGCAGGCTTCATATTAAGCTTTGTATGTAAAAAGGAAAAAGTAAAAAATATCGGACAGACAATATTTGCATTCGGTCTTTTATTCCTGGGAATTGAGACTATGGGAAGTGTTATGAAGCCGCTTGCTTCAAGCCCGTTTTTTGTAGATATGATTGGAAAGGTAGCACATATTCCTGTACTGGGTGTTGCAGTTGGAGCACTCATGACACTTGTGGTGCAGAGTTCAAGTGCAACAATCGCAGTATTGCAGAACTTTGCATCTCAGGCAGGACCTGACGGAGTGACAAGCATCATAGGACTGGCAGGAGCTATCCCGATTCTCCTCGGTGACAATATCGGAACTACAATTACGGCAGTGCTTGCGTCAATCGGACAGTCAAAGGATGCCAGAAGAACAGCCTTTGCACACTGTGTATTCAATATATCCGGAGCAATTTTATTCCTTTTTCTTGTGAAACCATATGCTGCCCTGATACAGTTTATTTCACCAAAGGGAAATGAGGTGGATGTCATCTCAAGACAGATTGCAAATGCACATACAGGCTTTAACCTGACAATGACGCTTATCTGGATACCGCTTATCCCTGTAATGGTAAAGATAGTTATGAAGCTTGTGCCGGAAAAAACCAGCGTTACAGAGATTGCAATGGGTCAGCCAATGTACCTTGATACCAAGCTCATCAGCCAGCCGGTGGCCGCAATGCAGCTTGTTGCAAAGGAAACGCTCAGATGTGCTGATATTGTTGAAGAAATGTTTGTAAATTTGCATGAATGTATTGACAAAAACGGCAAAAATATCGAAAATGAACTTGAAGAGAGTGCACAGACATTACAGAAGCTTTATGTGTCAATAAACGACTATCTGGCTTCCATGTACTCAGAGGGTGTACTGACAGAGGAACAGGCATCACAGAGTGCGGGAGTGCTTTATGTACTGTGCGAAATAGATAGAATTGGAATATTATTAAACGAAATAGTCAATACCATATCTGTGGAAAATAAGAGCAAGCACAAATATTCAAAGGATGCATTAAAAGAGCTGAGAAAGGCGATGGCACAGATTCATGAGATATATACTGCTTCAATAAGAGCCATTTCAGGTGATGGAAGCATGGATATTGAGGTCATTCAGAAACAGAAGGATGAGGTTATGGCGCTTGATGAGAGGCTGCGTAAAAACCATATCACCCGTGTCGGAAAGGGCAAATGTGATTCAAAGCTTACAGCTCAGTACAACGAGATGCTTCACAATATAGACCGAATCGGAAACAGCTGTGTGAATCTCGTGGAGGTCGCCAATGATAATGTGACCATGCAGTCATTTTTCATAGATGATGATGACAACGGAGAGGTACGTATTGCATAGGGAAAGAGTTTTGAAGGAACTTGCGGGGATGCTGGTTGCGGTGGAAAATAAGCTTCATCTGGTAGACAGAAGAAGGCGCCGGGAGGACAAGCTGATAGAGCGGGCAAGACTGCTTGAAATGCAGCGGGCACAAAATAAAACGAACTTAAAAGACGCAGAAGCGAATGAAAAAATATCATATAGAATAGGAGCATATATGCAGATGAAAAAACTGGAAGAAGTTTACACAAACAGGGAGCTGTCATGGTTACAGTTCAATGAGCGGGTATTAAATGAGGCGGGCAATCCAAGAGTACCGCTAGCAGAGAGACTGACCTTTGCATCAATCTACCAGACAAATCTGGATGAGTTTTTCATGGTAAGAGTCGGATCACTCATGATGCAGATGAATTCAAAGGAAAAGATTTTTGAGAACAAGACAAAGATGTCGAGTGAGGAGCAGGTATCGGCAATCCTTGACAGAGTATGCGAGCTTGAGAAGAAAAAAGCAAGGATTTACGAGCAGCTCATGGGTGAGCTTGAGCCAAAGGGCGTGCGCATAATCAATTTCAACAAGCTGTCAAAGGATGAGGGTGATTTACTGGAGGCATATTTTGATGCACACATTGCACCTTTCCTCTCACCAATGATTATAGGAAAGCAGCAGCCGTTCCCATTCCTTGCCAATAAACAGCTCTATGCGGTAGTGCTTTTAACTACGCAGAAGGGAAAGAAAAAGACAGGTATCGTGCCATGCTCAAACAGCGTATTCAAGCGTCTGATTGAGATACCTACAAGACCGGGCACATTTATGCTGTCAGAGGAACTTATTTTACACTTTGTATCAAAGCTCTATCCAAAGTATGTAATCCGTGAGAAATCAATCATGCGTGTGACACGTAATGCGGATATCGATGCGCAGAGCATGTATGATGAGGATATGGATTACCGTAATATGATGGAGGAGCTCATCAAGAAGAGAGTGCGTCTTGATCCTGTAAGAGTCGAGCTTTCAAGAAAAATCAACCGCAAGGCGATTGACGAACTCTCGAGCTTCCTTGAGATTGGCAAAAAGCATTTTATCAGTGTAAAGACACCGCTTGATATGTCATTTGTATTCCAGCTTCAGCACTATCTGCGAGACAAGCAGGAGCTTTTCTTTGAGAAGCGTACACCGCGTGACACACCTGAGCTTTCGCTTAAGGAGAGTATACTCGGTCAGGTTGAGAAAAAGGATGTGCTTCTTTCATATCCGTTTGAGAGCATGAAGCCGTTTATCAAGATGCTTAACGATGCAGCAGAGGACCCTGATGTGGTTTCCATCAAGATGACACTTTACAGAGTGGCAGACAAGAGCCAGATTATCGATGCCCTTATAGAAGCCGCAGAAAACGGCAAGGAGGTTATAGTGCTTGTCGAGCTGCGTGCGAGGTTTGACGAGGCTAACAACATAGAGATGTCACACCGCCTTGAGGATGCAGGCTGTCAGATACTTTACGGACTCGGCGATTACAAGGTTCACTCAAAGCTCTGCCTTATCACAAAGAAAAAGGGCGATGGCTATGAGTACATCACTCAGATCGGTACAGGAAACTACAATGAGAAGACATCGCGTCTTTACACAGATTTGTCCCTCATCACTGCAAATCAGGAGATTGGAGCGGATGCATCAAGGGTATTTATGGCGCTTCAGAGAGGAGAGACTGTTTCGGACGGCGATGTAAAGCATCTGCTTGTTGCACCAAAATGCTTACAGAACAGGATTGTTGACATGATTGATGAGCAGATTGCCAAGAAGAATGCAGGAAAACCTGCATATATCGGAGTAAAAATTAACTCTCTCACTGACAAGGTGCTTATCGACAAGCTTATCGATGCATCACAGGCAGGAGTGAAGGTAGAGCTTATTGTCAGAGGAATCTGCTGCGTGAAGCCACAGGTTGAGGGCGCTACAGAAAATATCACGGTAATAAGCGTTGTAGGAAGATATCTTGAGCATTCACGTATATACAGATTTGGTGTGGGCGATGATGAGAAGATTTACATTGCGTCAGCAGATTTTATGACCAGAAATACAGTAAGACGTGTGGAGGTTGCAACACCGGTATACGATGCACATGCTAAGGACAAGATCCGCCATATCTTCGATACAATCATGACAGATGACGAGAAGGGCAAGGAGCTTTGCGCTGATGGTGAGTATATGGACAGAAAGATAAACAGCACACCGATAGATTCGCAGGAGCAGTTCTTTGAGGAAGCATACAAAAATGCCGATAAGAGTGCGGACAATCAGTAAAATGAGGCAATTGCATAAAGATATGGAATATATCTTAAGCTTATTGGAGGAAAGATAGTATAATGGGAAAAAAAGAAGCAAAGACAAATGCAATAAGAATACTGGAAACAATGAAGATTCCATATGAGGCACGCACATACGAGTGCGATGACTTTGTGGATGCAGCTCAGATAGCAGACAAGCTGGGGCTTGACCACGCAGGCATGTACAAGACTATCACGACAGTCGGCAAAAGTGGTGGATATTATGTGTTTGTAGTACCGATAGATGACGAAATTGATTTCAAAAAAGCCGCAAAGGCAGCAGGCGAGAAATCCATAGAGATGCTGCATCTAAAGGATTTGACAAAGGTTACTGGCTATATAAGAGGCGGCTGTACGTCAATCGGCATGAAAAAGCAGTATCCTACATTTATCCATGAGGCAGCTAAGGAGCAGGACAAAATCACAGTTAGCGGAGGCAGGCTTGGGCTTCAGATTACGCTGTCACCGGATGATTTGTGCAGGGCGGCAAAGGCAGAGTATGCAGATATCATAAAATAATTAAAATGAGAGTTCTTTTTCCTAGGCTTTTACACGTCAGTGTGTTATAATAAAGAAAGCTGGCGATTGCTAAGACAGACGGTTTGGCGAATAAACCTATATTGCAATCGTAATAATAGAACTAAAGCAGAGGAATAATAGAGATGGAAAAAATTATTTTAACAGGAGACAGACCAACAGGAAGACTCCATATAGGACATTACGTGGGCTCACTTCGCAGAAGAGTGGAGCTTCAGAATTCAGGAGAGTATGACAAAATATTTATCATGATTGCCGATGCACAGGCACTCACAGACAATTTTGACAACCCTGAGAAAATCAGACAGAATATCATAGAGGTAGCACTTGATTACCTCTCAGCTGGACTCGACCCGGCCAAGTCTACACTGTTTGTGCAGTCACAGATACCGGAGCTTACTGAGCTTACATTTTTCTACTCAAATCTCGTTACAGTATCGAGACTTCAGAGAAACCCTACAGTAAAGAATGAGATTAAGCTAAGAAATTTTGAGGCAAGTATACCGGTTGGCTTCTTCAATTATCCAATCAGCCAGGCAGCAGATATCACTGCCTTCAAGGCTACAACTGTTCCGGTTGGAGAGGACCAGCTCCCGATGATAGAGCAGACCAGGGAGATTGTCAGAAAGTTTAATTCTATCTATGATGAGGTGCTCGTTGAGCCGGATGTGCTTTTACCTGAGAATGAGGCATGCTGCAGGCTTCCGGGTACAGACGGTGGACAGAAGATGAGCAAATCATTAGGCAACTGTATCTATCTGGCAGATACAGAGGCAGATGTAAAGAAGAAAATCATGAGCATGTATACAGATCCGACACATATCCAGATTTCAGATCCGGGACATGTGGAGGGCAATACAGTATTCACATATCTTGATGCTTTCTCTAAGCCGGGACATTTTGAGGAGTATCTGCCGGAGTATGCTAACCTTCAGGAGCTTAAGGACCACTATACAAGGGGCGGTCTTGGCGATGTGAAGATTAAGAAATTCCTCAACAACATCATGCAGGAGGAGCTTTCACCTATCCGCGCAAGAAGAGCAGAGTATGAGAAGGATATTCCGGCTGTATATGAGATACTAAGGAAGGGCAGCGAGACAGCAAGAGAGGCTGCAGCACAGACAATGGCAGAGGTCAAGCGCGCCATGAGGATAAATTACTTTGAGGATGCAGAGCTTATAAAGAGCCAGAGTCAGAAATACGCTGAGAAGTAATATCTTTTATTTCAAAGACAATACGTTAGTGATGTCAAAATATTTTGTGGCATTATGTGTGTCATAAAAGCCACGGGGAGGCACCATGGTCAAGTTTTACAGGACAGATGACAAATTAATACATGAGCTGGATACGCTGCAGGGAGGTACCTGGATACAGATGGTCAACCCTTCTGTAGCAGAGGGACAGATGGTAGCGGATGAGCTGAATGTCGATATTGAGGACGTGCTTGCGGCACTCGATGAGGAGGAGAGCTCACGTATAGAGCTGCAGGATGGGTATACGTTGATTCTTGTGGATATACCTTCGATAGAGACTAGGCATGACAAGGAGTCATATACCACAATCCCACTTGGCATCATACTTACAGATGATGAGATAGTGACAGTCTGTACAGAGGATACACCGGTGCTTCAGGTATTTTTAAATAACCGTGTAAAGGAATTTTCCACCAAGAAAAAGATGCGCTTTGTATACCAGATTCTTTACAGGATATCTGTACTGTATCAGAATGATCTGCGCATCATAGACAAGATGCGTACTGAGATTGAGGAGAGAGTCGGAGAGGATACAGAGGAGGACGATTTGATCGCGCTTCACGAGCTGGAATCCACACTCGTATACTTTGCCACATCGCTTCGTGCCAATGGAGTTGTGTTAGAGAGACTGACCAGATACAAGCGCCTTGAGCAGTATCCGGAGGACAAGGAGCTTCTCGGAGATGTAATTGTCGAAAATAAGCAGGCTATTGAGATGACGGGAATTTACAGGGACATCATAAATGGTACCAGAGAGCTTATGAGCACAGTCATTGACAACAGGCTTAACAATGTCATGAAGTCGCTCACAATCATCACACTTATCATGGCTATTCCGACAGTTATCTCAGGAATCTATGGCATGAATGTCAGCTCAAAGTGGGTGCCGCTTGCAACGACAGCACATGGGTTTATGATTATAATAGGTGTTATGGTTGTCATATGTGTGCTGATACTGATTTTATTGAAGAAAAAGAGAATATTGTAATATATTGCGTATTCATTAAAAGGCCGCAGTATTTCATAGAAAATAATGAAATACTGCGGCTGATTTTATTTTAGAACTGATTAGCAGATACTTTCAAAGCGTCCGCTTGCACCACAAGGCAGTACGAGTCCGTTTGAAGAAACCGGAAGACCGATTTCGCTTGCAGTTACTTTACCATCAAACTTTTTAAGGGCAGTGCTTATCATATAGGTGAGCACTGCAGGCTGCAAGCCTGTCGTATAGGAATTAATAAGGAAGAAAAGCGGCTTGTCGGTGAGGAGCTTTGCACATAGCTGCACAAGCGGATATACGCTTTCCTCAATTTTCCAGATTTCACCCTTAGGACCTCTGCCGTATGACGGCGGATCCATTATTATGGCATCGTAATGATTGCCACGGCGGATTTCACGCTCAACAAACTTCACACAGTCATCCACAAGCCACCTGATAGGTGCGTCACCAAGACCGCTGCTTACAGCGTTTTCCTTAGCCCATGTGACCATGCCCTTTGAAGCATCCACATGTGTGACAGCGGCGCCTGCGGCAGCGGCTGCAAGAGTGGCACCTCCGGTGTATGCAAAGAGATTTAATACCTTTACATCACGACCGCTTTTTTTTGCATCGTAAATCTTCTTTGAAAACCAGTCCCAATTGGCGGCCTGCTCAGGAAAAAGACCGGTGTGCTTGAAGCTGAATGGTTTTAAGTGAAATGTGAGCTCCTTATTAATAGGAAGAGAGTAGTTTATGGTCCACTCCTGCGGCAGATCAAAAAACTCCCACTCACCGCCGCCTTTTTTGCTTCTGTGATAGTGACCGTTCAGCTTTTTCCAGTTTTTATTAGTTTTTGGTGTATCCCATATTACCTGAGGATCGGGACGAAGCAAAATATATTTAGACCAGCGCTCAAGCTTTTCACCGCATGAGCAGTCAATAACCTCATAATCTTTCCATCTATCTGCTAACCACATATGTTTATATTCCTTTCTTATCTGCGTGTAAAAAATAAACTACACGTTGCTTGCATTTAATCGTGTTTCTTCTATAATAATATACGTGCAAAAGTGTAATTTTTCAATGGAATATTACCCGAAATAAAAAAATAAATTTTTTTTAAAAAAAGTATTGCAATTATTGTAAACGTCATGTATAATATCACTTGCTGTGGCATGATAGCTATGAAGTTTGAAGTTACTGTCCATGAGACAGAGAATTCGGCGGAGCGAATGTCAAGTTAGGAAACTGACGGCAAGTCACTGTACAGAACAGATATGGTCTACAAAATGTAGAAACAACGTGTGAAAGTCCACAGGACACACACGGAGATGTGTACAGTCACCGCTTGTCGTACTGAAGTTAAAAGTGCGAAAAGGAGGCGACTTTTTTTATGGCAAGTCAAGTAATGAGAATTACTCTCAAGGCGTATGATCACGAGTTAGTAGATTCAAGCGCAAAGAAAATCATCGAGACTGTAAAGAAGAATGGATCACAGGTGAGCGGACCGGTACCTCTTCCAACAAAGAAGGAAGTAGTTACAATTCTTAGAGCTACTCACAAGTATAAGGATTCTCGTGAACAGTTCGAGCAGAGAACTCATAAGAGACTTATCGATATCATCAATCCAACACAGAAGACAACAGAGTCTTTATCAAGGATTGAAATGCCAGCTGGTGTTTACATTGATATCAAAATGAAGCAGAAATAAGCTTCAACAATTAATTAGTATATCCCCGAATGGTTTATATAGAAGATACAGTGCGAAAGCATAACGATCTAGTAGGCTGCTCTAGGATGAACGGTTCCGCTACTTGTTCCGGCTAATTCTTCGCGGGCTGGGTTGACAGGCAAGAGGCGTTCCGCTGTAGAAAACAGGAGGTAAAGAAATGAAGAAAGCGATTTTAGCAACAAAAATCGGTATGACACAGATCTTCAATGCAGATGGTGTATTAGTACCTGTGACTGTATTAGAGGCTGGTCCATGTGTTGTAACACAGATCAAAACTGTTGAGAATGACGGTTACAGCGCAGTTCAGGTTGGCTTCGGCGACAAGAAAGAGAAAGTCGTTGAGAAGGATGCCAACGGTAAAAAGAGCGTAGCACACAGACATGGTGTTAACAAGGCTCAGATGGGACACTTCAAAAAAGCAGGTGTTTCAGGAAAGAGATTCGTTCGCGAGTTCAAATTCGAAAACGCAGATGAGTACAATTTAGCAGATGAGATCAAGGCTGACATCTTCGCAGAGGGTGACAAGGTTGATGTAACTGCTATTTCAAAAGGTAAAGGTTTCCAGGGTGCTATCAAGAGATTAGGTCAGCACAGAGGACCAATGGCTCATGGCTCTAAATTCCATCGTCATCAGGGTTCTAACGGTGCTTGTTCTTCACCAAGTAAGGTATTCAAGGGAAAAGGAATGCCTGGACACATGGGTAGCGTAAAGGTTACAACTCAGAATCTTGAGGTTGTAAGAGTTGACGCAGACAAGAACTTACTGTTAATCAAGGGCGCAGTTCCAGGAGCTAAGAAAGCTCTCATTACAGTAAAAGAGACTACAAAATCTGGTAAATAGTGCAAAGTAAGAAAGGAGGAACTTTACGATGGCTAACGTAGCTGTATATAACATGGAAGGCAAAGAAGTCGACAAGATCGAGTTAAATGATTCCATTTTCGGCGTAGAAATTAATGAGCATTTAGTTCATATGGCTGTTCTTCAGCAGCTTGCAAATAAACGTCAGGGAACTCAGAAAGCTAAGACACGTTCTGAAGTTCGCGGTGGCGGAAGAAAACCATGGAGACAGAAGGGAACAGGACATGCACGTCAGGGTTCTACAAGATCTCCACAGTGGACAGGTGGTGGAGTTGTATTCGCTCCTACTCCTAGAGATTACTCATTCAAGCTCAACAAGAAAGAGAAGAGAGCAGCTCTTAAGTCTGCACTTACATCAAGAGTTGTTGAGAACAAGTTCGTTGTAGTAGATGAGCTTAAGCTTGATGAGATTAAGACAAAGAAATTCGTAGAAGTATTAAAGAACCTCAATGTTGAGAAGGCACTCGTTGTATTAAATGATATGGACGAGAAGGTTATCGCTTCTGCAGCAAACATCCCAACAGTTAAGACAACTCAGACAAATGAGCTTAACGTATTCGATGTATTAAAATATGACACAGTAGTAGTTACAAAGGCTGCTGTAGCAACAATCGAGGAGGTATATGCATAATGGCAAACGTACAGTACTATGATGTAATCCTCAAACCAGTAGTAACTGAGAAGAGTATGAATGCAATGGCTGAGAAGAAATACACATTCCTTGTTCACCCAGATGCAAACAAGACTATGATCAAAGAAGCAGTAGAGAGAATGTTCGAAGGAACAAAGGTTGCCAAAGTTAACACAATGAACTGCGAAGGCAAGAACAAGCGTCGTGGAATGGTAACAGGAAAGACTGCTAAGACAAAGAAGGCTATCGTACAGCTTACAGCAGACAGCAAAGATATCGAGATCTTCGCAGGACTGTAGACCGAGGTCGAAAGCAACTTCAAAATGATATGCGTCAGAAAAGACGCGATAATGAAAACATATCGAAAGGAGAAACAAAATGGGAATTAAGACATATAACCCATATACACCTTCCAGAAGAAATATGACTGGTTCAGATTTCTCAGAGATTACAAAGACAACTCCTGAGAAGTCACTTGTTACTTCTTTAAAGAAGAACGCTGGTCGTAACAATCAGGGTAAAATCACAGTTAGACACCAGGGCGGTGGAAATAGAAGAAAATACAGACTTATCGATTTCAAGAGAAATAAGAAAGACGGTATTCCAGCAACTGTAATTGGTATCGAGTACGATCCAAACAGAACAGCAAACATCGCACTTATCTGCTATGCAGATGGTGAGAAATCATATATTCTTGCTCCAGCAGGACTTACAGACGGAATGAAGGTTATGAGCGGTGCTCAGGCTGAGGTCAGAGTTGGAAACTGCTTACCACTTGAGAATATCCCAGTTGGTACACAGATTCACAACATCGAGCTTCTTCCTGGAAAAGGCGGACAGCTTGTTCGTTCAGCAGGACTTAGCGCACAGCTTATGGCTAAAGAAGGCAAATATGCAACACTTCGTCTTCCTTCAGGAGAGATGAGAATGGTTCCAATTCAGTGCCGTGCTACAATCGGTGTAATTGGAAACGGAGATCACAACCTCGTAAATATTGGTAAAGCCGGACGTAAGCGTCACATGGGTGTTCGTCCAACAGTTCGTGGATCTGTTATGAACCCTAACGACCATCCACACGGTGGTGGAGAAGGTAAGGCACCTGTAGGACGTCCAGGACCATGTACTCCATGGGGCAAACCTGCACTTGGCTTAAAGACCAGAAAGAAGAACAAACAGTCTAACAAGATGATCGTTCGTAGAAGAGACGGTCGTGCAATCAAATAATTAGGAGGTTGAATAAATGGCACGTTCATTAAAAAAAGGACCATTTGCTGATGAAAGCTTACTTAAAAAAGTAGATGCTATGAACGCTTCTGGTGACAAGTCTGTAATCAAGACATGGTCACGTCGTTCAACAATCTTCCCTTCATTCGTTGGACACACAATCGCTGTTCATGATGGAAGAAAGCATGTTCCTGTATATGTTACAGAGGATATGGTTGGACATAAACTTGGTGAGTTCGTTGCAACAAGAACTTACAGAGGACATGGAAAAGACGAGAAGAAATCAGGCGTAAGATAAGATTTATTGAAAGGAGGTTTCATCCATGGCAAAGGGACATAGATCCAAAATCAAGAGAGAGAGAAATGAAGTTAGAGATACAAGACCTTCAGCAAAGTTATCTTATGCTAGAGTGTCTGTACAGAAAGCTTGTTTCGTTTTAGATGCTATTCGTGGAAAGAGTGTTAACGAAGCACTTGCAATCGTAACATACAATCCTAGATATGCTTCAAGCTTAGTAAAGAAATTATTAGAGTCAGCAATCGCTAACGCAGAAAATAATTATCCGGAAAAGAACTATAAGGCAGAGAACCTTTACGTTGCAGAGTGTTTTGCAAATAAAGGACCAACAATGAAGAGAATTCATCCTAGAGCACAGGGTAGAGCTTACAGAATCGAGAAGAGAATGAGCCACATTACAATCGTGCTTGATGAAAGATAGGAGGCAATCATGGGACAGAAGGTTAATCCTCATGGCTTAAGAGTTGGCGTTATCAAGGACTGGGATTCCAAATGGTATGCAGAGGGTGATTTCGCTGATTACTTAGTAGAAGATTATAATATCAGAACATTTTTAAAGAAAAAATTATACGCAGCTGGTGTTTCAAAGATTGAGATCGAGAGAGCTTCAGATCGCGTTAAGGTTATCATTTATACAGCTAAGCCGGGTGTTGTAATCGGTAAGGGCGGAGCTGAGATCGAGAAGATCAAGGCTGAGGTTCAGAAGCTTACAGACAAGAAATTAGTTGTTGATATCAAAGAAGTAAAGAGACCGGACAAGGATGCACAGCTTGTTGCTGAGAACATCGCTTTACAGCTTGAGAACCGTGTTTCATTCCGTAGAGCAATGAAGTCTTGCATGGGAAGAGCTATGAAGGCCGGCGTTAAAGGAATTAAGACAACATGTTCAGGTCGTCTTGGCGGAGCAGATATGGCTCGTACAGAGACATACAATGATGGAACTACTCCACTCCAGACAATCAGAGCAGATATCGATTATGGATTCGCTGAGGCAGATACAACTTACGGCAAGGTTGGCGTTAAGGTTTGGATCTACAAAGGCGAGGTACTTCCTACAAAAGCAAACAAGGAAGGAGGAGCTAAGTAATTATGTTAATGCCTAAGAGAGTAAAACATCGTAAACAGTTCCGTGGTTCCATGGCAGGAAAAGCTACAAGAGGAAACAAAATCACAAATGGTGAGTACGGTATTGTAGCACTTGAGCCATGCTGGATCAAAGCAAATCAGATTGAGGCTGCCCGTGTAGCTATGACTCGTTACATCAAGCGTGGTGGTAAAGTTTGGATAAAGATTTTCCCAGAGAAACCTGTAACACATAAGCCTATGGGTGTTCGAATGGGTAAAGGAAAGGGTGCCCTTGAGTATTGGGTAGCTGTAGTAAAACCAGGTAGAGTATTATTTGAAATCTCCGGAGTACCGGAAGACGTAGCTAAAGAAGCTTTACGTCTTGCTACACACAAATTACCTTGCAAGTGTAAAGTAGTTTCTCGTGCAGATTTAGAAGGCGGTGAGTCAAATGAAAACTAGTGCATACGTTAAAGAGTTACAGGCACAGAGCGTAGAGCAGTTACAGGCACAGCTCGTTGATGCTAAAAAAGAACTTTTCAATTTAAGATTCCAGAATGCAACTAACCAGTTAGATAACACAGCAAGAATCAAAGAGGTTCGTAAGAACATCGCTAGAATTCAGACTGTTATCACTGCAAAGGCTGCAGAATAGTTTATCCTATCAGAAAGGAGATTTTAGACCGTGGAAGAAAGAAATCTTAGAAAAACACGTGTTGGTGTTGTTGTAAGCGATAAGATGGATAAGACAATCGTTGTAGCTGTAAGAGATAACGTAAGACATCCTCTTTACAACAAGATCGTTAAGAAGACTTATAAATTAAAAGCTCATGACGAGAAAAACGATGCAAAGATCGGTGATACAGTCAGAGTTATGGAAACAAGACCTTTATCTAAAGATAAGAGATGGAGACTTGTAGAAATCATGGAAAGAGCAAAATAATAAAAGGAGGCTACAAGCATGGTACAGCAGGAAAGCAGACTCAAGGTTGCTGATAACACTGGCGCTAAAGAGTTACTTGTTATCCGCGTTATGGGTGGATCTACCAGAAGATATGCGAACATCGGTGATGTAATCGTTGCTACTGTTAAAGATGCAACACCAGGCGGTGTTGTTAAAAAAGGCGATGTAGTTAAAGCCGTAGTAGTTCGTTCAGTAAAAGGTGCTCGTCGTAAAGACGGATCTTATATAAAGTTTGATGAGAACGCAGCAGTAATCATCAAAGATGACAAAACTCCAAAAGGAACACGTATATTTGGACCAGTAGCTCGTGAGCTTCGTGAGAAACAGTTCATGAAGATTGTTTCTCTGGCTCCGGAAGTATTATAGGAGGAACGTCAATGGCAACTATGAAAATCAAAAAAGGCGACCTTGTTAAGGTTATCGCTGGAAAAGATATCAACAATGAGGGCAAGGTAATTGCCGTAAACGCAAAGAACAATACACTTCTTGTTGAGGGAATCAACATGGTTACTAAGCATACAAAACCAAGTATGTCAAATCAGCAGGGCGGTATCGTTCATCAGGAGGCTCCAATTGACGCTTCCAACGTAATGCTCATCCATGATGGAAAGCCTACTCGTGTAGGATTCAAGATGGATGGAGACAAGAAAGTTCGCTTTGCTAAATCAACAGGCAAGGTTATCGACTAATTGGAGAGAGGAGGATTAAGACATTGAGTAGACTTAGAGAACAGTACGAAAATGAGATCAAGGACGCAATGATCAAAAAGTTCGGATACAAAAACGCAATGGAAATTCCAAAGCTTGACAAGATCGTAGTTAACATGGGTGTTGGTGAAGCTAAGGAAAACGCTAAGGTTCTTGAGGCAGCCGTTAAGGATATGGAAGCCATCACAGGACAGAAAGCAGTTACAACTAAAGCAAAGAATGCTATAGCTAACTTTAAAATCAGAGAAGGAATGCCAATCGGATGTAAGGTTACATTACGTGGTGAGAAGATGTACGAGTTTGCAGATCGTCTCATCAACTTAGCATTACCTCGTGTACGTGACTTCAGAGGTGTTAACCCTAACGCATTTGATGGCCGTGGAAACTATGCCCTTGGAATTAAAGAGCAGATCATCTTCCCTGAGATCGAGTATGATAAGGTAGATAAGGTTCGTGGTATGGACATTATCTTCGTTACTACTGCTAAGACAGACGAAGAGGCACGTGAGTTACTGGCACAGTTCAATATGCCATTCGCTAAATAATCGGAGGAATTCTAATGGCTAAGACAAGTATGAAAATCAAACAGCAGCGTGCACCAAAGTTCTCTACAAGAGCTTATACACGTTGTAGAATTTGTGGACGTCCACATTCAGTTTTAAAGAAATACGGAATCTGCAGAGTATGCTTCCGTGAGTTAGCATACAAGGGACAGATCCCAGGCGTTAAAAAAGCTAGCTGGTAGGCATTGAACACTTGATGAGTGCACGCGTAAGCGTCGCACGAATCTAGTGAGAAAGCCCTTCCCGAGACTTAATGGCAACGAGCGTAAGTGAAGTTGGCATGTTAGTCGAGTGGAAGCTTAGGAAAATCTGAGATTAGTGAAAGCAAGTCGTAAGACGCAGCTTGAACTTAACGAAGAGAACTTCCCTAGGCAACAGCTGTTTTTATAAATAACTATATTAACAAACATATTTAAGGAGGATATCGTTCATTATGATGATGACAAGTGATCCAATCGCAGATATGCTTACAAGAATTCGTAACGCAAATACTGCAAAACATGATACAGTAGACATCCCAGCTTCTAAGATTAAAGTAGCAATCGCTGGAATCCTTGTAGATGAGGGATTCATCGAGAAATACGACATCGTTGAGGATGGAAAAATCAAGACAATCCATGTTACATTAAAATATGGTGCTGATAAGAACGAGAAGGTTATTACAGGCATCAAGAGAATTTCTAAGCCAGGTCTTCGTGTATACGCAGGCAAGGATGAGATTCCTTCAGTACTTGGTGGACTTGGAATCGCTATTCTTTCAACTAACCAGGGTATCGTAACTGATAAAGAGGCTAGAAAGCTTCAGGTTGGTGGCGAAGTTTTAGCATTCGTTTGGTAAACATTGAACACTTAATGAATGCAAGCGTAAGCGTAGCATGAATTTAGTGTGAAAGTTGTTCTTTGAGTGAAGCGAAATGAACTACCTTATGACATAATATTGTAGGTAGCTTGAACTTAGCGAAGAGAACATACCCCTAAAGATCTTAATTTATATTAAGTATATTTCATAACGTATCCATATTCGATGCATCCATGATGTATAGTAGGGATACAGCAAGTAACATCTTAAAGTATAACCTGACCACAAGGTCAGAAATACTAAATAACTATTAACCTAATATCAAAATATAGGAGGTACGGGCATGTCACGTATAGGAAGAATGCCAATCGCAGTTCCTGCTGGAGTAACAGTTGAAATTGCAGAAAATAATCATGTGACTGTAAAAGGTCCAAAGGGTACTCTTGAGAGAACTCTTCCATCAGAGATGGATATCAAATTAGAGGGTGAAGAAGTAGTAGTTACAAGACCTAATGATTTGAAGAAAATGAAATCCTTACATGGATTAACAAGAACACTTATCCACAACATGGTTGTTGGTGTAACTGAGGGTTATACAAAGACTCTTGAGGTTAACGGTGTTGGTTACAGAGCTTCTAAGGCTGGAAAGAAACTTACTCTTAACTTAGGATATTCTCATCCGGTTGAGATGGAGGATCCGGAAGGACTTGAGTCAGAGGTTCAGGATAACAAGATCATCATTAAGGGTATCGATAAAGAAAAAGTTGGCCAGTACGCAGCTGAGATCAGAGATAAGAGAAGACCTGAGCCATATAAGGGCAAGGGAATCAAATATGCTGATGAGGTTATTAGACGTAAAGTTGGTAAGACTGGTAAAAAATAATTAAAGGAGTGGACAAGTAATGGTTAGTAAGAAATCAAGAACAGAAGTTCGTGTAAAGAAACATAACAGAATGCGTAATCATCTTGCTGGTACAGCACAGCGTCCTCGTTTAGCTGTATTCAGAAGTAATAACCATATGTATGCTCAGATTATTGATGATACAGTTGGAAATACACTCGTTTCTGCATCAACACTTGACAAGGATATCAAGGCAGAGCTCGAGAAGACTAATAACGTAGATGCAGCAGCAAAGCTTGGTACTGTAATCGCAAAGAAAGCATTAGATAAAGGTATTTCAACTGTTGTCTTCGATAGAGGCGGTTTTATTTACGCAGGAAAAGTTAAAGCATTAGCTGAAGCAGCAAGAGAAGCTGGCTTAGAGTTTTAGGAGGAGACAAACATGAAACGTGAAATCATTGATGCTAGTCAATTAGAATTAGTTGACCAGGTAGTTGACATCAAGCGTGTAACAAAGGTTGTTAAGGGTGGACGTAACATGCGATTCACAGCTCTCGTTGTTGTTGGTGACAAGAACGGCCATGTAGGTGCAGGTCTTGGAAAAGCAGCAGAAATTCCTGAAGCTATCCGTAAGGGTAAAGAGGACGCCATCAAGAGCATGGTAAATGTTAAGTTAGACGAGAACAACTCTATTACACATGATGTAACAGGAAAATATACAGGTGCTTCCGTATTATTAAAGAAGTCTCCTGAAGGTACTGGTATCATCGCTGGTGGTCCTGCACGTTCAGTATGCGAGATCGCTGGTATCCAGAATATCCGTACAAAGTCTTTAGGATCAAACAACAAGCAGAACGTAGTACTTGCTACTATCGAGGCTCTTAAGCAGTTAAGAAGCCCTGAGGATGTTGCAAAGCTTCGTGGTAAATCTGTAGAAGAAATCTTAGGTTAGGAGGAACGCTAAAATGGCAGATAGAGTTAAAGTTACATTAATCAAATCTACAATCGGTGCTGTTCCTAAGAACAAGAAGACTATTGAGGCTCTTGGTCTTACTAAGTTAGGCAAAACTGTAGAGTTACCAAACAATGCAGCTACACAGGGAGCTGTTCGCAAAGTAGCACCATACGTAAAAGTAGAAGAAGTTTAAGAATAAAATAAGGAGGTACCGTGATGGATTTATCTAATTTAAAAGCGGCTGAGGGTTCAGTTCATAGTGATAATTTCAGAAGAGGTCGTGGACACGGCTCAGGAAACGGTAAGACTGCTGGTAAGGGACACAAGGGACAGAAGGCTCGTTCAGGAGCTCCAAGACCTGGTTTCGAAGGTGGACAGATGCCATTATATAGAAGATTGCCTAAGAGAGGTTTCAAGAATAGAAACACTCTTACAATCGTACCTATAAATCTTTCAGCTCTTGAGAGATTCGATAACGATGCAGTAGTTTCAGTTGAGACATTAATCGAGGCTGGAATCGTTAAGAATCCTAGAGATGGCGTAAAGATTCTTGGAAATGGAGAACTTACTAAGAAGCTTACAGTTCAGGCTAACGCTTTCAGCGCTAGTGCAAAAGAGAAAATCGAAGCTCTTGGTGGAAAAGCAGAGGTGATCTAATGCTTAAAACACTCCGTAATGCGTTTAAAATAAAGGATGTCCGTAATAGAATCCTTTTTACATTCATGATGCTTATTGTCATCAGAATCGGAAGCGAGCTTCCGATTCCTGGTGTCAAGGGCTCCGTATTTCAGAGTTGGTTAAACAGTAAATCAGCAGATGGTTTAGGCTTTGTTGATGCTATAACAGGTGGATCATTCTCACAGATGTCAGTATTTGCGCTGAATATTACACCATACATTACATCTTCAATCATTATGCAGTTGCTTACAATTGCTATACCTAAGCTTGAAGAGATGCAACGCGATGGCGAGGATGGCAGAAAGAAAATTGTTGAGATAACACGTTATCTTACAATAGCATTAGGCCTTCTTGAGTCAGTCATGATGGTAATTGGTTTTTACAGACAAAATTACCTTACAGAAAAGACACCATTGACTGTTATTATGGTCGTTACTTCACTTACAGCAGGTTCAGCTGTACTTATGTGGATTGGAGAGCGTATTACAGAAAAGGGTGTTGGAAACGGAATATCAATAGTATTGACAATCAATATTATTTCACGTATTCCAGAGGATTTAAGTACACTTTGGTCACAGTTCATTGCTTCAGCAGCGAACATTCCAAAGGCGATTGTTGCAGGTCTTATCATAGTAGCAATAATTGCTGCAATGGTAGTATTTGTAGTATTGCTTCAGGATGCACAGCGCAAGATTCCTGTACAGTACTCAAGCAAAATAAGAGGCAACAAGCAGATGGGCGGTCAGCAGACATGCATTCCACTAAAGGTAAATACCAGTGGAGTTATCCCGGTAATCTTTGCACAGTCTCTTATGCAGACACCTGTTATCATTGCCAGCTTCCTTGGAAAAGGCAATGGAAATGGAATAGGCTCTAAGATATTAAAAGGATTATCACAGTCTAACTGGTGTGATCCAAAGGAGCCGGTATATTCAATCGGACTTATTGTTTACATTGTGTTGATTATAGCATTTGCTTATTTCTACACAAACATTACATTCAATCCGCTTGAGATTGCAAACAATATGAAGCGTTCAGGTGGCTTTATACCCGGTATCAGACCTGGAAAGCCAACCAGCGATTACTTAAATCAGATATTAAACTACATTGTATTTATTGGAGCTATTGGACTTGCGTTTATCGCATTTGTTCCGATATTCTTCAATGGAGTATTCAACGCAGATGTATCCTTTGGTGGAACTTCAATCATCATCATTGTCGGAGTTGTTATTGAGACATTGAAGCAAATTGAATCACAGATGAGAGTTCGATACTATAAGGGATTTTTAGATGATTAATTGTACATTGGAGATACTGAATTCAGTATCTCCATTCGTGCTATCAACAAGTTTTGTATAAAAGGAGAAAATTTTTATGAAGATCATCATGTTAGGGGCACCTGGTGCCGGTAAAGGTACACAGGCAAAACAGATAGCTGCAAAATATTCTATACCACATATCTCTACAGGAGATATATTCCGTGCAAACATCAAGAACGGAACAGAGCTTGGTAAGAAGGCAAAGACTTATATGGATCAGGGAGCACTTGTTCCGGATGAGCTTACCTGTGACCTTGTTATGGATAGAATACAGCAGGATGATTGCAAAAACGGATTTGTATTAGACGGTTTCCCAAGAACAATTCCACAGGCCAAGGCGCTTGATGATGCTCTCACAAAGATTGGGGAGAAGATGGATTATGCCATCGATGTAGATGTTCCTGATGAGAACATTGTTAACCGTATGGGTGGAAGAAGAGCCTGCCTCAATTGTGGTGCAACATATCATATCGTTTTCAATCCAACAAAGGTTGAGGGCAAATGTGATGCATGTGGCGCTGATACAGTACTCAGAGATGACGATAAGCCTGAGACAGTTCAGAAGCGCTTAGCTGTATATCATGAGCAGACACAGCCGCTTATCGAGTATTATGACAAGCAGGGCATTTTAAAATCTGTAGACGGAACAAAGCCTATGGATGAAGTATTTTCAGCCATTGTAGGTATTTTAGGTGAATAATAATGTCTGTAACTATAAAATCAGAGCATGAGATAGAGCTGATGAGGGAGGCCGGCAGGATTCTGGCGGCTGTTCATCAGCAGCTCGGTAAAGAAATCAAACCGGGAATGTCCACTAAGGATGTGGACCGGCTGGGCGAAGAAATGATTCGTAGTTATGGATGCGAGCCGTCTTTCTTAGGATATTGCGGATATCCGGCCTCCATATGTGTTTCAGTAAACGAGGAGGTTGTACATGGTATCCCGACTGATGAGCGTATCTTACAGGAGGGCGATATCGTGAGCCTTGATGCTGGTGTTATCTACAAAGGATACCACTCAGACGCAGCCAGAACAGTAGGCGTAGGAGAGATTTCAGAGGAAGCAAGACTTCTTATAGAAAGAACACGTCTCAGTTTTTTTGCAGGAATAAAGAATGCAGTTGCGGGAAACAGACTGTATGATATTTCAGGAGCCATACAGCAGCTTGCCGAGTCTTTTGGATACGGAGTTGTATATGACCTTGTTGGTCATGGTATAGGAAGCCATTTACATGAGGATCCTGAGGTGCCGAACTTCAGACCACAGGGCTTTAGAAAAGGGCTTAGACTTAAGCCGGGCATGACACTGGCGGTTGAGCCAATGATTAATGCAGGTTCACCGCATGTGGTGTGGATGGATGACGAATGGACAGTGGTTACTGAGGATTTATCGTTGTCGGCACACTATGAAAATACCATACTTATTACAAAAGGAAAGCCGGAGATACTTTCTCTGACAGAGGATGAAAAAGCAGCCGGATTTCTGGAGCTAATCTAATAATAATCATAACGAAACCCAAGGATTTATTTACAGGAGGAATCAAAATGTCAAAAGCAGACGTTATCGAAGTTGAAGGTGTTGTAGTTGAGAAGTTACCAAATGCGTTTTTTAAGGTAGAGCTTGAGAACGGACACCAGATTTTAGCTACAATCAGTGGAAAGCTTCGTATGAATTTCATCAGAATTTTACCGGGAGATAAGGTAACAATTGAGATGTCACCATACGATCTGACAAAGGGCAGAATTATCTGGAGAGATAAATAGTTTTACAGATAATTTTTAAAAAAATATATTGACTTCCCTTAAGTGTCCGTGTATAATGCTATCTGGACACTTTTGGAAAAGTACCTGAAAAGGACTTTTATAGAGAAAGGAGGATTTGCTGTGAAGGTAAGATCATCAGTTAAACCTATTTGCGAAAAGTGCAAAGTTATCAAGAGAAAAGGAAGCATCAGAATTATCTGTGAGAATCCAAAGCATAAGCAGAGACAGGGTTAATTAGTACAAATATTTGACCCTGTTATTTGTGCGTTTGGTTTATTAAACCTTTTTTCACATCATTATGTGCGGCTGCAGCGAGATATTTATCATCGCTGTTCATAATAAACAGAGGCATTCTGGTTTCATATTATAATACCGAGTGATATGGAACAAAATGCAAATATGGGAGCGCATATGGCTACACACATTTCAGGACGTGCAACCGTAGCTGTAGATGCATATGTGTTTCGGAGAGTATACGTCAAGTTGCAGATGTATCGTTACTATAGTAAATAACTAAAAATTATGGAGGTGTAAACACACATGGCTCGTATTGCAGGTGTAGATTTACCAAGAGAAAAACGTGTAGAAATCGGCTTAACTTACATCTACGGAATCGGAAGAGTAAGTGCAGACCGTATCCTTGAAGCAGCTAATGTTGATCCAAGCACTCGTGTTAGAGATCTTACAGATGACGAGGTTAAGAGAATCAGCGCTGTTATCGACGAGACAATGACAGTTGAAGGTGATTTAAGAAGAGAAATCGCTTTAAATATCAAGAGACTTCAGGAAATTGGATGCTATCGTGGTATCCGTCATAGAAAGGGACTTCCGGTTCGTGGTCAGAAGACAAAGACTAATGCAAGAACTCGCAAGGGTCCTAAGAGAACAGTAGCAAACAAGAAGAAATAATCACTTGGAAAATAAGTGAAAACGCCACTTGAACGTAGTGTGCGTTTAGTTCTGCGGACGAAGAAGCAGAGCTTCATTATAACTTAAATAAAGTTTAGAAAGTAGAAAGTAGGTTAGTTTAAATATGGCTAAGAATGTTGCAAAGAAAACAACTAAAAAGCGTGTAAAGAAAAACGTTGAACGCGGACAGGCACATATTCAGGCATCTTTCAATAACACAATCGTTACTTTAACAGATGCTGAAGGAAATGCTTTATCATGGGCAAGTGCCGGTGGTCTTGGATTTAGAGGTTCAAAGAAATCTACTCCATATGCTGCACAGATGGCAGCAGAAACAGCTACAAAGGCAGCTTTAATCCATGGATTAAAGACAGTTGACGTATTCGTTAAGGGACCAGGTTCAGGAAGAGAGGCAGCTATCCGTGCCCTTTCAGCATGTGGTCTTGAGGTTACATCAATCAGAGACGTTACTCCGGTACCTCACAATGGATGTCGTCCACCAAAACGTAGAAGAGTCTAATCAGGAGGTATAGATTAAAATGGCAGTTAATAAAGTACCTGTACTTAAGAGATGCAGATCACTTGGTTTAGAGCCAAGTTATTTAGGATATGATAAGAAGTCTAGAAGAAACCTTACAAGAGCAAACAGAAAGGTGTCTGAGTACGGACTTCAGTTAAGAGAAAAGCAGAAAGCTAAATTCATCTATGGTGTTTTAGAGAAGCCTTTCCGTAACTACTACAAGAAGGCAGATCAGATGAAAGGATTAACAGGTCTTAACCTTATGACAATCCTTGAGTCAAGAATTGACAACGTAATCTTCCGTCTTGGTTTCGCAAGAACAAGAAAAGAAGCTAGACAGATCGTTGATCACAAGTTCGTTACAGTAAACGGAAAAGTTGTTAACATCCCTTCATACCTTGTAAAGGCTGGCGATGTTATCGAAATTAAAGAGAGCAAAAAGAATACTCAGAGAATGAAAGATATCGTCGAGGTAGCTGGCGGAAGAATCGTTCCGGAGTGGTTAGACGTAGATGCTGAGAAATTACAGGGAACTGTAAAAGACTTACCTACACGTGAGCAGATTGATGTTCCTGTAGATGAGATGCTCATCGTCGAGTTATATTCTAAGTAAAATTAGGTTGATTTGCCGGGGATTTATTTCCCGGCTTATCCACTCTTTGATAACATATAACAACGATACCCGAGAAGGAGGGAATTTGAAGTGTTCGATTTTGAAAAACCAAAAATTGAAATCGCAGAAATTTCAGAAGACAAGACATATGGCAGATTTGTTGTAGAGCCATTAGAGAGAGGTTACGGTACAACACTTGGAAACTCTTTAAGACGTATCATGCTTTCTTCTTTACCGGGCGCTGCAGTAAGCCAGGTCAAGATTGATGGTGTTTTACATGAATTCAGCTCTATTCCTGGTGTTAAGGAAGATGTTACAGAAATCATCATGAATATCAAGAACCTTGCAATTCGCAATAATAGTTCTACAAATGAACCAAAGGTTGCATATATCGAATTCGAAGGTGAAGGCGTTGTTACAGCAGCCGATATTCAGGTTGATTCAGATATCGAGATTTTGAATCCTGAGTTAGAGATTGCACACTTGAATGGTGGAGCAGATTCTAAGCTTTACATGGAGCTTACAATCACAAACGGCAGAGGTTATGTCGGAGCAGAGAAGAACAAGAACGAGGATACACCAATCGGAGTTCTTGCTGTAGATTCAATCTACACTCCTGTTGAGCGTGTTAACCTTACTGTAGAGAATACCCGTGTAGGTCAGGTTACAGATTACGATAAGCTTACATTAGATGTATTTACAAATGGTACATTGGAGCCGGACGAGGCAGTCAGCCTTGCAGCTAAGGTGTTAAGTGAGCACTTAAATCTGTTCATCGATCTTTCAGAGGCAGCACAGCAGGTTGACGTTATGGTCGAGAAGGAAAACGATGCTCAGGAGAAGGTTCTTGAGATGAACATCGATGAGCTTGAGCTTTCAGTTCGTTCATACAACTGCTTAAAGCGTGCAGGAATCAACACTGTTGCAGAGCTTATCAATAGAACACCTGAGGACATGATGAAGGTTCGTAACCTTGGTCGCAAGTCTTTAGAGGAAGTTTTAGCAAAATTAAAAGAATTAGGTTTAGAGTTAAATCAGACTGAGGAATAATTCATTCGAATAATCCTTGCACTGATTCTTCTAAATAAATTGGTCATATATAAATTTTAAATATCATATTTATGTTTATGTGTGACATAACTCATAGCGGCAGGGCCAGTAAGACCAAAGAGCGTGACCGTGTCTGATACATGAGTGGCAACTGATTTGAGCATTTGCTTTTTGAAATAAGGCAAAGCTATATCACAACAAGATACGATGTCTGGCAGTAAGACCGAAGAGCGTGACCGGATGTCCCACAAATGGAGGAAATTAAAATGGCAAAATATCGTAAGTTAAGCAGAACATCAAGCCAGAGAAAGGCTTTACTCAGAGGTCAGGTTACACAGCTTCTTGTTAACGGAAAGATCGTTACTACAGAGGCTAAGGCTAAAGAGGTTCGTAAGATCGCTGAGGGTCTTATCGCATTAGCAGTAAAAGAGAAAGACAACTTCGAAGAGGTTACTGTAACAGCTAAGGTTGCCCGCAAGGACAAAGATGGCAAGAGAGTAAAAGAGGTTGTAGACGGAAAGAAAGTTACTGTTTATGACGAAGTAGAGAAGAAGATCAAGAAGGATTCTGCTTCACGTCTTCATGCCAGAAGACAGATGCTCAAGGTTCTTTACACAGCTAAAGAGTCTGACGGCACAAAGAAGGGAACAAAGACTATCGATGTAACAAACAAGTTATTCGATGAGATCGCTCCTAAGTATGCTGATCGTAACGGTGGTTACACAAGAATCGTTAAGATTGGACAGCGTAAAGGCGACGGAGCTTTAGAGGTTCTCCTTGAGTTAGTTTAATATTTAATCGGTATAAATTTTAGACTAAATAAAACCAGAGATTTGAGTGGATGACACTCACTTCTCTGGTTTTTTATATTACTAAGATAATTATACAAACTATTGAGAAAAACTGATGCGTCTTATTTGCATGTATAGTTCGACTGCCTTTGGTTTGAATTCGTAACTGTAACGCATAAAAATACCCCTTTCACTGGATATCCAGTAAAAGGGGTACATATTAATCTCACACGGCTTTTTATAAATGCGCTTAATTATTTATTTTTTGCTGCAGCCTGCTCGTCATTGTACTTCTGAACACACTTCTTGATTCTGTCGTATGGTGAGAGAAGATCACTGATAGAACAGTCGTGGTTTAATGTATCAATGAGGTATGCGATGTATTTGCTCATGTCACAGCTGATATAGTACTCCTTAGAGAGAAGCTCAGGTGACTGGTAGATAAGGTTTGTTGTAACTACTCTGTAGATGAGGCCCTCCTCGTAAGCCTTGTCAAATGAAGCAAAGCCGTTTGTGAAAAGACCGAATGTAGAAACAACAAAGATTCTGTTAGCTTTACGCTTCTTGAGCTCTCTTGCTGTATCTATCATACTCTCACCAGAAGAAATCATATCATCGATGATAAGAACATCCTTACCCTCCACATTTGTTCCGAGGAACTCATGAGCTACGATAGGGTTACGTCCGTCAACGATACGGCTGTAATCACGACGCTTGTAGAACATACCCATGTCTACACCAAGCACATTTGCAAGGTAGATGGCACGGTTTGTAGCTCCCTCATCAGGAGAGATGATCATAAGATGGTCAGAATCAATAGTGATATCCTTTACGTTCTTTAAGATACCCTTGATGAACTGGTAAGAAGGCATTACATTCTCAAAGCCGTTCAGAGGAATAGCATTTACCACACGAGGGTCATGAGCATCGAAGGTGATGATATTGTCTACACCCATGTTGATAAGTTCCTGAAGAGCTAATGGACAGTCAAGAGACTCACGGCCTGTACGTCTGTGCTGACGGCTCTCATAAAGGAAAGGCATGATAACTGTTATTCTTCTTGCTTTTCCGCCGGCTGCAGCGATAACACGCTTTAAGTCAGCATAGTGGTCATCAGGTGACATGTGGTTTGTCTGACCGCATACTGTATAGGTAAGACTGTAGTTTGTTACATCTACCATAATGTACAGATCATAACCACGAACTGACTGGTTGATAACACATTTAGCCTCGCCAGAACCGAATCTAGGTGTAGAAGGCTTGATAATATAGCTGTTTTTGTAGTAGTCCTTGAAAGCACTCTCGTTAGCATGCTGGTGCTCTCTGTGTTCTCTCCAGCCCTGTAAGTATGCATCTACCTTCTGGGCAAGACCTATACAACTGTCAGTTGCAACAAGTCCAAGTGTACCGGTTGGCATAGTCTCCAAAATTCTCTCATCGTTTGGCATTGTTATTCCTCCATATAACCATATAATAAATAAACTAAATATATATAAAAAGCGCTATTTGGAAAAACGCTTTTTAATTCGTATGTCATCTCCGAAGAGCTTGATAAAACTATAATTGCTTGAAATTCTTGAAAGTGTTCTCTCGGAGTAAATCTCTGCTATCTGCTCCAGATTCAGATTAGTGGAAATAATAGTAGATTTCTGTCGCAGTATACGCTCATTTACACAAAGGAAAAGCTGTGATGTGGTAAATGAGTTGGAAAGCTCGGTTCCGAGATCGTCTATGATAAGTAAATCACAGTCGAATATATTCTGGTGCGCTGCGATGGCATCTGCATCCTTTTCAAACACACCTTTGCTTAATATATCAAATAATTGGAACGCTGTAAAGTAAATTACGGAGTAACCTGCATCTAAAAGCTCTTTTGCAATGCAATTAGATAAAAAAGTCTTTCCGACACCGGTATTACCGTAGAAAAATATGTTTTTAGGTTTGTTTTCAAAATTATCTATAAATTCATGACAGTTCGTCACTGCAAGCTTTGCTGTGGCAAGAGCAGACAGTCCTGTCGCAGGATTTTTCTGCTCATCTGAGTAATAATCGAATGAGAGCGTGGAAAAATTCTCACGAGACAAAATCTCCCTGATATTGGACTGCGAATAAACGGTATTGATAATAGCCTGTTTGAAACAATGACATTTCTGACCATCTATATACCCGGTATCATGGCAATCTGGACAGGTGTAAATAGGCTCAAAATAATCAAGCGGATATCCGAGTGTGGATAGCAGTGCAGCACGCTCCTCCTTATAGTCCTCGATTGCAAGGCGTAAAGCGGCAAGAGCATTCTCATCACCATCCATAAGCCTATACGCTTGCCTGACAGATGCGGATGCAATCTCTGAGTCAATCTCCCTGAGGCGGGGCGCCTTGCGATAGGCTTCCTCAATACGCTTGTCATGTATGTATTTGTTCTGAAGCTGGCGTTTATCGTAGCCTCGCATTATCTCATCATATTGAGCATTGGTAAGTGCCATATATCCTCCTTGGGATGTGTAAATCTAACTTGAAAAATCATATAACTAAATCACGCAACAGAAATCATACAGTTTAAATCATATAATTGAAATCATGTAGCTTAAATCATACCGTAGAATTGAGAAACAGCTTCTCCAGCTTGTCGTAATCATTGTTGCGCTGATTGAAGTTGTTAAATTTATTCTTTGAACTTGAATTATTGCTTTTTGGTTTTGAGGAACCGTTTGCAGCATTTGTGCCTTGTGATGAGCCTGTAGCAGAGGCTTTATTGGCCTTTGCAAAGTTGGCATCAAGCACTTCAACATCTTTTAATGTATGTACATCCTTTTTCCTCCAGTTCGCGAGTATCGAGTCTGTGTACTCGAAGCTTGGCTTCTGGATAGCTGAAATAGTTTTACTGCAGGCGGCCTTTACAAGCTCTATATCGAAACCGTATTCGCCGACCCATTTGTTTATTAGTGACACCTCAGAGTCAACCAGATTGCGGCCTGTGATGCCTAGAGCCTTCATTACAGAATAGTAAATCTGTGAGTGAGCGGCTGCATCGTCCTTTGCCTGGTCTACGGTCTTTATGCCGGAATCGGCCCAGCCGAGAGCGACCTTGTTCATGTAACGAAGGCTTGAATGTCCCTTAGTAATGCAGTACTCCACGAGATACTCCACCAGGTCGGTAGAAAAATGGAGCTCGTCCAGCCAGTAGAGCACCATATTGGTGTCTGAGGATGAGAGCGTATGCTTCAGATATGTCTCTATAATAAAGAAAAGCTCTGAAATGTCAGGATTTTTCCTAAACTCCTTAATCTCATCAAGTGTGTATTCCTTCTGTGAAGAAGCAGGCTTGTCAGTAGTCTGGCTCTTAAGCTTTTCCACAACAGAATCCTGCATCCGAATATCTGCGGTAGAAATATTTTGCAAATTATTCTGCGCGGCATTATCAGCCACAGCGCTTTGTATATTACTCTGAGCAGCCTGCATACCGGATACAGAAAGACTGCAGAGGTTGATTCCCATAATCTGGCCATCAGCGCCGGATTGCAGCTGTAAAATGCCCTCAGAGGCCCAGTAATTGAGAGCACGTATGATGTCGGCCTCAGTATTGCTGAAATGATCGGCAATCTCTGAAATAGTTGCTATGCCTGCCCCGGAGCCTGTCGCACGGAGCAGATAAAGGTATACCTTGACAAACTCACCGTTTGCCTTTGGCATGTATTGATCTATAAAAATATCTGACACAGTAGTGAATGATGTTGCTATGTCACTGCTAATGTTTATCGCTGTCATATAAAAAACTCTCTTTCGCTTAACATGTGAGCAATTATAGCACAATATTTTAACCGTGTGAAGATGGTAAAAGTGCTACAAGCCCTGTAAACTCGGGCTTTCCAAATCCACAAAAAAATGTGGATAACGTGGATAACTGTGTAAAATAATTGAAAAATCAATGTATCACAGGGTATATAAGCTGTTGAAAATTATTTAAAAAATCCACACACAAAATGAGAGTTGTTAACATTTTGTATGTGGATAACGTGGATAACTTATTTCTTAAGCAGGTCTTCACCGATTTCTACTACATTTCCGGCACCCATTGTTATCAACAGGTCACCGTTTACACAATTTTCTGATAAAAATTTCTCGATTTCCTCAAATGATGGGAAATAGTGCGCATTCACACCTTTTTCGAGCAATAAATCCAGGATATCCTTAGATGAGATACCATATGTGTTCTGCTCACGCGCAGCATAGATATCAGCAAGCACCACAACATCTGCCATTGAAAGAACATCGGCAAAATCATTTAAGAATGCCTTGGTTCTGGAATAGGTGTGTGGCTGGAAGCAAAGGACAAGCCTGTCATGTGGATATTTTTGTGCAGCTGTCAGTGTTGCGCGGATCTCGGTTGGATGGTGAGCGTAGTCGTCAATGATTGTGACGCCGTTTACCTTGCCCTTGTACTGGAAACGTCTGTCAGCACCGCCAAATTTGTCAAGGCCGGTGAGGATAGACTCCTCATCGAGACCGAGTGTGGTGGATAAAGCTATGGCTGCGAGCGCATTGCTTACATTGTGAGCGCCCGGAACAGAGAGTTTTACGTCGAAAAGTGGACTACCCTGTCTCATAGCTGTAAAAGATGCACAAGCTTTATCGTCATAGGTTATATTTTCCGGATAGAAATCATATTTTGAATCAAAGCCATAGGTGATAATCTTCTGAGGAAGCCCTGCGACAATTTCCTCATAGCGGTCAATCTCACCATTGATGATGGTAGCACCGCCTGCGAGAGTGTTTGATGCATACTCGCGGAAGGAATGCCTGATGTCGTTGATATCCTTGAAGAAATCCAGATGCTCAGCCTCAATATTTAAAATAATACTGTAGCGTGGTCTGAAATTCAAAAAGCTGTTTGTGTACTCACACGCCTCAGAGATAAAATACTCTGAATCGCCCACACGCAGATTGCCGTGGATAGATGACAAAATACCACCTACGGAAATGGTAGGATCTGTCTGGGCGGCGAGAAGAATCTCGCTGATCATGGATGTGGTGGTAGTCTTGCCGTGTGTGCCGGCTACAGCGATAGAATAATCGTAATTGTCCATAATCTGTCCGAGAAGCTCGGCTCTGGTAAGCATCGGAATACCGGCTGCTTTTGCTGCGGCGAACTCAGGATTGCTTTCGTGGATAGCTGCAGTGTAAACTACCAGGTCGATACCGGATGTGATATTGTCTGCGCTCTGGCCATATATGACTTTTATGCCCTTGGCCGCAAGAGTCTTTGTGAGGTCTGATTCCTTTGAATCGGAGCCGGAAATTGTAAAGCCCTCCTCATGCAGAATCTCTGCGAGACCGCTCATGCTGATACCGCCGATGCCTATGAAATGGATGTGTATTGGTTTGCTGAAATCTATTTTATACATTAATTTTACCTGCCTGATTTATTATAATTTATATTGTAACTATTAAGAAACACTGAGAACAAAAAGCCGATGCGTCATATTGCATGTAAGCAACAGATTTTCTTGTTCTGAATAGTTACTTTATATTAATTATACAACTAAATATAGTATTTGCAAAGGAAAAATAAGGTGAAAGCAGGCATGACTTTCAAATGATAAGAACCATAGCAGGTTAAACAGATATACGCTAAATGACACTTGTGCAAAATGTCGAAAATAAAGAAAAATATTATTTGATTTTGTGAAAAATGTTGAAGTGGTAATGCGGCTGTGGTATAATTTTTTTATAAAAATAATTCATCCGGACCATATGAATTTGATGGTTTTAAAGTATATAGCAGTAACTGCAATTTATGCAGCAGCAACTATAATTATATGGAAACAATTGTGATTTATTATGGAAGCATTACAGATACGGTTATTACAGAAACAAGTGGTGGGAACCGGATGGGCACAACAAAAATTAGGACAGACGAGGAGTGATAACGTGATTAAGAAAGAAATGATAGCCATGCTTTTAGCAGGCGGTCAAGGCAGCAGACTTGGTGTTCTGACAGCGAACGTAGCAAAACCGGCAGTTTCGTTTGGTGGAAAGTACAGAATCATAGATTTTCCGCTTAGCAACTGCATCAATTCAGGCATTGATACAGTGGGTGTACTTACACAGTATCAGCCACTCAGACTTAACAGCCACATCGGAATAGGTATTCCGTGGGACCTCGACAGGAATAATGGAGGAGTGGCAATACTGCCTCCTTATGAGAAGAGCGGCAACAGCGAGTGGTACACAGGTACAGCCAATGCAATCTACCAGAATATGAGGTATATAGACAGTTACAACCCGGACTATGTGTTGATACTGTCAGGAGACCATATTTACAAGATGGACTATGAGGTGATGCTTGATTTCCACAAGGAAAACAATGCAGATGTGACCATAGCAACCATGCCGGTGCCTATCGAGGAGGCCAGCCGATTTGGTATCGTCATAGCCGATGATGATAAGCACATCAATGCATTTGAGGAAAAGCCGGTTCATCCGCGCAGCAATCTCGCATCAATGGGCATTTACATATTCTCATGGCCGGTGCTAAAGGAAGCATTACTTGCACTAAAGGATCAGGAAAACTGTGATTTTGGCAAGCATGTCATACCATACTGCTTTGAAAACGACAGACGTATGTTTGCATACGAGTTCAACGGATACTGGAAGGATGTAGGTACACTGGGCTCATACTGGGAGGCCAATATGGAGCTTGTGGACCTCATTCCGGAGTTCAATCTGTACGAGGAGTATTGGAAGATTTACACAAAGAATGATGCAATCGAGCCACTTTATATAGCCAAAGGAGGTCATGTGGAGCGAAGCATCATGGGTGAGGGCTGTGAATGCTATGGTCATGTGGAGCATTCTGTTATAGGTGCAGGCGTCAAGATTGGAAGAGGCGCAGTAATACGTGATTCCATCATCATGTGTGACACGGAGATAGGCTCCAATGTCACGATAGACAAGTCCATCATTGCCGAAAATTGCAAGGTGGGCGACAATGTGACACTTGGCTTCGGACAGGAGAAGCCGAACGTATTAAATGAGAACATATACTCATTTGGGCTGGTCACTATAGGAGAAGATTCTGTGATACCGGACGGGGTAAAAATAGGCAAAAATACAGCAATCTCCGGTGTTACATACGAAGAGGATTACAAAGACGGTGTGCTTGAGGGCGGAGAAGTTATTATCAAGGCAGGTGACGGAAAATGAAGGCAATAGGAATAATTTTGGCCGGCGGCAACAATAATAGGATGAAGGAACTGACAGCAAAACGAGCAGTACCGGCCCTGCCGGTAGCAGGCAGCTTCAGAAGCATAGATTTTGCGCTCAGCAGCATGTCAAACTCGCATATACAGACTGTCGCAGTACTGACCCAGTACAATGCACGCTCACTGAATGAGCATTTAAGCTCAGCAAAATGGTGGAATTTTGGCAGAAAGCAGGGGGGCTTATTCCTCTTTACACCTACAGTCACAGCGGACAACAGTGACTGGTACAGGGGCACGGCAGATGCGATGTATCAGAACATTGATTTTCTCAAGAGACGCCATGAGCCATATGTCATCATCAGCAGCGGTGACTGTGTATATAAGCTGGATTTCAACAGAGTACTTGATTTTCATATCGAGAAAAAATCAGACATCACAGTGGTATGCAAGGACATGATGTACAACGACGATGTCAGCCGTTTTGGTGTGGTACGCATGGATGATGAGTCAAGAATCACAGAGTTTGATGAAAAGCCAATCGAGGCCTCATCCAACACCATTTCCACAGGTATCTATGTCATCAGAAGACGACAGCTCATAGAGCTTTTGGAGGCAGCAGCCGAGGAAAACAGATTCGATTTCGTAAATGATATCCTCGTGCGCTACAAAAATGTAAAGAAAATATATGGCTACAAGATAAATTCATACTGGAACAATATCGCCGATATTGATGCATACTTCAAGACCAATATGGATTTCTTAAGACCTGACGTCAGAAGCTATTTCTTCAGGGAGGAGCCGACCATCTGCTCAAAGGTGGACGACCTGCCACCGGCCAAGTTTAATCCGGGCTCAGACATTTCAAACAGCCTTGTATCAAGTGGCTGTATCATAAACGGCAGCGTGGAGGATTCGGTGCTTTTCAAGCAGGTATTTGTGGGCAAAAACACCACAGTGAAGAACTGCGTGATACTCAATGACGTCTACATAGGCGACAATGTGCACCTCGAAAATTGCATCGTAGAGAGCCGCGGAACCATCAATCCAAACACCTGCTATTGTGGTGAGGATGGAGTCATGATAGTAAAAGAAAAAAATGTAAGATATGTAATTTAAAAACAAACCAGGGGGACAAAAATATGCAGATTACAGACATCAGAATTCGTAAGGTAGAAAAAGAAGGCAAGATGAAGGCGGTTGTGTCAATTACAATCGATGATGAATTCGTGGTACATGACATCAAGGTAATCGAAGGAGAAAAGGGACTTTTCATCGCCATGCCAAGCCGTAAGGCAAACGATGGCGAGTACAGGGATATAGCCCATCCGATTAACTCTGCCACACGCGAGAATATCCAGAATATGATTCTTGAAAAGTATAAGACAGAGATTGAGAATGTATAAAATCAAACAAAGATTCGAGTTGCGAGGGCAGACTTTGGGACTCGTAACATGCTAAGCTATAGCCATCATAAGAAAGAAGAGATAAAAAATCTTTCTTATGATGGCTTATTTTTATATTTTTGGAAGCGGGAGGTATGGGGTATGCATATTTTAGCGTTCATATTAATATTTGTTGTTGGTGCGATTGCAGCAGCGTGCGATGGGGATTTTTCAGGGATAGCTGCAATAGGGAAAATTGTTGGTGGAGCAATTCTGGTCATAGGAATGCTGTGGCTGTTTACGCAACCGGTGCTGCTGGTTATAGTTATTGTTTTACTTGTGGTAATTATTGCGTGTTGTTTGGGAACGAAATAGCAGAGAAATAAAAAAATAACCAAAGATAAAATTGGTTTTAGTAGGAAAAGATAATGGAAAATATAGATACTAAGAGTATAGAGGGTGATGGTGTCATAAAAATAGGTACTATACTAATTCGTGAGTTTCCTGTTATCGGTATACTATTGTAAGAATAAAAATTAGCAGAATAGATAACAAAAAAATAATATTTTAAAACCTAAATATATATGATACAATTAATATATTACTTAGAACTTGAAAATACAGGAGACCAGTTAAATGGGTATTAAATTATTATTGAATGATTATTTCGATTTACTTAAATTAATGCATGATAATGAAGCTGTTATATTAGATGAAAAGGTGATACCTTTGACACAGCAACAGATAGCAACGACATTAAATTACAGTAAGATGAAAGTTAATAGCATGTTTGGTGTGCTTCAAAAAGAAGGTTTTGTTGAACAAAAAACACGGGGCAAGTACGTTTTAACGGACACTGCGGAGAGTATAATAAAAACAATAGAAAAACTATCTGATTGACGAGTTAGTAAAAACAGGAGGACAAGATGGATTTAGATAGATTGAAGGATTTGATAAAGAAATATCGTGAAAATATGAAATATTATCACGATACAAAAAATGCCTATAATGAAACCGAATGTAGAGATGAATATATAAATCCATTGTTGGAGTGCTTTGGGTGGGATGTACAAAATGTACAAGGAAAATTACCTCAATATAAAGAGGTAGTTGTAGAAAGATTTTCTAATTATTCTGAAAGACCAGATTATACATTAACATTGAATGGAGTATCTAAATTATTTGTAGAAGCCAAAAAACCGAGTGTGGATATACTTGTGGAAACAGAACCTGCTATTCAGGCAAGAAAATATGGTTGGAATGCAAATCATGCTATGGTGATACTAACCAATTTTGAAGATATGCTGATATATGATACAACAATAAAACCAACATCTGGGGATAATGCAAGAACAGCTTTGTACCGAAAATATTATTTTGAAGAATACGCTAAAAAATTTGATGAAATCAATGCACTCGTTTCTAAAGAAGGTGTCTATAGTGGAGCATATGATGATTTTGTAGCCAAGAATTTTCAAGAAAGTGAAAAATATCATACAAAGATCGATAACATTTTTTTAGAGCAGATTAATTCGTGGCGGTTAGAGATAGGAAGGTATTTGTATTTCAATAATGTTAGGTATCATGATGAACGTGTATTAAACGATGTGGTTCAGGAATTTATCAATCAGATTATTTTTTTACGTATATGTGAAGATAGAAAACTCCCACTGTACAAGAAATTATATGAAATGACAGGAGATAAAACAGAACTACAGAAGATATTAACAGAAACATTTAGGGAAGCTGATAAAAAGTATAATTCAGGCCTTTTTAAGGGAGAAAATCCTATATTCGACCTAAGCGCAGATGTTATATTTGATATGATTGAAATGTTATATTATCCTAAGACACCATACTTATTTAACATAATAGAACCAAGTGTTTTAGGAAAAATATATGAATCATTTTTGGCTGAAAGTTTAACAATATCTGGAGGAGAGGTTTTATTAGCTAAGAAAAATGAATATAAAAATAGATCTGTTGTCAGTACCCCAGTTGAAATTGTTAAATATATGGTAAAAAATACCTTAGATCCAATATGTAAAGGAAAGAGTCCAAAAGATATTGCAGAACTAAGAATAGCAGATATTGCGTGTGGTTCAGGTGTCTTTTTAGAAGAGGCATACCAGTTTATTATTGATTACTGTGAAAAGTGGTATTTGGAAAATAATTCTGATTATCTTCTTGAAATGGAAAATGGTAAGAAAAAACTGCCAATTGTTGATAAGCGAGAAATTTTAAAGAAGTGTATTTATGGTGTTGATATTGATATTCATGCAGTAGAAGTTAGTAAATTTTCCTTGTTGCTTAAGTTATTGGAGAATGAGACAGAACCATCAGTTAAAGAGGTAGCTCCTATTTTACCAAATCTTGACGAGAATATTCTATCAGGAAATTCTCTCATATCTGATAAAGATGTTGAAAATATTGAATTATCAGTTGATGAATTGGTAAAGATGTCGCCATTTGATTGGAACAGTATTAATAATGGTGGAAAGTTTGATGCGATTCTTGGAAATCCACCTTATGTAAAGACTGAGGATATGAATGTGTTGTCAGGTGAAGCTGAATTTTCGATATATAAGAATAAGTACAAAACAGCATTTAAACAATTTGATAAGTATTATTTGTTTGTAGAGCAAGCATTTGAACTGCTGAAAGATTCAGGGGTATTGTGCTACATAATCCCAAATAAGTTTTATAAAATTGCATCGGGACAAGAACTAAGAAATCTTATTTGTGGCAACATATCTGAAATTGTAGATTTTGGAGATACACAGTTATTTCCGGATAAGACAATTTATAGTTCAATTGTTACCATTGGAAAAAGAGCTAATTCAAATGTAAAGTACTCATATGTTAAATCTGTAACTGATTTGTGGACAGGATATAATGTTAATAGTGTAGAAGTCAAAAATACAGATTTAACGAAAAATCCATGGAGTCTTACGACTGATACGAACTTTATGCAACTTATAAGTGATATTCGGGACAAGGCGGTGCCTCTTTCTAAGGTGATTAATATATTTAATGGTATTCAGACAAGTGCAGAAAGACCTGAGAAATTTTCGAATAAAAAGGAAGTATACTGGTTCGATTATTCTTGCATAGAATCAGAAGATGAAAAGTGTATTAATATTGAAAGATTCGGAGAACATTACAGTATTGAAAAGGGTATCTTGAAGCCATATTTTAAGCCGACAAAAGCAAGTGAAAAGGGAATGAATACGTATTCTGTATTATCGACTGATAAAAAGATTATTTTTCCATATGATACAAAAGGAAAATTAATTGATATGGACACTATGCAGAAAAAGTACCCAGGAGCATTGAAATATTTGCTGGATTGTTATGACAGACTAGTTCCGAGATGTTTGAACAATGGAGTGGGCAGAGATGTTCCAGATGCAACAACAGATACATGGTATAAATATGGAAGGACTCAGGCTTTAACAGCATTTATTAATACACCTAAACTGATTGTTAGAATATTAAGTAAAGAACCAATGTATGCATATGATAAAGATGATATGTTAATTGCATCTGGGGGAACAGCAGGATATTGTGCTATTAGTGAACTAGAAGATAAAGAGTATGATTTGGAGTACATCCAGGCATGGCTAGCACATCCATATACAGAAAAATATTTTCAAATGCAAGGAAGCGATTTTGAAAATGGATTTACCGCCAGAGGAACATTTTTGCTTAAGAAGTTACCATTTATCAAATTGAATTTTTCAGATGCGAAACAAAAAAAGCTATATGATGATGTGGTACTAAAAACAAGAAAAATATATGCTTTAAATGAGCAAATGATAAAACGTCCCGATAAGGCATCTGTTAGAGTATTAGAAAAGGAAAAGAACAGAATAATTGTTGAGATACAAGACTTGATAGGAAAAGTATATCGACAGGAAATATAAGGTGATCAGATGAAACTAAAAGAAAATAATTCTGCTCAGAAATTAAGAGGGGCATATTATACACCATTACCACTTGCGGAGATGATGGTGAAATTGTTTTCAAGTGATGAATCAATAAAGACGGTTTTAGAACCTAGCTGTGGAGATGGTGTGTTTATAGATGCTCTTGACGATATGAAAATGCTGGAGCAACTTAATGATGCTACAGCAATTGAGATTGAGCAAGATGAGGTAGAAAAGTTAAAACATAGATTTGCCAATTCAAAAAAGATAGAAATAATTAATCGAGATTTCTTTGATTATTATGAAAACACATATGAAAAGAAATTTGATTTGATTCTTGGAAATCCACCATATATAAGATATCAGTATCTTGAAGAAAATCAAAGAATACTTATGTCAGAAATTTTAGTATCGCAGGGAATGAAATCTAATAGGCTTGTAAATACTTGGGTTGGATTTATGGTGGCTTGTGTAAATCTTCTTTCGGATAATGGAAAAATAGCATTTGTAATTCCAGCAGAAATTTTGCAGGTTGCATATGCAGAAGATTTAAGATTATTTTTGGCAAATCATTTATCGAAGATTACGCTTATAACTTTTGAAGAATTAGTATTTCCAGATATAGAGCAGGAAATAGTTGTTTTTATTGGAGAAAAAGGGACAGAAGAGAAAGGCATTAGAATTATTGAATTAAATAATCTAGATGATTTGAATGATTTTGATATTGATACAAATGGATTTCAGAAATTACAGCATGTGCATGAGAAGTGGACAAAATATTTCACAAATAACCAAGAAAACGAATTAATATCAAAGATTCGCAAAGATAATCGTTTTCAGATGTTATCAGATACAGCATTGATAAATGTTGGAATAACAACTGGAAACAATAAGTATTTTTCTGTTAATGATAAGCTAGTTAAGCAGTATGAATTAGAGAAGGTTGTTCGTCCATTAATAGGTAGAAGTGCACATGCACATAGTGTTTATTTTAATGAAGAAGATTGGAAAGAAAATGTTAATGCTGGTAAGGCTGCCTATTTGATTGATTTTCCAGAAGTTGAATATGAGAAATATCCGGATAAGCACAAGGAATACATTCATTTGGGAGAAGCAAATGGAGAGAATGAAGGGTATAAGTGTTCTATTAGAGATAGGTGGTATAGAATTCCATCTGTATGGGTGCCAGATGCGTTTTTTCTAAGAAGAAATAATCTTTATCCTAAGTTTGTGTTGAATTGTTGCAATGCTGTATCAACGGATACAATGCATAGAATCAAATTTAATGATGGTGTTGAGCCAGAAAGAATTTTATTGTCTTATTATAATAGTATATCGTTTGCTTTCACGGAATTGTGTGGCAGAAGCTATGGCGGAGGTGTACTAGAAATACTTCCTGGAGAAGTAGGAAATATATTAGTGCCTATACTAGATGATATACCTATTGAAATTGTGAGGAAAGTTCTTAGCAGGGTAGATCAGATTGTAAGAGAGGACGAACCGATAGAAAATGCATTGGATATTGTTGATAAGAAAATATTAATTGATAGTATTGGAATTGAAGAAGCATTGTGTAAAGATGCAAGAACTATTTGGAAAAAGTTGCAGAGAAGAAGATTGAAGAGAGGGTAAATTATGTCATTACAAGAGGAAATTGTAAAGAAATCTAGTGAGATTTATCGAGAGGCATATCAAATGTCCATAGGAGAACTAATTAATTTATATAGAGATGAAGAATTGGATATTCATCCGGAGTTTCAGAGAGTATTTCGATGGAGCGATTATCAAAAAACTAAATTAATTGAGTCAATTATGTTAAATATACCTATACCTCAAATTTTTGTTAGTCAAAGAGAAGATGGAACATGGGATGTGATTGATGGAGTACAGAGACTGTCAACTATATTTCAATTTGTAGGCATTCTAAAAGATGAGGATGGAAAAGATATCCCTCCTTTAGTTTTGGAAGCCACTGATGATTTACCATCATTTGCTGGGATGAAGTGGCAGGGGAATGGTGAGTTATCTTTTACAAAAGAACAACAATTAACGCTTAAAAGAGCTAGGTTGGATGTTATTATTATAAAAAAGGAAAGTGATTCAAATACAAAATACGAGTTATTTCAAAGGTTAAATACAGGGGGTTCATTGTTAAGTGATCAAGAAGTGCGAAATTGCCTGGTAATTATGAGTAACAGGGATATATATGAACTTATAGAAAAATTATCAAATAATACATCATATGAAAAATGCTTAAAGATTAGTGAGAGAAAATCAGGCGAACAATATGACCAAGAAATGATAGTTAGGTTGTTGGTTGCAGATCATATTGATTGGAATTGTATATCTAAATATAAAGACTTTTCTGAATTGTTAGATAAAGAAGTTTTGAAAATATGTGATGATACAAACTATAAAATAGCAGATATAACAGATAAATTTGAAAAGTCATTTGATTTGTTATCTGGTTTGTTTGGAGAAGATGCATTTAGAAAATTTGAGGATGGAAAATACACAGGTCCATTTTTAGCGTCTGCTTTTCAAACAATCGCATTTGGGGTGATGACTAATATTGAAGCAATTCTTAAAATCGAAGATAAAAATAAATGGTTGCAGGAAAAGGTTAAAGCAATCTATTTAGAGGAAACGTATATTAGAAATACTGTACCAGGAGTTAGAGCCATACCTAGATATAAGGAATTATCAATTTGGGGGAGAGAATATTTTAAAGGATGAAGATAAGAACTGAGGATGAATTCCAAGATGCAGTGGATAGTGAAACAGCATGGAGAAAGAAAGAGCTTTCATCAATTTCATCTAATATTGCTACTTCAAAGAAAGCAGCTAAAATAACAGCGCTACGAGCTGGAATTGCTTTACTGTATGCTCATTGGGAGGGATTGATAAAGAATCTTGCTACATATTATTTGTGTTATGTATCATTTCAAAATTGCAGATATGATGAATTGAAATGTAATTTTATGGCTTTATCAATAAATAAGGAAATTAAGTTATTTAAAGAAAGTAAAAAAGCTTCTATACATAATCAAGTAGTTAATAAAATAAGGACAGAAGGTAGTAGTAAAGCAAAAATTCCTTATGAAGATGTTATCAAGACAGGGAGTAATTTGAATTCTGAGGTTTTTATTGAAATAATGGAAACCATTGGTTTGGATTATGCAGAATATGAGCCAGGTTTTGTTATGATAGATGAGGTTTTATTAAAAATGAGAAATGAAATTGCACATGGAGAGAGAATTGAAAGTATAGATTTAGATGAGAAACGCTTTAAACAAATCTATGATGTAGTAACAGATTTAATGAATAAATTTGTCGTGCAAATTACTAATGCGGTTTATTTAAAGGAATATAAAAACTGAATAATGTACAACAAAATAAATGAAAAGGAAGAGGTGGTAAATATGTGTAAGGCATGGGATGATCATAAAAAGCTTGGCATTCAGGAGGGCCGTCTTTTTGAAATTTATCTTTCAGTACAGGAGGGAGACTATTCTGCAAAAAGAGGTGCCGAGAAGGCAGAGATGTCGCTCGATGAATTTGAAAAAGCGATGAGCAAGGCGGGATATAAAATTCCTGAGCTGGTATAATAATCCAAATATATTTCACACAAACCGGTCTATCCGTGGTACAATAAGCCACAGAAAGACCGGCTTTTTAGAGTATAGCTACAATAAAAGAGGATAGACAAACAGATATGTACAAGACGAAAATAGATAATCTGGATTTAAAACAGATTGCTGACAGTGGTCAGTGCTTCAGATGGAAGAATACAGGAGAAAATGAATACACAGTAGTGGCATTTGACAGGGCACTTCGGATTAAGCAGGATGGGAATGAGTTTGAGCTGGACTGTGATGAGACAGACTGGAACGATATATGGAAAAGCTATCTGGATATGGATACGGATTATGCGGGGATTGCAAAGCTTATAGCAGACGGAGATGACGCGCATCTGAAGGAGGCATATGCATATGGCAGTGGTGTGCGCATTTTAAGGCAGGATTTGTGGGAGATGATTGTTACTTTTATGATTTCCCAGAATAATAACATAAAGCGAATCACAAATAGTGTGGATTTACTTTGCAGGCGGTGCGGGCATAAAATAGACGGCAGTGCAGAGGGGGAAGAGCTGTATACATTTCCAAAGCCTCTTGAGGTACCGGATGAGGTATTTGATGACAGGAGCATGGGCTTTGGCTATAGGGCACCGTATCTGAAGGAAATATATGAGTATGGCGCTAATAATCCTGACTGGCTTGATAATCTGCGCAAAATGAGCTATGATGAGGCGATGGAAAGCCTGCTTTCTCGCAAAGGAATTGGCAAAAAGGTGGCGAACTGCATATGTCTTTTTGGTTTACATCATGTGGACGCGTTTCCGATAGATACGCATGTAAAGCAGCTTTTGGACAAATATTATAGTGACGGCTTTGATTTTGAACGCTACAAGGGTGTGGCGGGAATTATCCAGCAGTATTTGTTTTATTTTGAATTGTAGATTCTGGATAGATACGTAGATGACATGTGACAATATGCATATGACATGTAGATAAAATAATATTAGAAAGAGAAAGGATAAACGATGTACGTTATAGTAGGACTTGGAAATCCTGATAAAAAATATGAGCACACAAGACACAATATCGGATTTGATGTGATAGATGCGCTTGCGGATAAATATAATATAAGTGTGACAGACAAAAAGCACAAGGCGCTCTGTGGAAGCGGAGTGATTGAGGGCATGAAGGTGCTGCTTGTGAAGCCGCAGACATACATGAACCTAAGCGGTGAGTCTGTTGCTGAGGTGATGAATTTTTATAAGCTTGATCCGGATGAGGAAATGATCGTTATTTTTGATGATATTTCGCTCGAACCGGGGCGTATCCGTATCCGCAAAAAGGGCAGCGCCGGCGGTCACAACGGGATTAAGAGCATCATTGCAATGACCGGCACACAGGGCTTCAGCCGTATCAAGGTCGGTGTTGGAGAGAAGCCGCAGGGCTGGGATCTTGCTGACCATGTGCTCGGGCGTTTCAGTTCTGAGGACAGGGCAAAGGTGGAGGAAGCTATAGGTCATGCGATGGATGCAGCAGTTCTTATGATGCAGGGCGAGACGGATAAGGCCATGAACATATATAACTAGCTGGAAATCGACAAGGTGATTTTGAACAGACAGAAATGGAGAATTGAAAGTGAAAGCATTTACAGAGCCACTCCTTTCCCTTGCGGGCTTTGAGGAGATGACAAAAACGGCAGAAAAATCGTCCGGACTTATATCTGTCACGGGATGCATAGATGCGCAAAAATCACAGATGATATATGCCTTTGGAGGTCACAGGAAAAACAAGCTTATTGTGACCTTTGGAGAGCAGAAGGCGAAGGAACTGTACGATGAGTACAGTTTTTTTGACAAAGAGGTGGTGTATTATCCATCAAAGGATGTGCTTTTTTACCAGTCGGATATCAGGGGCAATCTCCTGACAGCAGAGCGTATCAGGGCTTTGAAGGCTATCCGTGAGCAGGAGAGAGTGACGCTTGTGACCACCTTTGATGCGCTGATGAATACGATGGCGCCGATAGAAAAGATGTGGGAAAACGTGCTTACACTTGAGCAGGGACAGCTTTTGGATTTGAAGGAAATACAGGCTGCCCTTATCCGGATGGGCTATGAAAAAGAGTATCAGGTCCAGACGATGGGACAGTTTTCTGTCAGGGGCGGTATTCTTGATGTTTTTCCGCTGACGGAGGAGAATCCTATCCGAATCGAGCTGTGGGGAGACGAGATAGACACCATCAGATATTTTGACTGCGAGAGCCAGAAATCCATCGAAAATACAGACCGGGTGAGCATATATCCGGCGGCAGAGATTGTACTTAGCGATGAGGAAAAGGCCGGGGGAATTGACAAGCTTAAGGCAGAGGCAAAGCGTGTGTCTGACAAGCTTAGAAAGCAGATGAAGACAGAGGAAGCACACAGAGTGACTGTGATGGCAGACGAGCTTACCGAGGAGTGGGGAGAGCTGTCCATGTATGCAGGCATGGATGCTTTTTTGTCGTACTTTTTTGACGAGAGAGTCGGGCTTTTGGATTATTTTAAGCCATCGGACAGCCTTATATTTTTCGATGAGCTGACCAGGTGCGCAGAGCAGGGAAAGCTCACAGAGACTGAGTTTTCAGAGAGCATGAAGCAGAGACTTGCGATGGGATATATACTTCCGGGGCAGATGAACGGTCTTTTTACAGAGAAGGAGATTGTGGCAAAGCTCGAGAAGTATTCGTGTATCGCACTCGGTGCGCTCGATAATAAAGCAAACGGACTGCACCAGCTGGGAAGCTATGGTATTCACTGTCAGAGCGTCAGCCCATACAACAACAGCTTTGAGCTTTTGATAAAGGACTTAAAGCGCTATAAGAAAAACGGTTACAGAGTCATTCTTTTATCCGGTTCAAGGACGAGGGCAAAGCGGCTTTCAGAGGATATCACAGATCAGGGAATTACATGCTTTTACACTGAAAACTACGACCATGAGCTTTCCCAGGGGCAGATTATGGTCTGCTACGGCAAGGTGAGAAGAGGCTTTGAGTATCCTATCCTAAAGTTTGCCGTGATTACAGAGTCTGATATTTTTGGGACGCAGCAGAAGAAAAAGAAGCGTCACCGCACCTATGAGGGTGAGAAAATACAGAGCTTTACCGATTTGTCGGTGGGGGACTATGTGGTGCATGAAAACCACGGACTAGGTATTTACCGCGGCATTGAAAAGCTTGAGGTGGACAAAAAGGTAAAGGACTACATCAAGATAGAGTATCAGGGTGGCTCCAATCTCTATATCCTCGCTACACAGCTTGACATGATACAAAAATATGCCGGAAAGGATGCCAGAAAACCAAAGCTCAACAAGCTTGGAGGTCAGGAATGGACCAGGACGAAGAACCGTGTCAGAGGTGCGGTAAAGCAGATTGCAGGAGACCTGGTGAAGCTGTATGCCCAGCGTGAGCAACAAAACGGCTATGCCTTCGGCGAGGATACGGTGTGGCAGAGAGAGTTTGAGGAGCTTTTTCCTTTTGATGAGACTGAGGATCAGATTCTTGCAATTGAAGCCACAAAGACTGATATGCAGAGTCATAAAATAATGGACAGACTGATTTGCGGTGACGTGGGCTACGGCAAGACGGAGGTTGCAATCCGTGCGGCCTTCAAGGCGGTGCAGGACAGCAAGCAGGTGGCATATCTTGCCCCGACAACCATTCTGGCACAGCAGATTTATGATACGTTTTCGCAGAGGATGAAGGATTTTCCGGTGAATGTGGATTTGATGTGTCGTTTCAGAAGTCCGGCGGAGCAGAAAAAGACGATAGAAAAGCTCAAAAAGGGTGAGGTCGATATCATTATCGGAACCCACCGTATACTCTCAAAGGATGTGCAGTTTAAGGATCTGGGACTTTTGGTAATCGATGAGGAGCAGCGCTTTGGAGTGACTCACAAGGAGAAGATTAAGCAGATGAAGGTCAATGTGGATGTGCTCACACTGACTGCTACACCGATTCCGAGGACACTTCACATGAGTTTAATCGGCATAAGGGATATGAGCGTGCTTGAGGAGCCGCCGATGGACCGTGTACCGATTCAGACATATGTCATGGAGTACAATGATGAGCTTGTCAGAGAGGCAATTAACAGGGAGCTTGCCAGAAACGGACAGGTGTACTATGTGTACAATAAGGTGCGCGACATAGCAGACATAACAGCAAAGCTGCAGGAGCTGGTGCCGGATGCGACTGTTGCATTTGCGCACGGACAGATGAAGGAGACTGAGCTTGAGCGCATCATGTACCGTTTCATCAATGGTGAAATAGATGTGCTTGTATCCACGACCATTATAGAGACCGGACTTGACATCTCAAACGTCAATACAATGATTATACACGATGCGGACAACATGGGGCTTTCACAGCTTTATCAGCTTCGCGGACGAGTCGGCAGATCTAACCGTACTGCGTATGCATTTCTCATGTACAGGCGCAACAAGATGCTAAAAGAGGTGGCAGAAAAGCGTCTTGCAGCGATAAAGGAGTACTCAGACCTTGGCAGCGGCTTTAAGATTGCCATGAGAGACCTTGAAATCCGCGGTGCGGGCAATCTGCTCGGTGCGGAGCAGAGCGGACACATGGAGGCAGTGGGTTACGATTTGTATTGCAAGATGTTGAGCGAGGCTGTAAAAGAGGCAAAGGGAATCGAGGATATCAGTGACAAATTTGATACGACCGTGGATATTGTGACCGATGCTTATATTCCGGCAGGTTATATTGCAAACGAATTCCAGAAGCTGGATATATACAAGCGTATTGCAGGCATAGAGACGGAGGAAGAGAAGGATGAGATGCTCGAGGAGCTTATAGACAGGTTTGGTGAACCACCAAAATCAGTGCTCAGCCTGCTTCGCGTGGCAAGGCTTAAGGCGTTGGCTCATGCCGTATATATCACTGAGATAAAGCAGACCGGCTCACTGATAAAGCTTACCATGTTTGAACGGGCAAGGATAAATCCGGAGAATATACCAATGCTTGTTGCCCGGTATAAATCCTCCCTCAAATTCAATATGGCAGAAAACCCATATTTCACATTTGATTTAAAAAATGGCAGCGTGGCGAAGAAGCGGGATGTGCTTGATGTGGTGGAGGAACTGATTTCGCAGATGCGTAAGGAGCTTATTTCGGCTGAATAGTTACCCAAATTTTGGAATCATGTAGCATATAGCATAGGAAACACCCCATGCTTTACGCGAAATTGACGATAATTTACAAAGTTTAGAAAATGCTTGCCAGCAGGCCCAAAAAGCTCTATAATATACGAGCGATACTATACCAATTTTAAAGAGGATAGATACAATGAAAGCGAAAAAAGTAATAGCTATGTTATTAGCTGCAACACTCTCAGTTACAGCTTTTACAGGATGTGCAATAAATAAAACCGCAACAGTTGCGACATTAGATAAAGAGGATATCAAGCTTGGGCTTGTTAATTTTATGATAAGGTACCAGGAGGCCGGTTATGATGACATGTATATACAGTACATGGGCGAGGGCTACTGGGACAAGACAGTATCAGGCAATAATACTGTGCTTGAAACATGGAAGAAAAATGCTATCGAGGAGGCTCATGAGCTTTACACATTAAAGGCGCATCAGTCAGATTACGATGTAGAGGTTTCTGATGATGAGAAAAAGGAAATCAAAAAGGCCGCAGAGAAGTTTATGAAGGCAAATTCCGATGATGTGATAGACGAGATGAGTGCTACAGAGGAGATTGTCGAGGAATATTTAGAGCTTCGCCTCATAAAGAGTAAGATGTATGCTGCAATCATCAAAAATGCTGATTCAAGCGTGACGGATGAGGAAGCCAATATGGCTGCATACACCATTGTGAAGCTTGATTACAAGGGTGCATATGATTCTAATTACAAGTATCAGACATATACAGATGAGCAGTCAGCACAGATAAAGGCACAGGCAGATGCAGTGGTAGAGGTGCTTGCAGGCGGATCATCCTTAGAGGATGCAGCCAAGGCAGCAGGCACTAAAGCCACAACAGGCACATACGCCACATACGTTGATCCGGATGCGGAGAAGACAGATGATTCAGATAAGAAATCAGATGACACAGAGTCTAAAGAGAGCTCAAAGTCATCGGACAGCAAGACAAAGGACAGTGTATACACTACAAACAATCTTGATCAGAGCGTTGTAGATGCGCTCAATTCCCTTGGGGAGGGACAGACCTCAGACCTCATTACTACAGACAGCACTTACTATATCGTAAGGCTCGACAAAAAGACCGATGAGGAAGCAACAGAGTCAAACAGGAAGACTGTAAAGGGCAATAAAGAGGACAAATATTACAATGGCATCCTTTCAGGATGGCAGGATGATGAAAAATGGTCTGTAAAGCAGAAGCAGCTTGACAAGATCAAGATTCACAATTATTTTACTACTACCAAGAAGGACAAAAAGGCGGCAGACACAAGCGCTACAGAGAGCACACAGCAGTCAGAAAGCACCAATAGTACAGATACAGAGAATACTGAGGCAGTAGATGGAACAGAAAACTAATATCGTACTTATAGGCATGCCGGGAGTTGGAAAGAGTACCATAGGCGTAATACTTGCAAAGGTGCTGGGATACAGCTTCCTGGATGCGGATTTACTGATACAGGAGCAGGAGGGAAAGCTTCTGCGTGAGATAATTGAGGAAAAGGGCACGGACGGATTTATAGAGGTAGAGAACCGTGTCAATGCCTCTATCAGGGCTGATAGGGCCATTATAGCTACAGGCGGTTCGGTGGTATACGGAAAAGAGGCCATGGAGCATCTTAAGGAGATAGGCAGAGTTGTGTATCTCAAGGTTTCTTATGCCATTTTGGAAAAACGACTTGCAGACATAAAGGGTAGAGGTGTAGTATTAAAGGAAGGGCAGACTTTAGAGACCCTTTTTGAAGAGCGCTCAAAATTGTATGAGCAGTATGCGGACATCGAGGTTTCCGAGGAGGGACTTGATGTGGAGCAGACAGTAGAGAAGCTGGTGGAGGCACTTGAATTATAGTGCTTATTTATCGTGATATGATTAGATAATAGCAGCTGCTGCGTCATTTATTAAAAGCAGCACCGGCACAAATGACGGCTTAAGTATGCCGTTATAAATGAAATTTGTAGTTGGATGTATAACAATAGTGTAAATTGAGAATAGTATATTAGGAGGAAGTATACTCCTGAATTCATAGAGGTGGAATATGGAACAGTACGTAATCAAAGGTGGAAATCCTTTATACGGTGAAGTTGAAATTGGTGGAGCTAAAAATGCTGCACTTGCTATTTTGGCCGCTGCCATAATGACAGACGAGACTGTAACAATAGATAATTTGCCAAATGTAAGGGATATCAATGTCTTACTTCAGGCAATCGAAGAAATCGGCGCACATGTGGAGCGCGTGGATATACACAAGGTAAAGATAAACGGTTCATTTATCAGGGGCGTAAATGTCGATAATGAATTCATCAGACGAATCAGGGCATCATATTATTTAATTGGTGCATTACTTGGAAAATACAAGCATGCAGAGGTTGCGCTTCCGGGAGGCTGTGATATCGGAAGCAGGCCGATTGACCTTCATATGAAGGGCTTCCGCTCCATGGGAGCAGACATAGACATAGCTCATGGCCTTGTCATCGCCAGGGCAAAGGAGCTTAAGGGCACACACATATATATGGATAAGGTTTCTGTAGGTGCCACAATCAATATTATGATGGCTGCAGCCATGGCAGATGGCAAGACTGTTATCGAGAATGCAGCTAAGGAGCCTCATGTCGTTGACGTGGCAAACTTCTTAAACAGCATGGGAGCAAATATCAGGGGCGCAGGAACCGATGTCATCAGAATTGTAGGTGTGGAGAAATTACATGCTACAGAGTATTCTGTCATTCCGGATCAGATTGAAGCCGGTACATTCATGTTTGCAGTTGCGGCAGCAGGAGGCAACGTGCTGGTAAAGAATGTCATTCCAAAGCATCTTGAGGCCACCACAGCAAAGCTGTTGGAGGTAGGCTGCCAGGTAGAGGAGTTTGATGACTCAGTCAGAGTAATATCAGACGGACATTTAAAGCATACACAGGTCACCACACTTCCATATCCGGGCTTCCCGACAGATATGCAGCCACAGATGGCAGTGCTTTTGGGTATTGCTGAGGGCACCAGTACAGTGACAGAGAGCATATTTGAGAATCGTTTCAAGTATGTTGACGAGCTCACCAGAATGGGAGCTGATATAAAGGTAGAGAGCAATATAGCAATCATCAGCGGCGTGAAAAGATACACAGGTGCCAGAGTGAATGCACCTGACCTAAGAGCAGGAGCTGCATTGGTTATAGCAGGTCTTGCAGCAGAGGGCATCACAGTGGTTGATGATATCTACTATATCCAGAGAGGCTATGAGGCACTCGAGGAGAAGCTTACAAAGATTGGTGCAGAAATTGCCAGGGTAGAGGATGAGAAGGAGCTTCAGAAGTTCATACTCAAGGTATCGTAATAGATATATACGTAAAGCATGAAATGTAAACACAATATAAATGCAATATATAAAATAAGAACCGGCAGCATCTTACTGTAGATGCACGGTTCTTATTTTTGGTTATTTTATAATTTTTTTGAGGAAATACTCCGTAACCCTTTTGATTATAAATCGGCTTACATCACAGATTTGATGAAAAACTCGCGGTTTGTGGATAAATCAAGTATACTGCCGTCATCAAAACGTACAATAGGGCGTGACAGTTCATGTGGGTTGAGCATCACAATATTACAGAACCGGCTGTCGTTGAGCATTACACGGTTGCTCTGGTATGTGGTAGCAAGCTTTTTCAAAAACAAAAGCAGGAACTTTGTATTGTACTTTGTAAAACCTTCACTCTCAAAGCTTGATATGACAGCGAACGGACAAAGTGGTGCGCGATAGCGTCTGGCAGCAGTCATGGCATCATATACATCGGCGATGGCTGTTATCATGGCAAAGTCGTCAATCAGTGAGCTGTCAAGCTGTGAAGGATAGCCTGAGCCATCACAGCGCTCATGATGCATAAGGGCTGTGCGCTTTATTCTGGAGTCAATCTGCAGATCCTTAATCAAATCAAAACCAAACTGTGGGTGCTTTTTTATGAGTGCAAATTCTTCATCTGTGAGCTTGTCAGGCTTGTTTAGCACATCATCGGGAATTTTGCATTTACCGATATCGTGAAGTACTCCTGCGATAGTAAGCGTATTCACATCTGTCTTTTCCATATGAAGCCATCGTCCGATCATCCTTGTAATAAGCCCTACATTCAGACAGTGTGAGTACAACGGGTCTGCAATGGTGCGCATGTTGTAGAGCATGTCAAAGGTCTCGATTGTAGTGCTGCACGATGCGGAAAGGTCAATGACAGCAGTAAGAAGCGCAGCCTCATCAAAGGATTTTTCGCCGGCACAGATTTTGCCAAAGGTATCCTTGATTTGATTTATACAAGTGAGGTATTTGAGCTGGAAGCCTCGGAACTCTTCTGAGGCCTGAACACGCTGGATGTTGGTCACCATCTCATGTGCGCGGGTTTTGGGTACAGGTTTTACCTTGTCTCGCTTTGCTGTATTTTCGCCGGCTTGCGGTGCTGCTGCATCGAATGGGTTTTGAATTGAGATGCTGCCTACCTTATATAGCTTCATTTTGTTGATGAGCTGACGGGTGAGTGGTGTGCCGGGCAGTGCAAGTATCTGCCCCAGAGGGGTCTTTATCGGTTCTGCTGCCACCATACCAATCTGCGCATCTTTTATGCTGATTTTAATCATGAGTTACTCCAAAAATTTATTTTGATATTGTGTGTATAGTACTATAAATACAAATTTTAGTATAATTACCAAAATCATGAAAGTCAATAAAGAAGAAAGAATAATTGCATAAAATAGCTTATAAATAATGAATAGGGTATCGAAAATGGATTATTGATAAATCTGTATCGAAAATGATACTTGACATATATATCATGTGGTAGTAATATAGCTGACAGAGATTTGAAAAATTCTATATTGTAACTTCTCTTATTCAGAGTGATGGAGATACAAAGGATCTATGAAGTCACGGCAACCCCGTTAGAAAACAGGAAGGTGCCAACCTGAGCGAGTAATCGAACAATAAGAGGATTTTTATTATCTTAATTTTAATCCACTTATTTGCAGTAAGTGGTTTTTTATTGGAAAAATATTGGTCACACAGTATGAAAGGAGCAACAGATAATTAATGGAGAAATTATTATTTACATCAGAATCAGTAACTGAGGGACATCCGGATAAGCTCTGCGATGCAGTATCAGATGCCATCCTTGATGCATGCATACAGCAGGACCCGATGAGCCGTGTCGCATGTGAGACAGCAAGCTGTACAGGCTTCATCCTTGTAACAGGAGAGATTACCACAAAGGCGCAGCTTGATATCCCTGCAATCGTCAGAAAAACAGCACTTGAGATCGGATATGATGACGGAAAGAAGGGACTCGACGGAAACTCATGTGCAGTAATGGTTTCAATCGACAAGCAGTCTGCTGATATCGCCATGGGAGTTGACAAGGCACTCGAGGCAAAAGAGGGCGAACTTACAGACGACCTCGACACCGGAGCCGGAGATCAGGGAATGATGTTTGGATATGCTACAAATGAGACTGAGGAGTACATGCCATACCCAATCGCACTCGCTCACAAGCTTGCATTCCAGCTCACAAAGGTTAGAAAAGACGGCACACTTACATACCTTCGTCCGGACGGAAAGACACAGGTTTCAGTAGAGTATGATGAGGCAGGAAAGCCGGTAAGACTTGAGGCAGTTGTACTTTCAACACAGCACGACGAGGATGTTACCCAGGAGCAGATCCATGAGGACATCAAGAAATATGTATTTGATCCAATTCTTCCAAAGGAAATGATTGACGATGAGACAAAGTTCTTTATCAATCCTACAGGACGTTTCGTAATAGGTGGACCACACGGAGATGCAGGTCTCACCGGTCGTAAGATTATCGTAGACACCTACGGTGGATATGCACGTCACGGCGGCGGAGCTTTCTCAGGAAAGGACTGTACAAAGGTAGACCGTTCAGCAGCATACGCAGCACGTTACGTAGCAAAGAACCTTGTAGCAGCAGGATTTGCTGACAGGTGTGAGATTCAGCTTTCATATGCTATCGGTGTTGCACAGCCAACATCTATCATGGTTGATACATTCGGCACAGGAAAGCTTGCAGATGACAGAATCGTTGAAATCGTAAGAGAGAATTTCGACCTTCGTCCGGCCGGAATCATCAAGATGCTTGATCTCAGAAGACCTATTTACCGCCAGACAGCAGCATACGGACACTTTGGACGTACAGATATCAAGCTGCCTTGGGAGGCACTTGATAAGGTTGAGGACCTCAAGAAGTATCTCTAAACAAAGTCCTATATATATTAGAAAGAATTTAGAGAAAATTTAGACAGAAGTTATCGGATATATGATATAATTAGGTCATGGGACTGACATTGAGTCGGTTTCCATGGCTTTTTATTTTCAGGAGGAACGGATATGAGCAGAATTTTGATAGTAGAGGACGAGGTTGCAATTGCTGATCTTGAGAAGGATTACCTGGAGCTGAGTGGCTTTGAGGTGGAGGTGGAGAATGATGGCACAAGCGGTCTCGCAAGGGCTTTGGCGGAGGATTTTGATCTGTTTATTTTGGATCTTATGCTGCCGGGCATTGATGGCTTTGAGATTTGTAAGCGGATTCGTGAGAAAAAGAACACACCGATACTCATGGTTTCAGCCAAGAAGGATGACATCGACAAGATAAGAGGACTCGGACTCGGTGCAGATGATTATGTCACAAAGCCGTTTTCTCCATCAGAGCTTGTTGCCAGGGTAAAGGCTCATCTGGCCAGATATGAGCGCCTGATCGGAAGCGCCACACCTGAAAATGACATCGTTGAAATTCGTGGCATCAAGATTGACAAAACAGCTCGCCGTGTGTGGGTAAACGGAGAGGAAAAGCAGTTTACCACAAAGGAATTTGACCTGCTCACATTCCTTGCGGAAAATCCAAACCATGTATTTACCAAGGAGGAGCTCTTCAAGGAAATCTGGAATATGGATTCGGTCGGAGATATTGCGACAGTCACTGTACATATCAAGAAGATTCGTGAGAAAATCGAGATGAACACTGCAAAGCCTCAGTATATTGAGACTATTTGGGGCGTGGGATACCGCTTTAAGCTGTAGTGATTTTTAAAAAATATAGTAGATATTGTAGTATTAATAGGACATATCAAATTCAAATGCGAAAGGATATGTCCTTGTTGTATATATAAAGTGGCTTATTAATTTATTAAATTTATTTACATGGAGAAAACCTATGAAGATAAAAACAAAACTTGCTATATCATTCTGCATAATTATTTTTGTGCCTGTTGTGCTCACCGGTATAGTGCTTGTGGGGTTCAATAAGATTCAGCTAAAGGCCATAAACAAGACATATGGCATGGAGGATGCGGGCATGCTTGCGCTCACTGACACGGTGCAGTTTCTGAACAAGGTGACAGGGCGCACATATGATGAGCTCGAGAAGACATCGCTCATAGAACCATCAAGGCTTCTTGATAGTGATTATCTGACTAAGATAAATAAGAAGCTGGAGAAGAAGTATTCATATCTCATAGTGAAAAGTGAAGGAGAGCTCATTTTCAATGGTGGAATTGACAATGATGATATTTTGAGAAAGCTTCCGCGAATATCCAATAAGCAGAGCAGCTCTGATGTGAGCAGCTATATGGACAGTGATGACAAGGTGCTCATAAAGCAGCTTAATTTTCGTGACAGTGATGGTGATGAGGCGAGTCTTTACATAGTGACATCAACCGCGTGCGTGATCCCTGAGGTCAGGACTGTTTTGATAGAGGGAGCATTTGCACTTGTATTGATACTTATTACTACGGCTGCCATGCTTATAGTGTGGATATACAGGAGTATCATCACACCGATAGAGAGGCTGCGTATTGCCGCTGAAAATATCAAGGATGGCAATCTGGACTTTGAGCTTGAGACAAGTCCGAGCGACGGAGAGATTGGTGAGCTGTGTACTGCGTTTGAGCAGATGCGTGCCCGCCTCAAGAAAAATGCCGAGGAAAAGGTGACGAATGAGTCTGAAAACAGAGTGTTAATAAGCAATATCGCGCATGATTTAAAGACTCCTATTACTGCGGTAAAGGGCTACGCCGAGGGCATACTTGACGGAGTGGCAAACACCCCTGAAAAGGTCGATAAATACGTCAGAACCATTTACAATAAGGCAAACGATATGGATAAGCTCATTAATGAGCTGACACTTTACTCGAAGATTGATACGAACAGGATTCCATACAATTTTGCGAAGATAAATGTCACAGATTATTTTAACGACTGTGTTGAGGAAATAGGACTCGATCTTGAGGCAAAAAATATCAGGCTTTCATATGAGAATCATGTGGATAGTAACGTGCTTATCATTGCTGATCCGGAGCAGCTTCGCCGTGTGATTAATAATATAGTTGGCAATTCGGTGAAGTATATGAACAAGACACAAAGCTATATAGATATCAGGATAAATGATGTTGGTGACTTCATACAGGTTGAAATCGAGGACAATGGACGAGGAATCGACCAGAGAGATATGCCATATATTTTTGACAGATTTTACAGAGCGGATGCGTCGAGAAATTCAGCTACCGGAGGCAGCGGCATAGGACTTTCCATCGTAAAGAAGATTATAGAGGATCACGGCGGCAAGATATGGGCTACCAGCAAAGAGGGTTATGGAACTACCATGTTTTTCGTAATCAGAAAGTATCAGGAAACACAGGATATGAACCGGCAGTAAACAAATAAACAGGATATTGACATAAAAAGTAAAACTATAATTAAAAATAACAATTAGATATTAAAATTAAGAGCTCCCGATTGACAGCGCAAATAGTGTTGCAAGCCGGGAGCTTTAATGTATTTTTTATTTAAAATAAGTTAAGGAAAAACACATAAAATATTTGAAAAATAAAGTCTGACGTAGTAAAATAGTAGCATTACGCGAAAGAACCATGGAGAAATCGAAAGGGGGACAAATATGCATAAATTCAGACAAAAATATATAGGAGACAAGGCATTTTATAAGCGCTATCTCATGCTGGCCATACCAATGATAATCCAGAATGCAATCACAAATCTGGTAAGCTTTCTGGACAACATTATGGTAGGACAGCTTGGTACAGAGCAGATGTCGGGAGTAGCAATCGTAAACCAGCTCATATTTGTGTACAATCTGGCTGTATTTGGGGCGGTGTCAGCGGCAAGTATATTCGGAGCACAGTATTTTGGCAAGGGAAATCATAAGGGGCATATGTATTCCTTCAGATTCAAGCTGTATGCAGCGCTGCTTGTTACAGCAATAGCGATGACACTGTTTATTACGAACGGAACAGGTTTAATATCACTTTATCTGACAGATACGGCAGGAAACGGTGCCACGGAGGTAGCACTGGCATACGGAAAGGAATATCTAAAAATAGTTATGATAGGTCTCATACCGTTTGCGGTGACACAGGCCTATGCGACAAACATAAAGGAAACAGGACAGACTTTTGTACCGATGGTTGCAAGCTTTGCAGCAGTTGGAAGCAATGCGGTGCTTGATTTTCTGCTTATCTTCGGAATAGGACCGATACCAAAGCTGGGTGTGGCGGGAGCCGCTATTGCCACTGTGATGTCGCGATATATTGAGACAATAATAGTTGTGCTGTGGGCGCATAAAAACAGGGATAGGAACAGATATCTCGAGGGCGCTTACAGAGGAATAGGAATGCCGTTTGGTGAGTTTAAGACTATATTCATCAAGGGACTGCCACTCATGCTCAATGAGCTTTTTTGGGCAGCAGGCATGACAACGGTTACACAGTGCTATTCAGTACGAGGACTCTCGGTAATCGCAGGTTTAAACATTGCGACAACGATAACAAACCTTTTCAATATCGTGTTTATACAGCTTGGCGCATGCATCAGCATAGTTGTAGGGCAGTATCTTGGAGCCGGTGAGCTTGAAAAGGCAAAGGATGCGGATAACAAGATGATAGTGTTCAGTGTGTTCTGCTGTTCTATAATGGCGGCGGTCATGCTTCTGGTAGGAGGATTTTTCCCTCAGATATATAACACAACAGACGAAATCAAGTCACTCGCAACAAGCTTCATAGCGGTATCAGCGATAATTATGCCATTTTGTGCATTTACACATTCGTCGTATTTCACACTCCGCTCAGGCGGCAAGACACTGGTCACATTTCTGTTTGACTCCGTATTTACGTGGGTGATAGTAGTGCCGGTGGCATTTGTGCTCGCCAAATACACCGCACTTGGCATAGTAGCAGTGTACTTCCTCGTGCAGGCCACAGAGCTGATAAAGGTAGTCATCGGATACTTCATGGTGAAAAGCGACGTGTGGCTCGTGCAGATGGTATAGGAATGTAAGCCATTATCTTGCGGAAAAGTAAAATAAAAGTTATACTGTAGCAAAAGTCAGCATAACAGTTTTAACCCAGAATGAAACGGAGCATAAAATGAGCGAAGAAAAACAGCACAAGCGCCGCGTGCATTATAGCGGAAAATATCCCAAAAAATTTGAGGAAAAATACAAGGAATTAAACCCGGAGAAATACAAGGATACAATTGAGCATGTCATCAGCAAGGGAAATACTCCTGCGGGCATGCACATATCCATAATGGTAAAAGAAATCATAGATTTTTTGGACATAAAGCCGGGACAGACAGGCTTTGATGCCACACTCGGATACGGTGGCCACACAAGGGCAATGCTTGAAAAGCTTGAAGGACAGGGACATATGTTTGCTACAGATGTTGACCCGATCGAGTCTGAAAAGACAAAAAAGCGTCTCGCGGAAGCAGGCTTTGGAGAGGATATTCTCACCATAAAGCTTCAGAACTTCTGCACAATAGATGAGATTGCAAAGGAAGTAGGAGGCTTTGATTTCATACTTGCAGACCTTGGAGTTTCATCAATGCAGATAGATAATCCTGAGCGTGGATTTTCGTTTAAGGTGGATGGACCGCTGGATCTGCGTCTTAATCCAAATGCCGGTATCAGTGCGGCAGAGCGTCTTGACAATATATCCCGTGAGGAGCTTTCGGGTATGCTCTATGAGAACTCAGATGAGCCGTATTGCGAGGAGCTTGCAAAGGCAATCACAGACGAGATCAGGAAGGGCAACCGCATAGATACGACCACAAAGCTTCGTCACATTATAGAACAGACACTTGATTTTCTGCCTGAAAAGGATAAGAAGGACATAATCAAAAAGACCTGTCAGCGCACATTCCAGGCGCTCCGCATAGATGTAAACCATGAGTTTGAGGTGCTATATGAGTTTATGGAAAAGCTTCCGGGAGCATTAAAGCCCGGTGGAAGAGCTGCCATCCTTACCTTCCATTCAGGAGAGGACAAGCTGGTCAAAAAGGCACTCAAGGCAGGATATAAAGCAGGAATATACAGCGACTATTCAAAGGATGTGATTCGCCCATCAGCACAGGAATGTGCTCAGAACGGACGTGCCAGGTCCACGAAGATGCGCTGGGCGGTTCGTGCGGAATAGAAAAGAATAAAAATAGTTCTAAAACACTATTGCTTTATTGAGAAAAATAGTCTACTATGGACATGTTATATGACTGACGGATAAGTGGAATAACCACATGAAATATAACAAATAAGAGCCGACCGTCTGGGCGATAAACCCGGACAGTTGGCTCTTTTTGATTATAAAATCAGCCATAGTCGTGTAAATAACCAGGGAATGTATCTCAAAAGAAACAACATGGATATTGACAAAAATACTGTAGTAAGTATATACTAACCACAGTTAAACAAAACTAATCAAACGAAGTAACATTCACACATTTTAAGGAGGATATTACAATGATAGAAATGAAAGAGTGGGATGGATTTGAAGGACGTCTTTGGAAAGAGGAAATCAACGTCCGTCAGTTTATTCAGGACAACTACACTCCATACGACGGAGATGAGAGCTTTTTAGCTGATCCGACAGATGCTACAAACAAGCTGTGGGATGCGCTTCAGAAATTACAGAAAGAGGAGCGTGCCAAGGGCGGAGTTCTTGACATGGAGACAGAGGTTGTAACAGGAATCACAGCTTACGGCCCTGGATATATAGATGAGTCATTAAAGGACCTCGAGCAGATTGTAGGTCTTCAGACAGATAAGCCGTTAAAGAGAGCATTTATGCCTTACGGTGGAATTAAGATGGCGGTACAGGCTGCTGAGACATATGGTTACGATGTAAGCGACAAGCTCAAGGAAATTTTCACAAAATATCATAAGACACACAACACAGCAGTATTCGATGCATACACACCTGAGATGATGAAGGTTCGTCATGCAAAGATCCTTACAGGTCTTCCTGACACATACGGCCGTGGACGTATCGTGGGCGATTACCGTCGAGTAGCATTATACGGACTTGATTACCTCATCGAGGAGAAAAAGAAGGATAAGGCAAACTGTGGCTGTGGACAGATGACAGATGATGTTATCCGTTTAAGAGAGGAAATCGCAGAGCAGATTAAATGTCTTGAGGATATGAAGAAGCTTGCTGAGATTTACGGATATGATATCTCAAGACCTGCAACAAACGCAAAAGAGGCAGTTCAGTGGTTATACTTCGGATACCTTGCAGCAATCAAGACACAGAATGGTGCAGCAATGTCAGTAGGACGTGTATCTACATTCCTTGACATCTACATCAAGAGAGATATGGACAAGGGCATCCTTACAGAGCAGGAAGCACAGGAGCTCATTGATCATTTTACAATGAAGCTTCGTATGGTTAAATTTGCACGTATCCCTTCATACAACCAGTTATTCTCAGGTGATCCTGTATGGGCAACACTTGACGTGGCAGGAACAGGTGTGGACGGACGTTCAATGGTTACAAAGACAGACTTCCGTTTCCTCCATACATTAGAGAACATGGGACCTGCACCGGAGCCAAACCTCACAGTATTCTACTCATCAAAGCTTCCTCAGACCTTCAAGGATTATGCAGCCCGCATCTCAATTGAGACAAGCTCAATCCAGTATGAGAACGATGACGCAATGAAGCCTGTATGGGGCGATGATTATGCAATCTGCTGCTGTGTATCTGCAACACAGACAGGTAAAGAGATGCAGTTCTTCGGAGCACGTGCAAACCTTGCAAAATGTCTCCTCTACGCTATCAACGGTGGTGTTGATGAGAAATCAGGTGAGCAGGTAGGACCAAACTACGCACCTATCACAGCAGAGTACCTTGACTATGACGAGGTAATGGCGAAATACGACAAGATGATGGACTGGTTAGTAGACATCTATGTAAATACATTAAACCTTATCCAGTACATGCATGACAAATACTACTATGAGGCAGCAGAGCTTGCACTTATGGACACAGACTTAAAGAGAACATTCGCAACAGGAATAGCAGGATTCTCACACGTAATCGATTCTCTTTCAGCAATCAAATATGCAAAGGTTAAAGTAGTACGTGACGAGAGCGGACTGGCAAAGGATTTCGAAATCGAGGGAGAGTTCCCTAAATACGGAAACGATGATGACCGCGCAGATGAGATCGGTGTATGGCTTCTTAAGACATTCATGGACAAGTTAAAGAAGCATCACACATACCGTGATTCAGAGCCTACAACATCAATCCTTACAATTACATCAAACGTAGTATACGGAAAAGCTACAGGAGCAATGCCTGACGGACGTAAAGCAGGAGAGCCGCTTTCACCGGGAGCAAACCCATCATACGGCGCAGAGCAGAACGGACTTCTCGCATCCTTAAACTCCCTCACAAAGCTTCCATATGAGTGGGCACTTGATGGAATCTCAAATACACAGACCATCAATCCGGGAGCACTCGGAAACAACGAGGGAGAGAGAATCGACAACCTTGTAAACGTAATGGACGGATACTTCGATCAGGGTGCACATCACCTCAATGTAAATGTATTCGGTAAAGAGAAGCTCATCGATGCAATGGAGCATCCTGAGAAGGAGGAGTACGCAAACTTCACAATCCGAGTATCAGGATACGCAGTTAAGTTCATCGATCTCACAAGAGAGCAGCAGCTCGATGTAATCTCACGTACATGCCACGAGAGAATGTAATATGATCTAAGGTGTCACAGAGTGTACTACGATTCTGTTTGCAGAAAGAGTAGTATGCTCTTGTGACCCTCATATCATATTATGTATGTGGTATAAATTTACAGAGTTAATATACAATCACAGATATACCGGAATGTGCAGGCCAAGTGCCTGCATATTCTGATTTTCTAAATAACACCACAGCGTAAGGGATTTTCGGAAGGTGTGTAAAAGCCGGTCGCGTCAAGCATAGAAATCCTAAATCATAATTCTTATAGCCTCTTAGCCCGAAGAACCTGAGCATTGAAAAGTCCCGGCTGGCGGGTTGCCGAAAATTCCGTACTATAAAAATAAAAGTAGCAGCAACAACCTGAAGGAGGTAAAACATGGGAGAAACACTAGGAAGAGTACACTCGGTAGAAAGCTTTGGCTCAGCAGACGGCCCGGGAGTGAGATATATAGTATTTTTGAAGGGCTGCAATATGCGCTGTAAATACTGCCACAACCCTGACACATGGGCAGGCTGCGGCGAAAATGACGGTGCAAAGCTGATGACACCGCAGGAGGTGCTAAAGACAGCCATGCGCTATAAAGCGTACTGGAAGCAGACAGGTGGTATCACAGTAAGCGGAGGCGAAGCACTTTTGCAGATAGACTTTGTAACAGAGCTATTTAAGCTTGCAAAGGAAAAAGGTGTAAACACATGCCTTGACACATCAGGAAATCCGTTTACGAGAAAAGAACCTTTCTTTGGTAAGTTTAATGAGCTTATGAAATACACTGACCTTTTTATGCTGGACATAAAGCACATTGATGATGAAGAACATAAAAAACTTACAGGTCAGACAAACAAAAATATATTGGATATGGCGCAGTATTTATCTGACAATGGTAAAAAAATGTGGATACGCCATGTGCTTGTGCCGGGAATCACTACGGATGAGAAGTATTTAAAGCAGCTTAGAGAATTTATCGACACACTTAAAACAGTGGACAGGGTTGAGGTACTGCCGTACCACACACTTGGTGTGTTCAAGTGGAAGGAGCTTGGTATACCATACCAGCTTGAGGGGGTGGAACCTCCTACAGAGGAACAGATAGAATGTGCAAAAAGAATATTAAATTGTCAGAATTAGTTTTTAAATACCATTGCTAACAACTCATTAAGTTGATAAAATATAATAAGTAACTATTCAAGGTGGTTATGAATAGCTGTACCGGGAGAAAGATAAGGCAGAACGAGGAGAGTATAATGAGCAGTATAGTAATAGGAACCCTGTATGGGCAGATGAGCTTTATGTGTCTGCTGATACTGGGAGTCATATGTTTCAGATTTTTGAAAGCTGATGATAAAACATACAGCAGCCATCAATTTCTGGCAGTAGGTATGCTTACAGCGGCAGCAGTTGTGGTGGATTATATTATAGCTATCATAGTATATGGACTGTGGGCGCCGGAAAAACTGGTACTGGACACATTTACGGTCATTTACTTTATATTGATAGCGCTGCTATCATATCATTGGTTTTTGTATTGTGAGGCAGAGCAGCAATCTGTATTTATCCGGCTTAAATCCGGAAGAATCGTGCGCATAGCAGCGCAGGCAGCCATATGTATCATGATGATTACTGTCATGTATCTGAAGTGGACAAGCTTCAGGAATGAGATGATTACGGAGGCTGTTATAGCATTTATTCCTGCCATATATAGCTGTATCAGGGCATTTTACAAGTCATTTCTGCCGGAAAATTATGTGAACCGCGATAAATACAGGCGCATGGCTTCGTTTGCAGTGCTGCCTGTTATTATGTTATTTATCCAGTATTTTACACCGATGCTGCCTTCGTTTGTATGTGGGGTGACACTTAGCTACATGCTTGTGTACAGTAACGGCCAGAAATCACTCATTTCCACAGATTTACTGACCGGTATCAACAACAGGAGTGCTTTTGATAAATATATCAGTGCAAAGGTAAGGGTAGGGTCAGTACATAGCAAGCTGTATCTTTATGTGATAGATGTTGATGATTTAAAATCAATAAATAAGGAATACGGTCCACTCGAAGGAGACAAGGTGCTCGTGGCGACAGCTTTTGCGTTGAAGGCACTTGCGGCAGAGTATGATTTTTATATAGCCAGATTTGATGCAGATGAGTTTGTAGTCGTCTTTGATACGACAAGCGGGAATATGATGCAGCTCATTCGCAAAAGGATAGAAGAGCGGGTCCCTGAGACTGCGCAAAATATGCAGCTTGAGGCACCGGTGACTGTCACAATCGGAGTGGCAAAATACACAGGTCAGAGTATGCCGGCATGGATAGCTGAGGCACATATGGCGCTTGAGAACGCACGTACCTTAAAAGAGGGAAAAGGAAGGTCGGAAAATGAACTTCAAAAAGAATTGTTTGACGCGACAGACATGCTGTTATCGGAAGCCGAGGTACGTCATGAGAGCTCTGATGAGCTTGACCTGGATGGCCTTGATGAGAAGCTTTTTCCGGTGTTATCAGAGGCATCGCAAAGAATATATATGTTTGTCACAAATATGGACACCAATGTGACCAGATGGTCCAAAAATGCATTTGGTTTTATGGGGATTGACAGCGAATATGACTTAAACACAGAGGATAGATGGAAAAGTAAAATACATCCGGATGATATAATGATGTACCAGAAGGAAGTGGATGCGGTACATTCGGGGAAAAAGGATGCATTTAATCTCACCTACCGTGTAAGGGATGAGGACGGAGTGTTTGTGAGCTGTACAGGTCATGGCCGCATAATAAAGGGTGTGGATGGAAGTCCTGATATTTTTGCAGGCTCAATACTGAATCATGGCATATCGGATTCGGTTGATTCTGTTACAAACCTCTGGAATATGAAGATGCTTGGAAGCTGTCTGAATGACTATATTTTCAGATATGAGTCGGCTGCAGTGCTTATCATCGGAATAACAAAGTATGGACACATCAATGATACCTACGGATATGAGCTGGGCAATGAGGTATTGAAGAATTATGGCGATGAGCTTTTAAAGGTAGTGAGCGGAGATCTTTACGTATTCAGAATGGATGGAACAAAGTTTGCATTCATCAAGCCATACGCAGAGCATGATGAGATCAGTGAGCTGTATCTTAAGGTGAAAAAAGTAGCTGAGGCCGGGGTGAAGCTTGGCGATGGAATGGTTCAGCTTAGGCTTGCTGGTGGAGCAGTGACAGCAAAAAACTACTCCGGCACACCGTACAATCTGCTAAACAGCGCCACATATGCACTCAGCATATCGAAGCATGAAAAGCACGGAGATCTGGTGTTTTTTGACAGTACCATAATTCATGACAATATGAAAAATATGGAGCAGATTGCGGAAATCCATAAGAGCGTCATGGACGGCTGTAAGGGATTTTTCCTATGCTATCAGCCAATAGTCAGCGCCACGGACGGAAGGATAGTCGGAGCTGAGGCTCTTATCAGGTGGAAAAATGAGAAGTACGGATTTGTGCCACCGGATTCTTTTATTCCATGGCTTGAGGAGGATCCTTGTATTTACATACTCGGAAACTGGATTATTGAGACAGCGCTTGTGGCGGCAAAGAGATTCAAGAAGGTCATACCTGATTTCTTCATAAATGTAAATATAGCGGCCACACAGCTTGAAAATACGGCATTCCGCACGGATGTACTCAATATGGTTGAGAGACTTGATTTTCCAAAAGAGGATCTTTGGATAGAGCTTACCGAAAGATGTAAGGATTTAGACCACGATTTCCTAAAGAGGGAGATATCCTTTTTCAAGGAGCATGGCATACGGATAGCGTTAGATGATTACGGAACAGGCTCGGCATCACTGAGTCTGGCGCTGGAGCTTCCGGTGGGCGAGATAAAGATAGACCGATCATTTACGAAGGACGTCATGGAGGATGAATTAAAGCAGGCAATTGTCGAGTCCATTCTTGTTTTCACCGGACGTATCAGGATGCGTTCGTGTATAGAGGGTATTGAGACTCATGAGATGGCGGAGTATCTAAAGCAGTTTGGACCTATGTATTATCAGGGTTATGCATACTCCAAACCTGTCGAGGAGGAGGCATTTATGTCTCTCATAAAGGAACAGTCGGGCAAATAAACGGATATGCTTGCGTATCGCAACTGTAAATGTGTTGAACAGTTAAAATTTACAATAACAATTTGCGGGAGTTACAACATGGGAAAACCAGATATCATTTACGAAGACAACGACATAATCATCTGCTACAAGCCGGCGGGAATTGCTACACAGACCAGGCGTATAGGGCAGCAGGATATGGAGAGCTTCATAAGAAATTACAGGGCGGCTAAAAATGAGCCGCCCTATGTCGGTATAGTGCACAGACTCGACCAGCCGGTAGAGGGCGTGATGGTATTTGCCAAGAATCAGAAAGCCGCGGCATCCTTGAGCAGGCAGATAAAGGAGCATACAACCGAGAAATATTATCGTGCGGCAAGCAGAGGTCAGGGAGTGTCAGGAGCAGATAAGGAAGAAGCTAATAAAGAAGATAATCATGATCTGGCATGGCATACTCTCACAGATTATATCTCCTTCGACAAGCTTACCAATACATCTAAAATCACAAGCGAAAAAGACAAGCTGGCAAAAAAAGCAGTGCTTCAGTACAGGATAATATCAAATGAATGCAATAAAACAGAATTTGACATAAAGCTTCTCACCGGAAGGCACCATCAGATACGTTTGCAGCTTGCAAATATTGGCTATCCACTGATAGGAGATACCAAGTATGGGAAGCCTGCCTCAAATAACTCAGGAACGGGAAGCAAATCCGGACGCACCGGTGGCGGTGTGAGGGAGCAGCTTGCACTTTGCTCCTACAAGCTTGTTTTTGACCATCCTGCGACAGGGGAGAGGATGACATTTGAATTACCATAGTGCTGTTGGGAATAAGATGAATTAAAGTGTATGGTCTTTTTTATATGAAGAAAAATACAGTTGACAATATTATTTATATTATCTATTATAAGTTCATAGGTTAGTTACTTGAGTGGTTAACCATGCAACCATACCGCAAATATGAGCGAAATTAGCTGTGTAGCAGCGATGCTAAACAGAGTGCAGATAAAGTACAAATATCGTGCGGTTTTGCGAATGTGTGTGGTGGTTCTGGATAGTTACGATAATAAAAAGTACAACAAGTAGGTAATTGCGGAACAAGTGCGCACTCCTGATTAAAAAGCGGTAAGAATTCTGCAACGTAGGATTCTTAAAGATGAAAAGTAGGTGCTTCTAAATTTAGACATGACTAAAAGATTTCCCAGATAAACTGCGAAGAAAAGATTATATGCATATTAATAATCAGGCAATCAAGGGCTTCAAACTCCGAATGTATTTGTACTGATGAATCTTATCAGCGACAATTACAGTAACAAGCTGGGTGATTCCGGCAAGAAGTAAATCAGCATGAAGCGTTTTCTCATTCTGGGTCTTACGATTCGCAATGTTGCAACTATCTTTGAAATGGTTGATTGAATTTTCAACATTTACACGGATCTTGTAAGTATTTTCCCATTCTTTCGAGCTACGTTCTATGCCAGGATAGGCACGGAGAGGAATAAAAGCATTACGAAATCCAATGTCTTCGAAGATCGTAAATCCAACAAGAAGTCCTGTTTAAAACGTGTAAATTTGGAACCATCTGGAACAGCATCAAAGTCGCAGAAATCACGAAGTTCCTGAGAGTACTCTAGGAACGCAATCAGGAGCGTATCTGTCGGGATTGAAAAAAATACGCTGGAGTAGAAGTGCCTTGAGCATCGGATAAAGCTGGTGCTTTCGAGGTATTCCGGTTGAAGCGTGGAAATGAGTAACAAAAGAAACAGGAACAATTATTTAGACGAATTCTTGGCTTTTAGTGAAGATTATATTGAAGATCAGACAGCACATTACGCTTGTGCTATCAGCGCATTATATGCTTGTGCTGCATATTACGGTGCACTAAACTTTGCTGATGTATCTGGAGATTATTTAGGATTATGGGAAGCTACTGGAACTTCTGTAAGCAGTACATCAAATGGAATTACATATGGAATTACAGATGTCTATAATGTTGGTCCTGGCTTTGTATCCTTCTGTGCAGATAAAGGAGTAACAGTTTCTCAAAACACGGTAGACAATCCTAATTACCGTTTTTTTACTAATTGTATAGATGGTGGTAATATGGCAGTTGTTCATTGCGGAATAATTAATGAAGATGATAACATACGTTCCGGTCATTCCATGGCTGTTCAGGGATATGCCACTATACAAAGCAAAAGCTCTGGAAATCAACTCCATACTTTAATGGTATTTGATGGTTGGAATGAATATGTACGATATTTAAATTTAGATTTTGGAAACTGGACTGATTTGCGAGGTACAACTTTTAATGGATAAAAAAAAGCGACTACTTATTCTAATATTTGTATTAATATTAAGCGGAATTGTTGTGATATTCATACATAAAAATGGTTCCATGAAAGGAGATTCTATTATGGAAGAAAATGCTATTTCCGGAGATGATAATACTCATTGGTTCCATTCAAACGGTATCATCACATCCATAGATAACTCTCAAAAAAAAATCTGTGTTGATATCAGTCAAAAAAATAATTTTTTTGATGGTACCAATATTACATTAAATTGCAACAAATCATCTCTCGACATTACATATTTAGAGGCTGGTCAAGAAATTACTTTCTATTTCTTTGAGAATAATGTACTTGACACTGAAGTTGCAATAGAGAAACTAAATATCGTTACACCATAACCTTTAGGGATTAGATAGTGTTCATCTAATCCCTTTTATTATGCTATGACATAATATTGGCACATCTCTGTGATTGAAGTGTAAATTTACACATGCTACAATAAGTATTGCTTATAGTTTTCTTTATTTTCAGCACCTATAAATGGTGCTTTTTTGTACCCGTAATTCATTCAATCACTGACAACTTGTTCTAAGTATTTTATACGTACAGCATACTTAACCATATACCAAACGTAAACTGTACATACAGCCATACGTATAACGTTTTCTATTTGTATAGAAAAGATGCGGAGCATGTGAATGAAATTCTGAATCAGGAGAAATCAATCTATATTTAGATAAGCGAAATGATAGAAAACGACATACTGCGGGATGTGCTTTTGGAGGATGAGCGCGTGCCGAGCACAAACGAGCTTGCAAAGCTGTATGCGATAAATCCGTCTACAGCGGCAAAGGGCATAAATATACTTGTGGATGTAGGAATTTTGTATAAGAAAAGAGGGATTGGAATGTTTGTGAGTGACGGAGCAAAGGAAGTAATAAGGACAAAGCGGAAAGCCCGTTTTTGTTGAAGCTGAACAATATGACGTAGCGAAAAAATAAAAACTAGAAAATTTTCGTCTACATGACGAAAAACAGTAAAATTTTTAATGTTTATCGAAAAATATTCTATAGTGATTCCCGAAATATTTTTGTATACTAGCCTTACCAACAAAACAAAGGGGGACAAAAATATATGAAGAAAAAATTTGTTGCAATCATGATGGTAGCTGCTATGGCAGCGTCAATGGCCGCTTGTGGATCAGATGGGGGTTCTTCTGATACACAGAAAGGGGGAGGCAGCACATCGACATCTGATGTTGCAAACAAGGACAAACCACTCGTGTGGTTCAACCGTCAGCCATCAAACAGCTCAACAGGAGAGCTTGACACAACAGCACTCAACTACAACAAGGATACCTATTATGTAGGTTTCGATGCTAATCAGGGAGCTGAACTTCAGGGAGAAATGGTAAAAGAGTATATCGAGAAGAACATCGATAAGATCGACAGAAATGGGGATGGCGTTATCGGATATGTACTTGCAATCGGTGATATCGGACACAACGATTCAATTGCAAGAACAAGAGGTGTTCGTAAAGCTCTTGGAACAGGCGTAGACAAGGGCGGCGAGATTGACAGTGCACCGGCAGGAACAAACTCAGACGGAAAAGCAGCTGAGGTTCAGGACGGCAAGATTACTGTAAACGGCAAAGACTATGTAGTAAGAGAGCTTGCTTCACAGGAGATGAAGAACTCAGCAGGAGCTACATGGGATGCAGCTACAGCAGGAAATGCAATCGGAACATGGTCATCATCATTTGGCGAGTCAATCGACGTAGTTGTTTCTAACAACGATGGAATGGGAATGTCAATGTTCAATGCATGGTCAAAGGACAACAAGGTTCCTACATTCGGATACGATGCCAACAGCGATGCAGTAGCAGCTATCGCAGAGGGCTATGGCGGAACAATCAGCCAGCATGCTGACGTTCAGGCTTACCTCACACTTCGTGTACTTAGAAACGCACTCGATGGTGTAGATATTGATACAGGTATCGGCACAGAGGATGATGCAGGAAACGTATTAAGTGATGATGTATATGTTTACAAGGATGATGAGAGATCTTACTACGCATTAAACGTAGCAGTTACAGCAGATAACTACAAGGATTTCACAGATTCAACAGTTGTATGGGCACCTGTTTCAACACAGCTTGATTCAGCAAAGCACCCTACAAAGAAGGTATGGCTGAATATCTACAATGCTTCAGATAACTTCTTAAGCTCTACATATCAGCCACTCTTACAGAAGTATGATGATCTCTTAAATCTTGATGTTGAGTACATCGGTGGTGACGGACAGACAGAGTCTAATATCACAAACAGACTTGGAAATCCAAGCCAGTACGATGCATTCGCAATCAACATGGTTAAGACAGATAATGCAGCTTCTTATACAGCTCTTTTAAACCAGTAAAGGTATTTAAAGCACTTAGTTGGGGAGGGGGAAATCTCTCCCCAAAATAAAGTGTATACAGACGACAGCAAATATAGAGTTAGGAGCAGGAAGTATGGGCGATAAGAATAATGAAAACATCTTATCGATTCGTGGCATGAGCAAGTCATTTGGACGAAACAGGGTTCTTGACCACATCAATCTTGATGTGAAAAAAGGTACTGTAATGGGTCTCATGGGGGAGAACGGAGCCGGTAAGTCGACAATGATGAAATGTCTTTTTGGTACATACCAGAAGGACGAGGGAACTATATATCTGGACGGAAAAGAGGTAAGCTTTTCAGGTCCGAAGGATGCACTGGAAAATGGTATAGCGATGGTGCATCAGGAGTTGAACCAGTGTCTTGAGAGAAATGTTGTAGACAATCTGTTTCTCGGAAGATATCCGGTCAATTCATTTGGCATGATTGATGAGGGACGCATGAAAAAAGAAGCGTCCGAGCTATTTAGAAAGCTGGGAATGACAGTTAATCTCGAGCAGCCGATGAAGAATATGTCAGTATCACAGCGACAGATGTGTGAGATTGCAAAGGCAATATCATACAACTCAAAGGTTATAGTATTGGATGAGCCTACATCATCACTTACGGTACAGGAGGTTGAAAAGCTGTTCCAGATGATGAGGATGCTTCGTGACCAGGGCATTTCACTTATCTACATTTCTCACAAGATGGATGAGATTTTTGAGATATGTGATGAGATTTCGGTTCTTCGAGATGGAAATCTGGTCATGACAAAGAGCACAAAAGAAACAAATATGAATGAACTGATTGCAGCGATGGTTGGACGAGTACTGGAGAACAGATTCCCTCCGGTAGACAACAAACCAAAGGATGTAATCTTGTCAATACAGCATCTTTCGACAAAGTACGAGCCACATCTGCAGGACATCACCTTTGATGTGCATGAGGGGGAGATATTTGGACTATACGGACTTGTCGGAGCAGGTCGTACAGAACTTCTTGAGACGATTTTCGGAATCAGGACAAGAGCTGCAGGACGAGTATATTTTAAGAACCAGCTTATGAATTTCACCTGTGCAAAGGAGGCTATGGACTATGGCTTCGCACTTATCACAGAGGAAAGAAAAGCAAATGGACTTTTCCTTAAGGGAAACCTCACCTTTAACACGACAATCGCAAATCTCGGTTCCTATAAGAATGGACCGGCACTTTCAGACAGTAAGATGACAAAGGCCACCTCTGATGAGATAAAGATTATGCACACAAAGTGTATGGGACCGGAGGATATGATTTCGGCTCTCTCAGGAGGAAACCAGCAGAAGGTTATCTTTGGTAAATGGCTTGAAAGAGGACCACAGGTATTCATGATGGATGAGCCTACAAGAGGTATCGATGTAGGTGCCAAATATGAGATTTACGAGCTGATAATCAATATGGCAAAGCAGGGTAAGACAGTCATTGTAGTTTCATCTGAGATGCCTGAGATCCTTGGTATAACAAATCGTATCGGAGTCATGTCAAACGGACGGCTCTCAGGAATTGTCAATACAAAGGAAACCAATCAGGAAGAACTGCTGAGACTCAGTGCAAAGTACCTATAATAAAGGGAGAAGACAGATATGGCTAATAGTAAGATTTTAACGGCTGAGCAGGAGCGCACTCTGCGCCAGCCTATCGACGAATATGTTGGTGGAATACAAAAAGAAATTGATGAACTCAGAAAAGACGGAACTACAAAGGTTGTAGAGTGTCAGTCAGCAATAGCAGGCATCAAGAGAGATAAAACTCTTTCAAAGGGTGAGAAAGAGTCGGAAATAGCAGCATGTGAGAAAGAGCTTGCAAAGGCAAAGGCTGTTGAGGCAAAGAACAAGGATGAGATTTCTAAGCTCATCGCCAAGGCTGAAAGCTACTTAAAGGAAAACTTTGACTCAAAGTATTACAATGCTGTTAAAGCAAGCTGTGAGGCAGAAAAGGCAGAGGCACTTGCTGCTCATAATGAGAGAATGGCAGAGCTTGATAAAAAGCATAAGGCTGCTCTGGCAAAGACCTCAGACAGAACTGAGATAAAGGAAGAAAATTACGTACACAGGAATCGTATTTCCAATGAGAAGCTTGAGCTCGAGAAAGAGTATCAGAGAATCAAGGACAGAAAGCATGAGGCATACAGCTACAAGTATCACCTGATTGATATGCTTCGTCTTTCAAAGTTCACATTTATGGAGACAAGAGCCCAGAAATGGGAGAATTACAAGTATACGTTCAATAGGAGAAACTTCCTGTTACAGAATGGTCTCTATATTGCAATTATACTTATATTCATAGCGCTTTGTGTCATAACACCGATAAAGAAGGGCACACCTCTTCTGACATACAACAACATACTGAATATTCTTCAGCAGGCTTCACCAAGAATGTTCTTAGCACTTGGTGTTGCAGGACTTATCCTCTTAACAGGAACAGACCTTTCTGTTGGACGAATGGTTGGTATGGGTATGACAACAGCCACAATCATCATGCATCAGGGTATCAATACAGGCTCTGTATTCGGTCATATATTTGACTTTACAGGAGTACCAACAGGTGCAAGAGTGGTTATCGCATTACTTGCATGTATCGTGCTTTGTACATTCTTCACAAGTATTGCAGGATTTTTTACAGCGAAGTTTAAGATGCATCCGTTTATTTCAACCATGGCCAACATGCTTGTTATCTTCGGTATCGTAACATATGCTACAAAGGGAGTTTCGTTCGGTGCAATTGAGCCGGTCATCCCTAACATGATTATTCCAAAGGTAAATGGTTTCCCAACCATCATCATCTGGGCAGTAGCAGCAATCGCAATTGTATGGTTTATCTGGAACAAGACAACATTTGGTAAAAACCTCTACGCAGTAGGAGGAAACCCGGAGGCAGCAGCAGTTTCAGGTATCTCAGTATTTGCAGTAACTCTCGGTGCATTCGTTATGGCTGGTATCCTTTATGGATTTGGCTCATGGCTTGAGTGTGCAAGAATGGTTGGTTCAGGCTCAGCAGCTTATGGACAGGGCTGGGACATGGACGCAATCGCAGCCTGTGTAGTTGGTGGTGTATCATTCACAGGTGGTATCGGTAAGATATCAGGTGTTGTAACTGGTGTATGTATCTTCACAGCACTCACATACTCTCTTACAATCCTTGGTATTGATACAAACCTTCAGTTCGTATTCTCAGGAATTATCATTCTTGTAGCAGTTACACTTGACTGTCTGAAATACGTTCAGAAGAAATAATATCGCAAGAAAATTTCTTTTTCATACTTCCAAAATGATTAGCAGAGATGTCGGGGCGGCATCTCTGCTTTAATTTTGTGGTGTGAACAATTATACTTTTGAAATTACACTTTTGTTTATGTAAAACTACAAAAGAATATATGATATATGATATAATACTATACAGACAGATTTTATTATCCGAGCGATAATTTATGCTACACACGGATTTTATGGTGTATGCAGTTCAATAATTACAAGCAGGGAGAAGACATAAAATGTATACATTATTACTGGTTGATGACGAAGAGGATGTAATAGAGGTAATCGAGAGAAAGGTATCATGGGAGCAGATTGGTTTTCATGTGGTAGGATATGCGGGAAATGGCTTCAAGGCGCTTGAGATGATGGAGGACATGCAGCCGGATGTTGTGATGACTGACATACGTATGCCTTACATGGACGGACTTGAGCTGTGCAGTAACATCAGGCAGAGGTTTCCTGCGACGAAGCTCTTGCTTTTCACAGGCTTCGACGATTTTGAGTATGCAAAGGAGGCTGTGCATCTCGAGATAGAGGAGTATATTTTAAAGCCACTCAATCTGGCTGAAATCACAGAGGTATTCAAAAAGCTTAAGACAAAGCTGGATGATGAGCTGAATGAGAAGAAAAACACAGACATATTGAAGCAGTATTATGCAGCATCGCTGCCTGTTTTGCAGTCAAATTTTTACACGACACTTATCGAGGGACGCATACCGGAAAATGAGCTGGGCAGGTACATGCGTGACTATAAGATTGTGCTTGAGGGACCATATTACTGCTGTATTATCATACATACCTCCGCAAGTCAGATGCCGCAGGGCATGGATATCAGACTGCTTACAGTGTCAGTAGAGAGACAGGCACAGGCTGATTTAAAGGAGCACTGGAATGGCAGGATTTTTAACTATCTCGGGGATACGGTCATGATAGCCCAGCTTGTGCAGCAGGAGGATATCTCTGAGCTGACAGATGAGTGCGACAGATTCTGCAAATATGTAAATCATGTAATGGGGGCAAAGGTCACGGTCGGAATCGGACAGGTGTGCGAAAATGTACAGGAGCTGGTGAGCTCTTATCAGAGTGCGAGGGAGGCAGTATCCTACAGGGTGCTTTATGGCAGCAACAGGGCAATAAACATGACAGAGGTTGAGCCACAGCGACGTATATCAAAGGATGGCGATGAGGGAAATGAGCTGTCATATTTATTTAAAATGATTTGTATCGGCAAGATAGAGGATGTGGGACAGGCTGTTGAAGCGTATATGCAGCACAATTTTATGTCGCAGCAGTCACTTGAGAACTACCATGTGGCAGTAATGGAGCTGATCAGTGAGCTATATCACTTCATGAGCAATAATGAGCTAAATGCGCAGGAAATATCGGGAAGTGTAGGCAGGCTTTATAATGAGCTCTCCAATTTTGAGCCGGTGGTGCTCAAGAAGTGGCTTTTGGATTTTTCAAGCAGGCTGCACGATGATATGGCTGATGCCAGATACAACTCCAAGAAGTCACTCATAGACAGTGCAAAGGATTATGTGCACAGGAATTACAGAAGTGTGAATCTTGGACTTGACGATACATGTAAGGAATTAGGAGTATCTAACTCGTATTTTTCAAGTCTGTTTAAGAAGGAAACCGGCAGCTCGTTTGTGGAGTATCTGACTGATTACAGAATGGACAAGGCTGCCAGAATGCTTGTGGAGACAGACGACAAGAGCTATGTCATAGCCCAGAATGTAGGCTATGCGGATCCGAACTATTTCAGTTATGTTTTTAAGAGAAAGTATGGGGTTTCCCCATCCAGGTACAGGACAGAGTATGAGAAGAATAAGGTATAAATCAGGCAATATACAATCCATAATAATGCTCTCATTCTCACTGCTGTCGTTTGCAATAATGCTTGTCACAGTTGTGGTGATGTATATAAAATTTGCCGATGCATCGCAGGACAGTATCATAGAGAGCAATCATAAGGTGATGGACCAGACAATAGACAGTGTAGAAAGCTATCTGGTCAATATGAGGCAGGTTTCGGATGCGGCGTATTATAATGTAATAAAGGAGAATGACATTTTAAAGCATTCTGACAGCATACACGATGGCATGAGTCTGCTCTATGAGTCAAACAAGGAATATCTGCGCAGTATTGCCTTGTATAATCAGTATGGAAGCCTTATAGCTGCAGAGCCTGTTGTGTCCCAGAAGGAGGACCCGAATGTGACAAAACAGGACTGGTTCATAGAAGCGATGGAGCGCATGGAGAATATACATTTTTCAACACCTCATGTGCAGAATCTGTTTGACGATGGTTCCATGAGATATCATCTGGTCATATCATCAAGCCGTGCCGTGGAGCTGACCTCCGGTTCAGAATCACAGATGGGTGTGCTGCTTGTGGACATGGATTATTCGAGTGTATCAAGGATGCTTGAGAGGATAAATACATCGGGAAAAGGACAGTATTATTATCTGTGTGATGCAAATGGCAATATGATTTACCATCCGCATCAGATACAGTTTGATGGAGATGTTCCGGAAAACAGCGATGTTGCGGCAAAGTCGCAAAACAGTATATATGATGATTATCTGAATGGAGTGCATCGTAAGATTATGGTAGATACAATCAGCTACACAGGCTGGAAGCTTGTATGTGTGATGCCATACTCCATCTTTACCAATAAGATGGCGGATGTGAAGCAGTTTGTTTTTGTTATAATGATTATTATGGCTATGATGTCTGTGTGGATAAACAGAGTGATATCTATACGTATTTCAAAGCCGATAATGAAGCTGGATGATTCTGTGAAAAGGTATGAGAATGGCAATGAAGCAGATATTTATGTAGGTGGTTCCTCAGAGATACGGCATCTGGGATACTCTATCCGCAATTCATATAAGCAGAACAATGAGCTCATGAAAAAGATCGTATGGGAGCAGAACGAGAGACGAAAGAGCGAGCTTGATGTGCTTCAAAGCCAGATTAATCCGCACTTTTTGTATAATACTCTTGACTCCATCACATGGATGATTGAAGGAGGCAAAAACGAGGAGGCCTCGTTTATGATTACGCAGCTTGCAAAGCTTTTCCGTATCAGTCTGTCGAAGGGACATACCATAATACCTGTACGAGATGAGCTTTTGCACGCAAAAAGCTACATGAATATTCAGAAGGTGCGCTATAAGAACAAATTTGAGGTGAGCTTTGAGGTAGACGAGGAAATAATGGACTACTGTGCGGTGAAGCTGGTGCTTCAGCCGATTTTGGAAAACGCACTAAATTACGGAATCAGAGAGCTGGACGATTTCGGAGAGATAGTGGTCGGAGGCCAAAAAGTGGGAGAGGATATCATCATAACGGTATCAGACAACGGAATGGGCATTCCGGAGAATGAAATTCCGTTTTTGCTGACAAATACGGACAGGGTTCACAAGAAGGGCTCGGGAGTGGGGCTTGTCAATGTAAATAACAGGATAAAGATACTGTTTGGAGAGCGCTATGGCCTGCATATAGAAAGTGAGCTTGATGAGGGAACAGTTGTGACAATCAAAATCCCGGCAATTGTCTATTCAGAGGAAAACAGACTTCAATTTGAGGAGCATCATATAGTATGAAGCAAGTACAATTTCCTTGCTGTAGGGGAGGTGTGAGAGTGACAGTGAAAAATAAATGGACAAATATGAGCAAGAATAAGAGAAACTTCATCATAACAGAGCTGCTGCTTGGAGTACTACTTGTGATAGGAATAGGTTTTATCGCATACAATAAGCTCAATGAGAAACCGGAGCGTATTGCAGTTGTGATGGCTGATGTGGATGAAAGCCACAGTGCCGCGTTTAAATATGGCATGAAAATGGCGGCTTCTGAGTATGGTGTGGATGTAGTTATGATAAGTAAGGAAAATCTGAACAACATGTCAGATGAAATTGATGTCATAAAGCAGGAGATAAACAAAAAAGCTGATGCGGTCGTTTTCAAGCCGACAGCAGAAAAAATGACAGAAGAAAAAAGCCTTAATACACTTATCCGGATAAATAAAAAGACACCGATAATGGTTGTCGGAGACCAGGCGGGAAGCGAGAGCTTTAAGTCGTTAAATACAGTGGAGTTTGACCAGTACAGCATGGGTGCCAAACTGGCAGAAAAGCTTCTTGCTGACAACAACGGAACACTTTCAGGTAAAAAAATAGGAATCTATTGTGAAAACACTGAATCCGATGCCTGTAAAAAACGCATTGATGGCATAAAGGATACTCTCGCGGAGAGCGGCTGTGATGTGATGTGGATTGTATCAGGTGTTTCGGATACCGGGGAGAAAATAAATCTGCAGTCACAGAGAAAGGTTGACATGGTTCTTGCAATAGATGATGCAAGTGTTGTTGAGGCGGCAAAGGAAGCCTCTGATAATAATCTGCAGGGTGCACTGGTATATGGGATAGGAAACTCAACAGAAGCCATATATTATCTCGATTCGGGCTGGGCAGAGGCTCTTATCACACCTGATGAATTTGCTGCCGGATACAAAAGTGTTGTAGGACTGGTCGATATGCTGCGTGGCAGTAGAAAATATTCAGTAGAGGAAAAGCCGGTATCTTACCAGCTTCTTACCAGAAAAAATCTGTTTGATGAAGAAAACAAGAAGCTTTTGTATGCAATCAGCCAGTAGTGGGGGAACAATAAATGAGAAGCAGAATAAGAAATACCATGATAATACTGTGTTTTGCACTGATATTGTCATTTGTCTCGTGCAGCAACACAAGAGTTGACGAGAAAAAACAGATATATATAGGCGTGACCTGCTATGACCAGAAGGATACATTTATCGGGGAGCTGATAGAAACTTTCAAAAAGGAGTGCGCAAGTCTTGATACAGACAAATACGATATTAGCATGACAATCATGGATGCTGCAGGCTCACAGCGTGCACAGGATGACCAGGTGCAGGAGATGATAGAGGACGGCTGCAATGTGCTGTGTATTAATCTGGCAGACAGAACAGATTTGTCGCATATTATAAATGCTGCAATGGAGAAGGACATCCCTATTATTTTCTTTAACAGGGAGCCGGTTGATGAGGATTTAAATCGCTGGGATAAGCTGTACTATGTCGGGGCCAAGGCAAAGCAGTCAGGTCAGATGCAGGGGGAACTCATTGCCGATTATATAAAGAATAATCCGGGTGTGGATAAAAACGGTGATGGCAGGATACAGTACGTCATCCTGGAGGGAGAGATGGGACATCAGGATGCCATCGTCAGGACAGAGAGTGTGACAGAGAGCATGAAGAATAACGGTCTTCAGATAGAAAAGCTGAGCTGTCAGATAGCAAACTGGAATCGTGCTCAGGCGCAGAACCGTATGACACAGCTTATAGGTCAGTATAAAAACAGCATAGAGCTGGTTATTGCAAACAACGATGCAATGGCACTCGGAGCGATAGACGCATACGAAAAGCTTGGTGTGACGGAGTCGAATGTACCTGCATTTTTTGGAGTGGACGGCACAGACGATGGGCTTGAAGCAGTGCAGCAGTCGAAGCTTGCGGCAACAGTCTACAATGACAAGGAGGGACAGGCAAGGGCTATGGCTCAGCTTGCCTATCTGGCAGCCACCGGGGGCAGCATGAAAAACATAAAGTTTGAGGATAAAAAGTATGTTTATCTGCCGTATGAGAAGGTGACCCTTGACAATGTAAATGAATTTGTGAAGGATGAACAGTGAGCTTATTTATGCTCGTTCCTCCACTCCCTCGGAGCCACTCCGTAGATATTTTTAAAGGCGCGTGAGAAATGAAGCTGATTTTCGTATCCAACGGCAGAACCAACATCTGCGATGGATAAGGAGGTCAGCTTTAAAAGCTCTGTGGCCTTTATCATACGATAATTCATGAGAAATTCCTGAGGTGAATGTCCAACGGAATTTTTGAAAATTTTGCCCAGATAGCTTCGGTTTATGCCGCAGACTCTGGCAATATCTTCGATTGAGATATCATTCTGAAAATTCTGCTCGATATAATTCATCGCTTCTTTTATATAAAAATCACTCATTTTCCCACTTGGAACGAGTTTTGATGATTTGGCTGACTGCATCAGATAATCCAGAAAAAGGTACATATGCCCAATCAGGTGATATGGTGATTCTGAGGGGTGCCTTGTGATGTAGAGCATTTCCTCAACAAGCTTTTCGCGGATATCCTTTGAGTGTGTGTGATATACAGGATTATTTGGGGTAAGCTCTGTTGTGGTGAGAGCCTCCTTGACGCGCAGACCGTCAAACTCAATCCATATGTATTCCCAGGGAAGCTTGTCATCTGCGATATAGGTATTTATCTGGCCGGGAAAAATCAGAAAGCCCTGCCCGCTTTTTATGTTGTAGGTTTGTGTAATGCCCTTTGCATTATCGGCCATCAGAGTGCCGGTGCCGGACAGTACATAGTGGAATAGATAGTGGTTTCTTGTGGCAGGACCAAATGAGTGTCCCGGTTCACACTGCTCGTGGCCGAACTGGTACATACACAAATCTATGAAATTTACATTTGGAAAAATATTGAAGGAAAGCTTGTCCATGTGAGTCACTCCTTATTGATTAATACTATAAATATACCCTTATGCGACATTATATGCAATTATAGCATATTTTATAGCATATTGGTATAAAAAAGCAAAAATAAGGGTATTCATTGTATGCATTAGGGTATGTTATAATTTGTTTATCAGGAAAAAGAGCAAATAAAACAGAAAAGGAGTGGAAAAATATGGCAAAAAGAAAGATTTGTCAGGCTATGGCGGTTGTGCTGGCACTCGGAATGTGCACGACAGGGCTGACCGGATGTGGAAATGAAAAGCGGGCGGACGGAAAAACTGAGATTGAGGTGGTTTCTTATAAGCCGGAGGCTGTTAAGGCATTCGAGAAGATTGAGAAGCGATTTAATGAGACTCACGATGATATTCACCTGACTATCTCATCTCCGAATGAGGCTATGACTATTTTAAAGACACGCTTCATCCGTGAGGATTATCCGGACATCATCGCAATCGGTGGAGATATCAATTATTCAAATTTCCTGGATGCGGATTTGTTTGAGGATATCTCAGATCTGGATGCAGTGGACACTGTAAAAGAGGCATATCTGGAAATGGACAAGGAGCTTGAGTTCATTCCAAAGGACGGCATCTATGCACTTCCTTACGTGGCAAATGCAGCAGGAGTGCTTTACAACAAGGATATGTTTGCGGAGAATGGCTGGAAGGTGCCTACAACCTGGAGCGAGTTTACAGCACTGTGTGATGAGATAAAGGAAAGCGGAACACTTCCTTTGTATCTGGGCTTTAAGGATACATGGACCTGTCTGGCACCGTGGAATGCCCTTGCAGTAGGTCTTTGTGATTCAGACACCTGTAATCAGGTAAATATGGGAAATACGACATTTGAGGAGGCATATTCTCCGGTTGCCGACAAGATACGGACATTACTTGATTATGCAGAGGACAATCCATATGCTTACAGCTACAATGACGCATGTACAGCCTTTGCCAGAGGTGAATCTGCCATGTACACGATAGGAAGCTATGCTATTCCTCAGATTAAGTCGGTTAATCCTGATATGAATATCGGTTCATTTACTTTCCCGGCAAATGATAATGAGGCTGATAATGTGTTAAATTCAGGAATAGATTTACAGTTTTCAGTGATGAAGGCCTGCAAAAATAAGGAAGCTGCATACGAGGTGCTTGAATATCTCTACAGCGATGAGACAATTCAGACATATCTGGATGACCAGGGCGGAATTGCCTGCAAGGATGGAGATTTTGCAATACCTGATACACTGGAGGATATGCAGGAGTATATAAAGGACAACCGTATGTCGGATTATCAGGATCACCATTATCCAAGTGAGATGAGCGTGGACGCCATGATTCAGACATATCTGCTTGACACAGGCGACAATGCAAAGGAGAAGTTCTTAAAGAAATTTGATTCAGACTGGGAGCGTTACAACAGAGATCTGATTCGTGAAGTACAGGATTACCAGAAAGAACAGGAGGATGCAAAATGAAAAAGAAAATGTCAAATAGGGACAAGACATTCTGGGCAGTTGTGATACCTGTTGTGGTTTTATTTTTCGCATTCAACACACTGCCGATGATAAAGGGTGTGATTTACAGCTTTACAAACTACAAGGGCTACGGCTCATATGATTATGTCGAACTTAGAAACTATACAGACCTGTTTACCGACGCCAGAGTCGGAAAGAGCTATCTGTTTACCTTTAAATATGCGATTGCAGGAACTGTACTTGTAAATGTATTAAGCCTTGTGATGGCAGTTGCACTAAACAGCAATATCCGCGGCAAGAGTGCATTAAGAGGTATTTATTTCGTACCGAATATCCTTGGCGGACTGGTTATTGGTTACATTTTCAGCTTTATTTTTACATATATTCTGCCGGCAGTAGGAAATACCTTCAACATCGGTTTCTTACAAAACAGTATTCTGGCGAGTGAAAAATATGCATGGATTGGTGTGCTGATCGTCGGGGTATGGCAGGCAGTTGCCATGAATACCATTATTTACATATCAGGACTTCAGACAGTGCCTGAGGATGTTTACGAAGCCAGCATGCTCGACGGAGCAGGCAAATGGAAACAGTTCTGGAAGGTTACATTTCCACTCGTTATGCCGTTTGTTACAATCAATCTGGTGCTCAGCACAAAGAACTTCCTCATGGTATTTGACCAGATTATGTCATTGACAAAGGGCGGCCCGGCGCAGAGCACTGAGTCAATCTCATACCTGATTTACAGAAATGGTATGGATGGAGGACAGTTTGGCTTCCAGAGTGCAAACGCAGTAATTTTCTTTGTTGTAATTGTGGCTATTTCACTATTCCAGATGGGCGTTATGAATAAGAAGGAGGAGCAGTTATAATGAAAAAACAAAAATCAAACTGGGTACTTACCATCGTTTTAATATTGGGAACCTTAACCGTATTTTTCCCACTGTATATGGCTGTTATCATTGCCTTCAAGAAACCGAGTGAGATGACAAATGATGTCGCAGGAGCTCTTTCCTTCCCTTCAAAGTGGAGCTTTTCAAACTTCACAGAGGCTATGAAGGTGACTGATTTCTGGCATTCTCTCGGAAACAGCTTACTTATCACTATTGTGACCATTGTTCTCGCAATCCTTATCCATTCGATTGCAGGATATGTTATCGGACGAGGCATGGCAAGGAAAAAGAGCTTCCGTTTCATATATCTATACATTGTAAGCGGTATGTTTGTGCCATTCTCAATTCTCATGATGCCTCTTGTAAAGCAGACTGCGCAGATGGGACTTGGAAACAGGGCAGGAGTTATCCTTTTATATCTTGTATTTTACATGCCAATGAATGTATTACTATATAGTGGATATTTGAAAAATATCCCTATGGCACTTGAGGAGGCTGCAGACATCGATGGCGCAAGCACATGGACAACATACTGGAGAGTTGTATTTCCTATGATGAAGCCTATGCATGCGACAGTGGCCATCCTGACAGCACTCGGTACCTGGAATGATGTCATGACACCGCTTGTCATCATGTCAGGAACAGGACAGAATACACTGCCGCTGGCACAGCTGAATTTCCAGACACAGTTTGGAACCAACTACAATCTGGCATTTGCATCATATATTCTGGCTTTGATACCGATACTTATATTCTATATAATCTGCCAGAAGCAGATATTAAACGGTGTTGCAAACGGTGCAATCAAGGGATAATTTTTAAACACTATTTTAACAACAATATGGGGTGATTTTATGGCAATTATATTTAATCCAAACAAGAAAATTTTTACTTTACAGACAGCTCACACCACATATCAGATGCAGGTGGACAGACTAGGCTATCTGCTGCATCTGTACTACGGAGCAAAAAGCACATGTGATATGGACTATGTGCTGACATATGCTGACAGAGGCTTTTCAGGCAATCCTTACGCAGCAGGCATGAACCGTACATATTCGCTTGATTCGCTGCCACAGGAGTATCCGACTCTTGGCACAGGCGATTTCAGAAATATTGCGCTTGATATCAAAAATGAACAGGGCACTGAGAGTGTTGAGCTTCTTTATAAGAGCCATGAAATCAGAGACGGAAAATACGCTCTAAAGGGACTTCCGGCAGTGTGGGCATCTGATGATGAAGCGCAGACTCTTGAAATAGTTCTTGGCGATGATATCGCAGGCGTTGAGGTGCATCTGCTTTATGGTGTGCTCGAGGCTTGTGATGTCATTACAAGAAGTGTGCTCATTAAAAATACAGGCAATGGGAATATTACAATTGAAAAGGCTCATGCTGCCTGCCTGGATATGGTTTACGGAGATTATGATGTGATCAGATTCTACGGTAAGCATGCCATGGAGCGTAATCTTGAGCGCACACACTTAGGACACGGCACACTTTCATTCGCAAGCCGCAGAGGAACCTCAAGCCACCAGTACAATCCGGCAGTTATTCTCGCACAGCGCGATACTACAGAAAATGCAGGAGACTGCTATGGTATGCTTTTTGTATACAGTGGCAACTTCTCATGTGAGGCAGAGAAGGACCAGATTAACCAGACACGCCTTTTAATGGGGCTTTCCGATGAGCTGTTTTCATATCCGCTTGCGGCAGGAGAGACCTTTACAGTGCCTGAGGTGATTATGTCATACTCGGCAGACGGTTTCTCACAGCTTTCCCATCAGTACCACACCTGCATCAGTGAGCATGTGTGCAGGAGCAGATTTGCACATGAGGTAAGACCGGTGCTCATCAATAGCTGGGAGGCTGCATACTTTGACTTTACAGGCGATACGATAGTAGACCTCGCAAAGGAGGCCGCATCACTGGGCATAGATATGGTGGTCATGGATGACGGCTGGTTTGGAAAGAGAGATGATGATAATTCATCACTCGGAGACTGGTTTGTGAATGAGAAAAAGCTTGGCGGAACACTTTCTGAGCTCATCGACAGAGTGCATGCACAGGGAGTGAAGTTTGGAATATGGATTGAGCCTGAGATGGTGAATGAGGACAGTAATCTGTACAGAGAGCATCCTGACTGGGCTATCCAGATTCCGGGAAAGCTTCCTGTACGCTCAAGAAACCAGCTTCTTTTAGACTTTTCGAGAAAAGAAGTCAGGGACAATATTTTCAATCAGATCTGCGCAGTGTTTGACCAGGGAAAAATCGACTACGTGAAGTGGGATATGAACAGAAGCATGGCTGATGTGTATGCAGGAAATCTTGCATACGACTATGTGCTTGGAGTGTATGATTTTATGGAGCGTCTGGTGACAAGATATCCGGATATACTTCTTGAGGGCTGCAGCGGTGGCGGTGGACGATTTGATGCAGGCATGCTCTACTACAGTCCGCAGATATGGTGCAGTGACAATACAGATGCCATAAACCGTACAAGAATACAGTATGGCACATCGTTCTTCTATCCGGTATCATCCATGGGAGCGCACGTATCGGCAGTGCCAAATCATCAGACAGGCAGAGTGACAAGCCTTAAAACAAGAGGCATCACAGCTATGGCAGGAACCTTTGGCTATGAGCTGAATCCGGCCCTTCTGTCAGATGAGGAAAAGGAAGAAATCAGAGAGCAGATAAAGACCTTTAAGAAGTATGAGATGCTTATAAATGAGGGCACCTACTGGCGCCTTACAAGCCCATTTGAGGATGAGGTGGCTGCTTGGATGTCTGTCTCAAGGGCAAAGGACAGGGCGCTTGTGAGCGTGGTTCGTCTGTATGCGGAGGCAAACGCGGCTGCTTACTATGTGAAGCTTAAGGGCTTGGAGTCGGATGCAGTATATATTGAGGAAAATACCGGCAGGCAGTACACAGGTGCAGCACTGATGAATGCCGGAATACCGCTTCCGTTTGCTACAAAGGAGTATGAGGCATATCAGTTTTCATTTATCAGGCTTGATGAGGCAAAGAAACTGTATGATGAGATAAAGAAGGTGTGCGGCAATCTAAAATTAAGTGAGGCTGACACTGCAGATAGTTCTTCTGATAAACGTATTGTAATAAGCATCTACGGCGGCTCAGGCTCAGGAAAGACAACGATTGCAGCAGCCCTGCAGCAGTATTTCCTTAACGATAATACAGCCTGCTATGTGCTGACCGGGGACAATTATCCACACCGTATCCCGATGAGAAACGACGAGGAACGCCTTAATGTGTATAACGAGTCCGGCGAGGATGGCTTACGTGGATATCTTGGAACACCTAAGGAGATTGACTTTGACAGGATTAACAAGGAGCTTTCAGAGTTTAAGGCAGGAAAAGATATAATTGAGATAAAGCATATGGGCCGCGAGGACGGTGATATCTCATATGACGAGACTGATTTCACAGGAATCAAAGTGCTCATCCTGGAGTGGACCCACGGAGGAAGCGAATACCTTAAGGGTGTTGATATACCTGTATTTCTAGAGAGTTCGCCTGAGGAGACTAAGGCGCGCCGCATTAAGAGAGGACGTGACGAAAACGCCGCAAGCCCTTTCATATGCCACGTGGTAGAATTGGAGCAGGAAAAGCTTGATTTACAGGGTAAAAATGCGCGTATCGTAGTTGGAAAGGATGGCAAAGTCTATGAACAATAAACCTATGCTTAATGCATATCCTGACAGTCTGGGCGGTAAGCTTTCCGATATCGCAGCGCTGCTAAAAAAGAAGGAAATGCAGGACACATTTTCATCATTTTATATTCTGCCAAGCCTGTATCATTCGGATTTGGACCGCGGATTTTCGGTCGTGGACTACAATCTGAATGAGGAGCTTGCGACAATAGAGGATTTATCGCAATTGAAGGAGCTGGGGATTGACTTAAAGCTTGACTTTATTTTAAACCATGCTTCGGCACAGTCACCACAGTTCAAGGATCTTGTGGAAAAGGGCGATGAGTCTGAGTACCGCGACTTTTTCATAGACTGGAACAAATTCTGGGAAGGTCATGGAGTCATGACAGATGAGGGCTACATACAGCCTGATGAGTCATGCTTAAAGCAGATGTTTTTCAGAAAGCCGGGGCTTCCGATTCTCATGGTTGAGTTTCCGGATGGACGAAGAGTGCCATACTGGAACACATTTTACCAGGAGGTGCATGGCAGAGAGTATCTGGGACAGATGGATTTAAATATAAAGTCCGAAAAGGTGTGGGATTTCTATCGTGAAACACTGGAAAAAATAGCATCCTACGGTGCGGCTATCGTGAGACTCGATGCATTTGCCTATGCGCCTAAGGCACCGGGAAAAAAGAATTTTCTGAATGATCCTGAGACCTGGGAATTTCTACAGCAGATTCACGAGCTTGCAGCACCGCTTGGACTGACTCTGCTGCCTGAAATACACGCGGCATATGATGAGAAAATATACAAAACTCTTGCAGATAAGGGCTATGCCACATATGATTTCTTTTTACCGGGACTGATAATTGATGCGATTGAGAACAGGAGAGCAGATTATCTGGCGAAATGGGCGCGTGAGATTGTGGAAGATAAAATCTCAACAGTCAATATGCTTGGCTGCCATGACGGCATACCTCTTCTGGACTTAAAGGGTCTGCTTCCGGAGGATGATATACGCTCGCTTATAGATTTGATTGTATCTCGTGGCGGCATGGTCAAAAATCTTCACGGACAGAAGAATATATATTATCAGGTCAATGCCACATATTACAGTGCGCTTGGTGAGTCTGACAGCAAAATGCTTCTGGCACGTGCCATTCAGATGTTTATGCCGGGCAAGCCGCAGGTATGGTATCTTGACCTCTTTGCAGGCAAAAATGACCATGAGGCCGTAAGACGCGCCGGAGAATCAGGACACAAGGAAATTAACAGAACAAACCTTAGTGCCTCCGATATCAGGGAGGCACTAAAAAAGGATGTTGTTGCAAAGCAGCTTGAGCTGCTTCGCATGAGAAATACACATAAGGCATTTGAGAAGGGAGCTGTCATCACAGTAGCAGAAGAAGGACCAAAGCTCTCAATCCGCTATGATAACGGTGAAGCGTATGCGCTTCTTACGGTGGATTTTGAAGCCGGAGCATATGAGATAGAGCTGAGCTGATTTGTGTATTACTTATATGAAGCAGTTAGAATATATTTATCATAAAAGATGCGATATCAAAAAGGAACCGGATTTTCCGGTTCCTTTTTTGCTGCGTAGAATTATTAACATTCCAGTATTTATCAGCTGTTAAGTATGTGTAAACGATTTCATGAATTAGCTTTGAAAACCTGTACTTCTGGTGTTTATATTGCACTCAAGCAAACGAGCTACAGCCGTTGCTGGAAGAAGCAAAAGAAGTGGATGGCTCATAGAGGATAATAAAGAAAGAGAGGTTCATGATGTTAAATGTCATGGACCTCTCTTTCTTTAGGGGAAAATTATAAATGTTTCAAATAATTTTCTACATTCTGATACTCAACGCCATTTTCCATGACGGAATCTTCACCACGATAGAGCACACATCGCTTGGTAATCTGGCCAAATCTCTGACTTGTTTGATTCAGTTTCTCTTCGTCAACTAAGAAGCGGGCTTGCATTGGAACAATTTTCGAGCTGTGTTTTATTTCGTAGCATTCACATGTATTGAGTTTAGCATCGTAAATTACCATATCGTATTCGCCGACAGCAAATTGCAATTTGAAAACACGTTGATGCCTTTTAGCCGATTTGAATGTTTCTAAAAGTACGATGTCTTCCATCATACGACCACGCACTTCTTCCAAAATACGTTCAGAAACTAACATTTTTTCGTGCTCGCTCAATGTAGAGAATAATTCATCTTTTGTCAAAGAATGAACCAATGCCTGTGCCTGGCAATAACGCATGCCTGGTTGCGTGAATAAAATATTCTCTAGTGGTTCGGCACTTGGAATTACCGTTTCTCGTGGAACGTCAACAATCAGGTCAAGTGCTTTCAAATATTCTTTGATTTCCTCTATGTGAGCATTTGTAATACCAATAGATTGTTCTTCTTTATTGTGAATCTCCAACATATCCATTAATCGTTTGGTTACTGCTTCTGTATCGATTTTATCCAAAATATCTGTACGCTGTTTGGGATTACGATCTCTTCGCAAAACATCAGCAGCTGAACCCAAATCATGAGATTTGAATTTGTCGGTCAGAATACGAATAAGGAAACGATGATTCATATCCTCAATGATTCGATTGATAGCACCTGTTAGTTCACCTGCCTCATAGAGTGATTGGAGATGACGGAAATATCCTCCGTCTTGACAACAACTCAGGGAGTGCTGGATATTTTTACAGATTGCGGTATCGATATAACGCCGTGTGGATTCGTCATCACGGAACGAAGCATCCTCTGAAATAACGTCTTTATCATCAAAATCCAGTTCTCCTGCACGAAGTGTGCCGCCATAGCGAATATACTCGTCAATACTGTCGATACCGAGTAAACGACTATGTTCACGGAATGGAATAAAGGTAGTGTGAATCGTAACAGCTCGATCATAAAGTTCCTGATGAAGCGCAAACCAAAAGCCAAGAGAATCTGTTCCGGATAAAACAATTTTCATACCTTGTGCAGCGTAGATATCAGAGAATAGTGCTGCTGAATCAATAAAGTCGGGCATTAGGGTTACTTCGTCAATAAAAACATATTCATATCCCAGATCAAGGAGTTTGCCCAAATCACGATTCATCGCTGCCATGGTATCGCTCCCTTTTGCTTTGATGTATGCTGATTTTGCGGACTGTGATGGAGTCATTCCTAAAACAGCCTGACGCAGCATTGTTGTCTTTCCTGTTCGTCGCAGACCAAATACCAAGCATACACGATCTGTTTCCTCACTGTTTAAATATGCCTGTAACTGTCTGAAACAATCACGTTTTCCCCAGTTTTTTACACCTTTTGTCAGTGCCAGAAGACGTTCTCCGATAATGACAGAAGTTTCAAAATCTGTAGATTTAGATGGATCAATAGAACTGTGTTGTTTCAGTTCTTTCAATTCTTCTTGAAGCTGTTTGCGCCTTTCAACACCTGCAAAAATTTCTTCGCGTTCGTTCTTTTTAATGTACTTGCTTTTGCTTTTTCCATTCTCTGTCCATTGCAGATAAGGCTGCTCTTTGCCGTAAATTTTCTTCATGTTGATAGAACCTTGTGGTAAGGCTGCTATCTCGTTTTCTAATTCATAAATTCGTTTGTAGATATCCATAATATCACCCCGTTTCTTACAATCTATTATAACCCATTTTGGGTGAAACATCAATGGGTTATAATGGGTTATAACGTCAAAAAATGTGGAAGTGAAACGACTACTTTTTGTCGTGAACAAAAGATTGTGAAATCAAGATGGATAAAGTATAATAATCATAAGTTATTTTTCTGGGAACTATGCGTATTGTTGTAAAAAACAACGGCATTGTAGTATAGTTAAAATGTATTGATAAGCCGGAAGAGCTGCTGCAGATATAAGAGGTAACAATATGGAATACGAACACATAACCCACTCCTTCGAGCCTGTCTATGATGAAAACAGCCGCATACTGATCCTCGGCACTCTGCCGTCCGTTGCATCAAGGGAAAACAATTTCTATTACGGACACAAGCAGAACCGTTTTTGGAAGCTGCTTGCGTATCTGTTGGATGAACCGGTACCGGAGACGATAGATGAGAAGAAATATATGCTGTTTAAAAACCACATAGCCATATGGGATGTGATACAAAGCTGTGATATCAAGGGTTCGAGCGACAACAGCATCAAAAACGTCGAACCGACAGATATAAGGAAAATTCTTGCCACAGCCGATATAAAGCAGGTCATTGCAAACGGAAATAAAGCAGGGGCACTTTATAAGAAATATCAGCTTCCGCTGACAGGCATGGAGGCAGTCACGCTGCCGTCCACAAGCCCTGCAAATGCGGCATGGACCTTTGAAAAACTGTGCGCAGCATGGGGAGATATCATAAAAGTGTAAAGGGGTTAACGGGCAGAATCAAAACCAGATGAAAAGGAAATGATGATTTGGATGTATGGAATAGTTCTTTTTTACAACATTATACTCTCGTTGCAGTAGAGGAAAATTTGCTCGTTGGATTTGGCGATATAGATAAAACTGGCTATCTTGATAGGCTGTATGTTCATAAAACATGCTTATTCTACTTCTAAGGGGTGTTAAAATGTTAGATTATCAGTTAGTATCATCTTAAAGGAGGGATACTATGGATCTCATAAAAACAGGAAAATATATTGCTGACAAGAGAAAATCGTTAGGATTAACCCAAAAACAAGTTGCGGAGAAACTTGGGATGAGTGACAAATCTGTTTCAAAATGGGAACGAGGGATATGTTTGCCGGATGTATCTGTTTATATTACGTTATGCGATATGTTGGGAATCAGCATAAATGAGTTTTTTGCAGGAGAAGATATTAGGGAAGAAAATTATATACAAAAATCAGAAGACAATTTAATTCGAATTGCCAAGGATAGTAAATATAAGATAAAAAATCTAAAACGATCAATAATAGGACTAGCACTCATTGTATTGATTACATCATTTTCACTTGGGATGATTCTTGTTCAAAAATGTAGTTACCCAAAGAATTATATTACAGCGGTAGACAAAGAAGGGACAGAGATGAAAACCGCAGAGTTATTATCTGGAGTGGATGGTGCCTTTTTATTCGATTATCACACAAATGAGAAGTTTCAGTCATTGACCATATTTATATCAGAGTATCATTTTGGAAAATTGGCAGCAAAAAATAAAATTGCAGAGTTATCTTACGAAGAGGTTGAATCTCCGACGGAAGGTAAGATTGTACTTGTACCGGATTTTGAGGAATTTGAGGTGAAGCTTATAGTTGCAGACACGTCGACCAAATATTCTACGACGATTCCTATTCTGGAAAAAGTAGAAGGAAGAGAATATTACGGAAGATCCGCAACACAAATTGAAGGAAAAGTTTCGATTCAAAAAAATTCAGAGCAAGGGTTGGCAGCATTTATTTATGGAAAAGATGGTCTGAGCACAACGCCTATTCAAAATATTGAACAAGGAGAAATTGACCAACAAAATGATTACATATACTTTATATCGTTTCAATTCTCAGAATAGTATTGTATTAGTTTAGTCAATAAAACATAAATTGGTAATTTGAGCCGCCAAAGTACAGGCGGCTCTATTTTTGACTAAAAGGAAGAGTAAAACGATAGACGCAAAATGTTTGTGCTTCCCAATAGATGAGAGTATAATGGAATTATAAAGGGAACTGATAGACAGATTTGAATTTGGAGGGATAATGAATTGTCAATAGAATATAAGAGATTGACTGAAAATGAACTGGATATTTTTATTGAAATGAGAATAAATCAATTAAGAGAAGAAGGCGCAAAAGAAGATATTGATTTAAAACCTGCCTTAAAAGATTATTATAGTCGTCATATGACAGAAGGTACATTCGTATCTTGGATAGCTGTTGACGGCAACAAGATAATCGGAACAAGCGGTATGTCATTTGTTGAAAAGCCCCCATATTTCAGTTGCCCAAGCGGAAAAATTGGACTGTTATCAAGTATGTTTACTGAACCTGATTACAGACGGATGGGAATTGCAAAAGAGCTTCTGCACAGAGTTATAGAGGAAGCAAGAAAATATGGCTGTGGTTCAATACAGATTACTGCTTCTGATATGGGGGTAAAATTATATAAAGCGTATGGATTTGTTCATAATGGAAACTTTATGCAATACAAATTATAAAGTCAAATTCCAGTAATACTGAGAGATTATAAAAGAGCGGAAGCTTTGAATTTTTTTGTTTTTCATAATAGTATCATTATGGTATAATAGAGACATTAAAATCGAAATTTTGCGTAGAGGAACAAGGCTGAGGTAAGAGGTAATTTTCTATGAAAGTACATTACAAAGGAGTTTTATGTAATCTTGCCACATATCGTGTTATGGGAGAAGATAAACCTGCATTATATTATATTGATAGTCCAGATCAAGAAACAATGCTTAAAGCAGGATTTGTAGATGTTCAGCCCTGCTTATGGGTCAAAGTATTAACCGATGAGGAATATAATGAAATTACTAATATTTTGTATTAAATAGACAACTCCCAGTTGTGCGCCCAGCTAAGGGTGTGTAGTCAAGCCGGTGGGATTCCGGTTTAT
>ERZ1034946.55-NODE-55-length-106943-cov-134.954466_pt1 | contig 106943 bp, 97 predicted proteins | sample MGYA00520591_ERZ1034946 | MGnify/ENA primary metagenome ERZ1034946 (study PRJEB33766, sample SAMN09781753) | gut metagenome | biome: gut microbiome | host: Homo sapiens | place: Madagascar | study: EMG produced TPA metagenomics assembly of the PRJNA485056 data...
CTTCCAATATCTTACGTCATAGAAAATCCCACTTCCGTCAATTATAAACAAACCACTGCTAATTTTCGTAGAATATCTTATATCCGGTATCGTCCGTTTGAACTCAAATCTAAGCGCGGCAAACCTTAATTTACTGAAGTAAGAGTGACTTTCCGGTCATCTCTGCCGGCTGCTCCAGTCCCATGATCTCAAGCAATGTCGGAGCGATATCTGCAAGACATCCGCCCTCACGAAGCTTGTACTTTGGATCTGCATTCACAAGAATGAATGGAACCGGGTTTGTTGTATGAGCGGTATGAGGCTTTCCTGTCTCATAATCGATCATCTTCTCTGCGTTACCGTGGTCGGCACAGATGAAGAGAACACCGTCAACATCCTTGACTGCCTGTACGGCATCGCCAACAAGACTGTCAACACGCTCCACAGCCTTAACTGCTGCCGGAATCACACCGGTATGACCAACCATATCAGGGTTTGCGAAGTTGATAACAATGACATCATACTTGTCTGACTTGATTGCCTCAACGAGATCCATTCCGACTTCCGGAGCGCTCATCTCAGGCTTTAAGTCGTAAGTAGCAACATCCTTCGGCGAATTAACAAGAAGACGAGCCTCATCCACGTTCGGCTCCTCAACACCACCGTTGAAGAAGAATGTTACATGCGCATACTTCTCAGTCTCAGCGAGGCGAAGCTGCTTCTTACCGCATTTTGCAAGATACTCACCGAATGTATTGGTGATGTGCTCCTTCTCGAAAGCGATTGTCTTGTTCGGGATTGTCTCATCGTAATCCTTGAAGCATACATAAGTTGTCTTGATAAATGGACGATCAAAGCCTGTAAACTTGTCATCACAGAATGCACGGGTAATCTCACGCGCACGGTCAGGACGGAAGTTAAAGAAGATGACAGAATCATTCTCTTTTACAACAGAAACCGGCTTACCATCTTTCACGATAACGGTTGGAAGAACGAACTCATCGGTTACATCCTGTGCATAAGAATCCGCCATTGCCTGGACAGCGTCCTCAGCAAGCACACCCTCTCCCTTGGTCAGAGAATCATAAGCCTTCTGTACACGATCCCAGTTGTTATCACGATCCATCGCATAGTAACGTCCGGATAAAGAAGCGATCTGACCAACGCCAATCTCATTCATCTTATCCTGAAGCTGCTGTACATAATCCTTACCAGATGCTGGCGGAGTGTCACGACCATCTAAGAATGCATGAACATATACCTTAGTCAGCCCCTGCTTCTTCGCCATCTCAAGGAGTCCATAGAGATGCTCGATGTGTGAATGTACACCACCGTCTGAAAGAAGTCCCCACAGATGCAGGTCAGAATCATTCTTCTTGCAGTTGTCCATTGCAGCAAGCAAAGCCTTGTTCTCGAAGAAGTCGCCATCCTCAATTGCCTTTGTGATTCTGGTCAGATCCTGATAAATAATACGGCCGGCACCGATGTTCATATGTCCAACCTCAGAGTTACCCATCTGTCCGTCCGGAAGACCAACAGCAAGTCCGGAAGCAGCGCCTTTTACAAAAGGACACTCCTTCATCAATTTATCCATAACAGGAGTATTTGCCATCGCAATCGCATTACCCTCTGTGCGGTCATTGAGACCATAACCATCAAGCACCATTAATACAACAGGTTTTTTGCTCATAATCTTATCTCTCTTTCTTAAAATGTTATTTATCTAACACGCCCAAACAACAGGCACATTATCTCATAGAATCGCACACGCATTCGTCCGCTAATTCAGTTACTATAATACTAAATTCGCCGGAAAATGCAAGCTTTTTCATTCTCAATCCAATGCGTGTCATAAAAAACAAGGCGTATCTACTGCAGATTTCCAACCACGTCAATGTTCTGCAGTTCCAGATCCGCATTATCAAAATGCTGCCCATACTGTCTTCCGGACCGATATGCAGGCGGGACCGTAAATGTCGCTGACTCGTCCCACTCGTCAAACACGCCGTCCTCATTGATCTGCACACCATCCGACAAATCTGCCACATACTGATAGAACGCCTTACACGCGTCTTCTGTCTTCAACAGTCTCGTCTTCTTTCCTTTCTGCTCACATGGGAAAAGGCGTAACTTAACCGCTCCGTCCGGATTAATCCGGATCTGCGCAATTGTCGCATAAAGTGTTCCGGTCGAGAACCAGAAGTTTCCAAGACTGTAGACAACCGGCACATCATCCACAAATTCCACGCCTTGCAGACGATGCGGATGAGAACCGATGATTGCATCCACACCTGCCGCAGCATATTCCTGCGCCAAGGCTCTCTGGTCGCTGTCCTGCTTAATCTTCCCTTCTGCGCCCCAATGCACAAACATAATTACATAATCACTGTTGGCACGCGCCTCTGTAATCGCAGAAAGTACCGCTTTCTTCTGTTGTGTTTTCAGAACGCCTGGAGTCTTCTCTCCGGCTTTCTTCGTATAATGATAAAATCTCTCAATCTCCGTCGCAGATACGAAAGCAAACTTACGGCCTCCGGCAACAAAATACTGCACCGCACTCGCTTCCGCCAGATTGCGTCCGGCACCACTATAGACAATACCTTCCTTCGTCAACGCATCCATCGTATCCAGAAGTCCCTGCTCTCCATAATCACAGGTATGATTGTTCGCAAGTGAAACAATATCCGCTCCAAATTCTTCCAACAGTTTTACATTCTTAGGATTTGCCTTAAAGCTGTACGCCTTGCCCTCCTGTGACTTTTTTTCTTTCGTATAGCAGAACTCATTATTCACCATCGTGATGTCTGCAGACTTCAGTTCTTTTAAGATGTCCTCCGAGATGCAGGAAGTGATTCCTCCCTGTTCCTTTGCATATTTCATCGTATGCCATCTCGGATCAAAATTGATGTCTCCCACGAAATCAATAGTGACCTTACCGCTTTCCGCCGCATCCTTCCATGTCACATTGTCAAGCCTCCATGTCTGGTACTGATAATCCTTACAGAACTCCAGCCACAGGACATGCATCGAAGCTCCCGTCATCCGGTACCACAGGTTCTGACTTGCTTTCCCAACTTTTAACTGTCTTACAATATTTCTCAATGTGGCATTCCCGTAGTGAGTTTCCAGCCACAGGAAGAACGATTCATCCACCGGATAATGCTCATAGAAATCCGATGTACCATATGTCAGTAACTGATCTATTGTATCTACGATCTCATCGTAGTTTTTTTCTGTTTCATCTGTTTCCTCTGTCGATAACAAATCAAAATCCGTATGTCCCGCTTCCAAACTCTGAGAGTCATTTCCCGTCATAACCGTCTGCACATTGCCATCCACGCCTCTGTATCCGGCTACGATAAGCAACAGAAGAAAGATAAGCACCAACACCGCATATATCAAACGCTTTTTGCTCATAATCGTATATCTTTTCTCTCGTAAAAAGGCTATTCGCCTGTGGAAATCCCCAGATGAATAGCCTTTCCAAATCTTATTTATTCAATTCTAGTAGTTAACGATCTTGCCGAAATCAGCCTTTAAGCTGGCTCCACCAACTAAACCACCGTCAATGTCAGGCTTTGCAAAAAGCTCAGCTGCATTGCCAGCGTTAACAGATCCGCCGTACTGGATACGAACAGACTCTGCAGTAGCCTCGTCATAAACTTCCTTGATGCACTCACGGATAGCGCCGCAAACTTCCTCAGCCTGATCAGAAGTAGCAGTCTTTCCTGTTCCGATTGCCCAGATTGGCTCGTAAGCGATAACCATCTTAGCAACATCAGAAGCTGGAACACCAGCTAAATCAGACTTGATCTGAAGACGGATCCAGTCAAGTGTTACGCCCATCTCTCTCTGCTCTAAAGTCTCTCCACAGCAAAGGATTGGTGTAAGACCAGCCTCGAAAGCCTTCTTAACCTTCTTGTTTAATAAAGCGTCGTCTTCCTTGAAGTACTCACGTCTCTCAGAATGTCCGAGAACAACATACTTAACACCAGCATCTACAAGCATCTCTGCAGAGATCTCTCCAGTGTAAGCACCTTTCTCCTCGAAGTACATATTCTCAGCACCAACAGCAACGTTGGTTCCCTTAACAGCCTCAACAACAGGTACGATGTCGATTGCTGGTACACAGTAAACAACCTCTACGCTGTCAGAAACTACTAATGGCTTTAACTCTTCAACTAACTTTACAGCCTGGCTAGGAGTCATATTCATCTTCCAGTTGCCGGCTACGATTTTCTTTCTTGCCATGATTCATTATCTCCTAATCTTACTTATCATCTGCTGCCACAACGCCCGGTAACTCCTTACCCTCTAAGAACTCAAGGGAAGCTCCACCACCGGTAGAGATATGGCTCATCTTATCTGCATAACCCATCTGGTTAACAGCTGCAGCGGAATCTCCACCACCGATGATTGTTGTAGCATCTGTCTCTGCAAGAGCCTTAGCGACTGCAAGAGTACCAGCTGCAAGTGTAGGGTTCTCGAATACACCCATCGGTCCGTTCCAGACAACGGTCTTAGCTGTCTTAACAGCATCAGCGAACATCTCAGCTGTCTTAGGTCCGATATCGCATCCCTCACGGTCTGCAGGCATAGCAGTAATATCGCAAACCTGAGTCTCAACAGGTCCGTCGATTGGATTAGGGAAATCCTTGATTGTTACAGCATCAACAGGAAGAAGGATCTTCTTGCCCATCTTCTCAGCCTTAGCCATCATTTCCTTACAGTAATCAAGCTTCTCATCATCGCAGAGAGAGAGACCGATCTCATATCCCTGAGCCTTGATGAATGTGTAAGCCATACCACCACCGATGATTAATGTATCACACTTCTCAAGGAGGTTGTTGATTACGTTAAGCTTGTCAGCTACCTTAGCACCACCGAGGATTGCTACGAATGGACGAACAGGATTCTCAACTGCGTTTCCAAGGAAAGCAATCTCCTTCTCCATTAAGTAACCAACGACATTCTGTCCACCCTTTGCAGAGATGAACTTTGTAACACCTGCTACAGAAGCATGTGCTCTATGAGAAGAACCGAAAGCATCACATACATAGATGTCTGCAAGATCAGCAAGTTCCTTAGAGAACTCCTCACCGTTCTTGGTCTCCTCAGCGCCACGGAAACGAGTATTCTGAAGTAATACAACTTCGCCTTCCTTCATCTCCTCAACAGCCTTTGTAGCAGCCTCGCCTGTTACATTGTAATCAGATACGAAGTTAACCTTCTGTCCAAGAAGTTCCTCAAGTCTCTTAGCAACCGGTGCAAGTGACTCGCCTTCGTTTGGTCCGTTCTTAACTTTTCCAAGATGAGAGCAAAGGATAACCTTTCCACCATCATTTAATAACTTCTTAATTGTAGGAAGAGCAGCTTTGATACGAGTATCATCTGTGATCTCGCCTGCCTTAAGAGGTACGTTAAAATCACATCTAACAAGGACTCTCTTGCCCTGTGCGTTGATATCATCAACTGTTTTCTTATTTAATGCCATACTTGTCTCCATTCTGCCGACTGGCGGCACATTATTATGGTGCACCGCAACCGCGGTGTCATTCATAGGAGATCTCCTCCGCAGCTGAAGATCTCCTTTCTTTACTTATTCGTACTGAAACATTCTCAGTTCCATAAGTCCGTAGTATAAAACAGGTCCGGCCCAAAGGCCGGACCCGTTATAAAACCATCTCTTATGCTAACTCTGAGAAGTACTTGATTGTACGAACCATCTGAGATGTGTAGCTGTTCTCGTTATCATACCAAGAAACAACCTGTACCTCGTACAAATCGTCAGAAACCTGGTTAACCATTGTCTGTGTTGCATCGAATAATGAACCAAATCTCATTCCAACGATATCAGAAGAAACGATCTCATCTGTGTTGTAACCGAATGACTCGTTAGAAGCTGCCTTCATAGCTGCGTTGATTCCGTCAACTGTTACGTCAGACTTCTTAACAACTGCTGTAAGGATTGTTGTAGATCCTGTAGGAGTTGGTACACGCTGAGCAGATCCGATTAACTTTCCGTTTAACTCTGGGATAACAAGACCGATTGCCTTAGCTGCTCCAGTAGAGTTAGGAACGATGTTGCAAGCTGCTGCACGAGATCTTCTTAAGTCACCCTTTCTCTGTGGTCCGTCAAGAGTCATCTGATCTCCTGTGTAAGCATGGATTGTTACCATGATACCAGACTGGATTGGAGCGTACTTGTTAAGTGCATCTGCCATTGGAGCTAAGCAGTTTGTTGTACAAGAAGCTGCTGAGATGATTGTATCAGAAGCCTTAAGTGTCTCATGGTTTGTATTGTAAACGATTGTAGGAAGGTCATTTCCTGCTGGTGCAGAGATAACTACCTTACGAGCTCCAGCATTGATATGAGCCTGAGCCTTCTCCTTGCTTGTATAGAATCCAGAGCACTCTAATACAACGTCAACCTTTAAGTCTCCCCATGGGCAATTGTTTGCATCTGGGAAAGCGTAGATCTTGATTTCCTTACCACATACTGTGATAGAATCATCGCTTGCAGAAACCTCATCTGCATGCTCATACTTACCCTGTGAGCTATCATACTTTAATAAGTGTGCTAACATCTTTGGGCTTGTTAAGTCGTTAATTGCTACTACTTCGTATCCTTCTGCTCCGAACATCTGTCTGAAAGCAAGACGACCGATACGGCCGAATCCGTTGATTGCTACTCTTACTGCCATTCTTAATTCCTCCTAGAATTGTAAATAAATAGTCTTATGGGACATGCGTCCCAAGCTTTCTTTATTTTACCCAATTATTCCCGAAAGTTCAAGTCCCTTTTATGACTTTGTTAATAATTTATCATTCCGCATAGAGAAACGCACTTCGATTGGTAAATATCATTGAAAATCGTTTCTACATTCATTATAATCAGACCATAACAAGCTTCGCATGTGAAAGAACCGGTCAAACGACTGTTTTCAATATTTCATATGACTTCACCAATAACATATGCAAGTCCTCACGGGCCTTGCATCCACAGAAAGGACAAAGCATGCTTTACGATACCCACATGCACACACACCACTCCGGTGACAGTGAGGCAGCGGTCCAGGACATGATCGAATCCGCCATCCGCAAGGAATTGGACGGTATCTGCTTCACCGACCATTTTGACTATGACTATCCGGACGAACCGGACTTGTTCTTATTAGATTTTGATTCTTATTACAAAGAAATAATGTCTCTCCAGGAGAAATACAAGGGACGCTTCCCGATCCTCTGGGGTGTGGAGATCGGTCTCCAGCCACAGATTGTGGGTGTCAACAGATGCACCACTTCCCGCTATCCGTTCGACTTCGTCATCGGTTCTTCCCACGTGGTACACGGCGTGGATCCCTACTATCCGAAATATTACGAAGGGCGCACCGAGCACGAAGCGTATCTGGAATATTTTGAATCAATCCTCGAGAATCTGCACACTGACGCAGACTTTGACGTATATGGGCACATCGATTACGTTGTCCGCTACGGTCCGAACCGAAACGAGGATTATTCTTATAAGAAGTACGCCGATATCATTGACGAAATTCTTCGCACTTTAATTGATATGGGACGAGGCATCGAGATCAACACCGGCGGCTTCAAATACGGACTCGGTCATCCAAATCCGACCGAGGATATCATCCACCGCTACCGTGAGCTCGGAGGAGAGATCATCACAATCGGCGCCGACGCACACGCACCGGAGCATGTTGCCTATGATTTTGCCAGGGTTCCTGCCATCCTGCGCGCCGCAGGTTTTCGGTATTATACGGTATTTAAGCAGCGGAAACCGCAGTTTCTGCCACTTGTCTGAATTTAATGAAATTTTCAAAAAAAGTTAAGAATCTTTCATTTGGGTATTGCAAATTTCATTTTTCACTGTATAATATAGATATTGAATAGTGTTATTACTATAGCATGTGACGTACGCGAAATGAGTATGTAGTTCAATTTTATTAAACAATTATCTAATTAACTACTCAGTTACTCAATTACTTTCAGTAACTAAGAAGGAGCAGGTTTCCTCGCCTGCTCCTTTCTTTATTCTCTTACCATATACTCTCTCAAAAAACGTAATTCCTTTCTAAATCCAATCACACTAACAACCAAAAAAGTACTTCCTACTATCACACAATAAATTACAGCATGTAAAATCCAATTGCGAATGGATAATGTATTTAGTTCAATTATTCCACTACAAATAAAAAAACTGATTAGCGATCCACATACAAACAAACTCATTCTTTTATAAAAATTCCCAACTTTCCGTTCCGGAATCAAGCAGCTTGTATAGTGCACATGAAAAACTAATCTATAAGTCATTGCTATAATCGTGCCTATAGCCACTCCGCTTACCCCAAATCGTCCAACTAAGAGAACCGATATAATAACATTTATTCCAGCTTCGATATATGCCGGCCGCGTAATTTCCTTAAACTTATTAGCAGCGTATGCTAAATTCAAGTGCGGCAATTTAACCAAATACATAGCTTCCGAAATACATAAAAGCACTCCAAATATATGTTGATTATAATTTGTATCTGTTATTCCCTTTGTATATAGTAGCACAAAGGGGGTAATTAGCAATGCAGCCATTGTATACAAGAAAAAGACTAAAACAAACACAATATATTCATAAATGTCTAACTTCAAATTCACGTCTTTCCAATTACCTTTTGCATATGCTTGTCCAACAGTGTTAGAAATTCCGGATAAGCATGCATTGATAAGCTGTTTTAATCCATTACTCACCAAACAATAAACGCTATATATAGAAACCATTTTCAAATCAGCACAAATTGTAAGGATTGTAATGTCTGTACTATTATGTATAAATGCCGCAAAATTTATCGCAAACCCATTCCATCTAGACACAATCAGCGAATTATCTTTTTTTGCGTTCCAATCAATCTTATAATTTTTATCAACAAATTTTTTATAAGCAATTGGTTGAAAAACAAACAGTACTCCACTAACCAGCTTCAAAATATGTACATTTGGATATATAACAACTGACATAAAGGCAAAAACAACATTACTGATTACTATTGCACACTGTACAAAATTCACCACATAATTTTTTTTATCTGCCTCAAGCAAAGTTTTCAGTGTTAAGGAAAACATATATTGGATAAACAAAGTAATTGCCAAAACCAAAGTTAATGACCACACATAAGTATAGCTAAATTGGCTTTTAACCAATAATGGATAAATAAATGCCACTATTACCGAATATCCTATAAAAAGAATACCTATTTTATTATAAAAATTTTTAGCAGTCACCAAGACAGATGATATTTTACTATTATCGTTTTCAACAATTGGTTTATATAGATTAGCAACTATTACCCCAGTAATTCCGCCCTCCAGCAATCCAATATAACCCAAAAACTGATTTAGGGACGAAATCAATCCATTTACATCCGATCCAAAATAAGTGAGAATAATTCTAGGAATTATGAATCCACTTACTATTGTAAAAAATTGGAGCGTAAAGCCTGACATCATATTTAATAATGTCACCTTACTCTTCATTGTTTTTTCTCCATGCTCTAATTCCATGATTTGTTTGCGCCTCTATGTCTGGAATTTTCATATAATCCCCATATACACATTTTAAATATGCATCATAATCCTTAATTCCTCTTACTGTTATACTTTCAAACTCGTACGTTGTAATCTCCTCGAACAAAGATTTAGGTATTGCTTTATTTCCCCACACTAAGTCCATCACATATTCACTTTCTGGAGAAAAAGATTTGCATATTTTTATCAATTTTCCCGCTAACATTTGTGCAGGAACATCTTTAAGCAATCTTTCTCTGCACTTCCAATATAGCCACCTGGGAGCGCTGAGATTATGTTCTATAAACTTATTTGCATCTAAATCCTCACGAATTTTATATCCTAATGGATTCTTTAAAAATTTTTCTACCAAAAAAGGATAAGTACTTTTTAGGCTCCTTGGCACATAATCAAATGGGAAAATATCGATCCAAAGATATTGTTCCTTGCAAGTATTTTCTTCATAAACAATAATATTCTTATTAACCATTTTTATAAACGGCCAATAAGAATTTTTCAATTCATATCCTATAAAATCATATATTCCGAGACTCATATCCATATCTGTCACGACTTCAACAAAACGATCATATTCACTCCTTATCATTCCCACATCAATATCATCATCCCAAGGAATAAAACCGCCATGGCGAATAGCCCCTAACATGGTCCCTGATGTGACACTATATTGGATGCCAACCTTGTTTACAAAAGAATCAAAAAACATCAACATATTTTTTAATTCCTGCTTTACTTCAAATGATTTCAATTCTATCATTTACATTTCCATCCCACTAACATCAATACTTTAATTTAAGCATAATCACATATGTGCTTCATAGAACCCAAACATGTTCTGTGCTGTTTCTTTCAAATCATAGGAATAATCAATATTTAAACTAGAAATGTCTCTATTATGATTATTGATTCTCATTAACTTTTCTACCCAATCTCGAGTATCAGAAACTGAAATATAATTTACATTCCCACTAATATCAGCATCTGAAGAAACAAATTCACTAACTAAGCATTCCAGTCCCGACACCTGTGCTTCCAATTGTGCAACGCTTACTCCCTCTGATAACGATGGAAGAATAAACACGTCCATTGCGGAATAATACATCTTCAAATCAGGGATTACACCAGTAAATATAACCCTATCCTGTATCCCTTTTTCATGCACAAGCTTTTGAATTGATATATCATCATTTACATTTCCTATAAGCATCAAAACTGTATCCGCACGCTGTTTCAACAAGTCGCAAAATAATTGTATAATAAACGGATAATTTTTTTCTATTCCAGACCTTCCAACATGTCCAACCACAAAGGTGCCGTCCGGAATCAAATATTGGTGCCTTATCAGCAATCGATTCATTTCGGAAAATTGACATTTTGAAAATTCAACACCGTTCTTTATAACAACAAAATTGTCGGTTCGAAACATATCAAGTCCTGCGGCATTGCCACACGCAATTTTATAATACTCCCGTCGTTCAAGACGTTTTCTTCCAATATGATCAAGGATTCGATATTTCAAGTCTAAATTTTCAGCTCCTACACAATGACTATGTGCGATAGCTTTTGTCGAACCAATCTGCTGTGCAAGCAATAATGGTTCTGGCCATGAATATGACATCATATGATGATGTATATAATCATATTGATTTTCTATAATTATCCGTCTTAATTGCCTATACGATTTCCACGGATTTTTATTTCTTGGCACAATGTCATATATTTTAGCCCCCTTATCCACAAACTCTCCTTGATATGCCAACAAACCAGATCCATTATTGATGAAATCAAATTTTATATTATTCGGAAGTAAACTGTTCCATGAGCGAACCACATTTTCAATCCCGCCCATATTCGCAGACAATCCAACATGTAATACTCTTATACTATCCCTTGCCATCAACATACCCCTTTTGAATACCAACAAAGGAAATGGCTAAATAAAATGCTAATATATACGCCACATCAGTCCTTTGCAAATTGTTATATATTATATAAAATATATTGATTAACGCAATTTCTCCACCTAAAATCTCATAAAAACTATCTTCAACAAAAGAATGTGCCTTAACTCGAGTTTTAACCATATTAAAAAAATGTATAAACACGTTAAAAAAAGACAAAAAATATAAGGCAATTCCAATGATTCCAGTTTCTATGTAAAGCATAGCCGAACTAAACCGTAAATATCCCAACGTGTTTCCATAGATTTGATAAAACGGACTGCACAATGAAGTAAATGCAGAATATTCTGCATTTCCAATACCAATTCCATATATCCATTCTTTTTTTAAATTAAATATTCTCTCATTGATAACTGTAATAAACGTCAATCGATCAATTCCACCAGAATGTCCGTATCCCCCCGTTGTAGAAGCCGCGTCAATAATACTTCTTACGGAATAATTAAGTGCCGTTTCCGGATAAAAAATTTTCAAGAAATAACTTACCAGCAAAACCCCAACTACACCGATTCCAATTCCCCCTATCGCTTTAAAAACTTTTCGAACAGTTAACTTAAACGACATTATATAAGCTAGTACTACTAAAATAATAACAATTACAGGTATAACTCTTAACTCCGCAATAATTGCAACTATAAATACTTCTGCCATTATCAACAAAAATTTTTTATAAGTTATCTTTTTTGTGACATAACGCGCAGTCACAATCGAGACAACGACAAGTGTCATGGTAATATGAACACTACTTACATCGCGCCCATATAAACCATTTAGTGAATCTTGCGTATACCTTCCTCTGAGAAATAATGCCTGAAAAAGAACTACTATGAAATTAACATGATACAGCTTACATGCAAAATCACAAAATCTATCACAATCCTTTTTTTCAAATATCGAAAGAACAATTAAAAAGAAGGCAAATAATCTCCCCCAATTTCTTATGCTCCATAACCATCTAACAATACTCCCACCATTCAATATTGCAACAATGCTTCCAAATACCAACAAAATAAAAATAGGAGTCAAAAATCTTACTATATCACGCTGTTTAACCAGCTTGTGCATTCTCTTAGATAATGCCACCAAAAGTATTACTACAACCACATCACACAAATATAGGACCGAAGTAGAAACAGAAAAATTATACGTCAAAAAACCAATAAAAATAGTAAAATACAAAATAAAGGCACATAATACTTTTCTGTAATCTCGACTTATATATATTTTCATAATTCTAATCTTGCTATCCCTTCATTTGTTTTGCAATATCGGACTCGACAATTTCTTCTCCTCTTTTGTCTCTCAATTGCTCCTTACTCGCTATACTTAACCCGTCGTTAACGTTTCCATATATATCACACGTACTACATCTATCCAACTCTTCTTTTGTAATTACACCATCTCGATAATCACGACAAGCTTTTAGTTCATACATACTATATGGATGTTTTGTATACAACGCTTTGAACTTATGCGCAAAAACCCATGTTGCCGGTTTCCAAATATACTTATGCATGGCTGGTGATACAGATCCAATCATCCAGCACTCACGATTGCAACAACGCACCTTTTTTCTGACAATTTCTGCCTGTGAACCATTCCACACTTCATTCCAACTTTGGGTATTCAAATTTCCCATAACTTCTTTATCTTGGGTTCCATTACAAGGCATGACATCGCCATATGGATCAATGAAAAAGGTATCGAAGCTCATGTCACAAGGCAACAGACGTTTCTGACTGTAAATGTAGTTGATCAGTCCATGATTGAAATAAGCACGAAACCACTTCTTAGGACTGTTGCTGCGAAGCAATTCATTGACTAACTGTTCAAAGTTTTTAGCCACCATTGGTCGATCATGAATAATATTTTTCGATTCAACAAAATAGAAACTGTTGTGCAGAGAAGCCGTAGCAAATTCCATTCCCATCTCGTCAGAGATTTTGTACAATGGAACCAGATCAGGGGCGTTCTTGTCCTGAACAGTCATTCCGAAACCGACATCCTTCATCCCCATCTCACGTAACTTCTTCAGCGTACCATAACCACGCTGATAACCATTTTGCAAACCACGGATTTCATCGTTTGTTTGCTCAAGACCTTCAATAGAAATACGAATTCCAACCTGTGGAAATTCCTTGCACAGATCAATAATCCTCTCTGTAAAAAATCCATTGGTTGAAATAACAATTCGATCCGACTTCTTATATAATTCTCGAACTATTTCTTTTAAATCCGTGCGTATAAAAGGTTCTCCCCCCGTAATATTTGTAAAATACATCTTAGGCAATTTTTTTATTGTCTCAATACTAATTTCCTCTTCCGGTCTGGAAGGCGCTTTATATCGATTGCACATGGAACAGCGAGCATTGCATCGATATGTAACAATTACGGTTCCGTTTAACTTCTGTTCTTTCGTCATCCTTATATTTCCTCTCTAATAAACTCCGCTACACGTCTTCCCATTGAATATCTAGAATACCGATTTAAGTAAGTATCTCGAGCCTGCTTGCCAACCTCATTGTTATCTTCCATACAAATTTCATCTACAAGTGTAATCAGTTCGCTCATATTTTTTTCGATCAAATATCCATTTTCTTTATTTTGAATATACATTTCCCCTAGTGTACTTGGTTTCGTTACGATTACCTTTTTTTCAAATGAAAAAGATGTAAGTAAAACGGTATCTCCGGAACAGATTCTTCCATCTGCAATCGAAATAATCACCATTTTTGCATTGACTATATATGGATACTGGTCCTTACCGGCAATATTATCCAATACTACAACATTCTCCGGTAATTTACATCGTGGAGAATACGAATCTGAGATAATCACCAACGGTAACTCAATTTTACTCCATGCTTCTACCAAAAAATCAAAGTCCCTGTTGGATCGCCCAATTGACATTGCATATCCATTTTTCTCACATCCTACAGGCACTGCAGAATCTTTCCATTCATCATAAATATCATCAATTCCAAATGGCATAACAATAATATTCTTTTTCTCAAAACCAAAATCTTTGCAGAATTGATCAGCATAACTTTCAGATGGAACATGAATATAATCCAAATAGCCACCGCATACACACTGTTTCATAAACCACTTGTACAAAACTCCAATGAGTCCTCTTTTCGCTTTATAAGTGAAATTAAGTGCAACTACCGTATTTTCCTTTTTCACATGACACAATCTACAATAGAAACAAAAAATCAACGCATAAAATTGTTGCCAGCCTATAATCACACCATATTTCTTTCTATTTTTAAAAGCATGCCAGCCCGCTTTGAAGTATGCCTTATATCGACCGATTTCAGAAATAATTCCCGTTCGTATTCCGCAAGCCACTTCACTTACACATTGGTATTTCTGTTCGGACAACTCATTTAATCCTTCCACAAAACTCTTTATTTCATCCGCTGGACAATCCGCAAGTACTACATTTTCTACCATGTAAGTCAATAAAATTTTCATCCTCCAAAATCAATTATTGTATACTTGAATAAGTTTTCTACAATACGTCTCTGCATCGTCTACTTCTTTTTTCTGACACATTTTTGAATATTCATATAGTTGTTCCGGTTCACTCCATAATTCCTTTATACAGTTCATAAGCATTTGCTTATTTCCACTCTCAAATAATTTTCCATCTACATTATCCTCAATCAATTCTGATATCCCACCTATATCAGCTCCCACAACCGGTGTTCCGCACATTTGCGATTCCAGCACAGAAAAAGGACAGTTTTCATACCATTCAGATGGATACACCGTAAATTTTGCTTTACGAATCAACGTTTCAAGCGCCTCTCCCTTTTGAAATCCAACACATTGAATATTTGGTATCTTACTAATTTCCTCTTCAAGCGGACCTGATCCTGCAAAAATAAAATGAATTTCCGGCAATCTCTTGCAGACTTCCATCAATGTTCTAATTCCTTTTTCTTCTGAGAAGCGACCAAAATACAACACATAGTTTTGTTTGTTAACCAAACGCCACTCTACTTTTTCAACAAAGTTATGCATCATTACCGTTTTCTTTGAAAACAAAGCGTTCGTATCCAACTTATTTTTCATAAAATTCGAACAGCAAATCATCGTATCAATATATTGGTAAACACCTTTCCATTTCCAAAAAAAAGCTTCTAGCGAACCAATCACGCTTTTGGTCCAAGAACCATGAATACATTTATTTTTTGTACAATTACAAAAATGCCCCCCCAGGCACTTCTCACAATTTTCATGAGTAAGTGGATTGTTCAACATATGATTAGGACAAACCAATTGATAATCATGTGCCGTATAAACAATTTTACACTTATTTCCGGTTTTCCTACGCCATCTAACAATTTCTAAAATAATAGCAGGTGTCAATTGATAATTAAAATTATTAAGATGACAAACATCCGGTTGAAAATCATCCAAAACCTTTCGTATCTGCATACGAGCTTCAATACTATAGATTGTTTTGATTGAATAAACTAATTTTGTAATTCTTGAACTGCAATGAAAATCCATCTTGCTTGTATATGCATCAATGTGATTTCCAACACACCTTCCCGCATGTTCCATGCCGAAAAACTGTACCTCATGGCCCATCTTTTCCAATGTCTGACCCACTTTAAATATATACGTTTCGCTTCCGCCATTCGGATATAAAAACTTGTTTATCATTAACACACGCACTACATTATTCCTCTATATAAATCTAAAGTTTCTTGAACGACTTCATCCCAATTATATTTTTCACAAATAAAATTCGCTGCTTTCGATTTCAATGCTGCCACTTTTTCCGGATGGTTACAAACATCCTGCAATTTTAATTGTAAATCACCTATATCTGACTTTCGAAAAAGAATGGCTTTATCCTCAACTACCTCAACACACTCTGGAATATCGGAAACCAAACAACAATTCCCATAGCTCATCGCCTCCAATAAGCTTAATGGCATTCCTTCCAGATCCGAAGGTAACGCATAGACATATGCATTGCTATACAATTCTTCCAGCATCTGTCCCTGCACAAATCCTGTAAAAACAATTCGTTTGTCTGTCTTCGCACATTCCTTCAGCTTTCTAATATAGGAATCTGTATCACTAGATCCCCCTGCAATCACAAGCTTTTTATCTGTTTCCACAAGTTTAAATGCTTCTATCAGATAACGGATTCCTTTTTCGGGAACAAGACGACCGAGGAATAGCACATACGATTCCTTTTGCAGCCCAAACTTTTCAGTAATAAGATTAGCACACCGAACTTTATGACGCTTTACTCCATTTGGGATAAAGCGTGTTTTTCTCCCATAAGTCTCCCAAAAATAATTTTGTGCTTCTCTACTCAGTACAATAATTTCGTCTGCATATTTTACGGCATTTTTTTCTCCTTGAAGAATGAATTTACGTCCTCCACCTGATTGCCACTTTTCTCTTTTCCAATCAATACCGTGAATAGTTACAACAATTTTTTTCCCAAACATTTTCGGTATCCAAGCGAAAAAAGCTGGTCCCTCGGCATGAATATGAACCACATCATATTGACCAAATGCACTGCATAACGCAGCAAAAAAAGACGCACTCACAGCAGCCATTCCCTTTACATCAATTGTAGGAACTGTCTTTTGATATACGCCGCCACATTTTTGCTGCTGATAATCATCATACTTTATCCCACTTACATGATGACCACCTCGATTATAACAGGTCACCCGATACCCATTTGCAGCCATCCTTATAGCCAATTCGCGTACAACAATTTCTATTCCGCCTTCTCTTGACAAGCGCTTATGACCAAACATAGCCACCGAAAATTTTGCTTCCATTATTTTCCCATTTCTAACTATAAAACTCTCCTACATCGATCCATCCCGACCAAACACAACCACCAACGTTTTACACAGAATCTTCCAATCCAATCCCATACTCCAATTGGTAATATAATACCGATCCAGCTCGACCACCTGCTCAAACTCCGTGATATTGCTGCGACCGCTGACCTGCCACATTCCGGTGATGCCAGGCTTGATTGCCAGGCGCGCACGGTGATGCAGATCATATTTTTCCCACTCATCTTCCGTCGGCGGTCTGGTTCCGACAAGGCTCATGTCTCCCTTTAAGACATTCCAGAATTGCGGGAACTCATCGATGGACCAGTCTCTGATCCAGTTGCCGATCCCCTTCTTGACCGTGCCATCCGCAAGCCTGCGGCAGCCAATGATACGCGGGTCATAGTCCAGCTTAAACATCATTCCATCGCTGACACGATTATCAGCAAGGAGCTGCGCCTTGCGCGCCTCTGCATCCGGATACATGCTGCGGAACTTATAGAGTTTAAATTTCTTGCCATTCTTTCCGATACGAATCTGGGAAAAAATGATCGTTCCCGGCGACTTTATATAGATTGCCGGTGCAACGAACAAAAACAGAATTCCAGTCAGAAAGCAGCCGACCACGCCTCCGATAATATCCAGCAATCTCTTGCAGAAAAGCTGCGTACCGGAAATGGTATTCATACTTGTCGTCAGCACAGTGTACTTTCCCATGCTTTCGATAAATTGTTTCTGGTTGTTGAGTGCCAGGCGCTCCGCCAGCTTAATGTGAATCACAACGCCCATCTCCATCAGCTGATTCACCAGTCCATCCAGCCTCGTGCTCTGCGCCGGCAGGTCAATGAAAGCCTCGTCCACCCACTCACGGCAAATATATTCCATCATCGTGTCACGACCTGCCACAAGAGGGATTCCATTGATCGAATCACCAACATGCATCTCATTTTCTGCAAAGTTCTCTGTCACGTTCTTCGAATCATCCGAATTCTTCCCAGTCTCACCACTCTCTGCCGCATTATTCGAATTATTCAAGCACACAGATTCCTCCGGCAGATCAACCACCACAATGCCGGACACCTGAAACATCTCATAAGAATGACTCTGGATATCCTTCTTCACACGCAAAAGTTGCTGCTTGTCCGTAATGATCAGCACGGATTTCTGCTGTCCCAGCTTGATTCGCATCAAAACATGCTTTTTCCACAGAATGCGCACTCCGTAGCTGATAAACAGGTAAAGAAAAGCCATCAGAAAGAACGTCATACGCGAGAAATCCCCCGCATCCTTCACAGAGAACAGATACAAAACCGACACAAGCGCGAGCAGACACACGTGCTTGAGCGTAGCCGTAAATTCCTTCAGATACCCGCGTTTGAGCACATTCTTAAGCGTATTCAGCGCAAGAAGCAGCACAATATCCACAAAAAACAAGACAATCGCAAGATTCTCATATATTAAGTTTGTAAACAATCCCGTACTTTTGTGTCTGATAACATAAGCCAGGAAAAATGACACTTCCAGACAGATAATATCCAGAATCATAAAATCCAGATGCTTTGTCCAGGTATTTTTGCCCTTATGATACACTTTGTTTCCTCAAAATGCGCCATACACTGCTGCATGCGCAATCCTCTTTCGTCACTTCCAAATATTTGTTTTATTATACCAATTTTCCAGCATAATGTCTATGTGCCGACATACAGTACTTCCCCCCAGACACAACCTGTCAACTTTTTTCAAAAGTTAACGCATTTTATAGTACTATCAATAGGACTACTCTACGAAACACAAGAGAAAGAGGATACCATTATGAGATTACCAAACGGATACGGCGGAGTTGTCAAACTCTCCGGAGCCCGAAGAAGACCTTACGCAGCTCGCATCACAACAGGCTGGTACTACAATGATCAGACCGGAAAACGCGTACAGCGCTATCAGATTCTGGGATATGCATCCACCCGTGCGGAAGCGTTGCAGATACTCGCACGATACAACGATTACCCGATTGACGGTGCATCACTTAAGCTGACATTTGCCGACATCTACGAGCGCTGGTCCGCCGAAAAATTTCCAACCACTTCCCATTCCAACATCAAAGGTTACCGCGCCGCATACGCGATCTGTCAGAATATCGCAGATGTGCCGTTTCGCAACCTGCGCCTCGATGATCTGCAGCGCGTGGTCGACCGCTGCGGCAAGAATTACCCGACGCTCAAGAAGCTGCGTGTACTCTACAACCAGCTCTACGAATATGCGATGAAGCATGAAATCGTTGTCAAAGATTACTCCACTTACGTCAATATCATCAAATACAAGGATCGCAATCCGAATAAGACGGAGCGCGAACGCTTTACAACACAGGAGATCGCTTTGCTTTGGAAACACAAGGACGATCCCTACTATCAGACCATTCTCATGCTGATCTACAACGGTGTCCGTGTCTCGGAGCTTCTCGATCTAAAGAAAGAAAACGTCCATCTTAAGGAACGCTACTTCGATGTCATCGACAGCAAGACTGCAAACGGCATCCGCAAAGTTCCTATCGCCGCCAAGGTGCTTCCCTTCTACGAACGCTGGTACAACGACTGCTCCGCCTGCGAATACCTAATCCACACGATGGACAGCGAACATTTTACCTACCACAATTATTACAGCAATTTCTTTAAGCCTTTATTGAACCGGCTGGGCATTGACCGGACACCGCACTGCTGCCGCCACACCACGATCTCCATGATGGCGGATGCGCACATCGACCAGACGATCATCAAGAAGATTGTCGGTCACGCCGGTGCAATGTCACTGACCGAACGCGTGTATACGCATCTCGATGTCAACGAATTGATCGAAGCGATCGATCAGATCTAGATTGCAAAATCGCCACCCTCTATTCCTAGAAGGTGGCGACATCTTCGTCACTTGGATTCCACAAATGTATTTTGCATCTGTGCTTCTCTATACACAAGATTACAGGTCAGAAAACAGATCTTCCTTGTACGTTCCGTCTGCAAGCATCTTCTTAAAGCTCTCCCGAACCGCTGCAACATCTTCCTTATAGGTCATGCCATACCACGTATCGTTCGTGCGCAGCACCTTGACCGCCATCCTGCCCTCCGCCAGAAGCTCGCCGATGTAGATCGGGATCAGATACTCCGACTTCAAAGGATTCTGCGGCACTTCTTTCTCGAAAAATTCCTTGAATCCTGCCTCTAACGTATCCACGAAATCCGGCGTCAGTCCCCACATATTCATCGAGACAAGCGAATCCACATCCAGCTTCACTCCATCCGCCTGTGCTCCATCTGTAGTCTTAACAATATTCTTGGTCTCCGCAACTTCTGTAAGATTGCTGTCCGCATCCATCTTGCAGACACCGCGCGTTACCGCACCGTTATCCGACAATGTATTCTTCAGCACAAAGCCGGCCATACAAGACGTTCCGCCTTCCACCAGGTACTCATGAACCGCCCGGAAACCTTCCTTGCCATAATAGTCGTCCGCATTAATCACGATAAAAGGCGCATCGATCAGATCCTTTGCCGCAAGTACTGCCTGTCCGGTTCCCCAGGGCTTCGTTCTTCCCTCCGGAAGCTCGCCCGGGATATCACGGATATCCTGAAACGCGTAATCTACCTTTACATCAAACCCGGCACAAATATCCGCGATACGGTTGCCAATCGCATTCTTAAAATCTTCCTCAATATCCTTACGAATAATAAAAATCACATGGTTGAAACCTGCCTCGATCGCATCATGCACCGAATAATCCATAATAATATGATTCTGTGTATCTACAGGCTCCAGCTGCTTAATTCCCCCGCCGAAACGCGATCCGATTCCGGCTGCCATAATCAGTAGTGTTGTCTTCATTCTTCTTCCTTCCATAGTAACTTGTGATCCCCTCACCAGCTTCTACCATCTATTGTAAAGGATGATCTCACGCTTTGCAACTGCCGTATGCATTTTCCCAAAATCAGACAAAAACCAACTACTTTTCAAGCCAATACTAAGGCCGTCCAACCGGCATTCCGTTTGCCCCATAACAACCGTCCCCACGTGCAGCCCATTTCACTGCAAGTATCGGTTTGCCGTTGTAATCAAATCCCTGGCACGCATACCCAACAATCATCTCCACATGATAGATTCCCTTATACCGCCCATTGTTTTCACCAGTCTCAAACATCAGATCACCGGCATTCAGTTTCATGTCACTAATATTTTTCTGACTCAGTCCACCTTTGACCATCTTGTTCTTCTGCGCACACCATTTGCCAATATCCGCAGCGACCGGCGCATAATACGCATTGCCGAAGGTCACACCATTCTTGTGATAAGATCTCCACACAAGCGAACTGCAGTCATAATATCCGCTTAGCATACGCTTCGGCTGACTGTACGTTCCCCTGGCGATCTGCAACGCAGTATTGATGGTATTCTTCTTATTCTTAGTCACAACCGATACCGCGCAGCCAATCAGATTGTCCCCGATCTTCGCTTTAATCACTGCGTTGCCGGTCTTCTTCGCCTTAACCATTCCATTCGCAGACACCGAAGCCACCTTCGGATTCATCGAAGACCACCTGACCGCCGAACTCTTAACGCCTTTTACACGTAGCTGCTTCGTCTGCTTAACCGTCAGAAGCGATGAATTCGTTGATATCTGTACAAAAATCGTGTTGATCGTGAGCGTACAGATCTTCTGATCATTAATGCGCACTGTAACATTCGTCTTTCCTGTGTTCCAGGGTCTGATCGTCAAAACATTGTTCACCAGATCCGCATCTACATCAATCCCCGCATTCGATGAATCACAGGACAATTGCACCACTTCCCAATCTGCCGTCAATGTCTCCTTGCTTTTCAAATGGAACGTATAGGTCGGACAACTCCATGAGTTCGTTGCATATCCGGTCTGCGAAGTCTTGTCTACCGTCACATCCGACAGGTCCGGGCTGACATACACATCATATTCCGCCGTAAAAAGCAATCGCTCCTCACCGCTTCCATACAGAATATCGTCATAATCATACCAATCGGGATCGTCATAATCATAGTCATTATCATCATAGGAATAGGAACTCTGCGTTGTATAGACATTCACCTGGATCAAAGTACTTCCGCTGCGCAGCGCTCTCACATTACCGGACGCATCCACCGTTACAATCCCGCTGTTGGCCGAAGCAAACGTATACCGGGATACCGAATACGAGTCTCCATAATACATCACCGAAGAACCAACCTGCAGCTGCGCAGTACCACCTGCTGCCAGGCGGAGCGTGCCTCCATCTTCCGTAACATAAGTCACCCCGGTGTCTGCCTTCGCTTCGCTCACCGGGAGCATCGTAAGCACCAATGCCACACACAGCATCAGCGCTATCTTTCTCATCTGTCTCATTTTATTCCCTCTTTTCATCTCCAAGGCCTATTGTAAAAACCGCCATACCAGGATTCCCGGTATAGCGGTCCGATTACCGACGTAACAATTCCCGTGCCAACTCATCCACTCTTGCGGTATATCCCGCACCAACTTTCGCCTCCAGCAACTCGCATGTCGCCTTCAGATTCGGACAGCGGCTCGTCAGATTGTGCGCATCACTTCCCAGCAGCACCGCTTCATGCTGCTTCAGAAGCCCGATGCACATCCGCCGTCTCTTCCAATCCTGAAACGGTCCGGCATTCATCTGGCACTCCAGCGGCAGATCCATGATCTCATTCCAGACACTCTTGTCCTTCTGCAGCTTGTAGTAGCGCTCAATGTGCGCCAGCACAACACGGATACCCTGCCTGCGAACAAGATTCGCCACATCGACATACACGTCTTTCTCCCACTGACAGAACGGCATCTCCAGCAAGACCGTGCCACTGTCTCCAATGCACAGCTCCGGAATCATATCCGCGTTACCGATATTCCGAAAATAATACACCTCCGCCCCAAGATGATACGGCAACAACTCCACACCTGCCTGCTGCGCCGCAGCCTCCAGCCGTCTCACACTTTGTTCTCTTTTCTTAAGAAAATGCGCCACCGTATCCTGCTGCGCATAGAAATGCGGCGTAAAGACCACTTCCGTCACGCCCTGCTCCCGCTCCATCTGAAGCATCGCAAGCGACATCTTCGCATCCTTACTGCCATCATCCATCTCCGGAAGAATGTGACTGTGAAAATCAATCATATGTAACTCCTAAAACACTATTGTAACCCGTGGTTTTCTTCTCTTATATGCTCCAAAATTCTGTCATACTGTTCATACATCTTCTGCACTTCGTTTTCCAACGTGTAATAATGCATAATATATGGAATCAACAAAACAACCAACAACAATGTTAACACATACAATGCCGGATTACAAATCATAAGCACCGCTACAATCGAAATCAGCGTCAGGATCGCAAACGTCACCGTCACGATCAGGTGCACCAGTCTCTCATGCTGGAAAAAGCCAATCTGGATCAGGTGCTCCTGTAGGATGTCGAACCAGCGATCCGGAGAGATATTGTCCGGGTGGGCCAGGAGTGCGTCGATTTTCTGACGGTAAGTTATTATTCTTTTCTTCATAAAGAATCCTCTTCTTCATTTTGGCTTAAACAATATATTATTTTAGCATTATAACATATCTTTGCAGGCTCAGCTTACTTACATGCCGATAAAGCACCAATTGCGCTTCTGAAATTTTTTACTCTCACTTACCACACCCATTCATTTTTCACTTCATTAATCTCATCCTCGAGCCCCACGATCTCCTTCCAGCACACAACCCCATCTGCCTCTTTCATCTCATCGATTTTACTCATCTGGAACGCGATTGCAACGCAGGCCTTCCGCAGACTAAGAATCTCCTTAAACGAAACATACGAATCTAAATCACCATACAATGCTACGGCATGCATCTTCAGGCACTCGTCAACAGTTTCCAAATTTCTGCCTTGCATCAGCGAATTCTTTGCATAGAGAAGATTATGTACCGTCCATGCTGCCGAAAGTACTCCTGGATTCTTGCGATAACGAAAAATATTTAATACCTCGTCCAATAACATTTGTGATGAAGTCTCATCCGGATGTGCCTGCATATGCTGAAATGCAGCAAATAATGCCCCTGCAACAAGCTCATTATTTGCAGACCTCATATCCTGCACAAGCCGATCTTGCAGCTTTTCGCCATCTTCCAATAAGATTTCAAGCGGCTTCGTGCTGATGTCGAATTTTTGCATCTCATTTATCATCTGGTGCAGTTCATTCTTCTTTGTTACCGACAAATTTCCGGAATTCTTTACCAAAGCCGCCATGCATTGCACCATCCGCCACGCACGAGATGTAAACTCATCCCACATAACGCTGTCTCGTCTCGCATTTTCTAATTTTCCAGCTAATATCCTCCAATAACCCTGAATGCTATATAACAACTGTTCCGTCTCATCCACACTCCAATAGCCGGATTCCATATGGTCACACAACACAATCAGCTCATCTAAATAAGGAATACCATTCATTGAAATCTTACAGCCTTCCTCATCAGCAAACTGCGCTTCCAAGCTTTGTGACAAAAACCACTGTTTCACAGAACGCACCGGAATACTTACATCCTCCACTGGAAGCATCTCAAACTTATATAAATACATATTAGACAGTTTCGGTAATCCCGTATCTTCCGACACAAATCGCCAAAGCAGCCTAGCATACGCCTTCTGCTGCTCTTCATCTAACAACTCCAAATCATACAAGACTCCTAAGCGTAATGCCTTCGTCTGCCAGACATACCCACACTCATCGGGTATCTCCAATAAATCCGATATCGTATCTGGTGTTACCCGACACTCTTTCTTCCATACTCCAATGTCCAGTTTCTTAAAATAAAAGGCAAAAATATCCATGCCGTCCCCATGTCCATGCAACGTCTTATGTTCCACAATCTTCGTCTGCATCATCGTATCTAGCATCTGAGCTTTCACGCGCTCCGACACCTGCTGCATAATTCCTATACTTAGCTGCGCCATTGGAAAAGATACTGGAAGTGCCTGATTCTCCATGAGTGCCTTAAGCATCAGCAACGACTCTGCCTGATTTTCCTGTGGACAACGACTCATAAATCGGATCAAAAGTTCCGGAACATTCGCTATAATCCGTGCAAGCACTCCCCCCGGTGTCCCCTCTCTTTCCTCAATTTCCTCCATATTTTTCGAGAGAGCACGAATCAGCATCAACACAATCGTCTTCACATCATCTGTCTCCAAAGATGACAGATATCTTCGATCTACCAGTGTCTCAATCGTATTACTGCGTGACACTTTGCATAATAACTGTGCGCCGAATAACGGATTCATCTCCATTACAGCCTCGATCCACGGATGCTCCCACTCCCCGAGCAACGTAACGTAACCACAATGCATCGGTAACGCCAAACGATCCAAAAGCCGAGCAAAACGATATGCATCCGCACAGCCGCTTGTTCCTCCAAAAATCGTTCGAAGCTCCCGATTCAATGCAAATGCATCCTTCTTCTCATAAGACTTAACATGCCAGCGGAGCAGTTTATTCTCAGTACGATTCTTCCACTCGCTCCAGTCAAACAACTCCTTATAATATTCAATTTCATCCTCGATATGATTGATAAATTCCTGGTGAGCCTCATACTCACCATTGTAATCACGAACTCCCTGCACACATAAGGAATAAAGCTGTAACGCACTCGCTTGTAGCGACGCAAAATACAAATACTTTTCCGGTTGGTCAATGCCCTCCTGCCGAATTTCACAAAGTAACTGCTTCAGATCCTCAATAACAGCCTCCGCATCATCCAATTCCACCCGCATTCCCAATAGCTGTAATCGAACCTCATAATTCGTCTTTGGTGGATGACAACGGCCGAGCGCCACACGCATCGCCGGAATATCCATCTGAGAATAAGCCCATTTTAGTTTTTCCAGTCGCAGTAGCACTACTTTCTGCTTGCAATACGGCTCCTTTGCATGCAAAGTATCATATATTTCATTCCACGCAGACTGCTTACAACTTTCTCGATTCATGCGAAGTAAAGCAAGTCCAATATCAAACCATCTCCCAATCCTCTCCGTATTCGCCTCATCAAGCAACTGACTTTCAAATGCTTTCCATATTGTATAAATGTTGATATATTCATAACCGGAATAGATATGCATACAACGCTCATATCGCCATACCAATTCAAAGCAGAAGTCAAACATCTTCTGACTTTCCATAAATGTGTGACACTGCAGCAGACCGACCTCTCGCGTTTTTACCTCCAACTCGTTACATTTATCATATGTAAGAATGTATAAACCTGGATCAGTTTCACGTTCTCCTTGCCACAAGGTGATCAGTTTCTCAATATCTGCCACTCTATCCTCGTGTAGTGACTTCGGCTCCCACTCTATATTCGAATCACTCAGATTCCATTCTGGGATAAAAAACTTCTGTGCTTCTGTGGCTCTCTCCTTATAAATATAGGATTCGCGGTTCTCACTGCCTTCCTGCCTGATATGTTGTCGTTCCTCCTGTTTTCGTCTTTCCATATCATCAAGGAGAAGTTGTATACTCAGATTAAGGCCATGCATCTCCCCAACAAATCCGTTCATCTGATTCTGCATTCCAATCACAACTGAATCAATATCCTGCAAAAGAAAACGATCATATTTTTTCGGCAACATACGGCGAATCGAAGTTGTAATGATTTCCATAAAGTGGCGCTTACAGTTCTGCCTGTTATTCTCCTCTAAGCCTTCCAACATCAGGTCCAACTGTTGTTCCAACTTGTCCATCCAAGAATAATCATCAATAGAACGCATCATTCGCGCCAAAGGCCTCATGCTTTCCTCAGAAAAAACCTGCGCGCGAAAATTATTCTCTTCATTCTTGTAGTACTCGTATCCACTGATATGTTTGCCGGCATCAATAAACATCTGTATAAATCGAGCCTCATCGATTCCTTTGACCGCACATTGTCCAAGAAAACCTCGCGCGCCTCCGGTAATCGTGGCTTCCACAAGATCTGTCATTGTATCACCCATAATCAGGCTCCTTTCTAAAGTTTTTATCGATGTTGCTATTTTTCCTCCTGCTCATACACAATTCATCAGTTTCCCTCTCTGCCCCACTCTTTCCAATTTCAACCTGCTCGGTCGGCACATCTCTCAGCCACCATGGTAACGTAAAGTCGATCTAAAAAACAACCACCGTGCCGATGATCAGGTACATTATCTTCTTCCCATAATTTTTCATAAATGCTCCAAGATTCTATCATACTGCACATACATCTTCTGCACCTCATTCTCCAACGTATAGTAGTGCATAATATACGGAATCAATAGCACAAGAAACAATAACGTCAATGCATCCAACGCCGGATTGCAAATCATCAGTGCCACCACAATCGAAATCAACGTCAGGATTGCAAACGTAACCGTCACAATCAGGTGCACCAGTCTCTCATGCTGGAAAAAGCCAATCTGGATCAGATGCTCCTGTAAGACGTCGGACCAACAATCCGGAGAAATATCGTCCGGGTTGGCTAGAAGTGCGTCGATTTTCTGGCGGTAGGTTATTATTCTTTTCTTCATTTATATTTTTACCTTCTTCGAACATGCATATCATATAAATATTAAATGCCTTAGGTTATATCATAATTTCATTTCATCAATAAAACGACTTTTCTCTATTTTCCCATATTCTACACCCGTAATAAATAGTTGTTTTCGAGCCCTAGTAACTGCAACATAAAAGTTACGCCGTTCTTCCTCGATTTGCTCTACCCTTCCGCTTTTAATAGCTTTATGAAATGGTGTCTGACCTTCAATTGCATTAATAATAAACACATAATCCCACTCAAGGCCTTTTGCCGCGTGAAATGAACACATCGAAATTCCTGTTTTACTTTCTTTACTTTGTTGAACCACTTTTCTATAATCTAAAACATCCTTTTCCCACTGTTCCATAGATTTTTTCATTTTTCCTTGATGAAATGCAGATTCCAGCCTCTGTAATAAGTAAATGTAATTTTCTTTAGACTCCCCAATATATTTATCCGCCCAATTTAAATAACCAACTTTTTGACCCAATGTATCCAAAAACTGTTTATTTGTATGACAAGCATTTAACAGTTCAATATCTTTTCTAAGTTGTACAATAGTTGCATAACTTTCCTGATCTTGTATGGTTTGTAGATCAAGTTCTCTTAGTTCCTTAAATGAAAGTCTACTTACATCTCTATTTAAATAACCTCGTCTCGGTTTATCAATAATACGTTGTAAGTCCCCATTCTTTTCCTTTCCATTCGCCAGTCTCCAATATGCCAATATATCATTAAAAAAAATATTTTCATGATAATTTTCTATTCGTTCAGATGTATGAAATTGTAATCCGGCTTCATTTAATCCAGCGGCTATCAATTCATTGGCACGGTTCGTTCTACATAATATCGCTATCTGCTCTGCCGCAACACCCGACTTTAATATTTCTTTTATCGTTTCAACCACAAAATATGTTTGCTGCCAAAAATTTTTAAATATCTCAACTTGAACTTGATTCGTAACAACACTAAACGCTTGCATCTTCTTATCAAATCTATTCTTATTATTTGAGATAAGCTTTGCAGAAGATTCAACTACCGGTATTGGACAACGGAAATTTTTTCCCAAGTCAAATATTCGATACTCGGGATATTTGACAACAAAATCATTCAAAACAGAAACTCCTATAGTTCTAAATCCGTATATAGACTGATCATCATCTCCTATCAAACAAATATTTCTATGACTTGCCGCAAGTCTATAACATATTTGTGCCTGATATATGTCCATATCTTGAGCTTCATCTATCATAATAAATTTATATTTATGTTGCCATCTTTCTAATATGTTTTGATTATTTAATGCCTTGATTGCATCAAATAACATATCATTATAATCTTTTTTCCGACTACATTTCTTATAATCTTGATACCGTGGAATTTCGACAGCTAATATACTTTCATACTGCGCCAGTTCTTCTTCATCCTCAAAGTTGGGATTTCCAAAAGTATTGATATTATAAATTATAGATTCCATCTTATTTATCAAATACATAGTTTGTTCCTTAGAATACCCGCAAACCATTTGTCTATTAGAAAAATACTTTCTTCTTTCACTTTCTGTTAAAATTTCTACATCTTTTTTTCCTGGCAACTCTCGTGAAATTTCTAATGCTAACGAGTGTAGTGTGCACCATTTAATTTGATTATCCTTTCCAAATATGTTTTCATAACGTTCTTGCATTTGTCTCTCTGCATTTTTTGAAAAAGTGGCAATCAATATATTGTCCTTAGGAAATTTTTCTCTTAAAACCGCAGCTCGACCTATAATCGTCATCGTTTTTCCTGATCCCGGGCAAGCTAACACCATCATTGGTCCTTGAAAACAAAATATCACTTGCTTTTGTTCTTCAGTAAACTTCATTAATAGATCCTTTCCCTAACAAAGTAAATCCTCAACCACAAGTACCTTATCATTGTAACACTTCTTTGCGAAAATATCTCTTATATCCTTAAACTCGAATCGCGCAATTCGCTCGACTGAAAAACTAACTATTAATAACATCTCTATTGAGGTTGACTCTGCTATTTCAGCAGCTTTTCTCACCAGACTCATCAAGGCGGTGCGCGATGCTTAATGATGCAGATCCGCATCATGAATCAGCGAAAGGTCGGACGTAAGGCTGAGAGCGGACTTCTCGAAGGGCAGCTTACACTTTTCGATTCATTCAATGAAGTCGAGGCAACTTCAGATGACAAAGCTCCAGACCCAGAGATTTCCGAAGTAAGCTTTTCCGCTAAAGAATCAGTGTACGCTCCAAAAGAATATCTAAATACGCCATCCAAAAATCTCTTTTCTTCTCACGCCTCCAAAACATTACTGCCAACGTTATCAACAAAATAAGTAATGCCATATTTAAACCGTTCAAAATTTCACCATTCCCGGATTTATCAGAAAATATAGCAATAGCTACTGCAAACTGTCCCATATAAATTGGCACTGCAATACTTTTTGCGAAATTAAGCGTACGATCGATAGATTTTATTTGATTTTTCACATAAAAAATCAAATTATTAAGTTTGTCTTTTTCATCAGGAAGTCTACGAATTACATCTTGCTTCCATTCAGTATATGAATCGAGCTTCTTATTCACTCTAGAACACATCTTTTCATATTTAAGCCATTCATATTTCCAATCATATGGTTCCTTCTGCTCTGTATCTCCCCACCTGCATTCTCCTCCCTGAGCAAGTTTCTCAATCGATATCAAATATTTTTTCGTATCATTGCAATTTTTTGACAATATAATCTTTCTTTCAGGCATTTGTCCAAATCGTTCAATAGCTGAATGCCTTCTGCCATACAAGCAATAACAAATGCAAGTTTTATGTATAAATCATTCCAATTCAAACTATTTTTTGCACCAATTCCAAGCAAAGCACTTCCAACTATAATCGTTCCATCGTAAAGCAGAATACTACTACTCTTGAATCCTTAAATCGAAAAGTTAAAGACTTGAAAAGACTCGGACGTGGCTATCGAAACTTTGAGCATTTTCGAACCCGATTCCTATATGCGACCAGGGACACCCCTGTTATAAATGGAATAAACGATTACAATCCCGTCACTTATTTTGATATGGAAGATTAAAAAATATTTCGTTGCAAAACAGATCAGGCAGGTCGAAAGACCTGCCTGTGTTATCTATTCATGATTCGATTTAAGAAGCCCCTACGGAATGCCCCTAAAAAACTCATAGATTTTTAGTTGTCGTCCCCATTAATTGCCCCTAAAAAACTTCGGGAAACCCCACTAAACTTTGGAGGTCCAATTCATATTGCTACCAGTCCTGTATTCATATTATAAATTTCAACTCAGATTCTTTCCAACGCCCCAATCTTCCAAAAAGAATTTCATTTCTGCTTCTTAATCATTCTTCCATTCTCTCATTGATGGTAAAACCAAAGCCGGCAATTCGCTTTTCTTCAACATATCATAAAAATATGTTCTGATAAAGGAATATAACATCTCCACGCCCTCTTGAGAAATTTCCTCTTCCATATCTTCAACGGTTTTATCCTCCCAATTAAAGATGCCAGCTAATTTAATTGCATAATAAAACGGGAACTCACTGCTATCTTTCTCTCCCACCTGCAAATGCAATTCTAATTTAGCATTATTTATTTTTTCATCTTTATTCGGCATGAATTTCTTATCTAATTGTACTGGCATATGACTATTCGTTTTTTCCATTAACGAGTTACGAATAAAATTTTCCTCAACAACAATGACTTCGCCGCAATTCAACATTTTTATCACCTCTATACTGCAAATTTTTATTTATAAGATCCTGACCTTTTTGTTCTTTGAAAACAAATCGATCGCTTTTGTTCCAGCCATGAAAGGTCATTGTTTTCCCTATGGATATCTTTTTATTACTCTGAAATATATAATCAGAAAATTTCTCACTAAATTTTTCTATGTGCAAACTTGGCAGTTCGTTATTTATCCATTTATAACATTCATAGTCGGATGCTTTCACTTGTATATCACGATATAATTTATCTATTGCACATTCAATTTCCAAAGTACTAATATAATCTTTCAAAAAAGGATTTTCTAGTTTTTCCTCCTCATCCGGCAACTCTTCCTCTGGAATTTCCTCAAATAAATATTTCACCACCTGACATTCTGTCGATTTTTTCCAGACAAGGGAAATTTTCCCTTGGGCAAGTTCAAACGCTTTAAGAATTGGTATTTCATCTTTCAAAACTTGTAATAAGACCTTATTGTCGATTTCACATATAAGCCAACTAAATCCATCCATACAATCTGTGCATACACTCAAATATCTTTTATGTTCACTATTCATACACACAAATACCATTGGTATTTTATCAAATTCAAATAAAATTTTTTCAATATCTAATTGTTCAAACTCTCCCACATTTTTTAAAAAAGTCATGTGCTTCACCTCTATTCACAAATAGTAAAATTTTTCATTGCAATGGCTTTCTTGTCTTTATAGATCCACCAATCCACATGTGATGTATCTTCATACTCTTCATTTCTGTCTGACGTTTTCTGAACACACCCACATGATGTTTTTCCTTTTATCACTATCGGATACGGATATAACTTTCTTAATCTTCTCTTACGTTTTAGCAAATTAATAAACTTATCGCAATTACGTCGTTCTGTATAGACAGATGTAGAATATGTACCTATATCAGACTTGTCAAATTTTTCACCATTTTCGATATATCCTTCCAATATTTCTGCATAAGTGCTTAGAAACACTCTTTCCTCAAGTTTCCCCCACTTTGCAACCCGATATACTTCCTCAAAATGTCTATTTCCTATTGCCTGTATTTCTATTTGTTTTTTTAACTCTTTCGGAATATAGTCTTCCAATTGACTGTTTTTCCCCATATTTTTCACTTCCAAATTTGTCTCAACACACCGCTAAAAGATGCTGTACAATATAGCTTAAGCATATCATATTTATTATCAAAATGAAATACTTTTATTATATTATTTCACACATCGTGTAGGGTTACAATTGATGTCTATCATCCGAGAAAACAAATAATGCATAATACACAATTTTCTCTTTAACAACCTAAATATGGATTACCACACCTTTTCTGCCATTACTTTCATGTATTCATCCACTTCTATCTCATATAAAAGTTTCTTGATTCGTACAATTTCCATTGGATCGCTGGTCGACTTCTGTATTTGAGAAAATATTCTCTTAACACAGTTTCTATCGTAACGCGAAACTATTTTCTGCAAAAATCCCCATAATTTTTTTGTATCATATTCATCAATAGCGAACGCTTTCTGAAAATCATTCCATATATTTTTCAACTCTTCATCATTACCTTTAACATTGTGCTTTAGCAGATGATTGTACTTAGAAAATATGTCATTCTCTGTTGTCTCATCCTTATGTGCTTTCATATATAAATAATTAGATGCATTAATTGATTGAACAAAATCATATGTTGCATCAGCTGGTTCAAAAGAATTATCGTATTCACCATAACTCCAAGATTCGGCCTTCAGAGACTTCGGTTTACAGAATGTATCTTCAACCATCATAGTTGCAATATTATGTAATCGTTTCTCATATTGCTCTCCAAGTCCAATTCTCTGCAAAACATCAAACAGATCAACAACCGCGCTCTGGGACTCAAAATACCCATAATCCTGATTTGCAATCTTCTCATCAATCTTGCTTAAAACACATCTAGACTCTTTCTCTTTAATTTCATACAGATGGTTCAATTTCTCAATATCACGAATGAGATCAAATGAACTATTTTCTATTAACTTTGCTTCACTCTGTTGTTGAAAAATAATGCTTGGATTTTCACCATATACTTTTTCAATAACTACGTTATCCCCAAGAATTTTTACTAAGTTAGCAATCTGTTGCCCAAGTTGTTTCTTGTTCTTATAGAAAATTATAGTCTTGACATTTTCGCATCCCATAAACTCTCTAAGCAGATCGCCATCCGTCACATCCAAAGAGTGTCCAAATATATATACCGTCTTCGGTTCTTTTTCATTCAACCACTTCTTATACTCATTGCCAGTCTTCTTATAAATCCTCTGATAATATTTTTTAAATTCAATAAAATCAGTTTCTTTACGTCGTCTCTCTTTTGAAAGATACTCATCAATGCCCAATACCATATTATTTTGATCAATTGAACACTCTATGCGACTGCGTTGCGTGTCTCCCTTTTCTCTACGCCGAGGTCTAAATTGACGAATATTATTTGTGGCCATACCATGAACAAATAAAATATCTGCATTTCTGTTATTCGATTCATATACTTTATGAAATGTATCTGTATAATTAAATGAAATCACTTTTTCTGGATGAATAGGCGCAATATCCGGATTATACCATTTAATATCCTGTTGCCCCACATAATCATCCAAATAAATTTCCAATGCACATATAAGTTTATCCAGATCCAGCTTCAATCTGGCAATTATCGCCTTTCGTCCAGACTTTTCTAGACACTGATCATCCAACATCTCCCGTAATACATCTTTGCACTGATAATATTCCAATCCAATTGTATTCGAATTTTCAAATTTAGTTAGTTGATCCAAGCTCTGAACAATTCGAGAGATCTCGCTCTCAAAATCAATCCAATTCTCTTTATTCTTTAAATTAGATGCCCTCACTTTAATAAAATAATCTATCCATAAATTATCCTTTGTAAAAGCCTGAAATGCACTAACTTTATAATCCATTTTGGGATCTGCAAATAAACTTTTAAAATAATCATCATTTAAGCATTGTTCATTCGTCGAATTAGCCCCCGAACCAAATGTCATATGATAATCATTTCTAAACTCAATAATAAAGTCTAAAAATTGTGTATATTTTGTTGGCAAATCATGTTCTAAATCGAATCCATTTCCAATCATTAGTATCTTCATATTACCCCCTTCGTAAATCCTCAACCACACCTTTTAAAACAGTATTACTTTTTATCATTTCACTTAAGTCATTTTGGACATCTAAATAGCTTTCTACGAAAACATCTTTTCTCTATTCTCGCACAATTTATAAGCAACATTCCCCCCCTCCTCCAACAACTCCTCCCTTTCCCTGGCAATCCTCTCCAACTCATTCTTCATTATTTTGCTTATTTGACTCTTTTCATAAACTTGGAATGAATAATTAAATTTTCGAGGGGCAAACGCTCGCTCAACTAGTTCTAGATAAGTCGCAGAGTATTCATTTCGTTCTAATAACTTTATTTTTTCTCTATAAATATGTAAAATAATACCTTGTTCATTCTCCTTTATGCCGTATTTTATTCTCGAATAATATCCTTTCTTCCATTTAGTTGTCGTCTGCTCAAATAGCTTTTCAAATTTTTTCAAACTTCTTCTTTTAGAAGGTAAACGATGCCAATTATCCCCCAAAAGAATTATCGCCATCATAGACATTCCCAATATAAATCCCCAAACGCCTCCTTGTATATTGTGCTGAATTGATATTGACCTGTTTTCGACAATACCAATCCAACCTATCATCAACCCCGGAAATAAAAACATGGAGCCTAAACAGCATATCAAGTTTGTCAATTCTTCTCTTGACTCTTTCTCTCGTATTGTTTTTAATTGCTTTCCCCATTGCGGAATATTAAATTCCATACCAAATCCAACCCAAATGCCTAATAAGACATTTGTCCACATTACGAAAGATTTACTTGTCATGTCTGTCAATATATTATTCTGATGAACATTTCCTATCTCCATACAGTATATTATAGGCATTGTGAAACATATAATTGTAAAATAAAACTTCTTTATCCACTGATGACGCCTTACAAAATATTTAAATTCGATTTGTCGAATCCAAGCATTGTATATTATTGACGATAAAATCATAATCGGAATAAGTAATCCTCCAGTTTGAACAAACAAACATACTATTCCTCTCCACCCAAATGGCATAGTTGCAATCTTCAAACAAACATCCGACACAAAATCATTTACTAAAAATAACGATATCGTAATAATTGATGTTGCAAAATGAACCCATATCCAACCATATGGATTCAGCTTGTGTATAATTACAATTTCACTTTTACTTTTACATTTTTTATAACCAATATAACCAAATAGAATACTTGATAAAGTAAAGCTTATGATGCCAATCATTTCACTCACTCCAATTACATTATAATTAATGCTTGCTTAACAACACACTAAATTTTCCATGTTGTTTTGTATAAATATCAGCATGAATTCATGCTGTCTGTACCTAAAAAAAACGATATCGTAAAATAAACGCAAAAGGGATTTACATATCCGATCCACATTCATTACAATGACGGACAATACTATGGAACATCTCGTTGTCTCATCCAGCCTATTGGTAATCAGCCCGATCTCATATTTTTGCTTTACAAGAGTGAAGGCTCTTTCCACGGCAATTTGGTCAACATTATCTGTGTTCCACCTTTTTATCGGGTCCTGCATTTTTCTTTGGTTTGCCAAAGGATAATTCAAACAAGCGGATTCCGGGTTCCCTGCAATAAGCAAGGTTGTTTATTTCTATTCTGGTAGATTTTATCTGCTTGGATGCATTTCAGATAATGACCGGTTCTTTCAAAGTACCGATCGACAACGGCAATGAGAACATCACCTTCGTTATAGGCATCAAACGGCCTCTTTTCTATTCGAACCATTCCTTTTTCATCGAGACTAAGATCCATCTTTGATCCGAATTCCACTGGCGCAGATGTCTTTCCGCGAACAATCGGGCAATGTACGGCTAACTTATACTGATTTACACTTTACCAGATTCAGATAATCTTTTCTGACATTCCTGCGGTACATCTGTGGAACGTAATAATCAAATCCTCTGAGGTGTACAGGTTGCATCAATGAAGGGATTTAAGCTCATTTTTGTTATTGACCGTTATTATATATATACCGAAATATGTCTATATACTCAAGGGCTTGCTCCGTAAAAGAAAAATGTATTCCTTTCTTGTCCGTATCAATGCTATCATAAATTTGTATCATCCCCTCATCCGTGTATATCACAAATTGTCTCATCTCCTGATAGAGTTGTTCCCTCCTGTCACTGTTCACCTACAATTTTCCTCCTTCACTATAATGAAATAAGTATATCATTGGAATTGCTTAGCCTCTAGTCTTCAAACACGCACAAATTATTCACAATTTGTCGTCATATTAATGTATGTTATTACAGTTCATCTAACATAGATTCAAATTTTCTCTTTTTACCAAAAGTATTAATATCTATTTTATCTAATTCCTTAAAAACATAGTTCATTCTTTGTGTTACCCACTTTATTGCTTGCTTTACCTCATCATATAATGCATCCTCTCTAAGTTTCTTAAACTTTATTCCCCTTTCCATAGCCTTTTTCCCATATTTTTCTTTTAAATCATTAATAGTTTTTCCGTACATCTCATCACATTTCATATCTTCATATTCATAATGCAAATAATGTAACATACATACAAATATCGTATGTTGGTATGATTGATTAATCTGAACATATATTCTTTCCCCTCGATTTTCAGAATAATGAACAACTATTCCAGAATACATATATTCAATAAACCACTCTTCAGAACATCCATTGGCTTCATACAAATCGTATAATTCACAAAGAGGATTGTACAAAATATTCTTCATAAATCTATCTGGCTGGAGTTCACATAATATATCAAGAAAGTCTGTAGTCATTCTTCCTGACATTGCTCTCAACCAAGATAAAATAAATTGTCGTTGTTCGTCATCACTTAACTGTGTTGTATAAACAGCTGCAAAGTACTCTTGGAACGATCTATGTGAAAAGCGATAATTTAATCCCTCGTGTATCAACATGCATACCGCTTTTGTCATATCCTCCAAGTAGTCACTTTCGTTAAAAGAACCATAAGAATATACTTTTTCTTTAGCTTTTTGTATATTCTCTAATGCACTTTTTTCAGTAAATTCATATTGATTTTTAAAGAAAGATCTAAAGCAAAAATATGAAAATACTTTTTTGAAATCTTCATACCCTAGCCCAGATAGTTTCTCCCTTTTGTATTTTCCTTTTTTCATGGCATCATGTTTGTGAAATAGTGCCGAAAAGGCCTGCTCATAAAAATCCGTCTTACTATCCGGTATCGAAACTCGTTCCTCAAAAGTCATCAACATTATCGTTAATAGTAAAGGATTAGATGCAAATGATTCATATTTTTCAAATAATTCCTCGTCCAATTGCTTATAAAATTTATCTTTAATCTCTATATCATAATCCAATTTAGATATTAAGGACAATGCTTGTTCTTTACTTAATGGCATTGCGGAATATTCTTTAAAATCTGACCAACCTACAAATTCATCTAACGGTCTAGAAGATAAAATAATATGATTTTCGGAATATTTATTGCTAAAATCAATTATTTCCTGCGTTACTTTCTGTGCATTTGCATTCTTCACTTCATCATAACCATCAAATAAAATTACATAACACCCCGTTTCTAAACTATATCTAAAATATTCTTCTTCAAGTTTAAATCCAAAAATTCCAAGTATATTATATATATACTTTTCAATAGATATATCTTCTGGTACGTTTTCATTCAAACCTCTTAATTCTACCAATATAGGTATATACGAAGTAGTATGTATAGTATTTAAGAAAAAGTGTCTCATCAACATACTTTTTCCTATGCCCCCAGTACCTGTTATAATTATTTTATTTCCAATATCCAATAGATTATTCACATTCGATGTATCAATAATATGTTGTCTATTGCTTATCCCCATACACTCAAAAAAAGAATACAAATAATGTGGAGTTTGTCCATATAATATAGTTTTAGCCATGCTTATATGTTGTTCCGCTTCAAATAAATATTTTTCAAATGCAGTACCATAATCAATATTTTCCTTGTTTACAACGTCTTTATATAATTTACTTAATTTTTTCACAACAAAACTCGCTGCACTTTTTGCTAACTCGCTAATCACCTCTGCGCTTATCTTATTAACATTAATTTCTTCAGCCATACTCTTCCGTTCTCCTTATGTGTATGTCAACCCAAAATTAGGTCAACCGCTCATTGAAAACTAGGTCACTTTCGACCAAGTTTGGCACCTGCAGCATTGCTACCGCAGGTGCAGTTACTGTTTAACTACTGTTTCGAAGTCGGTTCCATTGTTCCGTAGAGTCTCTCGGAGTCGATAAGAATCGCCTTCCATATCAATCAAATAGGCCTTATAGGTAAGCCTATCTACGATTGCGCTTGTGATTGTCGCGTCACCAAAGATCTCATCCCACCTTTCGAAAGGGAGATTTGAAGTGATAATGATTGATTTTTGAGATGCCCGCAGGGATAGCACTGTGAATAGCAGATCAGCAGCTTCACGATCAAACGATATATAGCCTAGTTCGTCCGCGATGATCAGGTCATATTTCTCAAATCGCTTCTGATAGTTATGAAGTTTTTGGCTGCTGTTGCTTTCCTTTAATTCAGTTACCAGATAAGGAATCGTTGTATACAGAACACGATACCCCTGTTCACAGGCTTTTATTCCAAGCCCGATAGCCGTATGCGTCTTTCCGGTGCCCGGATTGCCTGTCATAATGAAGTTTTTCCCTTCTCTGATAAAGTCGAGAGAACACAATTCTGGCAAACGTTTACGCATCCCTTCGGGAAGAAGATCTACTTCCATACGCAGAAGCTGATGTAAGAATCCTTCATAATCGGTTGCGTCTGCTATAGCTTCTTCAAAGTGTTCACCGATAGCATTCAGCTTGAGGAGACTGCAGTATTCCTGGATCTCATGCTGTGTTTTAGCCTTCATTTATACCACCTGCCTTTCTGCCTGCTTTTGAATCTGGCGAAGGCGGTCGTATTGGGAAAGTGTAGCTTTGGATTTTTCACTCAACCGATCCGTTTTTACATTTGTTTCAAACTCTCTTCCTGCTTTGCACATATGAGAGCAACCTTGTCTGCGCTCATATCAAATGGGGAAAGTTTTTCAAGCCTATGTAATGCTTCCAAAACCGCAGGTGCACCATACTCATAGATGATGTCTAAAACCCCTAGAAAAGTTTTGCAGTCTTTGCTATAATACTTTTTGTAAATGTTTTGAACTATGGTGTCCGACTGAAGCAGTGCTGTGCTTTGATGTAGGGCACCTGGTTTTCTTTTTAGGGTTCTTAAATAATGATAGATATCTATCCGCCATTGTCCGGCTCCAAAGTTCCGGTCGTGTCTGGCTATAATAGTTCCGTCATGATATATAATAACTTTATCTGTATACAGCCGTATGTCTACCGTTTTTCCGACATAGATATCAGGGACAGAATAATGCTTCTTGGAAACCATAACGGTAGCATATTTATCAACTTTGGCAGTACTTTTTATGCAACTTTCATGTTGTCATAGACCATTGTCCTAAATGCACCATGACTGTAAGTAAAGAAGTCAGCGTGTGATTTCTGAAATGCTGCGGTATCCTGCGTGAGGTATAGTTTTGAATACCGGAAGTTTCCGTATGCTGATGCAAAGACTGCCATCTGATATTTTTGATATCCGGCATTGCCGATATCAAGTTTTACCATACCCCAATCGAATTCACAGATATCACCAGGTTCGTATTCCTGTCGAATGAATGCCTCCTGATGCTTTGTCTCACGATACTGCGTAACTCTTTTTATGGTAGAGTAACTTACGTCAAAGCCCTGTTTCTTACGGTAAGCATGGATATCGATCTTCTTCATTGTCTGCTTATGCAGTCCCATGAAACGTTTGTCCTGATTGAGTTGGAGACATTGCTCAACTGCCTCGAGTAATTCCGGGGTCGCCTTTGTCGGAAGACGGTTGCTTGAATCGTACGTTGGTTTTTCTATGAAAGCCTGTATGATTTCAGCTGTATCCATATCCGGATGCATGCGAAGCAATTCTTCGCGTTTTTCATCGTATTCGTTAACATATTTGTTAACGGTGTCCTTGCTGAGATGAAGAAGATTTGCAATAGCTCTGTTGCTCATTCTATCAATATGCGCAAGGATAATTCGTTGTTTTATGACCAAATCGATCATTCCTTTCCAACCTCCTTTATCTGTTGCTAGATAAAGGATATCATAATGGTCTTGGAGTGACCTAAATTTCAATGAGCCATGTGACCTAAATTTAGATTAGCATAAACATCCTCCTGATACAGCCAATACCGCAGTTTCTCATAATTTTCAAAAAATGCGCATAATACAGCGATATCTGCTGACATTATCCGCATTCAAATATTTCACTTCTGTCAAAGACTTTGTTAATTTATCGGTAACCTGCACAACCGGCTCCTCTCTCACCCTCTGTATTTGCATACGGTTCATTTCCGCATAAAAAACTCTTCACAATTGCTTTTAGTATAGTGTTCTTAACTAACAGAGTCAACCTAATTATGAGTGATGGGAAAGAAAGCCGGTGGTCGCTATAACCACCGGCTTATCATCATCCAAACTTCAATATCACCTTATTTCGCTCTTATGAGTTTTTCGGTCTCTTCGGCTGATGCAAAATTGTCGGACAGATCGGCCACTTTTCATTGGCTCTCTTCTGAACCTCAACCTTCGCTGTCTTGTCCAGAATGTTCAACATTCCTTTCTTCAGTTCGTCTCTCATTCTTCTTTCACCTCCTGTCCAAACAGCTTTCCCATCAACAATAGAAAAGCGCTCAATATAAGACCAAAACTCATGAATAAAATATAGCTGCCCTCAAACTTCAGGTAAGACAAAAACGCAATGCTGATAAATTCAATGAAAGCAGTTACCCTTGCTATATACTTGCTATCATCATGCTCCTTCTTATTCCAATCCATATTTGGATGGTTTACCGCACCGATCACCAGAGAAAAGATCAATGCGATCATTGTAAGCGCTATATTTATATTCATGTGTTTTGCTAAAAATGGATAGAGCACTCGGGCATATAAAATATAGATACCAAGCGACCCAATCAGACAAGCCCGGAATGTATTCGCATGGAATCCGCCAGCATGCTTCCTAATTGCCGAAAAATAGACCAGAAACAGAATCGTCTGTCCCAATAATCCAAAACATATCGATAAAAACAGGATCAACGACATTCCAATTACCTTCTCGATCAGGATCTCCACCGAATAGTGGTAGATTGCTTTATCCTTCTCTTTGATCCTACCGTTCATATATAATGTATTTACCCATAAATCTGCCAAATGTTCAGCCATATCTTCTTCCTCTTTAACCGAACTCAATTATGCGATTATTTTAATTCAAGCTCACACAAATAGAAATACGTATGACAGAATTGGAACTTTTTTGACAGAATTGGACATAAAAAGCAGGTGTTTTGCAAAAACACCCGCCTATTTATTCGGAATCACGATGCCGAAACGAAAACTTTCATCATCGTACCGGATGGCACACGAACCATCATACCCGGCTACTGTCTCCTTAATATTTTCAATTCCCAAACCATGTCTCTGTGCCTCTTCCGTCTTACCGGTTATATAGCGTCCGCTTTCCACCACCGGCGGCACCTTCATCGTGTTGTACACCGATATAACCGTCTGCTGCTCCTCCTTAACCAATTTCAACCGTATCAGTTTCCGATCACTTTTCTCACAAGCCTCGATCGCATTATTCAGCAGATTGGTCAGGATCAACACAATATCCTCGTCCCTCACCCGCAAATGGAAAAGGTCGTTGATCTTCATTTCAAAAATAATATTCCTGCTGCGCGCCTCATGATATTTGGCATTTAAAATAGAATTCACGATCACATTGTTCGTATCGATAACATCCGTATTTTCCAATATCTCAACATGGCACTCTTTCAAGTATTGCACCAATTCATCCGTCCGGTTGTTTTTTGCCAGTTCACCGATCACAAAAAGCTGATTTTTGAACTCATGCCCGCGTTTTCTCTGCTGCTCATAATTTTGTGACAAATCCCGATACCGCTCCGTTTCGCTTTTGATGCGCTCCATAAAAATCTCGTCCTCACGCAAGCGCATTTCTCTCTCCAGAATGGAATTGATCAGAGAATAGACCAGAATATTCATAACGATCAATCCGAAAGAAATGATCAGCAGGCTATTTTGCTGCACATCCGTCAGCGGAATGCCAAAACATACAAGCAAAGCGATCAAAGACAGGATCGTAAATACCGGAAACACTGAAAACTGTGCCCACTCGACCGCCGTCAGCATATCCGTCGACTTTCGCAGCATATGTCGATGAATCAACAGGATGAGAACGAAGATCAATGCCTGACTAAGCATCCCCATCAATGCCGTAATCAACGGTTCCGATACGCGTTCCTCCGTAATCGTGGTGCAGCACTTTGCGATCATGATGATCGTTACATAATCCATCAAAAACATGATGCCTTGATACAACAGGATAAAAGCGCCAGTCCGCAGAATACTTTGTTTAAAATATCCCCACATAAACAGGGTGCAGACGATCAGCACCATCACTTCTTTTAATATCCAGTTTCCATTGCATAAAACGGATACTACATAGGTTCCGATCGTCATACCGGCAAGAATACCACATCGAATCCCTCGGCTTTCAAAGCGATATGTGTCGAAAAACGTCTCAATAAAAAGTTTCCCGAGAAGTACAAACAACGTGGTATTGATCAAACCATATACATATGCTCCCATTATATTTCTCCCTTATAACAGATCCATCGCTCCAAAGCATCCTGATATCTGGATTTGGATATCGCAAGCCAGTTTCCATCGGTCAGGCGACTCCGATATCGTTTGATTTCCTGAATGTGCTGCAGATTCACAAGATAACTCTGATGTATACGGCAAAAGCCCTCTTCATGCAGGATTTCATCAATCGGATCGAGTTTTCCGTACATCGTATAGACTGCTTTTTCCTCATTGATCACATGAAAAAGCACTTTATGCAGCCGGCTCTCCACATATACAAGATGCTCATATGGCAGATCCACGATCCCCTCCTGAAACGTGAATACATGGTTCTCCTTCCTGCCCTTCATTCTCTGCAAGATAGCATCCATGCATTCCTTTAACCGCAGTTCATATTGATCATCCTTTAAAATAAAACGGATGGCATCCACCTCATATCCACAAACCGCGTACTGCACGAAAGCCGTAACAAAAACGATAAAATTTCTGTGTGAAATCTTTCGGATCCGCTGCGCAGTCTCGATCCCATCCAACTTGTCCATATTAACGTCTAGAAAAATAATATCATATTGAGCGACTTTCGCTCCCTGCTTCAACAGTTCCTCTCCCGATGCATACAGATCAAACTTTACCTTATGCCCTCTCTGTGACAGATACTCCAAGATCAGTTTCTGCTCTCTGGAACAGAAATAATTCTCATCGTCACATATTGCTACAAAAAGCATTCTATACCTCAACTTCCTTGTTATACGAACGAAAAATTCCATCTCTATGATACCATAGAATATAACACTCCGAAAGAGATGGATTTGCATTTCAACAGCAAAACATGATAAGACAAAGTTAAAGAGCGATGGCTGCCCGCCACCGCTCTTACTGCCTATCCTATATTCTCTTACTCATTCTGTGTCGTCACAGCATTTTCATCCACGACAGAAACATGGCAAACACACTTTTTACCACCAAATGAGACCGTAATATCCGCTTCGCCGACACCGATCACTTCGAAACTCACTTCGTCATCCTCAATTCCATAAAGCTCAACAACATCCGGATCGGATGACACTGCCGAGAGATCGTAATAATCCCAAAGTATATCATCGACATCTTCGATATAAATCGTTCCCGTATTTCCTTCCTCAAAAGCCAATTGCATCTGCGTCTCCGACAAAGAGAAACCACTCACCTGAGGCTTTGCCACAACAACCTTGCAGGAATACGTCTTTCCGTGTACTTTGGCTTTAATTCTGGCGGTTCCTGCTCCGTTGGCGTACACCGTATTCCCATAGATATCGCACACATCCTCATCGGTTGTATACCATTTCACCGAATGCTTGCACCCTTTCAGTTTGAGCGTCTTTTCCCCATCGAACTTTATCTTAAGGCTGGTTGCAGAAAGCTGCGGATCCTCTACCGTCACTTTACACTTTACGCTTTTTCCGTTACATGTGGCTATAATTGTCGCTTTACCGACGCCCTTCGCCGTAACTTTACCGCCGGATGACACCGTCGCAACCGAGCTCTTACTGCTTGTCCACCGCACGGTACCGGATGCATTCTTCGTACCAATCGTCTTACTTTTTCCTTTCAACAGGAAAATCGAAGATGTCTTCAGTTGAAAAGGCGCAACCTTTGTCGCCTTCTTCTCGCTCGCCGAAGAACCTGAAGAACGGCTGCCGGAACTGTATCCACCGGAACTGCCGAAACACTTTTTACATGCCGTCAGCCCCCGCGCCAACGCTGCCGAAAGCGTCGATGCATAATAATTTCCACGTCCGCATTTATGCGTGTGATACTTGCTTCCCGTTGGTGTCACGTAGACCGTTGTATCCGCATATACCGGTGTCAGTGTGTAGGTATCACCGATCGGCATCGCAATCATGACCAGTGCAAGAACAAAGCTAACAATACTTCTTTTGATCATTTTCATACGAATCGCCTCCTAGTCGTTTCTAATTCTATAGTAAGTATAGCGAATTCACTTCCAAAATGCAAATTTTACTCCAATCGCCAATCCACTACGTTCAAAACCTTTATTCCATTAATTGAAATGATCTGTTCCTTGTCAACATCTGCCAGTTTGAGTTTCTCCTGATATTGCTCCTTTTCAAGCATAAACTTTTATTACTTGTTTCTCCTCAAAATTACAGTTAACTTTTCTTTAAGAATGTTCATTTACTTTCTAGAAAACCAACCAAAGAACAATTACCAAAATAATCAACTTGCTGATACAAGGCAGGATTGCTTCTCTCATAGATTTTTTATCTTCCATCCGACCTTTTATCACCATCGAAACCATTAAACTTACAAAGAATGTAATTGTCCATCCACCAGAAAGCCCCCAAAAACATTTCAATAGCTTATCATCCATTTCTTCTGTTGTCAGCCACAATATAACAAGTATAATTACAGAAAATAATGACAATTTTCAGCGCCCTCTCTTAGATTTTTTCTACTCTATTATCACCTAATACCATAGTGTACCTGTCATACCAAATAGGAATTCCATAATTTTTTAAATGATATACAATCGGTTCTGCAATTGTATATCGATCTTTTGCTGCGAAACAAATAAATACGCATAAATTATCACTCATATACTCCATACCTCATAATCATTTGACAAGTGTTTTTAGAAATGACAGATAATATAAGATTATATTTCAATTTTCATCTGTTCAAATTCTAACGTCCATAAAATGCCCAGCAAAACGTTCAACATCTCTGTTCACTGTCTTTATTCCTCGATCATCGTATAAAACCAGTTCACTTACAATGCCTGTTTTCTCCAGTTCTTTAAATAATCTCTTTACACTTTCTTCAATATTTTCATCAGGTTTTGACGCTTGAACGATATCATGAATACATTTTTGAACATCTAATAGGCTTTGGCTACTTCCTTGTTGTGTTTTTATATTCTTTCTCACACAACTATCTTGCGGTATATTACTTACCATATCACCATCAATCATAATATATTGGTTACAGTGAATATTAATATTATTTTGATTTCCTGTTTTCTTAAAAACTAGTTCTTTAAGAAACTCCGTCAATATACTTACAAGTAGTGAATTAGTCAAATTCAAAACCAAAGAACCTTTAGAAAATCCATTTAATTTTAGGTTCATACGATATTTTTTATTAAATCTTCGAGTTGTAGTTTGTTTATATCCTACTGTTGCTCGAGGGGAATAACTCACTGCAATTTTAGGTCTATCCAAAAGAAACGACTCAAAGCTATTTTCTATTTTTTTCTGCCAACTCGGATGATTTTTCCCTACAATCTCATTTTTAATAAATCTTTCTTTCGATATCACATTATCATAAAATGGATTTCTGACAGAGTTTTCCCCAACAAGTTGATATTCCTCTTTAATATTGTTATATATTATGTCCGTCATGTTATTGATAACAGCTTGAAAATCGAGTAATATATACGTCAAATCATATACTGTCATCATTTCTTTATCAAACTTTATATCTGATTCAATTTCCTTTTCCCAAAAAAATTCTTTCCAGTTCATTTTAATATCCTTCTTTCGTGTCAATTTAATTTATTTTAACCCATGAAAGAATAATCGAGAATACCCATTGCAGAAATGGAACTTTTATGTCAGAATTGGTAAAAATTGATTAATCAAAGCTTACATAATGCCCCCTTAGAACGTAAGTGCATAATAATTCGACGGATTGCATAGCTCCCCATTCGACTTCATAATAAAAATAGGCAATGCTAGTGTTTTACTCCACTTCGTTTGAGAGATTCTAGCTAAAATTGTAAATGTTATTTAAAATCTAGCTTTGAAATATTGAAGGCTTATAGAATTGAAAATATCCTTCAAATAAAAACAATAATGGGGTGCAATTCGAAGATTGCACCCCATCCCGGACATAGCACCGTTATTACATTTGCTCAACATATTGAAATGATTGTGGAGCGTTATTTATTCCATAATCTTTCAATTCTTTCGGTTCGCTGTATTTAATAACATTCTTTAGTTTGTAAGCAACTGCCAACTCTCGATTATCAAAATATTGATCGAAAAAGCACTTGTCAATACCAGAATTTTTCTTCGTTTTCTTCCAGATACGTTCCGGATTATCAATCAATACATCGTCCACATCCGCTTCACCGACAACTCTCATTATTGGGTTGGTAGAATAAATCAAAATTTTGTCTACATGTCTTTTACATGCGACTTTTCTATATTCATATCTTTTGGTTCCATTCATTATATTTTCGACATGATTAGGATTAATTGACAACAAGATTGCGCACATTATTTTCACTCCATTTCGTCTTTATGTTACTAAGATAGATTGTACTCGAACCAACACAACATTGCAACCATTTGCAAACATTCGTTCTATTTTTTCAATATTTTAGTAACATCTCCCTTTTGAGCGATCCTATCAAATTGCTCATTTGTCAATTCAAAAAAGCCCCAATATTGGTTACGATCCAAACCAACTTCCTCTATCAGATCATGGCGAACAATCCTTTTTTTCAAGGCAGCATTATACGTCATTTTTATTGTTTTACACCCTCCTCTATCATACCAATAGCGAAGATCCTCCTCGTCAAACAAACTATATTTACTTGCATATTTATAAAACTCATCAAAACTGTTAAATTCGTTCTGCATTTTTATATCTTCTACGACACATATTGATGTTGCAACAGCAGAATACTCTGCACTTTTCCCAGCTTCAGCGGTTCTATAAATAACAACAATATCACCATGTTTTAACTCTTCGACATGTTCCATTGTACATACATATATTTTATGAATTGAATTTGTATATGAAACATCTCTTATTATATTCTTATTTTCTGTTGTTAAAATAGAATTTGGGAACATAATAGAATGATATTTCGGATAAATGCTTAATAAATATTTCTTTGCATTACTGCAATTAACAAGTGGGAAATCTCTATTGATATCCCCGGTAATTGTCTTCATTTGTTTTAAATATACATTTTCTTTATATATTCCACTCCCTTTTGTTCCATACTGCTCAAATCCATATTGCTGAACTAAATTGATAAGTGAAACATGTTTTTCATAAATAGTAACATAACATACATCTACATCTTCATTCACCGCATAGTCCATAATAATTTTTATAAATTGTTCTCCCATTCGGGTACCATGTGCATCAATTTTAAAGGTTCCTACTTTTAAAATTTTATTTGCAATAATAGCAGGGACGACATCATCCACAATATCATCTTCCACCTTTAAATAGAGAAACCCGATTATCTTATTATTTTCATATTGTACAAATGCATCTTGATCTTTTTTCCGCCTAAACCAGTCTTCAAATCCTAAATAATCATTTTTAAGGGATTGAAAAAAGGGATCTTGTAAATCAATTTCTGCGAATGTTTTATGTATAATGTTATTCATCCAAACTCCCCCAATTTTTCTTAACTTTCTTTTAACAGTTCTCCTATACACACATGCGATATTTCTATATATTCAATCCAATATTCTCTTTGCAATTTTCTCGCTAATTTACTAAATTACTAGCATGCCTTTCAGTTTCCTTTTACATTATCTCAATGGATAAACACACTATAGACCAAAATCATCAAATAAACTATATGTCTCTCCAATATGATAATTTTTTGTAACATCCACTTTAATATTTCCCATTAATCTCCCATATAATTTAAAATTATCTAAACTTGGACATCCTAAAATTATATTTTTTTTATCCTGATTCATCCTATAATCTTTTCGAAGCTGCTTAAGTAATATCCCTAATACATTATATCCTTCTGCATAATCTCCTTTCTCAAAAGCCCCCCAAAAATCATCTTTTGATGATAACTCAACAATTTCTTTATCTATTGTCTGTTCAAATAACTTGCCCATCTTGGTCCAATTATACAATAACTTCATATGAATACACCAATTCATAATCTGAATTCTATTTTTCCCCCAATCTTTCCTTGTTAAATAATCATACTTTCTACTAATATTCTTAGCTGTCATTGGACTTCTCTGATCAATAATCTCTTTTTGTATTTCTGGATAATCAGGGAATCGACATGCCTGATATAGGGCTTCGGACGTAAGTATTTTCACGCCTTCTATATAGATTGGAAATCCGCTAGCCATATTTGACAAACCACCATATTCTTCATGTGTTCTCCTAAAAGTTATACAATCTTTTATTATATATATTTTTTTATATTCATTCACTAGATCACCTTTTCTATCAATTAACCTCTCTAGGTAAAAGAGGATACCATTTTCCTAGCGTTTCTGATGGAGAACTAGATAAATTCCCCCACCAAAATGCTAAAGGACAATTATTAGAAATATTATAGCATGTTGCAAAAAAGGCACCATATCCAAGGGATATTCCATGACTATACCCCATCGGCTTCATTCTCTCATTACAATTCTGAGGTAGTGAACATATATATGCCCCCTTTTTTAATAAAGCTTTTTCCAGAACTGCTCGGTTATAGCTTGAAGTAAATAAATTCGACTCTTTGCTTGGACAAGAATTTCTAAATCCAAGCCCCCCTTTTCCAGTATTTTTTTTCTGTTCCTCCATATATTGAACATACGAATTAACATATTCATCATCATCCATGTATTGCGGCCATAACACATCATACGGTGGAGCATAGTGAAGGTTATTATTATATTCATACATCCAATAAATCTTTACTGCAATCTTTTTTTCATTACATTTTGTAATAAGTCTTCCTTTAACATAATCTAGATTGCCATTATATTCTCCTAAAAAAATAACATCTAACTGTGTGTTACTATTTGGGTTCATATTGTCGACCCAATTGTATATATCCTTCATAAGTGTGAATCCAGTATACATACAATCATCTATGTAAATATACTTTTTTATATCCTTATGATTTGATCTATTAATTGCAGCCCCCTTAGTCTCCTGGTAATACTCTTCGAGTAAATCAATTAATCTATTTTGACTATGTCCTTTAGTCTGAATATCTAAAAACTGTATTTGGTTTAATGACATTATAGGATTTTCCCCCATAATTTCTTTTGTGTCCCATATTTCCTCGAAAAATTCTTTAATTTTACCTTTCTTTATGTAGTTGTGCGCTAACAAACTATCTGTTTCTGTTAAAACAATTTCTCTCTCTTCCTCAGGGAACTGTTTTATCCAAATATCAACATGTCTATCGTCAAATTCCCAATAATTCAAGTGCTTTTGATAATTTTTAATTTTATCTGCTATACTTTCTTCTAATAATTGAATCGAATTTTTCATGCAATATTCCTCTTTTTCTAAACGTAATAAATAAACTTTCAAGTACTTGTACATGATATCCGCTCCAAAAAAGGATATCATATGTCAATACATATTATTTATTCTAATTCAGAATAAAACAAAGGAAAATACACATAGCAGAATTGGAACTTTTTTGACAGAATTGGTCATTTATTATCAACATTTACTCTTTTCGTTATGAACAATATGATTAAACAAATACTCATATACCTCCTCATAAGATCCTGGATCGCCACTCCATTCGTATCCTATACATAACTTACATAGTGCATACTCCTTTTTCATTTGCTTCTGCATGCATACTTCTTCCTGTCCAAGTCGTAAGCAAGACCCAACCATTATATCTTCTATATCTTGAATAGTTTGACATTCTTTATACGGCTTTGTCGGATGTTCTATATACCTAGGCAAATACTCAGATACGATACGCCCAATTTCTCCTGTAAACTTATTCGTAGAAAAATATCTAACAATTTCTTCCGCAACAACTTCGCGTTTAAGTATAATCGACTCTGCTTTATAATGAGCACTATTTCCAATTACCTTTCCCAATGTTTCAATCTCAAAAAGCCGAATATCCAGTTTTGCCTTGTTCATCGAAACATCTAAATAATTCATATGTAGCAAAACCTCTTCCATAGTTCCACAAAAACTATATCCGGCCTCCGAAAATGCAATTCCATCATCCACCGCAACCTTTGGCGCTTCAATTCCCAATTCAAATTTCTGTTCATATTTACTTTTCAATATGCCATAATTCAAAATTATCCCTTTATATCCAACCATTCTAATCCTTCACGCCTATATGCCAAACTCCAACTATGGTATACTTTAATTTTCCGGTTTCTTTACAGGTTTTCTAGAAAAGTTCGATCATATTATATTATAATGTTGCCTAGTCATTTCTTCTACTTCATTAAAAATAATATCACATTCAGAATAATAGAAAAATCCATCTAATCTTCCGTATACATTCACTTCTTCTCACATCACGTCTTGTCCCGCCTCTAATAATAAAAAGTAACCTTCAATACATGATTCCAACTCTCTGATAACTGGTGAACATATATATGTCTCATTCAATTCATCATCAAACATATACCCATCTATAAGTAACAGTTCTTGTATTATCTCTTCATTATTTATAGGATATACCTACTTTTCCCGCAGTGCTGCAACTATTGACAGTGAAGGATCCGAGGCATTCTTGTCACAATAGATGACCTTGGTTTTACATCCAAGATAGCGGTATATTTCCGTAGCCTGTAATGATAGTATACGGTCACAGGTGATAAAATAGTTACATTTTGATGCATAACAGATGTGATCAAGATCATAATAGCCACTTCTGATCGTTCTGTAAAATCTGCGGTCATAAGTTGGGTATAAAGCCTCGTGTGTAAATTTTGAACGTTTCTCAATCTTATTTCTATGATAGCCTAATGCATTCATCAGTAGAGAAAGATAACGTACCGCATCCCTGATCTCAGAAAAAGTCCTGTCCTCCTTACAATAATCCTTAAAGTATTCAATAGGGAAGGGAGAACCGCAGATATTATAAAGTATCCTGTTAAGGCTTTTGTTGTCTATTGCATCGTTCTGTGGATCAAACAACTGTATGGATGCCAACGTCGAGAATTCCTTTCTGTGCCTTTCAGCCTCTTTCTCGTCCCATCCAAGTAATTTGCATACTTTTTCATCCAGGGCCTCAAATGCGACACATTCTCTTTCTTCGGCATGCTGATTCAGTGTCCGGTATTTTTCTGCCCGTTTATAGCATATGTCCACCGGTTCGGTGAAAAGCTTAAGAAATCCCTCTTTGCCCGGAAGTACTTCGCAGTTACCACATATTTTCGATATATTATCTCTCCTTTTGCTTCTAAACAAGCAGTCGCCCATTCTGCACACTTCTTCCATATGCGTTGGGCTGTACACAAACTGAATTTTCTCCGATCTTGAATAATCATCCAGTCTCGCGCGGAAAACCTCCTTATCTTTATCTTCATACGCCTGATAAACGCCAAAATCCATATACATAAGCGTTTTCTTTTTTAATACCTGTGATGGTATATCCATCCTTTGAAAGTCCCGCTCAGAAATGTTTACCCCTGTATTTAGCATATTATCGATAATACTGAACTTGTTCCATTCATTCATACTTATTTGCAGTTTTGCCTTGTCCTTCGTCTTTATATATTCATCTAAAAGCTCGCAGCTTTTTTGAAAGTCCAGCCACTGTCCGCCATTCGGACACTCCGCCCACTGTTTACAAGGACCAATCACTTTTAAATAATATCCGGCGATCGCTGCATCCAGCTCTAGCTTTTTTTTTGACTGAAATTCCTCACAATGCATATTTTTGGTATTCATATCTAAGTCACCCCAAATAGCATAAGGCAGTTCGGCGCAAATATCGCATTTTAAACTAACCTGATCAGGTCCCTTTTCCTTTAATATGGCCGCAAATGAATTATATGTTTTACGATAGTTATTAAAGCATTCCGGCGTGCTGCATTTCTTTACTGCATTCACTGTATGTTCCGGTGTGTCATATCCAGTAATAGGGCATCCTGGATATTTATGTATCTCGTCCAACAAATGAAGTAAAGCATAATAGTATTTCAACTGGATCATATCCTCACGCGGCGTGATATCATTATTGTTTCCCTTGGCATTCTCCTTTTCCCAGTGACACAGATATCCATTTGCATAACATGGCAAATCCTTACAAATTTTGCAAATCCAATTGATGTTATCATCTGTATTCTGGTAAACCTGTTTATCCATGTTTTCGCTCATACTGTGCCCTTTCTATATGCTAACCATTCTCTTCGATTTTCTATACAACTTGTCTAACTTTGTTATTGTAACAAAAAACAGGCACAACATATAAATTATTTTTTGTAACTGCTGCACCCTTTTCACTTGCAATACGGTGTTCTATGCTTGAAACACTTTGCCCACACTCTTAGGCCACAATACTCAATCGAAAGTTCAGGAATAGCCTTAATGCCCAAATTCGTGTTTTTTGCATCTCCTTCTTTTCTCGGATCAACACCGCTTCATTTCAAAACCATCTTGCAATAGGTTCTATACGCCTCAATCATCAACTTATCTTTCTACACCACCTGCTGCTACAAATTCATCGTGTGCTTTCTTCTCTGCCCTCTGATGCGGAGTTTGTTGCATCATGATCTGTTTATAACTCTCATAATTCACAACTGCCGAGTATTAGTCCTGCAACTCATACCACGCCAGCTTATTATGCCTGTAATTATTAGACAGTTCCACAGCAAAAATGTAAAAAAAAAGAAGAAATCGCACCTGTAGTCAAATCATACACCATATTATAACTACCGGAATCTTGTGGTGTGAATGCCATCACAATTCCAAGTATAACAATAACGATCATCGAAATAACCGCACAGGCAATCAATGTTATTCTGGGATAAAAAGCAAAAGTCAAAAATTGAAGTGCTTCTTTTATCCTATACTTCATTTTCATATGCATTCCTCATCAACTCGGTCCAATATGATAACGCCACCGATGATACTTCCTGCATATGAAATTATTGTACTCGCAAACGCCGTATTCTCAAAATATTCTTCAATGTCCTACACGATCATTGGAATAATAACAATTCCTACAATGAGAAATACTACACCTATACCTGTTGTATTCTTTTTTGAATCCACAACACTCTCCTGATCTTCATCACATGAAGTATTCTGTGCTTCACAATATTGTATCTCTAAACTCTTTTCTAAAAACCTTCTTATCTGTTCTCATTTTCACCCAAAACTAACTTCGCCACCGTATTAAAACTCTCTAAGACACGCTTATTACTATCCCTTGTTTCATTGTCTTCGTTTATTATAGTCTGTAAAAAAGCCTGGGTAACCTGTTCTTGTTTTGCAATTTCTTTTAATCCACTATTTATTTCTTCAAGTAACTCAATCTTTCCATTAGTAGATTTTTCTTTTTCCGCATCTAATAATTGTTCCGCAGCAAGTGTTACATACGAATGCCATGCCATCCGATCCCGCCAACGCCAAAATCCAAGCAATACATAAATGATCAACCCAAAGAAAGCAATTTCTATATAGGCGCCAAATATTTGAAATTCCCCATCCGGCTTCAATAATGTAGCCAGTAATGAAAATGAACTTGCAGCGAAAGCAAGTAATGCAATAAAAGAATTGGCAACATCAAAAGTTGTTCCACTTGAAGCTTGAGCTTTAACCGCAGATATTTTATTCAAATCTCCGTTTGTACAGTCCATAATTTCTTGCTTTGCCAAGCTTATTAAATCAATTTCCTTTTCTTTTTCTTTAATTGCTTTTCTCTTTTTCCTATAAAGATTTTTACAAATTATATTGAATAAAGTATTTTTCCCTTTCATCTTAGTACTCCTTTCGACAACTCAGTCTATATCATGTATTTGACTAATACCATATGCCAGAACGCACGTTCTGTCAAGATGTTTTTATTTCATCAAAACAATCATTTTCTTTTGTCTTACACTATCAAACCAAAATTGTACTTCAGGATACTTAATGCTTATACTTGTTCTTAACAAGCCTATATGTGTTGTGCTGCTGTTCTTACTTGAATTTCCGCATTCAGTCCTACATAAGGCTTTACCCCTGCCGTCTGTTTCAAATCTGCTTTCAGTCTAATATCCATATATAACGACTAATAGCCAAATTAATTTCCAGGTTTTAACCCTATATTCAATTGGAAACGATAACTGTATCTTGTTTTCTTTACAATAAACCACCAATCTGCAATTTTAAAAATTTACAAAATCCCTCATATACATCTTTTTGTTGCAAATATAATTCCTTTTCCCCCATATTTATTCTCCTTCCCGTGCTCAACATTCCTCTCCTGATTTCTATACTAATTCTCACTTCGTATTATCAACAGTTCTCTGCCGTTCAAGTTTCTTATCTAATCGCCGCTTTTCACTCTCATACGATAATATTGATATCGTATCATCCAACGGCACTTTTGCACAATTATTATACTGCTTCATCATCATTCCATAATATGGTTTCTTCTGTATACTCTTCTCAAGAATATCCAGACTCTCCGCTATATCCAGACAACACTGGCTTAACTGCCAACTCACAAATGGTCTATGCTCCAATTCCATTTTCTTATGAAATTCTTCACGCTGTGCTCGAAATGTTTCCTCATCATCCGGTTCCGAAAAATCAACTTCATCATAGTCAACATCTTCCGTCTCGTCCGTTTCTGTTTCTTCCATGCAATCTATCTCATCCCGATAACTATCAAGCCCATTCTGTGATATATCGTAATTTTTCATAAATTCTGAAAGTAAAAACGAATCCGCAAGAATTGTATCTGCATATTGATCACATGCTTTTTGACTTTCTTCACTGGATAGGTGGTGTCTTATCCAATCAGGCATATTTTTTACAACATCCGATGGATAGATCGACTTCAAATATTCTTCATCCGGATGATTAAGTGCATCATACAACATCGGAGACCTCATAACACGCTCCCGTATAACAAATTGAATCTGTTTGTATTCTGAGAAAAGGAGTAACAACTCCTCATTTTCCGCATCACTCAGGAATTCCTTTTTCTCATCAAGCGTCTGTCTCAGTACCGGAATTAAATCCGGTAATTGTTTCCATGTTATCTGAATGATATCCTTCGGTGCCTCTTTATCCTCTACACCACCTGCTGCTACAAATTCATCGTGTGCTTTCTTCTCTGCCCTCTGATGCGGAGTTTGTTGCATCATGATCTGCTTATAACTCTCATATTTCATAACTACCGAGTAATAGTCCTGCAACTCATACCACGCCAGCTTATTGTGCCTGTAATTATTGGACAGTTCCACAACAAATGTAACAAAAAAGGAAGCAATCGCACCTGTAGTCAAAGCATACACCATATTATAACTACCGGAATCTTGCGGTGTGAATGCCATCGCAATTCCAAGTATAACAATAACGATCACCGAAATAACCACACAGGCAATCAATGTTGTTCTGGGATAAAAAGCAAAAGTCAAAAATTGCAGTGCTTCTTTTATCCTATACTTCATTTTCATGTGTATCCCCCATCATCTCGGCCAGTACTATCAATCTTCCACCAGACTTAATGTAACTGTCCTGATCTCACTTCTACATACCTCATCTTCTTCATAATTCAGATCCAGGAAATAATGCAAGCGATACCGATACTCGCGCTCTCCAATAATTCCTTTTATCACAATTTCAATTGTAGTCTCAATGGAAAGACTCGCTTTGCTTTCATATACCCATTCCTTCGCCTTGGGATAAGCCACATATAATACAACTTTCCCATTTATCGGAATAAATTGAAAAAAGCCATCTCCCAATATATAAGCGTCGTTTTTTATCGAATACAATTCGTCTTCCGATGCGGTAAACAAGCGAACTTCACTCATAGCAATGTTGCAGTTAACAATCTCTCCTCGACCAACGTTCTCCACTTCAATCTGTTGACCGCCAAATATCATATCACTATCATCAAAGAACGGATGTCCAAACAAATATGTGATTTCACTACACAAAGTTGTTCTCTCTACACATGGAACAATACGTTCTGTTAAAACAGGCATATATTGAAGCGTCAAATCCTCTCTTCTTTGTCTGTTATTGGCAGCAATTGTAATATAAACCCCTGCCAATGTGATACCACCACCGATGATACTTCCTGCATATGTAATTATTGTACTCGCAAACGCCGTATTCTCAAAATGTTTTCCAATGCCCCACACGATCATTGGAAAAATAACAACTCCTACAATGAGAAGTAGTACACCTATACCAGTTGTATTCTTTCTTGAATCCACAACCCTCTCCTGCTCTTCATCACATGAAGTATTCTGTGCTTCAAACTATTATATCTCTAAACGTTTTTCTAAAATTCTTCTTATCTTTTCCCATTTTCACCCAAAACAAACTTCGCCATCGTATCAACACTCTCTAAAACACGCTTATTACTTTCCCTTGTTTCCTTCTCTTCATTTATTATAGTCTGTAAAAAATTCTGGGTAACCTGTTCTTGTTTTGCAATTTCTTTTAATCCACTATTTATTTCTTCAAATAACTCAATCATTCTATTAGTAGATTTTTCTTTTTCCGCATCTAACAATTGTTCCGCAGCAAGTGTTACATACGCATGCCATTCCATCCGATACCGCCAATGTCCAAACCCTATCATTACATAAATGATCAATCCCAGGAAAGCGATTCCAATATAGGCGCTAAACATTTGAAATTCCCCATCTGGCTTCAATAATGTAGCCAGTAATGAAAATGAACTTGCAACGAAAGCAAGTAATGCAATAAAAGAATTGACAACATCAAAAGTTGTTCCACTTGACGCTTGAGCTTTAACCGCAGATATTTTATTCAAATCTCTGTTTGTACATTTCATAATTTCTTGCTTTGCTAAACTTATTAAATCAATTTTCTTTTTTTCTTTAATTGCTTTTCTCTTTTCCCTATAAAGATTTTTACAAATTATATTGAATAACATTTTTTCCCGTTCATCCTATTTCTCCGAACAAATTTTTCCAAAAAATATTACATATAGTTTCTGATACCAAAACCTTAAAATACTTGTTATCATCTGTCATCTTTCTTCCGTACAGTTATAATCGGGAATTCTCTACTAATAATTAACTTTGTTACTTGCGATAAAGGGTTCAAATCCTCATCAACAATCACCAACGTAAATTTGCTTGAAATTCCCATTGCATGATCATAATTTGCAGTATACGAACGAACCTGTCCAAATTTATGAATATCATTTCCAAATTGTGAATGGCAATCCATCAAAACAATATCGCCTACAATTCCTGTATTTCTAAATAGATAGCTCTCATCACAGCAAAGCGTAGTATATTCACGCCAAATGTTACTCGTCATATCGTCAATACTAATCAAATTATCATCATTCAAAATAATAAGATCCTCACCCACCAACGCTGTAAATAGAAGGCTGCAGGCATTCTGTAATGAAAATTGAAGTGCAGTCCCCAATACCGTTTCTGCCATCAACACTTCTACCGGTTGCATATATTCAGCATACAATGCCTTGGTCAAATTATCAATTGCCTCCGGCACTTGATCTGTCGGGCACGTCTGCATCTCATTTTCCAATTTTCCAAATATTTCCTGAATCTGTCCCTCAGGAATTTTTTCCACGAGTTTTGTCACTTCCGAGGTAAATAATTTTCGATATAATGTGGAGGATTTAAATGCATCTATCGCTTGCTGATAATCTACGTCTTCCAAAAAAGCCTCTGCATCCTCATATTTCGAATCAAATGTAAAATATCGCCAATACGGATTCATTACATATGCCAATTTGGGATATTGAGATTCAAATTCGTCCAAACAACCATGAACAAGCCTCATAATTGTAGCATGAGCCCTTGCGATCAATTGTATCTCATTCTTTTCTAATGGCTCAATCTTTGGAAAAAGTGATAGGTATTCTTCCGTATGATCATTTGTATATAAATATCCATAAAACTGGTTATTATCATTCCTTGCCACGTAACTAAATCCGGCTCGATCTGATTCGGTCTCGTCATTAGTATTTTTCAAGTCAGTAATCAATTTAACAACATTTTTTATCTCGTCATTTTTTTGAATTTTCTTACACAAACAAAATACTTCATCTCGAAATCCCATATTACTTACAGCCCCTCTATTAATTGTGTCGCCTTTGGCTATCTTGAACATACAATTCCTTTTTAATCAATTCCTTAACCTCATGTTCTCCTACGTGCTTCACCATCTCTTTTTCTGCATACTGTTGTGTAACATATACAATGTTCTGATCATAAATCCTATTCAAAACCATATTAGGAATCATACGTCTTGCATAATACATTAACTTTTCAAACAGCAAACGCTCTCCTGTCTCATCATTTACCACAAAAGGTCCCCACTTTTCCGGATGATATCTACATAACGAGCTCATAATAAAAAGCGATATATACATATTAAACAATGTCGGAATCGTCACACGTTTTCCATTCTTTTCAATTCCAACCTGTAAATATGGCTGCCCCGAAAAAGAGATTTTTTTAATATTCTTACTAAACACTTTCGGACGTAAAATCAAATAATCAGGCGTCTGCGAAAAATCATGCCCTGTCTGCGGTCTTAAATAGGATTTATTAAATCCTTCCACGTTCTCTAACTTAGATAAAATAGTCGATACGTCCTCTTTCGGACAATAGATACGTTCCACTTGCCCTGTTGGTGTCTGAAAAATATCCAACATAAGTATATTTCCGTATTTTTCCGAATAACATCTCTGATAATCATCATTAATTTCGGCAATTGATGAAAGGAAATCTATCAACTGCCAGCTTCCTAATTTTGCCAAATCTTCAGTATAACCGAACCATTTTGTAAATTGATGTATTCCACCACATTTCGGATCCGGAAAAGTAACACTTGTGTCTGCAATATAGTTCTGGATTGTTGAAGAATTCGGCTTCATACCATGTTTCTGAATATTCGGAATTGTTCCATTGATCAAAGTTCCTATGCCAAATAAAAGATTTGTTGTCCCATAATATAGCAAAAGCGGAGATATCTGCAAATTTACATTTTTACTGGCAGAATAGTATTCATGTGCCTGTAACACAGATCCAATAATACAATTGATAACACCATCATTATATGGCAACGCATGCTCATTCAAATACCGCTTAACATTAGCTTTGTATGAATAACGTAATAATTCCTGCCACAGATCATCTTCCGGATTTTCTGTGAAAATTTTTCTTACCATTTTCTTAATTTCCTATTTTTTCTCATCCAAATTATTATTTTGTGCAATTATTGTTAAAATTTTTTCAATTTCCTTTGCTGAATATCCCGTCATATCAATTCCTTTATATTTGAATCGACTCTTTTTATATTTTGTCAATGCAGCTACAATAATTGGAGCCAATCCTGCAATAATACATGGCGTAACATCAATCAAAATTGTTATCAGCCTTATGTCGCCATTAAAAAATTCACTTTGACCTTCCCTCAACTTACAGCCCAAGCGCTCTATTTCATCCTTTAATTCATAATCCTCTTCTGCCAATAATAAAGTTAATTTGTCCATTTTGTTTCTCCCCTCTACCATTCAATTCACTCTTAAAGCATCTTATTTTCTAATGAACACTTTCTATATTCTTATGCATTTCCGAATATATATGTAAAATTTCTTCTATATTTAGCACTTGAAGTATAGGATCCATCGCCACAAAATCTAGCTTTGGATTCTTCATCTGTTCCTGTTTCATTGCTAATTGTACATTTGCTACTAATTCATCATGAGTAAAAGCGTTACCCACAGCCTCTGCACTAACCACCCCAGTACATTGTTCTTTTCCCTTTTCCTTTTTTATATACATCCCTTTAAAATCTTTCGTTATATATCCATCCTGATACATATGAAACACAGTATATATTACTGACTTATAGTAAAACTCATGAACTTCATCTAATCCTTCCAGGATACATTCTATGCCATCATTTAACTTCTTTTTGAAATCAGATTCATCAGCGAACTTCAGAAACACATTAAATAATGGCACATATTTACGAAATTCAGAATCTATATCACGACCTTTCTCTATTGTATACATTTCATTAATTACACAACTTACAAAAAGCTGTATCCTACTTATATGTCTTGGTTTAATATGCTTTACCTTTCCTTCAAGAAATCCTATCATCTGTGTCGCCATATGATTTGTTTCTTGTATTGTTAATATTCTAATTATTGTATCAATTGCAAAAAAGACATCCTCCAATTTGCAATCATTTTCTGCTTCCAAAATATCATATAATGCCATGAAATCACAATAACTCTCTTCTATAATTTGTCCAATGTCGCCAATTTCTTCATCCTCATTATCAATTCTTTTTTGTATTTCGCTATAAATATTATAAAAATGAGTCCATGAGACAATTTCTGTTTTGCAAGCATTTAATAACTCATAAGCAACCTTATCGTTTCCTATCCCCTCCGTCAATTCCTGAATAATCAAATGGCTTCTTTCATTTATTCCCTTTACAACCGAATTCCATATATTATCATTTTCTTGTTCCCCGATTCCCATTACTCCAAAATACCAAGTAGCTAATTGTTTGAGACGTACATTACCTTCACGTTCTAACTCCATATGATGTATCTCATGTGCCATCAAAAAAATTCCACTTTCTCTCATCAGCACAGCTTTCCATGCAGTTATGCCACCTTTCTTAAACAAATTATACTGTTTTTCTCTTACCCTAATTTTCTGCTCTCTTCTATACAATATATTCGATTGTTCAATATAATGAAACGCAGCATCGTAATATTCATGTACAAACAATACATCTGCCATAATTGCATATATATCTTTAATAATAATCTCGTAATCTATTTCTCTTTCATAAGCATATTTCAAAAAATCTTCTGGATCAATTCCATTTGCTATCGTCCATTTAATAAACTCATTGGGATCCTCTTTTTCCAAAAGTTCTACTAATTCTGGTCGTTTAAATCGTCCCAACGAATCTTCGTTTGTAAGTGATGCTGAAATAATAACTTTTGTGAAATCACAAATTTGACTGTAACTTAAAATTATTGTCTTTTCACCATCTATGGTTAAATATTCAGATGTCTTTTCTAAATCAGATACCCATTTTATGCTAGCCATCTCTTTATCTAATCCACATCTCTTATAAATTTCTTTGGCACATTCTGTTAGATCATCAAACAATTCTATAATATGATAAAAAGCCTTAAAATCTTTGACTACTTCATCGTATTTCGTTTCCACGGATGAAAAAAATTTTGTGGTATCGTTTGCTTTCACTTCAAAATTTTCTTCTAATCCGTCAAAAATTTCTCTTAACTTTTCTGAGCTGCAAACTTCACATTTATTAACTAATTCCTTTACCAATTTCCTCCATTCTTTCAAAGAAAAATTTTCCGTTTTATCTAAAAAATCGCATTTAATGGCAGATAATGTATTCGAAGAAATAATATGTCTAGTATTTTTTAAGTAATCTCTAATCTCATCTGAACTATAAGTACACCAAGGATATGCTATGTATTTAGGCTTCTCAGTCATTTTCCACACTTTCCTTTCCACTACGTAATATTATATTATCTCCATCTCAAGATAGATTTTCAATCCCCCATTTGTCCTCTATACTGATTAGAAATACTAACATTTTACACTATTACATTCAATCTATCTCATCCTGATAAAATTCAAGTCTAAATCGCTTTCCACTGTATCCCACCTTTGTAACAATTGATGAAAAATCTTATAATTTTAATAGAGAAACTTCAATCTAATCAACACCACAATAACATTATAATAGCAATTATTTCTATCGCTTTCCTAATATAAATGATATATGTATAAATAATGATAGCAATATCATAACAATTATTGCCGTTATGATCTGTAGGATCGGTTTTACAATTATATAATCAAATATAATTAACGCAAGTGAAATAATACTCACAATGCCAATTATAATCTTTATAACCTTTGCTTGTTTCAAATGAGTCTTCACATACTGGTCTCCCCATGGAATGCCATATATATTCATAATAATTGCTAATACAAGAGTTACCAGAATAAATGCAACAACAGCTCCTGTATATAAACGAATTTGTGTCAACCAAATAAATTGTTCGATAAACGTTGCCCATTGTTGTACTGTGACAAATAACAACACCGTGATTGAAATAAGTACTAGATTAAATTTAGAGAACATTCCAATTCTATTCGTACTAATTTCATTATTATACGCAACTTCCTCTGTTTGTAAATTCTCCATCGGGCACTCAAAATTTATCTTCTTTTTGGGCAAATCATCTAGAAAAAATCTGACTTTAACTGATTGATGAGGATTTATATGATCTAACAAAACATTACATTCATTAGAATCAGTCTTATCAAATCTCCATAATTCCTTATATCCAGGCGGAACATCCTCAAAATAACCTGGAATTATTTCTATATTCTCATCGCTTCTGATTTTAATCGGAGGGTTGCCTATGGCCTCATTACCAATATTTGTAATTTCTATTGTTAATAGGCAAGGTCTAGCCAACTCTTTCTCTTTATATTGTATCTTAAAATTCTCCAAATTTATATCTTCGTTTTGGGTAAATGTATTTGATAGAATTGGAAATATTTTCATACTATACGACAACTTCAGTTGTTTAATATTTTTCATTGCCAATTTCCATGTAACGAGACAAGTAACTAATCCCACTAATAATGTTGCAATTATTCCGCCAATCCCTATAAAATTGCTTATAGATGTAGTATCTGTCACATTTTGAAGTTCTTCTGGAATTTGTGTTGTCATCTCTCTTGCCATTACCCAAATATAATTCATATATACCTCGCATTTGTATCTTTAATAGTAACTATAGTCTTCTTCCGTCTCTCTTACTTCCACTTCACATATACATAAATATTATCTCTGCATTGTCATTGCACCAACTCAAAAAAACGTACCCGGTCTCCTCTTATCAAACACCTCATTACATTTCGCCGGTATTAATATTCCGTTCCTGAATCAAGCCATGCCCTGCCACAACAATAAAAAGCTCCCACTTGCTGTTGTGCCAATGCTGCCCCTTCATAATCCCCGGCTTGCTGATATTAATGGAAACCTGTCCACAATCCTGTGTATGCACAAGTTCCGTAAAGGAACCCCGATCATCCACATTCATTTTCAAAGGATATACGAACTTTTCTTTTGGAAGATATGTAAGATACAGACTGAATAGCTTCTTTGCAAACGAGCCATCCGGCATCTTTGGCATAAGAAGTGTTTGTGGCTGCATCTTGAATTGCTCCAAAAGATCAACAATTTCTCCCAATGTCACTTTATGTGTAACCGGCACACAACAATACGATCCCTGATCATATAGAACGGTTTCAACACCATCAAATGTACAATGCTGCTCCTTGCCCTCCAACAGATCAAACATGCCCTCTACCAGATCATCAATATACAGCTTTATTTTGATACTTTTTTAAACAAGCGAGCAACTCCGATGTAAAACCGAAGTTGCCCCTCATAAATTCATCCGGATTCTCCGGTCGATTCACGCCCGCCAAATGAAAGACAAAATCCGCGCGCTCGCAGTAATGCTCTAATTCCGCTTTCGTAGAATCCATATCATATTCATAGATTTCATCAATGCAAATATTCGGTCTGGTCTGGTTCTTGTGATCCCTGATATTTTTCAGATTATTGACCAGAGTTGTTCCGACCATTCCTTTTGCACCCGTAACCAAAATATTCATCAAATGCCTCCGCTTTGCTCGCCACTTTATATAATAATACCTTATAAAAATATTAGTCATAACTTGACATAAAATGTCAATATTTATTTTTCAGAAAAGCCGATGCCTCAGCATCGACTTTCCAACAGTTTCACTTAACTCAATTGTTCACTCATTTCGCATTATGCTCTTTTTTCAGTTTCTCCCAATTTTGAATATCTTCTTCTATTTCAGACATTTCCATAGAATATGAAATTTTCCCAGCCGGCACTCCCACATAAGCCCCAGCCTCTTCAATATTCTTCACGACCACAGCTCCTGCTCCGATCATGCACTCCGAGCATATCGAAACATTGTTACTCACCGTTGCGCCTGCTCCAATCCAGGTATATGCACCAACTTCCACTGTTCCGCAAAGATGTGCGCCCACCGCCACATGCACATAATCTCTAACCTCGCAATCATGATCCACGGAAGCACATGTATTCACAATGCAGCCCTTACCGAGCTTGGCGTACGGATTGATTACTGCCCCTGCCATAACCACAGATCCAACTCCAATCTGGGCAGAATCCGCCACCGTCGCATTTGGATGGATCAAAGTTACCAGATGAAAACCCTGGCTCTCATATTGCTCCTGAATCCTATTCCTAATCTTCGCATTGCCAATGGCAATCACCACATCCTTTTCCACTTTTGAGAAGTCGCTGGAACGACCAACTACCGGATATCCGGCACATTCATCTACCGACTCATCATCATCCAGAAAAACAATGTCATCATACCCATTCAGCTTTGCAATATCCGCGATCACCTTACCATGTCCGCTCGCGCCGACAATTACCAATTTACTCAAATTATTCATTCCCCCTGAATTCTTCCATCGTTGCCGATGTCTCGCTGCTGATTCCATCTCTCTTCAGCACCACCTTAACCGTCTTTGCAATAATCCTTAAATCCATCAAAAAAGAGACATTCTCCACATACCTTACATCCCACTCGAACTTTTCCTGCCAGCTGATGCTGTTGCGCCCATTTACCTGCGCCAAACCGGTAAAACCGGGACGCACATCGTGACGGTGATGCTGTCTCTCATTATAACGAGACAGATACTGTACAAGCAGAGGTCTTGGACCGACGATAGCCATATCGCCTTTTAATATGTTAAAAAGCTCCGGAAGTTCATCCAAACTCGTACTGCGCAGAAGCTTTCCAAATTTCGTCAGGCGCACCTCATCCGGAAGAAGATTTCCATCCGCATCCTTTGCATCTGTCATTGTACGGAACTTATACATGCAGAAGATCTTCTCATTCAGCCCCGGACGCTTCTGCTTAAATAGGATCGGACTTCCAAGCTTGCAGCGGACTAGGATCGCAACCAGCAATAAAACCGGACTTAAAATAATTAACGCAGCCAGAGACAACAAGAAATCCAGACAGCGTTTCACAAATCTCTTATACATCGAAGCAGCTCCTTATCATCGCAATCACAATATCCTGTTGCTCCGGTGTCATCTTGATATCACTCGGCAGACACAGTCCTCGATCAAAGATATCCATACCGGCATCAATCGTCTCTCCCTGAATGTACGCATTCGTCTGCGCCCTTCCGTCACCCAGACGCGTCACAAATGGATTCATACGATAAATCGGCTGCATATGCATCGGCTTCCAGATCGGACGCCCCTCAACATTATAAGAAGCCAGCGTCTCAAGGATCTCCGTTGGACAGCTCCTGCCCGCCTCATGCACATAGAGAGCTTCGCACTCCCCACGCACCTGTCTGCACATCGCATCCGGATCAATGATCATACACGACAACCAGAAGTTCGGCTCGGAATTCTTCGCATCATACGGATTCATCTGCACCGGCAACCCCTCAAATCCTGCCTTATACCGCTCATAGATTGCTTTCTTCTTCGCAATATGTTCCTCCAGATATGGAAATTGACCGCGCACAACGCCCGCGATCACATTACTCATCCGGTAATTGTATCCCAATTCCTCATGCTGATACCAAGGCGCATTTTCTCTCGCCTGCGTCGACCATTTGCGCACCTTGTCCGCCGCCTTCTTCTCATTTGTCAGAAGCATTCCACCAGAAGAACCCGTAATAATCTTGTTGCCATTAAAAGAAATAGCGTTATATGTACCGAAACCGCCGGTCGGTTTCCCCTTATAGAAAGCGCCCAGTGACTCTGCCGCATCCTCGATCAGTACCGCCCCATGCTCCCTGCATATCGCGCAGATTTCATCCAATTTGCCCGGTGTACCGTACAAATGTGCCACTATCACAACGCGAACTTCCGGATACAATTCAAACGCCTTCTGTAACGCGACCGGATCCATATTCCAAGTGTCATACTCCGTATCAATGAATACCGGAACACCACCTTCATACACCACCGGATTGACCGTGGCGTCAAAAGTCATATCCGAACAGAACACCTTATCGCCCGGTTTCACAGCTGCTAATTTTACCGCCATATGTAACGCAGCCGTCCCTGCTGAAAGTGCTACCGCATACTGGCTTCCGGTCTTCTCGCATGCAATCCGCTCCACCTCATTGATGTTCGCACCAACCGTTGACATCCAGTTCGTATCATATGCTTCCTTCATATAGGCAAGCTCCTCACCGTGCATCGTCGGAGAAGCTAACCAGATTTTGTTTTCAAACTTTTTAAAACTCATGTTGTTACCTGTCCTTTTTTCTTATGTATGAAATATATTTCATACTATATTCTTATATTCTTGTTAATTTATAATGTTTTCTAAACAAAATATTCTTTATAAACGGTAAAACAAACGGTGATAAACTATATAAAAAAATATTATTTCAATAAAAATCTCACATATTTTCGTTCCGCCCCAATATTTCCTTCCTCATTCATCCCATTTACAAAAATCTTCGTGACAATTTTCTAAATCGAATAATTCAGAATTTACATAATTATGACATTTAGGACACTTATATACCATAGTATCTTCGCCACAATTCAAATAAACACCATGCATATAATTATTATTAATTTCTATATTTAACGCATCAAAAATGACCATTTCTTCTCTACAATTACCACATTTAACAAAAGCATATACAGAAGGCATGTCAAAATCTGTTAAACACCTTGCACATACCTTATATGGTGTAAGAGTATTAGTACCACAAATTGGACACATATATAATTTATCATATTCTTCTTGTAAAAATGATTGAAATTCGTCATTATACAACGAATTTCGAAGTAATTTTGAATATACCTCTGTACTTAAGTGCTCTTGAACAAATGAACGATACTCATAATCAGTTCTATCACTTAATAACACGCCTATAACATGTATAAAAACATAGAGCAAATCTCTTTCCATTTGTTTGATCTCATTTTCATAGTAACATTCAGCTACAGTACATTACCGTGGTATCACTTTTTGTCGAATTCCCTAATTATTCTTTCATTTAAGTAATCTCCATATTCCGAAATAACTCTATCGTACAAATAATCTCCAAACATTTTATTTTCCAAAGATGATAGATTTATTGATATACATTCAAAAGCTATCATAACAACCCAAAATATATTCGACCTCCCACTAACACTCTCCCCCAAATTTGGCATCAGCATATGAATAATCACAAATATATATAGCCATGTCTTACTTATACATTTCGATGTCAATCGCCAAAGCGATTCATTATATTTTTTTGCAAAAACACGTATGTATCGTTCTTTATAAATAGAATCTTTTTTCCCACATATATCATTAAAAACACTGTCGATTGCGCGTAAACTCTTCTCTAACAATTCCTCTTTAAACCGTTTAAATATGTACTTTGAATCAGCCAATCGCAATAAAACAATTGCACTTATATAAAGTAAAATCTCCAACCAATAATTACTATTGTCATTGCAAACAGCATTCCATATTGCAGAAAGCACTGCACCAAAACAACATCCAATTGAAATAAATAGCATTATGTTATATACAATTGGTTTTTTTAACCTTTTCATTTTATTATAATATTCATAATATTTATTGCGAAACTGGTTTCTATATTGATTTTTTTCTTTTACTAGTTTAATCATTTTTCCTAAGTTTTTCTCTACACGAACGACATTCATTTTCACTTGCCTCGGTAATCGATTAAACCATCTAAATACTTTTTTCATCTCTTGTTTTTTTCTCAGTATCGGTCCCTAAAATCACGTTCAAAATACGCTTAGATACTATATAATTTATCCACAGTCTCCTGCACAACCTTCCTCTTATCAAAGTACCTAGCCACATGCTCATGCGATAGTCTCCCCATCACACATTTCTCCTCATATGGTAAATTAATAAAGCGCTCCATCTGTTCTTCCAAAGACTGCACGTTCTGCACTTCACACAAGAGTCCTGTCTCTCCATGCACCACAGCTTCCATACACCCATGTATATTACTTGTGATTAACGGACGTCCCATTGCTGCTGCCTCCAACAAAGTGTTCGCCATTCCTTCATGATAAGACGGCAATACAAAAGCATGTGCGTTTGCGATAAATGGCTTTACATCACTCTGAAATCCATGAAATCTCACGAAACCACGCTGTTGCAGCTCGCCCAATCTTCGCTCATAATCTTCTTCACACCAGCCAATCACGTCCAACATAATATCTTGATATCGTCGCTGTAATCGCTCCATGGCATCCAACAATTCATCAATTCCCTTCTCACGCATGACACGTCCAATAAACAGGAATCGAATCTCCTGCTGCACCATCGGATATTCAGTCAAAGGAAACTCATTTAAATTTACTCCAGCTCCATGCAATACACAAATCCTCTTGCCATCAACAATCGATAACCTCTGAAAGTATTGTGCATTCTCCTCATTTTCAAAGAAAACACATTTTGCCGACTTCAATGCGGTCTTCCATAATCTCACAATCATCTTTTGAAAAAGACGCTTACGTTGAAATGCCGTTCCCAATCCAGTAATATTAACCGCATAAGGGATCTTCACACAACGCGCAATCAAACCGCCATATATTCCCGGTTTTATAGTATAGGTAATAATCATATCCGGACATATTTTTCTAACAACACGCATATAAGCAAGTAGCAGCTTTAATTCCTGTATGGGGTTTGTTCCCCGCCGGTTCATCTGCTGCTCAATCAAATGAACTCCTATCTGCCTCAATTCATTGATAGACTCATCAAATGGTGTAACTGCATATATACAATGACCGTCCTGAATCATCTTTTCCATCAAATCTTTGCGAAAACGATAAAGACCTCCTGAATTATTTGCCAAAATCAGATATACCTTCATAGAAAGTGCCAATTCCATTGCCCCCATTAAAATTTTCCATAAATAAAAGCCGTATTTCCAAAATTTTCCATCAAAATGGTCAATCCAACAAATACAAAAAACATTACTAAATTCCAAAACTTTGTCAGATCCAGCACCGGATAGTAACCACTAACATATGAATTGTTTTCATTCTTTGACTTGAGAATTGCCAAAGCAGTACCCGCCACTAAACAAGCAATCGCAAAAAAGGTCCATGTAAATGGCTAACAAATACCACTATGTACTGAAAATGCACCTTTCCATACTGTAACCGTTGTCTCCATGTCATCAGCGCGAAACGGGACCCACAAAAATGCTACTATAACATATGTAATGAATATACGAATCCACTTAGGCAATTCAAATCCGACTACATACTTCTTGATTATACGATGGCAGACACTAACAACTCCGTGTAAAAAGCCCCAGACAATAAATGTATATCCAGCACCATGCCATATCCCGCTGACCAACATTACCAACAACAAATTAATATATGTCCTATTTGTTCCTTTCTTACTACCACCTAACGGAATATATACATAATCCCTCAACCATGAAGAAAAACTAATATGCCATCTTTTCCAAAAATCTGATATATTAGTCGACAAATATGGTAAATTAAAGTTAGGGCTCAAATCAAAACCAACAATTTTTGCAACCCCTATTGCCATGTCTGAATATCCAGAAAAGTCAAAATAGATCTGAAGCGAATAACTAATAATACCAAGTATAACCGTTATCGTATTGTACGCAGACGGTGAATAGAACACATCATCTACAAAAATACTCAAATGGTCAGCCAAAACAATTTTCTTAAACAGACCAAATATAAATATCTGCATTCCCACAATCACTTTTTTACATTGAATACCACGATATCCTTTAACTTGTGGCAAAAACATATCAGCACGAACAATTGGTCCCGCAGTTATTTTTCCCCCAAAAGCATATATAGTGCAAAACACAGCGCATTGCGTTCCGCATGATATTTTTTCCAATACACATCAATCAGATATGAGATTCCACTAAATGTATAGAAAGAAATTCCTATTGGAAGAACAATATTCAATACTTTAATTTTCACGCCAAATAAATCAGTAACAGAGTTAATAAAGAAGTTGGTATATTTAAAATATCCCAACATAATGATTAATCCAAATATTCCGACCAACATTATTGTTCGACTATGTCTCTTTTCTGTTAAAATGCCCAACGTATACACAAAGACGGTATACACTACTGAGCAAACACAATATCTCCAATCCCATATAGTAATAAAAAATAAACTGAATATTAATAATAACGAAATCTGCAACTGCTTTAGCAGTTCATACTCTCCTATATTTTTTTCTAATTAGTGAAATTATACTCAACAAAATTAGCAGAATACAAAACAGAACTATAAAATGTAAACTATTGAGAGACATTACTATGCTCCTTTATCATTTTAGCAACAACCTCCGCTACCAACTTATGACCATACTCATTCAGATGTCCAGAACCAACTGCAGTATTCGTAAATCCATGTGCTAAAATATGTTTTTCCTTATATAACGATTCAAAGGCAGATATTGTATCAACGAATATTATGTCATTCTTCAACCAAGCGAACCCCTCTATCATCGTTGATTTCATTTGATTACTTTCCCACTTATAATCCGTCGCACCCGACTTATTATATATATGAACCCCAGTATCTAAATACCAAACACAAAATAATGATAGTACTGTTCCGGCTAGAAATACTGCTAACAATATCTTTGTTAACAAAATAAATTTTTTAAATAGCTCTTGCATACTAAACTCACTTCAATCAATTCGCTTGACATTCGGAAATATATCTCAAAGACTTAGTCCCAAAAATATTTTTCTAACTTTCCATTACAATTTTTCCATTCTCAACCTTATATATCACATCGCATTCCTTTATTGTTGTCAAACGATGTGCAATGATAATCAGTGTTTTCTTACCATGAAGTGCATTAATAGATTCCATGATAGCCGACTCTGTCTCAATATCCAAAGCCGAAGTTGCTTCGTCAAAAATCAGCAACTGGGGATCCGAATACAACGCTCTAGCAATACCTATACGTTGACGCTGTCCTCCTGATAATCGTACTCCACGTTCACCGATCGATGTATCCAACCCTTCCGGCAACGACTGTACAAATTCTTTCAATTGAGCTTCTTCCAATGCCTTCCAAACCTGATTGTCGTCAATTTCTTCTGCTACTACACCAAATGCAACATTCGCTCGAATTGTATCATCCAACATAAAAATCGTCTGCGGAATATAGCTGAGCTGATTTAACCAACCTGCATAATTTTCCCTTATATCTTGTCCATCCACCTTCACACAACCAGATTGTGGCTGTAAAAGCCCTAACAAAATATCAATTGCAGTTGTCTTTCCGGCCCCGGAAGCACCAACAATCCCGACTGATTGGCCTGAAATAACTACCATATTTGCGTGTTCTAATACAGGATATTCTCCATGGGGATAATAATATGTAATATCACACAATTCAATTTTATTAGCAGTATGAGCATTCAAATCATTTTCTTGTTTTTCTGCAAATAATGATTTCTTTTCAATCACTCGTTGCAGATTAGCTCCCTGCAGATTCTCAATCATCTTATCAAGAGAAGGTTCGTAATATGCCATTGTATTTAATGCAGTAGACATACGATTCACACTTGGTAATAACCGCACCGCTGCCATTGCAAAAGCCGTAAGTTGTGGTAACATAGCATTAATTTCTCGCCCCATACACATCAAAATTGCAATCACAGCCAACATAGAACTAATTCCAAATGCCTCTATCGACAATCTTGGCACATTATTTAATACATTATTTACTTTTTCTGCATCAATTGCCTTTTTCCCATAAATAGAAAACTGCTTTAAAAATAATTTTTCACTTCTAGAAACCTTGACTTCTTTGATTCCAGATATCGATTGTATCATCCATTTATTGCTTTCTGCCACGCTATTCTGATATCGAATGCCCGCATTTCTCAATATAGGTTTAAGAATACGATTAACAAGAACCAACACGCCTCCCAATACCACAGTCATTAGAACAGCCATCATAGGATCTGTAACTATAATAGTTATCACTAATGCTACGCTGATAACCGCTTCTGTAAAAAAGTTCAAAATTGTACTCAACAAAGTAAATGTTCTAGTCACATCATCATTAATAACACGTATAATTTCGCCGCTCTCTGAATTCAAAAAATATTCGTATGATTGAGACAAATATTGTTGCATCAGTTGTTGTTGTGTTCCAAACCTGTTATTACAAACAAATCTCCATTGGACATAGTATTCTACAAATAAATAAATATTTTTAAGAATATATATACATATCAACGCTATGATCATAGTCATAACAAATGTTTTTGCAGAATTTATATGTAACCACTGACAAATTAAGTTTGCATATGGATTGGTCACAATAAAATCTTCATCCGTTATTACAGAAATCAAAGGTAATATTAATCCGACTCCTAAGGTTTCCAAAAAAGCACCTATTACCATCATTGCCATAATTATACAAACTCGGATTTTCTGTTGCTTATTTAATATAATTCCAAATTTTCTTATTATATTTAACATATATACTACACTCTAAAATAAATTATTTTTCCTAAAGATTTCTTAATAAGTTCAGTTCAAACTTCTCCTTGTCCTCAACAGAAATATTCTCACCGATCTGTACTTCTATCACCTGTAACTCTGTCTCTGCATATAGCATATGCTTTGCTCCAACAGGCATATTTACGACATCTCCAGCTCTAACTTTCAATTTAATTGCATCAATAATAGCATAGCCGCTTCCCGACACAACCGTCCAGATTTCATCTCTATATTTGTGGCTATGATAATTCATAGCATGTCCAGCATGAAGCGTCACTTTAATTGTCAAACTATCTTTTCCAATATCAATTACCTTATACTCTCCCCAGGATTTTTCCGCATACATAACTTGTTGTTCTATTCCATCCACATAAGGCTTAATATAACTGGATTGTTCCTTATCAGACACCAAAATTCCATCAGGACTTGCCGAAACCACAATATTCTTAAGCCCCATGCAGAGAACAGGTACATCCAACTCATTAACCACATGTGTATTCTCACATGTCTCATTAAAAATTGCTTTTCCAACAGCCTTCTCGCTCATAGCTTCTGTCAGTGTATTCCAAGTGCCAAGATCCTTCCACTGTCCAGAAAAACGCATTACTGCTATGTTCTTCTCATGCTCTACAACAGCGTAATCAAAACTTATTTTATCCAAGGTTTCATATTTATTAAAAAGATCCTTATAATCTTTAAACTCGATAAGCTGATGAGCCCGTTCTAACATATATCCCATTCGAAAAGCAAATACACCAGCATTCCACAGCGCGCCTTGCGCAATATATCTCTCTGCGCTTTCTGCTTTAGGTTTCTCCTTAAACATAGCGACTTTACTTACCGAATCCTTATTTGTCGGAATAATATATCCATATTTTTCACTTGGGTAAGTTGGTTCAATGCCCATCAGCACAAGATTTGCATCGCTGTTCTGCGCCAACTGTCCTAAGTGGTCAATACATTCAAAATATGATTTTTCAACATATGGATCTACTGGGCAAACCACAACAACTTCATCATCACTTATATGCTGCATATCATGTAAATAAGCAATCGCAAGTGCGATTGCCGGAAATGTATCTTTTCTACATGGTTCAATACTAATTCCAACATCTGTTCCAAGCTGATTATGTATCGCCGAAACCTGTGTCTTAGATGTAGCAATCGTAACTCTCGAGTCCGGATCCACCTCTTTTATCTGATTGTACACCCGCTGTACCATGGATTCATAGATTTCCTTACCAATCGGAAATAGTTTTATAAATTGTTTTGAACGAATGTCATTAGAAAGAGGCCACAAACGCTTTCCTGATCCGCCCGATAATAATACTATATTCATCATATCCCTTTCGCAATTCCAACCGCAAGTATTATCGTCTTAATTACTCAACTAATATCATTCATTTTCTAAAGCAAACACTTCGCCCATGTACTTCTTTACTGTTCTTGTAAATCCTTGTTTATTTGTATAAAGTGTTTTCCACCCCAACATTTGCAACTTATTGCTAGAAACCTTAATTAAATTAATCCCCTGTCCCTTTTTAAAACAATAATTATTGTCTATCTCTTTTTCAATAAGTTTTGACTTTATCCTACTATCAGCATTAATCATCCATTTAATAGCATCGTCCATTTTTACAAGTTCATCACTTCCAGCATTATATGCTTCCCCTGCTTTCCCATCAACAAGAACAACAAGAATTGCTGTAATCATATCAGCTACATATGTATATTGAATAATAGAATTAGGATCACGATATATCTCTACATTCCTTCCTTCTATAATTTTCTTTATAACTCTTGGTATTATCCTGGAATCATTTGAAATATCAAATGTAGGACCATAAGTATGACATATTCGTATAATAGATGTTGGAATACCATACTGCTTCCAAAATGCTCTGCACATTAGTTCAGCAATCCTTTTTGACTCAATGTAACATGCTCTATCATTTAGTGGATTTACAATTCCATAATCCTCTTCACATAATGTCCTTTTACTGATTCCGCCCTCTCCATATATTGAGTTAGAACTAAAAAACAAAAATTTCTCTACCTTTTTATTTTTTAACCAATTCAATATATTCCAAGTCCCAACCATATTTGGACTAATAACGCTAACCGGTGTATCATAAAATGCTTTTGTGCTTGCAGGACTTGCAGCATGAATAACATAATCTGGATTGCACTCTGGCATTTCATTATTTTCAAAATCAAAATCTAATAGTACAACATTTTCATAATCTAACCATTCACCATAAAATTTTTTCCCCTTCAAAATATTTCTACATTGAAGATATACCTTCAAGTTGTACTCATTAGATAGATAAATTAACAATTCTGACAAATATGATGTTATCATTCCACAAGCGCCTGTAATCAGTATTGACTTACCCTCCATCTTTTTTAGTATAGAGCTAAATGTACCTTTTATGTTTTCAAAATCTTCTTCAATTACCGCATTCATACTATTTTTAACTCCCGAAAAGCTTTATCGATATCCTCTCCCTTCGGCATATACCCATGCATCAAAGGTCTATCGATAAGATAGTCTAGTCCTTTTCCTTTTTTTGTTTTTGCAATAACACATTTGGGTTTTTCGCTATTGTTTAAAATCAATTTATAAATGTTATTAAAAATATCTTCAATGTCATGCCCATCTATCACAATTGTTTCCCAATTAAATGCCTTCCATTTATTTTCTAGAGATTCCAAGGCTAACATATGTTCTGTAAAATCAGAACATCCAAGTTCATTTCTATCAATCACAACAATCAAATTATTTAATCTATTATGCGCTGCAAAACTTGCAGCCTCCCAAACAGAACCTTCATAACATTCTGCGTCACCCACAATGCAAAATGTTTTTTTATTATTCTCAGATAGTTTATCTGCTTTAGCTAATCCCGCAGCAACACCAATGCCAATTCCTAATGATCCTCCATAAAAATCAAAACCTGGATAATATAATGAACGTAATTTTTTATTTTGCCCCCCAATTTTAACCATATTTTCCATATCTTTCTTAGAAAAATAACCCATATCTTCAAAAATAGGGAACAAAGCTCCAACTCCATGCCCTTTACTGACAACTATTCTATCATGACCAGCCACATCTTCAATAGATTTTGGCACATCCATTATCTCATTATATAAAACCGTTGCAATTTCAATCCATGAAAAGGCTGATGTAACGTGCCCAAACCCAATCTCTGTAAATAATTCTAAAAAACGTCTTCGATATTGATATGCTTTCGATTGTAATTCAACAACAGTGTGTTTCATTTATCGCCCTCCATTTCAAGAATATCATCTATATTTCGCAATATAGCTTTATCATCTAATCCCTGATCTCTCTCTATATATTCCCGACTCGTATATACATCATAATAACCTTCTGCAAATTTTAATCCTAAACGTCTTACCGGTTTACAAATATTGTAATCTGATAATATCTCCAAAATATATGCCCCAATCCCTCCCGGCAATACATTTTCTTCAATTGTAATAATATTATCACTATCATTAAGTATTGTAATTAAAGATAATTCATCCACCGGAACCCCATACATATCAATCAACTGAACTCTATCATATTTTTCACTGTTAAGTAAATCAATCAATTTGGGAATAAAAATACCATTTGCGACAATAGACAATGCCCTATCTCTACTTACCAATCTTTTTGCGATTGTATATCCTCTATCAAAATCTATATCTTGTTTAGTATATCTCTTTCCTGATATAAATTTATCAAAACGAATAAACCTTGGAAACGCTAAAGAGCAGGTGTCATCTGCCAATTTATATGATATAACTTCATCAGAAGGATTAAAAACTCTAACATTGGAAAGAGTTCTTAATATTGCCATATCTTCAATTGGCATATGTGTATACCCACACTCAGCAGCACATACACCAGCATTCAAAGCACAAACAGTTAATGGAATATTTAACTCTGCCAATAAAGTTCTTATTTGATCAAAAGCACGAGTTGCGGGGAACGGATTCAATCCATATGCAATTACTTTCTTTCCTGCCATTGCCATTCCTGCTGCAACTGAAATAAGATTTTGTTCTGCAATTCCAACACTTATGTATCTATCCGGAAAATCTTTTCTAAAATCATCCAAACTAGGCGCACCTAAATCCGCTGTAATTATATAAATATCCTCGCCGTCTTGAACCAATTCATATATTCTATTAAAAAACACATCCCTAACTGAAGTCATTTTATTTGCCTCATTTTTCCATTGTTAAATACCAATCATATAATTTTTGAATTCCATTCCTAAGTGAAATTGACGATTTCCACCCCAATTCATGAATCTTGGTGCTATCGCACAATCTCCGCATCATCCCATCTGGTTTAGTCGTATCAGTCACGATTTTTCCCTCAAACCCCGTAATCTCCTTTATCATATAGGACAACTCCATAATTGAAGTCTCCTCACCAGTACCAACATTAACCGGATCTACACCGGAATAATTATTCAACAAAAAAATACCAGCATCTGCAAGGTCATCTGTATCTATAAATTCTCGCAATGCTTTCCCTGTTCCCCATAATGAAACCGAACTGTCACCATTTATTTTTGCATTTCTATACTTAACCAATAACGCTGGAATTACATGGCTATGCTGAGGATCAAAATTGTCTCCTATTCCGTATGCATTGGCAGGAATCGCTGTTATAAAGTCTGCACCATATTGCTGATAAAGATAACTGCATAATCTCTGTCCACATATTTTTGCTAAGGCATAACCTTCATTTGTAACCTCTGGTAACCCTGTCAAAAGTTCATCCTCTCGCATAGGCTGATTACAATTTTTAGGATACATACAAGCACTTCCTAAAAATAAAAATTTTTTCACCCCAAACTTATATGCTGACCAAATCAAATTCTGTTCTATCTGCATATTTTCATAAAAGAAATCTGCTGGAGCCTCACTGTTTGCTTTTATTCCTCCCACCTTTGCTGCGGTATCAATTACATATTCCGGTTTTTCTTTTTCAAAAAAATTATCTACCTCTTTCTGATTGAGCAAATCCAGTTCTGTATGCGTACGAACTAAAATATTATTATATCCAAGTTCTTTTAATTTTCTAACAAATGCACTGCCAACCAATCCGGTATGACCAGCCACATATATCTTCGCTTCTTTGTTCATCATACTTTTCCTTATGCAACTTCCAATATAAACTCTCGCAAAACACGAATAAAATAATCAACCTGTGCGTTATTATTACTGCTATGGTTACCAATAAACAAACCATGATCATGTATATCATCAGCATTATTAAGCGGTGCAGGTATTTCATAATTCATGTATTTAATTACAGCATTTCGAGTAAAATTTCCCGCCACTATAGGTCTGCATTCAATATTTGCCTCTCGAAGCTTTCTTACTAAGTCACTTCTCTTGTCTGCTAATTTTCCTGTTAAAATCATTGCGAATCCAAACCATGATGACTCACCAATTTCTTTCTGCACTCTTATATCCTTGAATTCTTTCATTTTATCTAAGAAATATTCTGCATTCGATCTTCGAAATCTAATCATTCGATCAACTTTCTGTAGTTGTTTCAGACCAATTGCTCCTTCCATTTCCAATGGTCTTAGGTTAAATCCGGGTACAATAAAATTAAAACTTTCATAAAATTCATCATTTTTCTTCTCATATATTGTGCTGTCTTCTGGAAGATTTCTTGTCCATCCATGTGCCCGAATTGCAAGCATATATTCATATAATTCCTTATCATCAGTAACTACAACTCCACCTTCCATCGTGCATATATGATGAGAATAGAACGTCGAATACGTTCCTATAAGTCCAATAGTCCCAAGATATTTTCCGTTATATTTTGCTCCAAGAGATTCACAATTATCTTCTATAAGAATAATATCATTCACTTTACATATTTCTAATAAATTATTATATTCATTAGAATTTCCCAACAGATTAACCGCAAAAATCATTCTTGTATTATTAGAGACCGCATTTTTTACACACTGTACATCTAGATTAAGAGTCTCTTTATTAATATCAACAAAAACAAGTTTCAACCCGAATTGTTCAAGTGGTGCATATGTAGTACTCCAAGAAACGGCAGGAACAATTACCTCATCACCTCTATGAATTCTTCCCGAATAAATCAATGTTGCTATAGCCAACAAATTTGCAGTTGAGCCGGAATTTACCTGAACCGCATATTTGCATCCAAAATGTTCAGCAAACTTCTTTTCAAATTCCGCAACATGTGTTCCCATAGAATACATTCCACTATCAATAACTTCCTGTATCGCCTCAATTTCTGCCTCATTCCATGGATTATCACACAATTTATATTCCATTTTTCAATTCTCCATTCATAATCGCTTATTATCTATTCTACAGTTCCCTTTTCAAGTGCCTCTATCTTAAATAAATCAACATTTTCTTCCATTCTCTCTTTTGCGACCTGATTCATATCATGTTCAACCATAATTCGAACTAGTTCCTCAAATGAAGTTTTAGTCGGATTCCATCCCAGCATTTCTTTTGCCTTAGTCGGATCTCCCCACAAATTTACAACATCTGTTGGTCTGTAAAAGATCGGAGAAACTTCAATTAAAACTTTACCGGTCTTCTTATCAATTCCTTTTTCATTCTCTCCCTCACCGATAAATTCAAGATCAATACCAACATACTTAAATGCTAGTGTACAAAATTCTCTTACACTATGTTGTTCACCAGTTGCTACAACAAAATCCTCCGGCCTGTCCTGTTGTAACATAAGCCACATACACTCAACATAATCTTTTGCATATCCCCAATCTCGAAGTGCAGATAAATTACCCAAAACCAATTTATCCTGTTTACCTTGTACAATACGAGCAGCCGCAAGAGTAATTTTTCTTGTAACAAACGTTTCTCCACGTCGTTCACTTTCATGATTGAATAGGATGCCTGAACAACAATACATATTATACGCATCCCTATATTCTTTCACAATCCAATATCCATATTGCTTCGCCACAGCATATGGACTAAATGGATGAAATGGTGTATTTTCATTTTGAGGCACTTCCTCTACTTTTCCGTATAATTCAGATGTAGATGCCTGATAAATACGACACGAATCTGCTAAACCGCACAAACGAACAGCTTCCAATACCCTTAACACTCCGGTAGCAACAACATCCGCTGTATATTCCGGTACATCAAACGAAACCTGTACATGAGACTGCGCAGCAAGATTATAAATTTCGTCCGGCCTGACCTTTCCGATCACCTGCATGAGACTCATTGAATCCGACAAATCTCCATAATGTAAGTGAAAATTATCATTATCCTCCAAATGTGCAATTCTTGCTCTAAAATCCACCGAAGATCTACGAATTAATCCGTGGACTTCATATCCCTTATCCAATAAAAATTCCGACAAAAACGAACCATCTTGTCCTGTAACACCTGTAATTAACGCTTTCTTCATTAGTTATATTCCTCGCATATAAATTTATTTACCACGCAATTAATTGTTTACATCTTTCGAAAAAGAGTGTTTTTTACTATACTTCCCAAATGACACTTTTTCATCCATTTGGGAGTATGCGTTCCCAGCCAAAATGTAAATCCCATCACCCGCATATGACGTTTCATTCCATAATATCTAATTCTTTCCATATAGCCAGACCATTCGACTGAAGTTCTTATTATAGCGTTCTTCTTAGGCTGCTCAATAATATTTTTCAAAAAAAACGACAAATCATTTTCATACTCTTTCAGACTTTTATCCACCAATAAAGCTGGTTCCTTAAGCATATGTGTATACAAAGAATCATCATTATCGATTTTTTTAACATAGTCTAATACTGCTTCGAAATCATCAAAATTATGACAATTTATAAAAGCCTTTTCATTATACATTTTTCCAACATCAGGATTTCCCCAATATATTGGAACAGTTTTTGCAGCAAAACTCATATTTATTTTTTCCGTCACGCAACTATAATAACAATTCTCAAACGCAATTGAAAATTTATGTTTTGCTTCAAATTCAATTTTATTTTGTACTCTATACCCAATATTGTTTCTGTATCCGCCTCCAGAATCAACTCTTTTATAGGAATTGGCAACCTCTAAAAATGCTCCCCTCTCTGGTGCTCCGTTTGCATTTGATACTACAAAGCTACAAAAATCCCGCGCACACGCTTTTTGCAAGTCTATATTTAAATGCTTAATTCGCATTTGTTCATAAGACGATCTAACACTCTCATTACATAATAAAGAAGACGGCAAATAAAAATACCTATCACATTTTATATCAGGGAACATTCCTATGCAATAATCAAACACATTAAACTCCGGTCTGACCGACTCTTGCGCAACCTGTATTCTAACAGCATTAGGATATTTTGCATATTCCACCCCATCGCACCCCGGTATAGGCAAAAAGCAAAATATATAGTCTGGTTGTTCTGACAATTCAACCTTATAGTACTTTTCCAATGCCCTCACAAATATTTGTTCAATTCTGTTTACCTCCCCTAAACTTCCCGCATCTATATGTTTTGGCATGTCTACAAATTTAATTTTTACTGTTTTCATGATAATTCTCTCCAAATTAAAAACTAATAGTTCCAGGAAACGTCTCGTACGGTGTAATGATTATTTTATTCGGATTTTTATTTAGCACCCCAGCCCACCAGCTAAATGTACTTTGTGCGCAAATAACATGTTTACATAAAGACATTAATTGCATATCACGAAAAGATTTTTCTCCATTGTTATTATTTACAACAACAAATTCTTTTCCCGAATCCATTCCAAGCACTTCAAGATGATCCATTACCCAAGTCGGTCTATCCGAAAAAATATAATATGTAATATCACTTCCAATTTTTTTTTCAATATATCTAACTGCTTTCCTGTAATAATTTCGTTTTAGAGCGGCTGACATACCATACTCGATTGCTGATGCCCTAACATGCACTGCCACCGACTTTGTTTTTTCTATACTTTCTGCCAAAACTATATTATTTTCTTCAGAAAAAGGCACAAAAGAAAACACTTCTTTCAACTCGTCCTCAATTCCAAACACATCATTTTCATTGCCAAACGTACAATAATATGCTTCACCCTCATATTTCAAACGGCTCACTGGCAGAGAGCCGGAAAAATCAGGCTTACGTTTATTTTTCAGATCAAAAAGCAGTTTATTTCTTCTATATGGAAGACGAATGGCTCTCTCATATATAAATATCGGATTGTACTCTCCAAATAACCGATACAACATACGTTTTAGCTTTTGACGTCGTGAATCATCAACCTTTAGTTCTCCTGATAAAATCTGATAAGCTTCACTCATACTAAATCCATGTGTTAATATAATGTCAAACTTATACCCAGCTTTAAGATATAATTCAGGAAGTTCACGCTCACAAGTTTGACTCTGAATAGTTTTTTCTGCATTCATCATCTGTATCCACGTGTCATACCCAAATTCATTCCATCGCCTAAATTTCTGAAATTCTTTTTCATAATCTAAACGTTCTTCTTTTTTCGCAATCTCGTAAAAATCATATGTACTAACATCCAAACCAAATGCCTTTTTTAAATCATAAGGATATCCCGTGGCATCAAACCACATTGTATCAACATAAATTTTTTCATCGGGATACATTTTTTTCAACTGCAAATATGCAGCATATTGAAACATTGTGTTTGCCATACCATAGCACAATCTCATTATTTTCATACTATTAAACCGACCTTCATTAGTGTATATCTTATAAATCATACAAATAAGGAATTATATGTAAATGTATCAAAAGCCAGTATACCATATTACGCATACATAACTTGATCTTTCTTTTTATATTTTTCATTGGACTTTTGGTTCCAAACCGCACCTCTTCATTGTTCTTTTTTCTTACCAATATTTTTTTATCATATGGCATCACATATCCTTCAGGATATAAATACGCCGGTGAAAGTATTTTGCTTTCCGGATGATCAATTGCATATCTAGTAATATGAGATTCATCATGCCAAAGCGCTATAATGCCTTCTCTTTTATCCTTCAAAATATTATCGTTTAACACGTGACACATTTCAATGAAATGGCTAGCTTGTCCACCATTAAACCCGCCTCTTACATATAACTCACTTTCTCCTGGTGCAACATATGCAGTACTCAATATATTCTTCTCGTATGGTTGTTCCTCGTGACATAAAAATGATGGCACACGCTTAACAAAAAACAATTTTTCATCATCCGATGGTAAAATCTCCCTTCCGATTAATTTTGAAATATATAAATTTGCATTGCAGAAAAAAATATAATCATATTTTTCTAGTTCTTTTTCGATGGAAAGAAATAACTGATACCTCATCAATGTATTATCCGGCCAGCCCATATTTTTTTGAAATATCACATGTACATTTTCATTTTCTGCATATAAAAGATCTTGTTTGTCAGAAAAAATGTAGTAGTCTTTTTTTATATCGGGGATCAATCGTTTCTCAGAAGATAAATAAAATGCCTGCCAAAATCTCCAATATTCACCAATATATATACCTAAAATTGCAATTTTCATACATTATTTCCTTTTATCTAAATTTCATTTTTAATTTTACCTTTAAATTCTTATACCGTATTCTAAAATATTGCAAATTACATTTTTTCTTTTTTATTTTTTTAAAATCCTTTCTAACATTATCAATCGGGATCTCTAAATTTGTAAATTCATTTGGGATAATTTTAATCACACTTTGATCTTCATCCACACACACATTCATCTTTCTCTTCTGTAGATGAATATAAAGATATTCTTGTTCTAATATTTTCTGTCCGTCACAAATGTACCGATATATCTTCCCATTATTCCATACAAATACAGCAGTCTTTTTATCTTCTGCACTTCCATCTCCCATATCCAATCGAAAATCCGAGGATTTCGTATATATGTCTGCCGCATAAGATGTTGTCCAAACTTTATATCCCTGATTAATAAAAATCGTATTTATATTAGGTTTGTTACCAAACTGTTCATCAAAATTGTAATTTTGGGGAGACGAAAAAGCCTGCCGAAATAGTGAAACATTGTCAACCGCTTCCATAAACAGTTCATTGTTCTTCTTTGAATTCTTAACTAATGTCAAATGGCCTAATGTAAATATTTTATCATACTGACTGAGGAGATCATCTGTAACAAATTTTCTGATATCTCCATATATTAAATCTATATCTCCATATCCCCAAAAATCATAATCTTCTACCAATTCTGGGAAAATATATGCATATGCAGGTTTATACTCGCACAACTTATGAGCATTCGGTACAACAACTTCAAAATCAAATTTTTGTTGTATTCGTTCCTTTATCTCTCCAAAAGTCATTTGAATCACCCTGACATTCTCAGGATATCGATAAACTTTAGTATTATCGGTAATAATTGTCCAATTTACCGTTGAATTACGCCAACACGAATTCAAAAAAAGTTGAAAATAGTTTGGAAATTCTCCAAAATATGGAATAATAATATTAATTGACTTGTCCATATTCACATTACCTTTTACGCTCACTTACAATCCTCAATAAATATTCAGTATTTCTTATTCCTATCATTTTACAAATAAGATAAATATACAACTCGCGTTTTCTGGTATAAAAACGCAACACCTCTAAATTCTTCCTTATAAATGGATAATACTCTTTTTGTTCCGTTCTGTCCAATTGCGCAAGTGCAATCATAAACATAGACAAATTCTTTGCCAAATAGAAATTATATTCTTTTTCTTTTTCAATGTTCATTCCCTGTCGCAACTTCAAACATTTCTGATAATTTAGCATTACATCATCGATGTTCTTTCTGCTAATTGTCTTAGTGATGCTGCCGATTCTTTGGCGATAGACATAATTTGTAATCGAGAGTGTTGAACACGTGGTCGCATATTTGAACAACATTGCACACCATTCCATATCTTCACTACAGACCCCCCTCGTAAAACGTATCTTATATTCATCTATCAGATCTTTTTTTACAACTTTATCCCATGCACAAATATTATATTGATCATTTTCTATTGTTTCCCCTATATTTGAATAATATCGTTGTAACAATTTTTGTTGCAACATCTTTGTTTCATACAATTTACTATATCCATAAATCAGAATATCTGGTCTGTTTTTTTTAAGTTCCACGTATATATATTTCAAGAAATTAGGATCATTCCAATAATCATCCGAATCTAAAAACAAAATATAGTCTCCATTCGCAATATCTAGTCCTGTATTTCGCGCATCGGAAAGTCCGCCGTTCGCTTTATGGATAACATTAACCCGATCTTGTTTTTGATAAGTATCGCAAATATATCCTGAGTCATCTGTCGATCCATCATCAATCAAAATCACTTCGTAATTTCTGTACGACTGCTGCATAATACTGTCCATACATTGTTCTAAATAGTCTTGCACATTATACACTGGAACAATAATGCTCATTAGAATTTCATGCATGACCAAACCTCATCTTTCATTGTATTTCTCGGAGTATTAGCAAACACTATATTTCTACTCCGCCCGATAAGACGGCACCAGTTTTTCCACCACCAACTTCATCTCGGGATCATCCTCATACGCCGTCTTCTTTAAATCCGTCAAGTGTGCAAAGAATGCATCCCGATCAAACGCAATCGGTTTCCCGATGAAGATGAGATCATTTGCAGTCTTTTGCAAACCTTCCTCTTCCTTCAGGCATTCCTCATACATCTTCTCACCAGGACGGAGTCCTGTATACACAATTGGAATATCCACATCCGGCTCATATCCTGACAGACGAATCAGATTTCTTGCCATATCATCGATCCTTACCGGTTCACCCATATCAAGGACGAATATCTCTCCACCTTTAGCATAAGCGCCCGCCTGTAATACAAGAGACACAGCCTCCGGAATCGTCATAAAGTAGCGAATAATATTCTTATCTGTTACCGTAACCGGTCCCCCCTCTGAGATCTGCTTCTTGAAGAGGGGAATCACACTTCCGTTACTTCCAAGCACATTACCAAACCGGACTGCAACGTAATTAGTTCCCGGATACTGATGCTGTATTCCCTGAATGATCATCTCGCAGATACGCTTTGATGCACCCATGATATTTGTCGGATTAACCGCCTTATCCGTGGAAATCAGCACCATACGCTCCGTGTTGCTCCTTCCTGCTGCTGTAGCAACATTGAATGTTCCAAATACATTGTTTTTGATGGCTTCATTTGGACTCGTCTCCATGAGCGGTACATGCTTATGTGCGGCCGCATGGAATACAATCTGCGGCTGATACTGTTGGAAAATAGCATCAACTCTATGCGTATTTCGAACTGATCCGATCAGCACAACCAGATCCAATTTTGGGAAATTCTTCTGTAACTCCAGTTGTAATGCATAGGTTGTATTCTCATAAATATCAAGTATTATCAACTTTTTCGGATGATGCGCAGCAATTTGTCTGCACAACTCGCTTCCGATCGAGCCCCCGCCTCCGGTAACAAGAACGACTTTTCCGGAAATATATCCCATAATCTCATCAAGATTAATCTTTACGGGCTCTCTTCCAAGCAGATCTTCGATCTCAACTTCTCGGAAATTTGACACACTGACCTCATCGTTCACAATTTGTGCTACACTCGGTAAAATCTTAATCTTACATCCAGTGTCCTTACATAGCTCAAGAATCGCTTTCTTGCGAACCGCCGGAAGATTCGGAATCGCAATGAATATCTCACGGACATTATATTTCTCAGCAGCTTCCCGAATACTGCCATCATCGCCAACGATTGGCGCACCGAGAATATTACTTCCAATTTTATGTGGATCCGCATCAATCACACACACAACTTTATTCTTCATCTGTGCGCTATTATTCATATCCTTAATCAGATACGACGCGGTATCCCCTGCTCCAATAATCATCGTTGGAACCGCCAAGCGATCTCGCCCCGTCGTATAGGAATTCCGCACAACACGTATTCCCCGATAGAAGAATCTACTCACGCAAATCATAACAAGTAAAAAGAAAAAGTACAGAATATAGTAAGAACGTGGCATACTCCACATAAACATATGCATTCCAACACTTTGTGATCCTGCTGCCAAAAGGGACGCAATAAAGACATTAAGCATCTCTTGCACGCTCGCATACTGCCATAAGCTATTATATAATTTTAGAAATGCGAAGATTGCTATCGTAATTACAATATTGATCAGCAGGTACTTTAACGCATTATTCAAATACTCCGGCGTAATTTGACTGATATGAAACTCAAAGCGCGTCCAGAGTGCTACAAATTCTGCCACTGCCACAGCCATAGCATCATAGATAACTAATAGTATGATGCGCAATATCTTTGGCGTTCTATCTAATATTTTCTGTATGTATTTCATCATTGCTTCATCCTTCAGCAAAATATACTTTTAAGGTGTTTTTCGTTCTTTATAGTATCATTTCTACTCTAAAAAGTCTATCATTCTGTATCTTTTTCGACAAAATCGAAAAATTGATAGATATTTCCGATCCGGTATATACTTTTTGTGAGGTTATGGATCACATTGACTTATCAAGATATTTGTAGAGAAAGGCTACAAAACAGGTCGTCCAAGATGTGATGCTCAAAAACTCCTTAAAGTTATACTTTTTGCATTTATGGAAAACGGCATCTGTTCTTTACGAGAGATTGAAAAGCTCTGTCATAATGACATTCGCTACATGTATCTTCTCGATGGCATGAAAACGCCTTCCTTTGCTACATTTGGGAACTTAATCCGAAATGAACTAACCGATTCTGTTGAACAGATATTTGCAGACATTAATTCATATATTTTTACCAGAGATCACGTGGATCTGCAGCACACATACATTGACGGAACAAAAATCGAAGCAAATGCAAATCGGTATACATGGGTATGGAAAAAATCCTGTGTAAAAAATCGCCAAAAAGTTTTTGATAAGATTTCACTTTTGATTGATTCTATGAATCAGGAAGTACTTGGGTATTTCGGAATAAAAGTTGAAAAACGAGAAGCTTACGCGATTGACTACGTCTCTGAATTACTTACAATATACAAAGAAACAACCGGACTGGATGAAACTTCTTTTGTTTCCGGACGTGGTCATAGAAAAAGCATTCGGCAAAAGCAATACGAAGAACTGAATGAATATCTGGAACGTTTAAAATCCTATGCATATCACATCGACACCTGCGGAGAAAAAAGAAACAGTTATTCGAAAACAGACCATGATGCAACTTTTATGCGTTTAAAACGTGATTACATGGGAAATGATCAGTTGCTTCCTGCCTACAACCTTCAGGCAGCCGTCTGTGATGAATACATAGCCGTAATCGACGTAAAACCATATGCATCCGATATGGAATGCTTTGTACCTTTGATGGAAAAATTCAATCGCACATATGGTCATTATCCGAAATATCCGGTTGCTGATGCCGGATACGGTTCTTACAATAATTATTTTTATTGCGAAGAACACGGCATGGAAAAATACATGAAATTTACCATGTACAAAAAAGAAACGACTGACAAAAAATAACATGAAAATCCGTATCGGGCTGTAAACTTTGCAAAAGATGCTGATGGAAATCTCTTATGCCCAAACGGTCGAAAATTCCTCTTCAAGAGAACACAGCATGTGAAATATAATAAATATGGAAGAACGGAAGAATTATACGAATGTGAATCCTGTGAAGGGTGTCCGCATAAACAAGAATGCTGTCCGAAAGCACACAAAAACCGAACGATCCGAATGAATCAGGAATTAACTGCTATTCATCAAGAAGTACTGCAAAATCTTGAATCCATACATGGTGCCCTATTGAGAATGAACCGAAGTATTCAATCTGAGGGAACTTTTGGTGTATTAAAGTGGGACAAATCGTATAAAAGATTATTTCGGAAAGACGAGAAAAATGTAATTCTCGAGCTCACACTGATTTCATGTGGATTCAATCTTTATAAATATCATAATAAAAAGCAACGACAAACGAAAGCTGCATAAAACTCAAGCGTGATTAGCTGATTTTTATTAAATACACCATTTTTTATACCCAGAGATGCAGGCCTGTTCAAAAATAGAAAAATTCATACAAAGGAACGCCAAAACCGACGTTTGCCGGAGTTGGCGTTTCTTAATTAGGGACTTATTTTACAGCCCCTTTCTACTATAATTGCTGTTTTCTACGCTTTCTGGATTGTTTCTTTTTCTTATTTGCGATTGGTTGAACCATTTTAGTCTCTGTCACCTTATCTTCCGAAACAAGTGCTGTTTCCTTTTCCTTGATAATCACCGGATATTTTTTGCTAATCAATGAATTGACTGCAATGCCAATTCCGATAATAGCCCAGAATAATGGAGCTGTAACCGGCAGGGAATCATTCACGATTTCGGAAAGCATGTAGCCGAAGTTCGCGACGAATAATCCAGCTCCGATATGGAACAGATACGGATCATCATCCAGCAGTTCTTTTCTCTTGATATAAAGCTTTACACTTTTTACAAAATACATTCCGTAGAATATAAGGAAGCAGATCAGGGATAAGACACCTGTCTGTACCGCAATCTGTAAATACATATTGTGTGCACGTGTGATCAGCATGTTTGGAGCAAATTCGTATGCCAGATCCACGTAATCATACTGCGGGAATACCATCTGGAAGGAATCCGGCCCGGCTCCTAAGAAGATATATTTCTTAAGAAGAGGAATTGTCTTAGCCCAAATATATCCTCGTCCAGAGAACAACTGTGGACAGTTTGTAAATACAGCAGAATCGGCTTTCTCAAGCTTGACATACTTATTTGCCCAATCAAGGAAATAATAGGTTCCATCATTTACCTGATTAGAGAAATCCCAACGCAGATTGTCGGCATATACAGTGAAACAGTATGTCTCTCCAACCACACAAGGTTCAATTTCAATCATGGAGAAGCGGTCATCCAGTAGTTTTATTTTCGTATCGTTAGTCTCGTAACTGATTGTTGTTCCTTCGTTATCGGTCAGATCAAACACAACCATTTCGTTATCTAATAACTGATACTTTATATGAAGACTGTCGTCTTTCATAACAAGTTCCACTTCATCATCCTTTGTTAAGATATCTTCGATGGTTCTCGTTGATGCAGTAGACTCAGCGGTCAATGTATTATAAAGTACATGCATGGTATTTACGATCACGTTATCTGCTACTGCATCTACACCGATTAGTAACAATACACATACGATGCAGCCAATGATTAACCATTTGATTCTGGCTAATAACTTTCTTCGATAGATGATCAATAACAAAATACAGCTGATTACCAAAGCAATCAGACCATTCTTGGCACCAGCACCGAATGTAATAATCAGCAATGCAGCTGCAAGAATAAAGCAGACGATTTTCTGCCAGATCTTCTTGCTTGCAAATCCGGCACAGACAGCACAAGGAAGGGTAAGGCACACATATGCACCAACATAGTTTGGATTAAAAAGTGTGGCATAGACTCTTCCTAGAGGCTGTCCAAATTGAAGCTCTGTTTCTGAAGTCCCAAGGAGCATAAGTGCCTGTCCAAGCTTCGAACGAAGCGGATCAAGCTTAAGCATCTGGAATACGCCGATAACTGCAATAATTGCTGCTCCAATCAATAAGAAATACATTACTAGACGTATGGAATCTTCATGTCTGATGCTATACATACAATAGATCGAAATTATCAGATATCCCAATAATACAAATATTGATTCGAACTGATCCTGTCCACCGTGTAATGCAAAATACTTATATTGCGAACACAACGTTGAGAATCCGATCAAAAGCGCATATACAAGGAGTGGATAAGTTTCGGTCAGCATACCATCTTTATAATACTTAAAGCCTATAAAAAGAACAAGCATGAATGCAGCAATAACACATAAGATCATACTTTTAGGTAATAAGAATATATCAACATCATAGACGGCATCAGCAGATTGCCAATCATAAGTCTCCAAATTGGTACGGTATTCTTGAAAATGTGAGATTAGTGGAAGAATTACCAAGGTTAAAAAGATAGGTAACATTGCTAATTTCTGCATCTTATTCTTCGAAGTCATAGGTTTCTCCTATTTGAGATACAAGTTGCCCCTGTGTAAAACACAGGGGCAATTGTATAAGAATTAATTGTTCATTAGATTCTTATGAAATCTTATTTGTACTGTAAGTAGTATCCAGCGTTAACTGTCTGAGTAATATATACTACATCGTTTGTATCAATTGTTCCATAAGGAGTTGCAATATCACCAAGAACAACCGGAACCTTAACAGTAACAGACTTAACGAACATACGTGTTACACCGCTCTCTGGATGGCTTACGTTTGTTACATCATAAGATACGATGTTAGACTCATCAAGCTCGCCCTTTTCTGGAGTGGCTGTACCAAGAAGTACTCCATTCTTTAAACTTGTAAGAGCATTGTTATCATAGCTGAACTCAAATGCTGCAAGGATAGCTGCATCTGTTGCATTAGTAACTGTTCCTAACTTAGTTGTATCAACAGTCTCTGTAGCGGATCTCTTGCTCATTACTACTGTAGGCTGATTGTTAGTAACAGTAATGTACTGCTTAATATCCTTTAATCCTTTACCAGAAGCATTTGGAACCTGAACAGTTACTGTGTATGTTCCTGCTGCTGTCTGATCATAAGCTGCAGCTGCAGATGTAGTTCTTACATAGAAATTAAATTTGTCTGCAGGACTGGTTACTTCATCACGCTTGCCAGCTGCTCCTGTAACTGATGCTGTAGTAGCTACTTCAACGTTCTTTGGAGTCTTAACAGAAATAACTGCATCAGTCACTTTATAGTAATCACCTAAAACACCATCATAGAACATACCAACCTGAACGGTTACAGCCTTCTGATCTAATGAATCAGCAGTTACTGTCTCATCAACTGTTGCTGCTGCATTCTCACCATTGAGAAGTAAGCTATAAGTAGCTGTTGCCTTGTAATTTGGTTCCTGAACAGTTACACCCATAGTTGCTGTATAAACAGTTGCTCCAGTGCTATTCTTCAGTTCAATCTTATATCCATAAGAGCCTTTTGTTGCTGAATTTGTTCCATCAGAGCCCTCAAATGTAAGAACAGCTTCTCCGTTGGAAATTGTTCCCTGATTTTTAAGGACAGAGTTTGCGTTATTAGGTTTTGAAGTGTTTGTAACAACTAATGTAGCATCAGAATTCTTTCTTCCATACTGATCCTTAACTGTAACCTTAACCTCAGCTGTTGCTGCTGTCTTAGTAGCGTTTGAAAGAGTAACACTTGTCTTGTTTAATGCAAAGGAAACTGGCTTAGCAGCCTCTTTTACAGTCACCTGATATGACCATACAGTCTTACCATTCTTATCATTGATGTTAATTACAGCTGTACCAACCTTATTTGGTGTGAATGCATTTCCGTCTACGAAAAGGACATCTTTATTTGTAGAAACGATTGTATAACCAGCATCTACTGGATTACCATTTACGAGATCATTTCCCTTGGTATCCTTAACATTCATAAAGAAGTTAGATCCTTCACCTAAGATCATATCATGGTTTTCAGTTACCTTAGACCAATCATATGGCTTAGCGGCTGTAAGAGTCCACTTCTCACCAGTTGCCATTGCAGCGCTATCAATTGCTGTAACAGTTCCTTCAAATGTGATATTTCCATCTTCCTTGCCATCTTTGTAAACACCTGAGTGCTTTGTTGCTGTAACCTTTGCGGTATCACCAGTCTTGTTTAACACAAGTCCGTCAGCTGTAACATATCCCTTATCAGATGTTACGTCGATTTTGTACTCGATATTGTTTGTTGTTCCAGCAGCACCAGCACACTCTGTGCTCTTTAACTCAACGCCGTTAGCATCTAACTCAACAACGCTAAGCTTTGTAGCTGTGTTGTAAACGATTTCTGTCTTGTCAAGTCCAAGAGAAACTGTCTTTCCATCAGTTGCTGTAAACTTAACTGTGCTATCCTTTACAGTTACAGTGAAGTCTTTAGCGTCTGTCATATCAAGGATTGTATCAACTGTTAACTTCTTATCAGTTGCATTGTTTGATACAGCCTTTGTATAGATTCTCTGGTTATCAGATGTACGTGTGATTACAACGTCATCCTTTGTGATCTTGGAAGCATCTCCCTGGTATGTTAATACAACCTGGTTGATCTTAGACTGCTTTGCTTCGTCAATGACGATCTCTTTTACAGTAACTTCCTTAGATACAGTTTTGCCATAATCCGATTTAGCTGTAATTGTTGTCTTACCAGCCTTAAGAGCCTTCACAACACCAGTTGCAGCATCTACAGTAGCAACAGCCACATCAGATGAAGAGAAAGTAACCTTTGCTACGCTTGGGCACTTCTTAGCTACAAACTTTGTCTCTGATCCGATTACAACTTCTGCAGGAGCAGTTGTAAGCTTAAGACCTGCGTTAATAACCTTTACGTTTGCCTTAAGGGTCTTAGAAACTGCCTTCTTACCCTTCTTAGCAGTTACCTTAACAGTAACTTTTGCAGATCCCTTCTTTACAGCTGTAACTTTTACAGTCTTTCCAGAAGCCTTTACAGTTGCAACCTTCTTGTTTGAAGAAGAAACTTTAACCTTTACACTCTTCCATGTAGAAGGTGTTGTAACTTTGATGCTCTTTGTCTGCTTTTTAGCAGTACCGGCAGCAACAGTTACCTTTGTTGTGCTAAGCTTTGCTGTTGAAGCTGCTTCAGCATTAGTAACAGGAAAAGCTGTTACAACCATGGCTGCAGCAAGAGCAAAAGCTAACGCTTTTTTGCTTGATTTCATGTTTTTTTCCTCTCTTTCCTTTTTGGTTACCTCCTATCGAATTTCTACTCGTTTGCCTCACACGTTCAAGTTCCGGTGTTCTCTCTCCTGTCTTGCTGCGGACAATTCATTCGGTCAAACGCTTTCCCTTATTGCCTCCATCGCATCCTCAGGCTTACGCCCTGCGACTTCATCTACAAATACATGAATCATAATTGATTGAAGCCTTGAGCTTTCTTTGTCGCGTAGAGTGAATCGACATTGATTGCTCAGCATCAAATTCAGCAAGCTGCGCTTCAAGGGCTCTCAGCTTCTGTATGTATCTGCAATTGTAAGGTTGTCTGGAATCTATCTTTTCAATTCCAGTTTCCATAGTTTCAATAGTTGCTAACCGTTTCTCGTACTTCTCTTATAGCAGTACTATCTTAACTACTCTACGTGACAATAATACACCAAGTATTGTAGCTTTGCAACATCAAAATCGCATTTTCTTGAAAAAATTATTTAATATTTTCTTAATCTATTAATTATTTTTTCATTTTTGTAAACAAATTTGATGTATTTTGAACGCGGGCAAATTTCTGCCCGCTTTTCAATCTTTCTTCAAGGTTTCTACTATATCATATTGCATTTTTTCATTATTATATTACGTTAACAATCCTCTACTTGAAGTATGCCACACCTGATTCGAACAGCTTCATATCCTGCTCTCCGTAAATGTTCATCGCTACAGCTTCGCCTCGTCTTTCGGAATGAGCCATCTTACCAAGCACACGTCCATCCGGACTGGTGATACCCTCGATCGCCATATATGATCCGTTGACATTCCACTCTTCATCCATGGTCGGTGCGCCTGCCTCGTTGACATACTGTGTTGCAACCTGTCCGTTGGCGAAAAGCTTATCCAGCCACTCCTTCGGTGCTACGAAGCGTCCCTCTCCGTGGGATGCCGGGTTGCAGTAAGTCTTTCCGAGTTCTGCCTGCTGCAGCCATGGAGACTTGTTGGTTACGACCTTGGTGTAGACCATCTTGCTGATGTGGCGGTTGATGGTGTTGTAGGTCAGTGTCGGTGAATCCTCGGTCTGCATGCGGATCTCGCCGTATGGTACTAAGCCAAGCTTGATCAGTGCCTGGAATCCGTTACAGATTCCAAGTGCCAGTCCGTCGCGCTCATTCAGGAGCTTGTTGACAGCCTCGGTCATCTTAGCGTTGCGGAAGGCTGTGGCGAAGAACTTTGCAGATCCTTCCGGCTCATCTCCTGCGGAGAATCCGCCCGGGAACATGATGATCTGTGACTGGTCGATTGCTTTCACGAATTCATCGACAGAATCGCGGATGTCTGCTGCACTCAGGTTCTTGAATACCTTAACGATCGTGTTGGCTCCGGCTCTCTCGAATGCCTTCGCACTGTCGTACTCACAGTTGGTTCCCGGGAATACCGGAATGAATACGGTTGGCTTTGCTACTTTATTCTTACAGATATAGATTTCCTTTGTATCGAATACATCGGTCTTGATCTCTGTCTTATCTTCGGTTGCGCGTGTCTTGAATACTTTTTCCAGTGTTCCGGTCCATGCGTTGATTGCCTCGTCCATTCCGATGCTCATATCCTTGTAACGGAATGTCTGATCTGCATTTACTTCACCGACAACAACTGCCTCTGGAATTATTTCTTTTATAATAGGAAGAAACTCTTCCGGGACTTCGGCTACAATGTTACCGAATCCTGCTCCGTAAAGCACTTCTGCACTTACGCTGTCCTCGATTGTGACACCGAGCTTGTTACCGAAAGCCATCTTGCTGACTGCTGCCGCAAGACCTTTTCCATCTAAGGCGTATGCAGAAATGATTGCTTTCTTGCCGGTCAGTTCATGAATCTTATCGTATAAAGCCATAACCTGCTCGTATACCGGCAGATCGTACTCGTTCTTCTCGATGTTGAAGAGTACAAGCTTATCTCCTGCTTTCTTTAATTCCGGTGTGATGACATCCTGCTCCTTTGCCACGTCTACGGCGAAGGATACAAGTGTCGGAGGCACATCGATCTCATTGAAGGTTCCGGACATGGAATCTTTTCCACCGATGGACGGAAGTCCGAAGCCGATCTGTGCATCGTATGCACCGAGGAGTGCTGCGAATGGCTGGCTCCATCTCTTCGGATCCTCGCTCATTCTGCGGAAGTACTCCTGGAAGGTAAATCTTACTTTCTTGAAGTCGCCGCCTGCGGTCACGATGCGGGACAGTGATTCGAGTACCGCATAAACGGATCCGTGGTATGGGCTCCAGGATGATAAATATGGGTCAAAACCGTAAGACATCATCGTTACGGTATCGCATTTTCCGGTGAGAACCGGAAGTTTTGCGACCATACTCTGTGTCTCGGTCAGCTGATAACGTCCGCCGTATGGCATGTAAACGCTGCCTGCACCGATGGATCCGTCGAACATCTCGACGAGTCCCTTCTGGGAACATACGTTGAGATCGGATAACATTGCAAGCCATGCTGCTTTATTGTCGCCTCGCTCGACTGCTTCTGCGACCTTCGGAAGTTCCATCTTCTTGAAGAAATTGTCTGCTTCAACCGGCATCTCTACTTCGACGTCTGCTTCCTGATGCGCACCGTTCGTATCAAGGAATGCACGGGAGATGTTAACGATTTCCTTGCCTCTCCATACGAGTACGAGTCTCGGATCCTCGGTTACAACTGCAACCTCAGTTGCCTCAAGGTTCTCTTCCTTCGCATATGCGAGGAACTGGTCAACATCCTGTGGAGCAACAACGACTGCCATACGCTCCTGAGACTCGGAGATGGCGATCTCTGTTCCGTCAAGTCCTGCGTATTTCTTCGGTACTTTATCAAGTTCAACTCTGAGTCCGTCTGCGAGCTCTCCGATTGCTACGGATACGCCGCCGGCACCAAAGTCGTTACATTTCTTAATAATATGGCTGACTTCTTCTCTGCGGAAAAGTCTCTGCAGCTTACGCTCGGTCGGTGCGTTACCTTTCTGCACCTCTGCGCCACATACGGATGTGGACTCTGTGTTGTGTGCCTTGGAAGATCCGGTTGCACCACCGATTCCATCACGTCCGGTACGTCCGCCGAGGAGGATGATCTTGTCGCCCGGGTCAGAAGTCAGTCTCTGTACAGCACGTCTTGGAGCTGCACCCATGACGGCACCGATTTCCATACGCTTTGCAACGTAATCCGGATGGTAAACCTCCTTGACATAACCGGTTGACAATCCGATCTGGTTACCGTAGGAGCTGTATCCTCTTGCTGCCTCGCGCACGATCTTCTTCTGTGGAAGCTTTCCTTCGATCGTATCCTTAACCGGAACGGTCGGATCTGCGGCACCGGTCACACGCATTGCCTGGTATACATAAGTACGTCCGGATAACGGATCACGAATGGCTCCGCCGAGACAGGTTGCTGCACCACCGAATGGCTCAATCTCTGTCGGGTGGTTGTGGGTCTCGTTCTTGAAGTTTACTAACCACTCCTCCGTCTTTCCGTCTACTTCAACCGGAACAACGATGGAACATGCATTGATCTCATCGGACTCTTCCTGATCTGCAAGCTTTCCTTCTGCTTTCAGCTTCTTCATTGCAAGTAAAGCAAGATCCATCAGACATACGAATTTGTCATCTCTTCCCTTATACATCTCCTTGTGAGCGTCAAGGTATTCTTCGTAAGTCTTCTTGATTGGTGCCTGATAGAATCCATCGTCAAACTTGACATTCTTAAGCTCTGTTGAGAATGTGGTGTGACGGCAGTGATCACTCCAATAGGTATCGAGAACACGGATCTCTGTCATGGACGGATTGCGCTTCTCCTCATTCTTGAAGTAATTCTGGATATGTAAGAAATCCTTGAATGTCATCGCAAGGTTCAAGGAGCTATATAATTCGTTCAGCTTGTCCTCCGGCATATCGATAAATCCGTCGAAGATTGCAACATCGGCTGGATCGTCGAATTCCTGTACGAGTGTCTGTGGCTTGTCCATTCCGGTCTCTCTGGAATCCACCGGGTTGATACAATACTTCTTGATTGCGGTAAGCTCGTCGTCTGTGATATCACCGACGATCACGTAAGTGGTTGCGCTGCGGATGACAGGCTCCTCTTCTTCGTTCAGAAGCTTCACACACTGCTCAGCGGAATCGGCTCTCTGATCGAACTGTCCCGACAGGAACTCAACGGAGAATACTTTGCCCGCTCCGGCGTCAAAGTTTTCCTCATAAATATCGTCAACAGGAGGCTCAGAAAATACAGTCTGCAATGCCTTCTGATAAGTCTCATCCGACACATTCTCTACATCATAACGGATCAGCACTCGAACTTCATCGGCTGCAATTCCGAGATAATGCTTGATCTCATGCTTCAGTTCCTTTGCTTTCACAGCAAAGTCCGGTTTCTTTTCTACATATACACGGCGTACATTGCCCATAGGTAGTCCTCCTTCAATTATGGTTAATCATTACTATGTTTAGTATAGCGCAAGCATATGAATTAGTAAAGTTAATATATCTTACGTTGTTTATTACTTTCGCTTATTATATTTCTTTCAATTCGAATTTTTCCTAATGGAAACTTTGCATAGAGAAAGCTCCAGAAATCGACTTCCTGAAGCTTTCTTTTCTCTTGTTACATATCATTATTCTGTCGTTGTAGTGTTCGTTGTTCCGTCGGAATTATCCGTTGTGTTATCGCCCGGGTTTTCGGTATTGTTATCTCCCGGCTTCTCCGTATTATTATCATCTGGATTCTCCGTATTGTTATCATCCGGATTCTCCTTCGGTGCAGTATACTTTACCTTGAAGGTTGCCTTCTTCGACTTATTGCCGGCAAGATCCTTGGCGTATACAGTTACCTTGTATGTTCCGTCTTCCGCATTTAACATTGCATCCAACAGATCATCTGCCTCCACCGTCACATACTTCGCAGCAAGTGTCTCACCGCTGTCTTTTGCAGTCACATTCTTCTTAAGAAGTGCAATCACCTGCTTCTCGGTGTAAGTCTCTTCTGTCGTCTCTGTGATAGAAATATTCTTCTCCTTGACAGTGACCGTCGGTTTCTTGGTATCCTTGACTGTGATAACACGCTTCACCGTCGTTGTACGGCTGAGTGAATCGGTTGTCTGATATGTAATCGTATACTTTCCGGCTTTCTTCATATTTAATTTTCCGGTAAGCTTAATCTTCAGTGACTTTCCCTTGTAATCGGTAGCAGTAATACCTGTTTTCAGATTTGGCTTCTTAGCAAGACGCTCTACCGTGAGGTTCTTCACGCCCTTGATGGTCGGTGCCATCTTGCGCCACGGATTATCCTTACTCGGATCGGTCGGATCCCAGCCTCTGTACTTGCTGCTCGTATCGATGCGTACCGGAGTCGGTTTACCAAGCGGTCCCGGGTCATTTCCATCGTAGATTTTTACCGTAGTTCCGGATGAGCAGTTATCGTAGATCCATTTCGCATCCGCAACGTTTAAACGGACGCATCCGTGTGAAGCTGCGGTTCCAAGACGATTGTAGGAATTATATGCAAGTGTGCTTGGATCTGTATCGCTGTAATATACGGAATGGAACAATACCCCATCAACGATTCGGCTGCAGTACTGTCCGTACACATTGCCCATCAGCGTGTGCCAGCGATACTGGTTGGAGATATGAAATGTTCCGGTCGGAGTCGCGTTGTTGACGCCGACGGAGCACGCCATCGCCTTAACCGGGATGGTATACTTGCCTTTCTCATCCAGCTTATAGACCGTGACACAATTCTGTCTGCGGTTAATCTTGATATAATACGGATGCTTGTTCGTTGCTGCGTATGTATCTGTCGGTACACCCACACTGGTCAGAAGCATAAGTGCTGCAAGCAAGGCGCAACAAAAACGTCCAAATTTGCTTTTCGTTTTCATCATTTTCTCCTCTTGCATCTTTTATAAGTTGTCCTTATAATATAATGTAACAGAACTAATTTCTGTCGTAATAAATCGACAACACTTATAAAAGGAAGTTAAATTATGGATATCAATTATGAATTATACAAGGTTTTCTACTATGTTGCAACCTCTCTTTCGTTTTCCGACGCGAGCAAGAAGCTTTTTATCTCGCAATCTGCAGTCAGTCAGTCGATCAAGACACTGGAGAAGAAGCTCGGTCAATCGCTTTTTATCCGAAGCACGAAGAAGGTGCAGCTTACGCCTGCCGGTTCCTTACTGCTCAAGCATGTTGAGCCTGCGATGAATCTGATTTCCCGTGGCGAAAGCCAGCTTCTTGATTCCGGTACACTCGGTCTCGGTCAGCTGCATATCGGTGCGAGTGACACGATCTGCCGATACTTTCTGCTTCCTTATTTAAAGCAGTTCCATAAAGCGTTCCCGAATGTTCCGATCAAGATTACGAATGCGACCTCGATCCAATGCGTGAATCTTCTCGATCAGCGTAAGGTGGATCTGATTGTGACGAATTTTCCGAATACGCATCTGAATCACGCTTACATTCAGAAGACGGTCTGCAATTTCTCGGATGTGTTTGTCGCCAATCCAGCTTATTTCGATTTCGAGGATCAGGAGATTCCGTTCGAACAGCTCCAGCAATATCCGATCATGATGCTGGACCGCAATTCAACGACCAGCGAGTTTCTACACAATCTGTTTCTGCAGCACCAGCTTGAGCTGCTCCCGCAGGTAGAACTCAGCAGTAATGATCTGCTCATTGATATGGCGCGCATCGGACTCGGTATCGCCTTCATTCCGGATTTCTGTCTCTCGCGCGACAACAGTGATCTCATCGTCCTTCATACGAAGGAGAAGATGCCGACCAGACAGATCGTAGTCTCTGCCAATACGACGCTTCCGGTGTCCGCATCGACGGAGGAATTCTTGAAATTATTGCCGGATGCGAGCGACGTAGCGATGTAAAATTATAAATCTTTCGATACAACAATTCCCGACAGCCTGAACAAATAGATCAGGTGTCGGGAATATTTTTATGACTCCTCCCAGAAATGCAGAATTTCTTTCTCCAACTGACTCACATCTCCAACAATCCTCTCCTTCCACTCTCTCGGATAGAGCGCATCATAATCGCTTTGCAGGAATCGTTCGTCAAGAAGCACAATGATTCCGCGATCCTCCTGCGTGCGGATCACGCGCCCCGCTGCCTGCAGCACCTTGTTGATGCCCGGATAGCGGAACGCATAATCAAATCCGGACAATCCCTGTTTATCGTAGAATTGCTTTAAGATCTCACGCTCATTGCTGATCTGCGGAAGACCGGTTCCGACAATGATAGCGCCGATCAGACGATCATTCTTTAAATCGATTCCCTCTCCGAAGATTCCTCCCATCACGCAGAATGCCACAAGTGTTCCGTTATCTTCCCGCTCGAACGATTGTAAGAATTCTTCGCGCTCCGCTTCGTTCATGTTGCTTCTCTGCATGGTAATGGTCAATGTTGTTTGCTTGTCGATTACCGCACTGCGTCCAATGTTGTCTTCAACGATTTCATCCCACTTTCCGTTCTCAAGCTCTGCACTTACAAACACTTCGCACACATCCTGCATCATTTTATACGACGGAAAGAAAACCATATAATTTCCTTCTTTTCCTCGAATTGCGGCACGGATATACTGCGCAATCTTCGCATATTCAGCCGGGCCTCTCCTCGTATACTTTGTACTCACATCCCGCCCGAAGGCAAGCAGTCTTTGCTTTTCATCAAACGTACTCTGCGCGTAGATTGCATAATTGTCCTCTTTCGTAGAAAGAAGCCTTTTGTAATAGTTAATTGGCAGAAGCGTTGCCGAGAAGAAGATTGTGGAGACCGATTTATCGATACATTTCTGCAAATTCTTCGACGGATCCACACAGAACAACTTGATCATGAACCGTCCATCCTCCTGCAATTCATTGTAGATCACGTAATTTTCATCCACCAGATCATAGATATTGACAAAATTCCGGAGTTCAAAGTAGAAATCCATCACCGTCTTCTTATCCGGGAACTCTCTCGGCTTCTCAAAGAATTCCTCCATCTGTGACAGAAGCCGCATCAGATGGAACGTCAACACACCGACGCTCTCGCACACGCTGTACGTCTCACACTCTCGCTTGAAGTCAAGCATCGCCTTGTTACACTTATCCAATGTCCGCGCGATCGCATGGTTATGTAGCTTCATGATCTTCTTGACCGCCAGAATATCTTCCTTATATAATTGCGCACTGTACATCTCCCTGCTGCGGTCCACAAGATTATGCGCCTCATCCACCAGAAACAGATACTTCTCCTTCGGCGTCTCCTGGAAAAAGCGTTTCAGATACACATTCGGATCAAACACATAATTATAATCACACAGGATATTGTCGCACCACGTTGCCACATCCAGACTCAGCTCGAACGGACAAACTCTATGCTTCCTGGCCTGCGCGATGATCTCTTCCCTCGTAAAGAGATCCGACTCCTGCAGAAGTTCATACACCGCATCATTCACACGGTCATAATGCCCCAAGGCATACGGACAATTCTGTGGATTGCATTCCAGTTTCACTTGCGGAAATTCCGGAAATAACATCTCCTGATTCTCATCAATCGTTTTATCACTCTCTTGTGTGAAACCAGGCAGTGTCATCTGTTCATTTTCTTCTGTAAACTTTGCCATTCTTCCACACAGGCACAGTTTTTCCTTCGCGGTCAGCTGAATGATCTTCGCCTGATAGCCCTGCTCACGCAGCAATCCGAACGTCTCTTTCGCGACCGTAGCCGTAATCGTCTTGGCAGTCAGATAGAAAATGCGATCTGCAAGTTCCTCCCCTACCGCCTTGACCGCAGGGAAAATCGTTGAAATCGTCTTTCCCACTCCGGTTGGAGCCTGAATGAACAGATTCTTGCCCCGGCTGATTGTCCGGTATACATCGCCAACTAATTTCTTCTGTCCCTCGCGGTACGGATACGGAAACTCCAGATTCTGTATACTCGCCTGGCGCTTTCTTCGCCACATGATCTGCCAGTCCGCCCACTTTCGATACTCGCCGATCAGATTTCCGAACCAGTCCGAAAGTTCATCCCACAGAAATACTTCCTGAAAGTACTTGATATCCTCCGTATCAAGATTGCAGTATGTCATCTGCACACCGATCTTGTCAAGATGATTCTGTAAGGCATAGATGTAGGCATAGCACATTGCCTGCGCTTTGTGTACATAGATCGGAGCTTCCATCGTCTTGACATTCCGATACATTCCTTTGATTTCGTCGATGTAGATCATTTCTTCCGGCTGCGTGAAATTTTCTGATTCATTTGCAGACCATGATACCTGTTCGAGTTCTTCTGAGCCGAAGTCTTCTGAATTGAAACATTCTGAATTGATGTCTTCAGAATCGAGTCCTGATTCATTCGAATGCGTTCCTTCCTTCTCCGGATCAAATGATATCTGTATCGTATCTGTATCTTGTGTCGTTGTTGTTGGGAACATTCCATACACAATTCCATCTGCCCGTCCCTCAACAACAAGCCGGTACTCCTCGGCATCAATTGTGAGTGCAAGTGGCACCTCCGCCTGGTAGTTTTCTCCCATGCTGCGTTGTATCTTTCGATGAATCTTGCCACCTTCCAGCATCGCATCCGTGATCATCCGACCGCTTCGATTGTCAATATCACCGCCACGCAATATAAATTCCACAAGATTGCGCACAGATATATGTAGTTCCTGCATGGGAGTCCTCCTTTCTCATTTCTCTATTCCAGTTCTCACAAATACTCGAAATATGTTTTTCTGCGTAAATCTTCAGATTTCTTTCGTCAAAATCTTCGAGCCCTCTTCTTTCACCAAAAAAGTCCCGCTCCGGATCCGGAGCGAGACTTCTCGTGTCTCTATCCATATTCTATTATGCCACTGCGAATTTCGCAACAAGGTTTTCAAAGTTTTCATTCCGGCCACCGTAGCAAACCGTCAGATCCTTCTGAACACCCAGTCCGATCATGCCAAGAAGCGACTTTGCATCAATCATCGTGCGGTTGTATTTTACGTCAATTTCAAAATCGCAATCTTCTGCAGCCCGGACAAAATCCTTTACGTCTTTCAAATCCGATAGACGAATTACCTTAATGGTATCATACATAATTAACACCTGCTTTCTGATTACATTATTTGTAACTTTTCGGGCAATTATACCATCATTCTTCTAATTTGTCACAATTACATAAAGCCATGGTTTTAGGCGCTTTTCTTTGCGTTTTGACGAGAAATGCCGGATTTATGGGCTTCTTTCTCTGCTTTTTGATTGTAAAATTGTTCTTTTACCAGATATACTATGCTTTTTTTCTAAAAAAATGCCTGTTTTCCGCAGAGAACAAGCATTTTTCATAAAATTTATTCGATTTGGTAACGTTTCCATAACGATTTTGTTGCGCAATTACCTGCCAAACCACCTGTTTTCCTCCTTTGAAGACAGATCGTATCCGAATCCCAGTATTAAACTGGAGTAAAGCTTCATGGGGTCTTTCCGTCCTGGCGCGGGTAAACAGCATCTTCTTTTCATGATCAATTTCAGTTACATCAGTGGCTCACCATATTTGCGTAATTCGTTTAGATAGATCTCACCGAGCATACTGAGTTTCACACCCTTGTGACGAATATATCCGATGCGGATCCGTTCAGACTCTTTGAGTGGTATCGCTACATAATCATCTCCGTTGATTTCCTCCGAAATAATTCCGGAACACAGTGTATAACCATTGAGTCCAACCATCAGATTCAGCATCGTGCCGCGGTCATCTGCCTTGATTATCCGCTTATACTCGTAAGTACTCTTCATTTCTTCCGCAAAATAGAACGAATTATTCTTTCCCTGTTCAAATACAAGACACGGGTACTCCTCCAATTCAGCCATACAGATCTGTGACTGCGCCGCAAGTGGATGTCCCTTCCACAGATACACATAAGTATCACATGCAAAAAGTTCTTCAAATTCCAGATCATATTCCTTGAATAGCTTCAGGAGCACCGCCTCATTAAATTCGCTTAAAAACAAGACGCCAAGCTCACTCTTCATACTCCGGACATTTTCGATGACCTGGTTCGTCTGAGTCTCATGGATCGCAAATTCATACTCCTCCATGCCGACGGACTTTACCATCTCCACAAATGCCTTGACGGCAAAGGAATAATGTTGCATCGAAACCGAGAATTTCTTTTTCGTCTCACTGTTCATATACCGCTTCTCCAACAGATGATATTGCTCCACCACCTGCTTGGCGTATCCGATAAATTCCTCGCCTTCCGGAGTCATAACAATTCCACGGTTCGACCGGATAAAAATCGTGATTCCGGCCTCTTCCTCTAGCTCTCTTACAACGGATGACAAATTCGGTTGCGATACGAAAAGTTTCCTGGCAGCCTCATTCATCGATTTACTTTCTGCAATTGTGATTACCTGATGAAGTTGTTGAAGTGTCATACACGCGTCCCGATAATTTTTACAATCGAATCGATTGTTCCTTTCATATTCCTTTTGTTCTCAGAAAATAAAAAAAGAACCAAAACACTATTGATTATAAGTGTTTCGGCTTAAAAAAAGCAGGGGATGAGAGAATCGAACTCCCACCAAAGGTTTTGGAGACCCCTATCATACCATTTGACCAATCCCCTACATTATAAACATTATACATTCAAAACTTCATACAGATTGTTTACCGTAGTTTCTTGACATTGAAAGACACTAGCTCGATTTCGCTTCGCTACATCTCGCTATGTTTTGCTACGCAAAACTTCGTCTAAAGCTCGAAACATTCCTGCAGATAAATCTGCGTCATGTTTCTCTCTTCATCCTTGTCTTTCTCCGCTTTTCTAGATTAAGCCCTCGACCGATTAGTAACAGTCAGCTCCATGTGTTGCCACACTT